>Ga0154020_10000565_pt1 | contig 45209 bp, 39 predicted proteins | sample Klosneuvirus_201_FD_109709 | JGI IMG/M metagenome (GOLD analysis project Ga0154020, IMG submission 109709) | Active sludge microbial communities from wastewater, Klosterneuburg, Austria - Klosneuvirus_20160825_MG | ecosystem: Engineered > WWTP > Aerobic digester > Activated sludge | place... | reverse complement strand
ATAAGCATTCCGGGATTTTATGATGATGTGATAGAATTATCGAAAGCAGAACGAGAAGAATTAAATAAAACACCGTTTGATCTTGATGAATACAAAAAAGATCTTGGTGTCGAAGATGTCCGAGGCGAAAAAGGGTATACCACACTTGAACGCACAGGCATCCGCCCTACCCTTGAACTAAACGGAATCTGGGGTGGTTATACAGGTGAAGGATCTAAAACAGTTTTACCGGCAAAAGCATTCGCTAAAATCAGCATGCGTCTTGTGCCAAATCAATCATCGGAAAAAATTACAGAGATATTCCAAAAACATTTCGAAAATATCGCGCCTCCCAGCGTAAAGGTGAAAGTGACTCCACATCATGGTGGCGAGCCTGTAGTTACTCCGACTGATTCAATTGCTTTCAAAGCAGCAAGCAAGGCTATGGAAGAAACTTTTGGAAAGAAACCTATTCCGACGCGAGGAGGAGGAAGTATTCCTATTGTTGCCCTCTTCGAAAAGGAGCTCGGACTAAAATCGGTATTGATGGGCTTTGGACTTGACAGTGACCTCATACATTCACCCAATGAAAATTTCGGGGTGTTTAATTTTATGAAAGGGATCGAAACAATTCCTTTGTTCTTCAGGAATTTTACGGAGATGAGTAAAAAATAATCCTAATCAAATCAATCAAGAAGCACGGTTAGAAGTCTCCAAATAGATTTCGAACCGTGCTATGTTATTTGTAGCAATAAATAAATATTTTCAACGTCTATTATTAATCAAGTATACTCCTCCAAGGATAGCTGCTAATCCGACAAGATGAATGAGGCCAAGGTTCTCATGGTCATAAAAACCCCACATCATAGCAACGATTGGGATAAGGTAAGTCACGGACGAAGCTGACAAGGCACCGGCCATTTTTATGAGACGGTTAAATAATACTGAAGAAATTGCTGTACTGAATACGCCAAGAATTAATATAGCTGCCAGGCTTTTTCCAGAGCCATCCACTTCCTTGGTACGTTGCACAAAATCGGTTGAAAAAAGGTATATCCCCATAGGTATACCGGCAAACATCAAAGCGAATCCGGTAATCACAACAGAACTAAGCTCCGCCAAACGGTAACGGAGTATATTTACACTAAATGCATAACATACCGTCGCCAGGACAATAAATCCCGCAAACCAGGGATTACCATTTTCCATCGTTGCATTCTTTCCACCAATCAAAATCAATGCACCTGCTAAACCGATGAGAAGACCAACGATCCGGTTTCTTCCTCCTGCCATACCAAATAGAGAAACACCCACAATCATAGTGAACAAAGGAGTCATGGCATTTATCATTCCGGCAACAGAACTGCTGATATTAGTTTGAGCAAGCGGAAATAAAATGGCAGGTATTCCATTTCCCAACAGTCCGGAAGCTAAAATAAATTTCCACTTCACTGCCTTCACTTTCCGAAAGTGCCGCACCGCAAATGGAAAAACGCAAAGAAAGGCTGAGAAAACTCTGATGGCTCCTACCTGAGCAGGATCATATACAACAAGTCCTCTCTTCATCATGATAAAAGAACTTCCCCAGATAATAGCTAAAATCGCTATCAGCAGAAAAACAATCTTCTTGTCTGAATGAATGAGATCAGGAGAATCAGCCCTTAGCTTTTGAGTATCCAAAATTTTAATTATTTCTTTTTTATCGCTTTCTTAGGATGAAAGGCTCCCTTAAACTCAGGATCATCTTTTCGTCTTTGGATGTCCATCTCACGCAACATACTTTGTTGTTCCTCGAAAAGAGTTTCAGTGACTTCCACATCAGACGGTAAAACTTCAACCTGAACTTTCTGACCAATTAATTTTTGTATACGCTTCCAATGATACTCATCGTGAGGTGCACAAAAGGTGATGGAGTCACCTGTACGAAAGGCTCTCCCTGTTCTTCCGATCCTGTGAATATAATCTTCATAAATCAATGGCACATCAAAATTTATAACATGGCTCACTTCTTCGACATCGATACCGCGCGAACCTACATCGGTTGCAACCAGAAATCTGATCTTATCATCCTTAAATTGTTGCAAGGCATTCATCCTGGTATTCTGACTTTTATTGCCATGAATCACCCGCACCATCTCAGCTCCGTACTTTCTTGCGAAAAATTTAGAAATGTTTGTGGCCGTTGTCTTGGTTTTGCAAAAGATAATCACTTTTCTGAATGCAGGATCAAGCAGCATGTGCTCAAGCAGGTTAATCTTCGTTCTTAAATTGGGTACAAAAAAAACACATTGAGAAACTGTTTTTGCTGTGCGAATCTCCGGAGAAATTCTTATTTCCATTGGAGCAACGAGGAAGTCTTCCGAAATTGATTTAACCTTATCATTCCAGGTTGCTGTAAAAAGAAGATTCTGTCTTTTACGTGGAATGACTTCCAGAATTTTATTTATCTGCGGACGAAAACCCATGTCGAGCAATCGCTCAGCTTCATCCAGAACAAACATTTGAAGCTTCTTCAATTGAAGATGCCCCGGCAGGTATAGTTCCATTAACCTTCCCGGCGTAGCGACAATAATATCAACACCTTTCGAAAGTTCTTCTACCTGTCTTTTTAAACCAACACCGCCGTACAATGCAACAATTCTCAAATCAGTATAGAGGGCAAGAGTTTTAATTTGTTCCGTTACCTGAAGAACTAATTCTCTGGTCGGGACGATGATCATGGCACGCGCATCATCACCTTGTGCATACTTAATTTTCATCAGTAAAGGCAAAGCATAAGCAGCAGTTTTACCCGTTCCGGTTTGGGCAATCCCCAAAATGTCATGGCCTCCCAAAATCTGGGGTATGGCTTTCCTTTGAATATCTGTCGGAGTTTCAAAACCAGCCTCAGCAATTGCAGTCAGCAATTGTTTATTGAGTTTAAAATCAGAAAAACGCAATTCCTCTTGTTTCATGTGAGACAAAGTTATTCCCTTTTATCGAAGCATTAGCTTTTTGATGAAAATGATTCCAATATTTATGAATAAAAAATCCTCTTGCCTTTGGGACAAGAGGATTTACAATATTTATTGGATCGAAACGAAGGCAAGAATAAATTCAGGCTTTCGGCTTCGTTGGTATATTACCAGATTTTTGCTCTGATAGAATCAGGTCTAAACATGTTGTCGCCTTCCACGACACTAAAGGCATTATAGAACTCCGTGAGATTACTCAACGGTCCGTTTACCCGATACATAGCCGGTGAGTGTGGATCAGTGATGATCCGCTGAGCAGCAGCTTCCGGACGAATTTCTCCGGCCCAAATCGTAGCAAATCCGAGGAAAAAACGTTGATCAGGAGTAAGTCCGTCGATTTTAGTGTTTCCTTTTCCCTGCTTTGTCCGCTTGAATGCCTCATAAGCAATACTTACTCCACCTAAATCGGCAATGTTTTCTCCGAGTGTCAGGCTTCCATTTACATGCAAAGAATCAAGCACAGTAAATCCGTTAAACTGCTCAACCACCTTTTGTGCGCGAGCCATAAATTTAGCTGAATCTTCCGGCAACCACCAGCTGTTCAAATTTCCTTTCGCATCATAATTTCTTCCTTCATCGTCAAATCCGTGAGTGATTTCATGTCCAATGACAGCACCAATCCCGCCGTAATTAACTGCATCATCTGCATTGAAATCGAAGAATGGCGGCTGGAGGATGCCTGCAGGGAAAACAATTTCATTCAGTAATGGGTGATAATATGCATTGACTGTCGGAGGAGTCATACCCCACTGTGTGCGATCTACAGGTTTGCCTATCTGATCGATCATATCCTTGTAATTCCATTGTGTCGCATTCATCAAGTTCGCGTAAAAATTATCGCGGGTAATTACAAGTCCCTTGTAGTCCTTAAATTTATCCGTATAGCCTATCTTAGTTTTTATTGCAGTTAACTTTTCTGTGGCTTTAACTTTAGTCACATCACTCATCCAATCTAAAGTTTGGATGCGATCCTTATAAACAGCCATCAGATTTGCTACAAGCTCGTCTGCTCTTTTCTTCGCAGCAGGAGGAAAATATTTAGCAACATATAATTGACCCAATGCATCTCCAACAAATCCATCTGTGAAGCTGACCATTCTCTTCCAACGTTCCTGAATTTGTTTTTGACCTCCGAGAACTTGATTGTTGAAATTGAAATCTTCCATGACAAAATCATTGCTAAGCACATTCGCTGCAAGATTAAGAAGATGCCACTTCAGATAAATTTTCCAGTCGTCCAAAGAAGCGGTTGCCACCTGTCTGTTGAGTTCTTTTAAGAAATCCGGTTGTCCCAGTACTAAGTAATCAAAGTTGCCGGTAACTTCCATTCTCTTCATCATGGTTGTCCAGGAGATTGCGGGTGTCAAAGAATCAAGTCCTTGAAGTGTAAACTTGTTATAGGTTTTAAATGGGTCACGCTGCTCAGTGCGTGTCATAGATGCTGAGGCAAGGCTCTTCTCAAGATTAAAAACGACATCAGCATATTTTTTAGAAGCTGTTTCATCGAGACCGTAGAGCTCAAACATTTTTGTTACATGCTTTCTGAATTCATCCCTTATCAATTTAGAACGTGAATCATCATTTAAATAATAGTCACGATCCGGAAGAGATAATCCTCCCTGATATAACTGCGGTATAACAACCTCTGAATTTTTAGGATCTTGTCCGGCATAAAAGCCAAACATCGGATTTGCGCCCCACATCTGAAGTTTAGAAACAAAATGCAGCACATCATCTGTGTTTGCAAGTTTATCAATGCTTTCCATATCAGCTTTGATTGGTGAAGCTCCGACCTTTTCAATGGTAGCCGTATCCATTGCACTGTACCAAAAGTCTCCAACTAATTGCTCAGGACTTCCTTTAGCTGCATCAGTTTTCTTCGAAGCAGCTTCAGCTAATTCAAATAGGTGTTTCTTATTATTCTCAGCCAACTCGCTAAATGAGCCCCAGCGGACCTGATCCTCCGGAATTGGATTCATCTTTGTCCAGCCGCCTGTTGCGTGCAGATAAAAATTGTCCTTCGAACTGATTGTCGTATCAAAATTTGCAAGATTAATACCTGCACTTTTAGTGGCTTCACTCTGCTGACAAGCATAATGTACCGATACTGATGCTGCTGCAAGAACAAGAGCAAGCTGAACTGATTTTTTCATTTTATTTTTTTGTTTGGGCTAACAAAAGTACTAAAACCAAAGGCTCTCCATTGGAGATTAACCTTTCATTAACAGAATGAGAGGCCTGGAGACTGAATTCTTCCAATGCTACGTAAATAAATGTGCTTTATCATTTCAAACCTGTCTGATCATGTTCAACATTTGATCCATTGCCATTCGAATTTGTACAGCTGATGCGACTAGAAGGGCTAAACAGAATCAAGGCTAAGAATTTGAACAGCAAGCATAAAGGATCGCCAAACCCAATAGCCAGGATTTTCAGAAGAAATTTGTACCTTCATAATTGAAATTATTGCCCTTTTTAAGGCAATTCAATTAGATTTGTGCGATGCTTTTGAAAAAACCTCTTTTATTCTTCTCACTTTTTGTCTTCCTCTGCGGTTGTGAAAACGATTTGAGTAAAGTGAAATTCTATGCGAAAGCCGAACACAGTCCGATAGAGACTGCTAAAAACATTAAGATTATTTATAGTGATTCCGCCAGAGTACAGGTTGAAGTGAGGGCGCCTTTGATGGAACGATTTGAAACAGAAAATCCTTACTTTGAAATGACAAAAGGGCTTCGTGCAACTTTTTTTGACGATCAGTTAAAGGTAAAAAGCAGGATGGATGCCGACTACGGAATACGCTATGAGAAGGAACAAAAAATGGAAGCCAGAAAGAATGTTGTAGTTGTAAATGAAAAGGGAGAACAACTCAACACGGAGCATTTAATCTGGGATGAGAAAAAGGAGAAGTTGACCAGTGATGAATTCGTAAAAATAACGACGAAGGATGAGATAATTTACGGCAACGGCTTCGAGGCAAATCAGGATTTTTCGAAGTATAAAATTTTCAATGTAAAAGGAACTTTTCCCATAAATAACACAAAACATGATAAGGATTCTTGAAATATCCTGGTTGATTATCGCATTAATAACGGCAATCATTGCTGTCTATCAATTTTTTATTGAAGGATGGCAATCCGCTATCTGGATGTTGGGTATCACGCTAATTGCCATCGTCATGTATAATATCAGGCATCGCCAAAGAATTCGTTTCGAAAAGCAGGATCGTGATGCAGCGAAATATCATTGATCAACCTGGCAGGAAGATGTATTGAAAGTTGGCAGAAATACCGGGGCAGACACTATTGATTTTCACTTTAATTCTCTCAATCTCTGAAGATCATTCTTTTCTTATCTTTGTAAAAATTCCTGAATCTACATGTCCGATTGGACCATTATAATACTTTCTCTACTCTTTTCGGCCTTTGCATCAGGGAGTGAAATAGCTTTCATTTCATTAAATAAACTCCGGATAGAACTTGACAGAAGTCAAGGCAGTTTTCCTGCAAAAATTATTTGGGGATTTGTTAAAACTCCTTCAAAATTTATTGCTACAATGCTCGTGGCAAACAATGTCGCATTGGTCATTTACGGAACTATCATGGCACAAGATATCCTGACTATGGATTTACTGCGCTCCTATTTGCCTAAAGCTTTGCATTCTGAAGGTAGTCTGCTCATAATACAAACCATTACCAGTACACTTATCATTCTTGTATTCGCTGAGTTTTTACCCAAAGCAATATTTCGAATTAACCCCAACGGAATTTTAAAACTTCTTGCCATTCCTATCAAACTTATTTCTTACTTGCTTGCTCCTATAGTCTGGATTGTACTGGGCATTGGCCGATTTATTCTCAGACGTGTTATGGGAATAGAAATTACTGACGAGCGGCCGGTTTTTGGAAAGGTAGATCTGGACTTTTACATAAAGGATCTTACAAGCAAAAACAGTCAGGTTGAAGAGATGGATGCTGAGATCCGCATATTTCAAAATGCACTGGATTTTAAGGATGTGAAAGTGCGCGAATGCATGGTTCCCCGCAAGGAAATTATTGCCATAGATGTAGACGAGAGCATCGGCAAACTAAGGCAGATGTTCATCGAAACAGAACTTAGCAGGATAATGGTTTACCGTGACAATATTGATAACATTATCGGCTTTGTGCATAGTACAGAAATGTTTAAAAGGCCGGATGACATCAAACAAATTTTATTGCCGGTAAGCATTGTTCCTGAAGTGATGGCTGCTGATGAATTATTAAAACAATTCACAAACCAACACAGAAGTGTTGCCATTGTTGTGGATGAGTTTGGAGGAACATCCGGGCTCATAACACTGGAAGATCTTATTGAAGAAATATTTGGAGAGATACAGGACGAACATGATGTAACTGAAGGGACAGAAAAGCAAATAAACGAAAATGAATATCTTTTTTCCGGGAGACTTGAGATTGATTACCTCAATAAAAAATACGAATTGAATATTCCCGAACATGAAAGTTATGAAACACTCGGAGGATTTATTTTTCACAACCACGAAAACATTCCTTCGCCCGGGGAAGAAATTATGATTCCTCCCTTTGCCATTACCGCCGTGAAAGTGAAGAACAATAAAATTGAACAGGTAAGATTAAAGATCGTTTCTTAATTTAGTTTACACAAAATAATATCATGCGTTGGAAAGGCCGAAGAGAAAGTTCTAATGTTGAGGACCGCCGCAGTTCAGGAGGAAAGAAGACGGTAGTTGGAGGTGGTATTGGAATAATCATTGTCATCATTATTTCGTTGCTTATGGGAGAGGATCCGAACAAGATTCTTCAACAAGCAATGCCTGATGGGCAAATAAACACCGAACAAAACGACTACACAGCTTCGGCAGAAGATGAGGAGGCTGCAGATTTTGTGAAGGTTGTATTAGCTGATAACGAAGACGTGTGGAATTCGGTTTTTACATCAGGCGGCTTGAAATATAAGGAACCAATTTTGGTGCTTTTTCGAAGTCAGGTAAGTTCTGCCTGTGGCAATGCATCATCAAGTTCAGGACCATTCTATTGTTCCGGAGATCAAAAAATTTATATCGATTTATCTTTCTATGATGAATTGAAAACACGATTCAATGCACCGGGAGACTTTGCAATGGCATACGTTGTATCACACGAGGTTGGTCATCATGTACAAAATCTACTGGGTATTTCAGATAAAGTTCATGCGCAGCGAAGCCGACTTAGTGAGGAGGAATACAATGAGCTAAGTGTTCGCCTTGAGTTACAGGCTGATTTTTTTGCCGGTTTATGGGCTCATCACGCAGACAAAATGAAATCGATTCTCGATGAAGGAGACATTGAAGAAGCACTCAATGCGGCAAACGCTATTGGAGATGATCGTCTGCAGAAACAATCTCAAGGCTATGTTGTACCGGATGCATTTACGCACGGAACATCAGAACAAAGGATGCGCTGGTTTAAAAAAGGATACAGTACAGGTGACATTGGACAAGGTGATACTTTTGCAGCGAGTTCCCTTTAGGATAATTATTAAAAAACGGTCGAATTTGGTCTGTTTTATAAGCTGATTGCTTCGACTAAATGGCCGATTCCCAAAGGGCATGCAATTTTTCAAGCATTTCTCTGCTTTCCTTTTAAATTCGGCTTCGCGGTTGTATATTCGCCCCTCATTTTGTGGTTTTAATCTATATAACTACATAAGTACCTTATGTTTAGGAACTTGTATGTTAAATATGGATTTGAACAAAATGACACAAAAAGCTAACACTCAAAAATTAAATTAATTACAATGGCAGTTATTGGAAGTATCAGAAAGCGCGTAGGATTGCTCATCGGTTTCATCGGTGTTTCTCTACTTGCTTTCATATTGGGAGATGTATTCAGTTCCGGCACCGGTATTTTCGGTGGAAACACTGATGTTGTCGGCGATGTAGCAGGTGAAAAAGTTCACTATTCTGAATTTGAGAAAAGAGTAGAAATGCTCACAGAAAACTACAGAATAAATACGCAGTCGGACAATATTGACCAGAACACTCAGGACATGTTGCGTGAGCAGGCATGGGGAATGTTCGTGAACGAAAACACTCTTGGTGTCGAGTACAAGAAACTTGGTATATCTGTGAGCGCGGAAGAGCTTTATGATATGTGTACCGGGTCCACCCCTCATGCACAGGTCAAGCAGGCGTTCTCTGATCCAAAGACCGGTCAATTTGATGCGGCTTCTGTGATTAAATTTCTGAAGAACCTCCCTAATGCTGACGAAAAAACACAGCGCCAATGGCGACAATTTGAAGATGCTATCCGTGAAGAAAGAATCGCGAGCAAATATAAAGACATGCTGAAGGCGGGATTGTTTGTTACGGACGCTGAAGCAAAAGAAGCTTACACGGAAGCACAACGTACTGCATCGATCAGTTACTTGCGTTTGGATTATAACACCATTCCCGACAGTACTGTAAAAGTCGAGGAAGGCGATTTGAAAGCATATCATAGTGCAAATACAGCAAAGTATAAGCAGACCGAGTCTATTCGTAAAATAGAATATGTAACATTTGACATCACCCCTTCTGCTGAAGATCGTCAGGAAGTGACGGAATGGATAAATAAAAAGGCCGGAGAATTTGCTGAAAGCACGAATGATATTAATTATGTAAATCAGTACAGCGATGTTCCATTTGACTCCACTTATCACGCTAAAGGAACACTTGCCGCTGTAATTGACACTTCATTTTTCAATGCACCAATTGGAAAAATGGTTGGCCCTTATATGGATGGCGACATATTTAAAATTTCGAAACTGGTTGCAGATAGATTTATTCCGGATTCAGTTAAAGCAAGACACATCCTCATTTCAGTTGAGAATGGAGACACCGCGAAAGCAAGAAATACAGCCGATAGTTTGAAATCTGCAATTAAGCGTGGTGCTAAATTTGCCGATCTGGCACAGGTATTTTCTAAAGACCCGGGCTCAGGTGCAAAAGGTGGAGATCTTGGTTGGTTCAGATCAGGTGCTATGGTTAAGCCTTTTAATGATGCATGTTTTGAAGGTAGTAAAGGCGATATGCCAATCGTTACATCGCAGTTTGGGGTTCACCTTATTGAAATCATGGATAAAGGAGTACCTTCCAAACAAATTCAGGTTGCGACTCTGGAACGCAAGGTTGAGCCATCTCAAAAAACATACGACAATATTTACGGAAAGGCCAATCAATTTGCATCAAACAATAACACAGCACTGCTATTCGATAGCGCATGCATCAAAGAGGGTCTGAACAAACGAATTGCTGATAACATCCGTGAAACTGATAAAAACATCCCGGGATTAGAATCTCCTCGTGAACTTGTACGCTGGGCATACCAGGCTAAAAAAGGTGATGTTTCAAAGGCCTTTACCCTTGGTGAAAAATATGTTATTGCAAAACTTGTAGACATCAAGGACAAAGGAACTTTGCCTTTGGAAAGTGTACGTGAGCAAGTGACTGCTGAAGTTCGCAAACAGAAGAAAGCTGACATGCTCGCAGAAAAGATAAACGCTGCCGGAGCAACTACCATGGAAGCATTAGCTCAGAAATTGAATGTGAATAGCAGCGATGCAGATGCTATCAACTTCCAGAATCCGTATATTCAAGGATTAGGAAATGAGAACAAAGCGGTTGGATCTATCTTTGGCATGAAAGCGGGTAGCATATCAAAGCCAATCAAAGGTGACAACGGAGTAATCGTTGTCTTCGTTAAGTCATTCACGGAGCCCGCTGCTATCACTGACTACAGTGCTAACATCAAGCAATTGGTTGACCAACGCAAATCACGCAGTGAATATGAAGTCTTCAATGCTTTGAAAGAAAAAGCAAATATTGAAGATAACCGCGGTAAATTTTACTAAGATATTTTTTATTGAAAAAAAATCCTCTGAATATTCAGAGGATTTTTTTTGCGCTTGACACGAGGTCTGCTTAATCCGGGACCACCGGTACAAATTCATTTAATTTTTTACCAGTAAAATTCGCCTGAAATGACCACTAAAATCAGCAGGGACGTCTGAAACTAGCCGGAGATTTGATTTTGAATGAATCGATTCAAAATCTCTGCTAATATCACTAAAAAGTAAACTGGTGAAAAGGTTGAAAAATCTTCGCAACAAACTTGCCTTTTTATTTTTTCCAAGGAACTTATCAAATACTGATACCTTCCCTCCTTTTTTGAGCACTCTTTCAGCTTCCCGTATGCAAGCAGCCGGATCAGGAATGACGGCAAGGATCAGGTGAAGTACTATTTTGTCAAAACTGCCATCAGGAAAATCCAGGTTCTGGCCATCCATCACGTGGATAATAATATTCCGTTTCAATTTGAGATTTCTCTTCCTGGCTCGTTCAAGCATGGATGCGGTAATGTCAGTAAGAGTGATTTCACAATTTGGAGGGAAAAATTCCAGATCCAATCCTGTACCTGCTCCAATGATCAATACCTTTTCACCGGATTCAATTCTCAAAGAATTCACCGAGGCTTTTCTTGATGCAGCGAAATAACTTCCGATCAAATCGTAGATAGGAGCATAAACCGTATAGCGGATACGGTTCCATTTGTTGGTGTTAACCTTCATCAAAACCTGGATTTACTCTAGTGCAAAGAAAAAGTTCTCACAAGATCTACATTTCCGCTGGCCCCGTGACAAGCAGTACAATCGGCGCCCTTCTTACTAGTTGAATAAAAAGTTTCACCGTTATCGCGATACTCGCCCCAGATCCAATCGCCACCGGTATTCTCATCCATACTGGTTTTAAACATAGCAGCGTAGAATTTAATATCGCCACCGGATGTGGCATAAATTTCTTTTACGACGATTGAGCCATCAGGAAATCTTGATCCACCAAGATTGCTTAAATCTGAATTCATGGCTGAGGCAGCAGTCTGATTGAAACGAATCCGTACAAATGAACCGTGCGGACTACTTGGATCACTCCGCAAGGTGTCGGTGGAGTTTTTATAGTATTGGTAACCTGCATTGGATTGTATCAGATCCAGCAAGGCTGCATCGCTGAGACTGACTCGTTCAGCTTTGTCATTGGTACATGAATTGAAAAACATCGACAAAAAAAGCAACAAGGAAGTGCCCTTCCATCTATTTAGATGAAGTAATTTTTTACCAATACACAAGAAATGCAAAATCCCTTTGAAAATATTTACCATTTGAACTGTCATTGTATTCAAATGTAAGCATCTCATTTCAAAAATCATCAAAAAAAAAGACCCATCCCGATGAAGGATGGGTCTTTCAATAATTACTATTTTATTTTTTCTCGTCAAGAACTAAAGTGTTTGACTTGCCATGGCATGAATTACAAGTTGCTCCGCGCATATTGACACCATATGTTGGATGCCCGTCCTGATCATAACTTGCCCAAAGCCATCCTCCGGAAGAATTCGGATCGGCCGGTGCTTTATACATCACATCATATCCGGTAACATCTCCTTTACTGTTAAGATATTCCTTTACCAGCATTGAATTCACCGCATAGGTAACAGACATATTCCCCTCTGCTGACAAACTATTTTTGGCTACAGCATTCATCCTGATACGAAAATCCTGCGATTTCATTCTTGCAATGGAAGAACCGACATCGAGGACATCAGTTTGTTTAACTACTGTTATAAGAGCTTCATCAGAAAGAGCTGTGGACTCATCAGATTCACGGGAACAAGAGGTCAGAATCAGTGCTGTTGCAAGTACGATTAGAGTGTAGAGTTTTTTCATGTTGGGTTTGTTTACAGAAAGGTAAATCACATTTATCACGAAAATGTCTTAGAATTGTCATGAAGAAGGTTGAAAATGAAGAAGATACAAAATTCCTCAAAAATCTTTCAAAAATGCCCCATCCTCATGAATAAAAATATTAACAACAATTATTTCATTCCTGATTATCATCGTGCTCAACCTGCAGAATATGAAGTAGACGATGTACCACAGGAGCCAGAAATACGGCAGTAATGCTTAAAAAGGCCACACCACTGTAGAGTGCATAGAATGATGAAAATATTTTGGCTGCATCAGTTTTCATTTCCGCTACAGGTCCCATCCCTGTTAGAATCATGGATGACATATGAAAGCTGTCAAGAAAATTCAGTTCAGCAATAAAATGGTAGCCTAAAACGCCAATGCCGAGTGAAGCAGAAATAAGAACGACGGAGAAAAGTCCGTAGCGTCCCATTCGGACAAAAAAACTTGGAAGAGGTAAAACCCTTTGCTTCCTATGCTCCATTGTCATTTCTTTTTTAACTCTTTCATTAAATCTTCGAGATAGTCAGTTTGCACTTCCTGAATCTCGAGTAATTTTTTATTCTGATGAATCAGGAGGTGATCCATTTTCTCACTCAATAATTTTATCTCCAATTCCGCTTTCAGATTAATTTTATAATCGTGCTCAGCACGTATTCTGTCTTTTTGTTCCTGTCTGTTTTGGCTCATCATGATAATGGGAGCTTGAATTGCTGCAAGGCAGGACAAAATTAAATTTAAAAGGATAAAGGGGAAAGGATCAAAAGGTTTGGTCGTTAATATCCAAATATTAATGCCAATCCAAATCATTATAAAGGAGAAAAAGCTAATGATGAATGTCCAGCTTCCTCCAAATACTGCAATCCGATCTGAGAGTCGATCACCAAAAGATAATTTTGTCACAATATCATCTTCAATATTCTCTGAAAGAATTGAATTATTTTTAATAGAATCTAAAACATCCTGATGCAGATGAATTAATTCTCCCTTCTCCTGACTAATAAGCCAGGTGAGATACTGTCTTCTATAATGGTTTAGCTCATCAATCGAAATAAGCGAATCTTTATCGAAATCGGGATACTCTGATTGAATGAGATTAAAGATCCCTTCTCTCAATTCACTACCCTTTACAGATTCTCCTGCTTTAATCCGGTTTTTACTTAAAAAGCTAATTGACATTTAGATTGATTTTACACACGAAGAAAACACTAATAAAGGAACACAACATGAAGAATGTCTGACAACCTTCTACCTTAATATCTGCAAACGGTATGAATCGAGCTTAATGAAAATAAACAGTAAGATTGTGAAGGACCAGAGTGAAGAACCTCCATAGCTAAAAAATGGAAGAGGAATACCTATGACCGGTGCAAGACCTATGGTCATACCAATATTAATCATCAGGTGAAAAAATATTATTGAAGCAACGCCATAACCGTAGATGCGTGAATACTGAGAACGCTGACGTTCGGCCACAAAAATTATTCTTCCCAACAATGCCATGAAGAGTCCGATCACAACAAGACTTCCCAGAAATCCCCACTCCTCTCCTACTGTACAAAAGATAAAGTCTGTACTTTGTTCCGGCACGAAATCATATTTTGTCTGGGTTCCCTGTAAAAAGCCTTTCCCAAACAAACCGCCTGATCCAATGGCGATTTTACTTTGATTGACATTGTATCCAGCTCCCTTTAAATCAAGTTCCTTACCGAGCAATACGTCAATCCGGGTTCGCTGGTGTGCTTGCAAGACATTGCTATAAACATAATCCACACTGTAGACCATACCAATCGCTATGATTGCCCCGGAGACAATGATGATAATATTTCGTTTGTTTTTTCTAACCAGCATAATAAAAACCACTGCCAGTCCGATCAGTATACCAATGAGTGTTGAGTTCTTTACCAGAAGTGCGAGCACAAACAAGGCTACAGATACGAGGGCAAGTAATAAAATATTTCCTGACAGGCCCTCCCTGTAGAGAACGAAGATGAAAGATGCAAAAACCAATGCAGAGCCGGTGTCATTCTGAAGCAGAATTATCAATGCAGGCAGTCCCAAGATTAGTGTTGAAATCAATTTCGTTCTTGCATTCTGCATTCGTATATCCAGGGTACTAAGATATTTCGCCAAAGCCATGCTGGTCGCAAATTTGGCGAACTCCGCCGGCTGCAACTTAAACGATCCGATATCGATCCATCCGAAAGAACCTTTAACATCCCGGGAGAATGCAAATGTCGAGATCAGTAATAAAATAAATGCTGCGTATATGGCATAAGAAAAAGCGGCGTAGAACTTCCCGTCAATAACCAGAATCATAAGGGCAAGAATGCAGGCTCCCCCTATCCACAGCGTTTGTTTACCATAGCTTTGTGACAAATCGAAAATACTGCTGTGTTCTTCGTTGTAAACTGCTGCATAGATATTAACCCATCCTATGAGAACCATTACGACGAACAAAGCCACCAGAACCCAGTCAATATTTTGCAGTATGTTTTTCTGATCGCGCATGAACAATCTATTTCAAACGAGGGAGCGCTTTTACGGTAGTAGCAGCACTTTTCTGAGTTATACTTTTTGCTTTTTCAACAGGAACTTTCGGCAATTCAATTTCTGGAAGGATAACTCCATCCCGCATCCGCTTATCCATTTCCGGACGGGAGATGCTGTCTGTCAGGTATTTTTCAATCAGCAAAGAGGCAATAGGCGCCGCCCATTGTGATCCGAATCCAGAGTTCTCCACCGAAACAGCGATTGCAATTTTCGGATTATACTTGGGTGCAAAGGCCACGTACATTGAATGATCTTTCCCATGAGGATTCTGCGCAGTGCCGGTTTTACCACATACAACAATGCCCTTAATTTTTGTTGCAGCCGCTGTTCCACTTTCCACTACACTTTCCATTCCATCAACAACGATATCAAAATATTTCCTGTCAATACCGAATGAATTTTTCAATCGAAACTCCGCAGGCAGATACATTTCATCACCAATGGCTTTCACCACGTGCGGCGTGTAGTAATAGCCCCTGTTTGCGATACCTGCAATAATATTGGCATTTTGTAAAGGTGTTATACCCAATTCTCCCTGACCTATTCCCAAGGAAATTATTGTAGAAGATCTCCACTGGCCTTTACCAAAATATTTATCGTAATATTCAATGGAAGGAACAGAGCCCTTTAAGACATTGGGAAGATCAGATGGTAAGCGAATTCCGATTCCGAATTTTTCAATATTTTTTCTCCAGACCGCAAATGCATCGGCAGTACTTTTATATTTATTATTATCAATGACAGATCGAAAAACATAGCTATAGTATGAATTACAACTCTGCGCAATTGAGCCTTTTAAATCCAATGGCGATGAGTGCGCATGGCATTTAGGCCTTCCCCCACCCGGTGGATATCCCCCATAGCATGGATATCTGGTAGAAGGAAATAATGTTTGCTCTTGTTGTGCGATCAGTGCCATCACCAGCTTAAAAGTTGAACCGGGAGGATAAGTTGCCATTTGAGAGCGGTTGAACAATGGCTTGTATGGATCCTTGAGCAGTGCCAGATAATTCTTTGTTCTCGTTCTTCCGACCAATAAATTAGGGTCATAGGCAGGTGAACTAACCATGCATAAAATTTCTCCTGTTGAAGGTTCGATGGCAACTACACTGCCTACCTTATTTCGCATGAGTAACTCGCCGTATAATTGTAAATCTCCGTCAATGGATAATTTCAAATTCTCTCCGGCAACGGAGGCTGTGTCATACTTTCCATTCTGGAAACTTCCTTTCTCCCGATTAAATACATCCACCATTACTCTCCTCACACCACGTCGCCCACGAAGTTCTTTTTCATAGGATTTTTCTATCCCACTTTTCCCGATATAGTCGCCATCCTTGTAATAGGGATCCTTTCTGGTTATACTGGTATCAACTTCTCCGATATATCCAAACAAGTGCGCCGCAATTGGAAGTGGATATTTCCGCAATGTTCTTGCCTCCACGTAAAAACCGGGAAACTTATAGAGCTTCTCCTGTAAGGTAGCATAAGTCTCAACAGACAACTGTTTTTCAAACAAGGAAGCTTTGTAAGGTGAATAAGACTTCGCTTTATTAAATTTTTCTATGTACTCCTCCTTGCTAATGCCTATAAGTTGGCAAAGTTCCAAGGTATCAAGATTCTTTGCCTGTCGCGGAGTAATCATCAGGTCATATACGGGCTCATTATAGACCAGTAATTTTCCTTTACGATCGTAAATCAGTCCACGCGATGGATAATCAGTAATAAGACGCATAACATTGTTTGTCGCAGAGGCAGTATAGCTTTGATCAACGACTTGCAAATAAAACAAACGAATGAGATAAATTATCCCCACCGAGATGAAGATGATAAAGATGACCGTATTTCTACCTGACGATACGTTCATGGCGCTTCAGTGATCTTCCAAATAAATACTGTCCAAGCACAATCAGAAGTATAGTGATGATTGAATTGAGAATTGCCTTGTAAAACGTAATAAAGAATTCACTGAAACGGAAAACTTCCACGTAGAAAAATACAAGGTGATGCAAAAAGATGAGGATAGATACATAAGTGACAAACCACTTTAAGCCCATCGCCTGTGGGCTGAGGTCAGTTTCAGGCTCATAGCCATCGCGTGGAGCAATGAGTCCCAGTACTCCGGGACGGGCAAAAGCAGTAAAGACACAAGCAGCAGCATGCATACCACCGGTGTTTGCAAACATGTCAACTAATAGCCCGATAATGAATGCAGAGATCAGCAATAACCAATTGGGAGTTTCTATCGGCAGCATCAAGATGAAAAACACATAGACATAGGGATTAATATATCCGCTCCACTGTACATGATTAAGGACTAAAATCTGCACAGCAAGAAGAAAAACAAAACGAATGAGTATTTGAATTATTTTAACGATCATTTTTCTGCAGCTCCTCCAGTGCCTGTTGTTCTTCCTTTAATAAATTCGTTACGATATAAACATAAGTAAGTGTTCCGAATTGAGTGCTTAGCTTCACTTTTATATCCTGAAAGTTATCACCTGTCTCAGGGTTAACTTCAGAAACTGTTCCGATTAAAATGCCTTCCGGAAACATGGATGAAAATGAACTTGTAACAATGGTATCTCCAATTGAAACCTGAACGTGCTTGGCAATGTCTCTTAGTGATGCAACTTCTTCATCATAGCCACCCCAAACCATTGATCCTATATAGCCACTCTTTTTAATTCTGGCACTAACCCGGGAATCTTTATGAAGAAAGGACATAACAGAACAATAATGTTCTGATACGTCTTTTACAATTCCTACAATTCCATCTCCGGATATAACACCCATCTCCGGTTTTATCCCCTGATTTGAACCTTTATTCAGAGTAAGGTAATTATTCCGCCTGTTCACTGAATTATTTACAACTCTTGAATTGATAAAGGTATACTGTTGTTTGAAAATTGTATCACTGCTAATTCTTGTTAATGCACTATCGATGTAATACACATCAGGTATCAGCGACTTCAATCCTGCATTTTGGCGTGCAAGGGCGTCATTCGTAGTTCGAAGGTTTATATAATCTGTCACCGAGCTGACCAGGGAGTTTACCTCTGCTGCAACATAGTTTGTTGAATTTATAACGCTTGCTTGCTGAAAATTATTATTCCGCACGATCATAAATCCACATACAACTTCCAGAAGCAGGAAGGATATGAAAAAATTATATCTCCAGAGAAATAGAAAGAGATTACGCATCGTTTATATTCGTGTTCCGTTCATTCTCAATCTTCTTGGCATTAAATACCTAATTGACCTCAAGGAATGAGAAACTTGAACCGCCCGATATTTTTCAAGGCTATACCGGTACCGCGAACTACGGCACGGAGCGGATCCTCCGCAATATGAACCGGTAATTTTGTTTTCATGGCAATTCTTTGATCGAGACCTCTGAGCAGTGCACCTCCCCCGGTGAGGTAAATCCCCGTCCGATAAATATCTGCTGATAATTCAGGGGGTGTCATCTCGAGTGCTTTCAGAATAGCTTCTTCAACCTTAGAAATTGATTTATCCAGAGCATGGGCAATCTCCGAATAACTTACGGTGATTTCTTTAGGAATACCTGTCATCAAATCCCGACCATGTACTGCGAAATCCGGTGGAGGATTCTCCAATTCCGGTAAAGCCGAACCAACTTCAATTTTTATTCTCTCTGCAGACCTTTCTCCGATGAGGATGTTGTGTTGACGACGCATGTAATCCCAGATATCATTCGTGAAACCGTCACCGGCAACACGAATACTTTGATCACAAACGATTCCACCTAAAGCTATCACGGCAATTTCACTGGTACCTCCGCCAATATCGATGATCATATTTCCCATCGGCTCTTCAACATCAATTCCTATTCCGATAGCGGCAGCCATTGGCTCATGAATCAAATAAACTTCTTTTGCACCTGCATGTTCAGCAGAATCGCGAACAGCACGCTTTTCGACCTCTGTGATTCCAGATGGAATACAAATAACCATTTTCAAAGAAGGTGTGAAAACACTTCCCTTAGGATTGATCATTTTGATCATTCCTCGGATCATGTGCTCAGCTGCATCAAAATCTGCAATCACCCCATCCTTCAATGGACGAATGGTTTTGATGTTCTCATGAGTTTTCCCATGCATCATCATCGCCTGTTTACCAACGGCAATAACTTTTCCTGTCATCCTGTCAATGGCGACAATGGAGGGTTCATCCACTACAACTTTATCGTTGTGGATGATTAAAGTATTTGCCGTTCCCAGATCGATGGCAATTTCCTGGGTTAAAAAATCAAACAATCCCATGCTTTAAATTCGAATTTCAGTTTATTAATTTCTTGATGCTTTATAAGCAATTCCTCTTTACGCAATATTCTACTTGAAAGTTCTGTTTATCAAGCCAATTCCAATGCTTTTTTAATGACGGAAATGTCTGATCCCGGTCGTAACCATTGCCATATCATGAGAATTGCAAAAGTCGATAGATTCCCCGTCTTTTACAGAGCCTCCTGGCTGGATAACTGCTTTAATTCCTTCATTTGAGGCTATTTCAACGCAATCAGGGAAAGGAAAAAATGCATCGCTCGCCATCACGGCTCCTTTCAAATCAAACCCAAAGGCCTTTGCCTTTGCAATTGCCTGGTGTAATGCATCCACTCTGGAGGTCTGACCTGTGCCACTCGCCAGCAATTGTTTATTTCTGGCCAATACGATGGTATTTGATTTTGTATGCTTGGCCAATTTCATGGCAAAGAGTAGGTCTTCTATCTCCTGAGCCGAAGCCTGACGCTTGGTTACATTATTCAAATCAGATTTTGATTCAAGGCTTAAGTCTTTGTCTTGTTCCACTACACCGTTCAACAAGGTACGGAATTGCTTAGGTAGGGCTTTAAAATTCTTTTGCTGAAGAAGTATTCTGTTTTTCTTCTGCGACAACAACTCAAGTGCATCTTGATTAAAGCCTGGAGCAATAAATACTTCGAAAAAAAGTTTATTCACTTCCTGAGCTAGTTGAATATCCACTGTTTGATTGCATATCAGAACACCACCGAAAGCTGATACAGGATCAGCTTCTAATGCAGCCTTCCATGCATCGATCAGGGTAGTTCCCGATGACATTCCACAGGCATTGTTATGTTTGAGGATTGCAAAACTAGGCTCTGAAAATTCCGACATGAGATTAATGGCCGAATCAATATCAAGCAAATTATTATACGAAAGTTCTTTCCCGTTTAGTTGTGTAAAACAGTCATCCAGATTGCCGTAGAAGATTCCCTTTTGGTGAGGGTTCTCTCCGTAGCGCAATACTTTGGCGGATGAGACGCTTTCTTTAAAGGCCACAATTCCTGCATCACGGTTCATGTATCGAAAAATCTGTGTGTCGTAATGAGAAGAAATCCCAAAAGCCCGAGCAGCCATCGCCTGTCTGTCTTCTAGAGTGCTGATACCATTTTTATTTTGAATGATATCATCAAGGAATATATATTGATCGAGCGATGGAATAATCAGCACATCGTCAAAATTTTTCGCAGCTGCTCGTATGAGAGAAATCCCTCCGATGTCTATCTTTTCAATGATTTCTTGTTTTGTTGCACCTGATGCAAGTGTGGCTTCAAATGGATATAAATCAACAATGACCAAATCTATTTCAGGAATATTATAGTCCTCCATCTCCAGCATATCGGATGGATTATGACGACGACTCAAAATCCCTCCAAAAATTTTAGGATGCAAGGTTTTTACCCGGCCACCAAGAATGGAAGGGTAATCCGTAACTGTCTCTACCGGGATTACCGGTATTTTAAGGCCCTCAATAAACTCCTGCGTTCCTCCGGTAGTAAAGAGTTTAACTCCTAGCTTATGAAGTCCCCGAACGATTGGTTCGAGCCTGTCCTTATGATAGACAGAAATTAGTGCATTTCTGAACTTTTTTTCGCTTTTCATCCTACTAAATTCGAGTGCAAGTTTAGGAAAAATCAAAGCTTGATTTGCGTCAATTAGAATATAAAATCAATCAGCGGAAATTAAATTTCTCCTCGGAATTTTTCACATTCATCTCGCTAAAAGGAGTTTATGAAATAAAAAAATGATAATCAAAATTGTTAAATCAATTCAGTAAAAAAATTGGAATAAATTCTCCCTCACAGGTACCAAGATTGCTGAAGGCAGGTAATTTTTATCACCTGAAAATTCATGTTAAGATCAAAATTGCTTAAACTCTGTTAAATCCGGAGAGAATGGATTGCTTTCAATACATTTGCATTAATGAAGTCTGAAATAAGCCTTTTTTTACGTCTGTTAAGGGAAAGTTTTTTGTTTGCATTTGAAGCTCTGCGCGTCAACAAACTTAGAACTTTCTTGTCTTTGCTTGGAATTACCATTGGAATCTTTGCCATTATTTCGGTGTTCACTGTGACAGATGCTTTGGAAAAAAAAATCCGGTCTGACGTGGAGTCTCTGGGTGACAATGTCATCTATGTTCAAAAGTGGCCATGGGTACCTGAAGGAGGTGATGAATACCCTTGGTGGAAATATATGAACCGACCATTACCCGGCTATAAAGAGATGGCTGAATTGCAAAAAAAATCTGACAGAGAAGAGGCTGTTGCCTTTGTGGCAAGCATCAGTGATCAAACCATTAAGTATTTAAGTAATGCAGTTGAAAACACAGAGATTCTCTGTGTATCGCATCAGTATGATCAGATAAAGAGTTTTGAGGTGGAAGAAGGAAGGTATTTTTCTGAACACGAAAGTGTGAGTGGCCCGCCTATCGCGATGATCGGATATGATATTGCAGGAGCTTTATTCAAGGGTCAATCTGCTCTAGGCAAGGAAATTTCCGTTCGAGGGGCTAAATTCACCATTATAGGTGTTCTTCAAAAGGAAGGCAGTAGTTTGGTAGGTAATTCATCAGACAGTCAGGTAATTATACCACTTAATTATGCCAGAAACCTAGTAAATCTCCGCTCAGAATCGATGGAACCTTATTTTATGGTCAAGGCAAAGCCGACTGTCAGCCTGCCGGAATTACGCGATGACCTCAGAGGTGCCATGCGTTCTATAAGGAAATTAAAACCAAAAGAAGACGACGACTTCGCACTCAATGAAACAAGTCTTCTGACAAATGGCATGAAGGAAGTATTCAGTACTCTTGGAATTGCAGCCTGGATAATAGGAGGTTTTTCGATTATGGTAGGAGGATTCGGGATAGCTAACATCATGTTTGTGTCTGTCAAAGAGCGTACAAGCATTATTGGTATTCAAAAATCTCTTGGCTCAAAAAATTATTTTATCCTCCTCCAGTTTCTTGTTGAATCTGTCGTGTTATGCATCATTGGCGGAATAGTCGGCTTATTACTTGTATTTCTTCTGGCACAAGCCATATCGATGTTCATGGATTTTACTTTCATTCTTACGCTGAATAATATTATCATGGGAATTGTAATCTCTGCTACGGTTGGTATACTGAGTGGATATATACCTGCACATCAAGCATCAAGGATGAACCCGGTTGATGCAATTCGAGCCAACTGATCTCATCATTGAATGAGCCGCCTTGTACTCTTTGAATAATTAAACTGGCTGTTTTCAGGTTTCTAAATTAAACTTTTGGCACAAGATGTTATTTTCAGCTGAACAGCCAATTGAATAAAAAAATGCATCAACTGAATTTTAGTGTATTAGAAAATCAATGAAAGCCCATTTCTTTCATTTTTTTCATAAGTTTGCCTCATATCAAAAATGCCCAAGCAAAGTCGGTCTATGTCTCAATACGTTCAACAACAGCTGTTACCGAAATTTTTTATCACTTTACTGATATCATTTTTGGTCTCAAGTTGCGGATCGGATCGTCAAGGTGATGAAATTGGCGCCTTGAAAAATACAGATTATCCGGAGACTTACGAGGTAAGACGGAATGAGCAGTTTATTATGAATAATGTGGCTGGTCCGGAAGACATTTCAGGTTTTCCAACCCGCATACCAACTTCATGGCAAAAATATTCGCAAGGCGGCACTAACCGACTGGCAATTTTACTTACCGATTCTTCCGCTTCATGGCTTGGCGTAGCTCACGGTTTAAAAACAATTGGTGTGCCTTTTATCATTACCACAGATTACCGTAGGGCAATTCAACATAATGTTGTGATGGTTTACCCGATCATTTCCGGTTCGGCCTTAAGTCCTCAAGCGTTGCAAGCGCTTGCGGCATTTCCGCGCAATGGAGGAACACTAATCGGGATCCAGGTGCTCGGAGCGCTCAATGAGGTTTTCGGATTTGAAGAACCTGTTCCTTCCAAACAACATTTTCAAATAAAAATCCTTCCCGACTCCGACAATGTTTATACCGGACAATTTGATCTCAACAAAGAACTAACAATTTCAATTGGGAATAAGGTACGATTCAAGGAAACTATCGGAACCTATAGTTATTCGAAAACACAACTTCCACCGCTGGCTACCTATGAAGACAAATCAGCCGCCGTTACTCAGAAATTCTATGAGACAGGTAGCGCCTTTGCATTTGGCTTCGACATTGGTTACTTATTATTAAAGGCCAACAACATCCGGCACGAAGATTTTAACCGGTCTTCAGCTAATGATTTTGAACCTACCGTAGATGTCATTCTAAGACTCCTCAAACAAATTTACATGCATAATGACAGGAATGCATCCTATGTTTGTACAGTGCCTTACAATAAAAATTTAGCGGTATGCATTACTCACAATATTAATTTCAGAAAAGCATTAGAGAACTCAAAAAGTTATGCTACTGAAGAGAAAAAGCTTGGCATCCGATCGACCTATTTTATACAAACAAAATATATTAAAGACAGAAAAGATTTTATTTTCCGGTCTGCTGAAGATTTTAATATCATTAAGGATCTCCATGATTTGGGGATGGATGTGCAGAGTAACGGAGTCAGTGGATCTCCTCAATTCGATCAGCTTGAACAAGGAACAGGGTCAGAAGTCTATCCTACCTATAAACCTTATGTGATGGGATGGGATAAAACTTATTATGGAAGCATCTTTGGAGAAATGCGTGTGAGTAGATTTCTTATAGATCGAATGGTTCCGGGAGTAAACACACTTTGTTTCCGCTCCACCTATTTATACACACCGTTTACATACCCACAAAGCCTCATGGCAAGCGGGTATCGCTTCAGTAGTTCAACATCAGCAAACTCCGTTCTCTCGCATTTTCCCTTCCAGTTGAATTATAACAGAGAATACGATTCTGAACTTGATGCATTTGAATTTCCAATTACTAACGAAGATGAATTGCCACCTTTTACTGCCGACAGGGCAGAATCAGCAATTGCCTTAGCAAAAAAAATAGCCCGATATGGTGGTTGTTATATCGGACAGGTGCATCCCAACAGAACAGGTTTTAAAGTTGAGAAAGAGTTTATTCAAGCTATGCATGATGACGCGTGGTTTGGAACTATCCGCGACTTTGGCTTATGGTGGGCTGCAAGAAATGAAGTAAGTCTTGATATTCATTATGAAGGCGGACGAAGAATCGTGACAGTGAACGTTCCAAAACGAATGGAAGGATTGGCTATCATGCTGCCTCTTCGAACCACCCCAGTTTCAGTTGAAGGTGGCGGAAAACATTCTATCGACGGAAAGCTGATTATCTTTGAATTAGCGGAAGGAAAAATCCGAATCACGCTGGACAACTAGATAAATCATAACAGTTTTTTCAGTTGCTCATTGGCTGCCTCTACAGAATCTATATCCCTAATGGTCAGAGATAATTTCTTCTTGTCCTCTTTTAGCCGAACTTTTTGCGAATTCACCTGAACGAATTTCAAAATTCCTGAAAATACTTCTGATTGATAAAAAGGTGAAGCCTGATTGGTTACAAAATAACCGATGAATCGTTTATTCTTCAACAATATTTTTTCAAAGCCAAGTTTTTCTGCTAGTAAACGGAGACGTATAGTTGCAAGAAGGGCAGATCCCTGAACCGGTAAGGGACCAAAACGATCACGTAATTTTTCTTCAAAGTTTAGAATTTCTTCTTCCGTAGAAAGACTGTCGAGCTCCTTGTAAAGCAGCAATCTTTCGGAGACACTGTTAACATAATTCGCCGGAAGCAAAATCTCAAGGTCAGTATCGATTTGGCATTCACTGACGAATTTTCGAGAAGAGGAAGACTCCTCAAAAACGCCGGCAAATTCTGTATCCTTTAACTCTTGCACTGCCTCATCAAGAATTTTATGATACATTTCAAAACCAATCTCAGTAATAAATCCACTCTGTTCTCCACCTAAAAGATTTCCTGCTCCACGAATATCTAAATCACGCATTGCGATATTAAAACCCGAACCTAAATCAGAAAACTCTTCGATAGCCTTTAGTCGCTGACGTGCTTCAGAGGTGAGTACTGTCAATGGTGGAGTAAGCAAATAACAAAATGCCTTTTTATTTGACCTGCCAACACGGCCTCTCATTTGGTGCAAATCACTCAAGCCAAAATTCTGTGCCTGATTAATAATAATCGTGTTGGCATTTGGGATATCCAGACCGGATTCAATGATAGTTGTTGCCACCAGCACATCACTCTTCCCATCGATAAAATCCAATAAAATCTCTTCGAGCTTATCTCCATCCATTTGTCCATGTCCGACAGAAACACGAGCATCGCGAACAAGTCTTCGGATCATATCTGCAATATCATGTATGTCCTGCACTCTGTTATGCACGAAGAATACCTGTCCGCCCCTCGCCAGCTCAAATTCTATGGCGTTCCGGATTGTTTTCTCATCAAACAAATGAATCTCTGTCGTTACCGGATAACGGTTTGGAGGAGCTGTATTAATTATACTTAAATCTCTTGCTCCCATCAATGAAAACTGAAGCGTACGAGGAATAGGAGTAGCTGTGAGTGTCAGTGTATCCACGTTCACACGTAATGCCTTTAGCTTTTCTTTTGCAGCTACACCAAATTTTTGCTCCTCATCAATAATCATCAATCCGAGATCTTTGAACTGAACATCTTTTCCCAATAAACGATGTGTTCCGATTATTATATCAATCTTTCCTTCAGAAAGTTTTTGCAAGGTTTCTTTTTGCCTGGCCTGACTTTTGAATCGGTTTATATAGTCGACAGTACAAGGAAATTCTTTAAGACGATCACGAAAGGTATTGTAATGTTGCAAAGCGAGAATCGTTGTCGGAACTAAAATAGCTGCCTGCTTTCCATCAGTTACAGCTTTAAAAGCAGCACGTACGGCAATTTCTGTTTTCCCAAATCCCACATCACCGCAAATCAGGCGGTCCATTGGATATTCCTTCTCCATATCACGTTTCACATCACGTGTTGACTTTTCCTGATCCGGTGTATCTTCATAGATAAAACTTGCTTCCAACTCATTTTGCAAATAAGTATCGGGAGTGAATGCGAATCCTTTTGTTGCTTTTCGCTTTGCATAAAGAGCGATCAGATCTTTTGCAATATCCTTAACCCTCTTCTTGGTTTTTTGTTTGAGAGTGGCCCATGCTTTTGAACCGAGTTTGTGCAGGGAGGGCGTTGTTCCTTCCTTCCCTGTATACTTAGCGATCCGATGCAAGGAATGAATACTCACATACAAAATATCATTGTCTTTGTACACAAGACGAACTGCTTCTTGCGGTTTACCATTCACTTCGATCTTCTCCAGTCCGGCAAAGCGCCCGACACCATGATCTATGTGAGTCACAAAGTCACCCGGCTTCAGAGAAGAAAGTTCTTTTAATGTAAGCGCATCTGTTCTGCTATAATTTTTCTTGAGGCGGAAACGATGATAACGGTCAAAAATTTGATGGTCAGTATAGCATGCTAATTTTAAGTCAGCATCAATAAAACCCTGATGCAGTGAAAAAAGCATGGTAGTAAAATTCACTTTTCGCGTGATCTTGTGTTTCTTCTCGAGATCTTCAAAGATTGAATACAATCGCTCAATTTGCCGCGCTGAATCTGCAAAAAGTATATTGGTAATTTTCTTGTCCTCATTTTTCAATAAGTTTTCAATTAAAAAATCAAAATTCTTATTGAAGGATGGCTGCGGACTTGTTTGAAAAGTAATTTTTTCTCCGCTTTCAAAATGAAATCTGTTACCGAATTCGAGAACAGACTTTTTCTTCAATTGCTCTTCAACTTCTGCGGGCGAATCATAATGATGCCGATAATTTTTCTTTGACTCCTCATTGTTCAGTTCATCTTTTCCGTTATAACTAAGGCTTAGTGTGGTAAGTGTTGCCGGGAGATCTTTAAACCAGACCGGACAATTGGCCGGGATGAAGTCAAAGAATGAAGCTCTGCTCTCTTCGAGAAGTTTGGTTTGCACATTGGGCATGATTGTTATATGATTCATGGCCTGAACCGACAACTGAGTATCGGGACTAAAGGTTCGGATGCTCTCAACCTGATCTCCAAAAAACTCTATACGATACGGGAGTTCGTTTGCAAACGAATAGATATCGACTATACCACCTCGGACTGAATATTCACCGGCTTGAGCTACAAAATCAACATTCTCGAAATCATGATGCAATAAAAATTCAGAAATAAATTCTATGGATACATTTTCGCCTACACGCATTTCAATAGAATTCAGCTCCAGATTGCGTCTGGTTACCACCTTCTCCACCAAAGCCTCAGGATAAGTGATCACTGCGGTTTTAATCCCTTTGTTTAACCTGCTCAATACCTCCGCTCTCAGCAGGACGCTTGCCTTATCCTGATCTTCTGTCTGAAAAGGTTTTCGTGAAGAAGCCGGGAAAAGAAAAGCAGGATGATCACCAAGCATATTCTCAAAGTCATTCAAGAAATAAGCAGCTTCCTCCTTATCATTTAGAACAAAGAGTTGCGTCTGGTCTGCTTTGGTAAATACCGCCGCAGCGACTACTGCGTCAACTGATCCGGAAAACCCGGTCAGGTGAATGCGTTGAGCCGGAAGCTCAGCGATCTTTGAGACTATTGAAATGACAGCAGGCCGGGATGTATATAATCCCAGCAAATGTAAACGATCCATAGAAAAAGGAATTTCTTCCCTCCGCAAAAGTGCAAAGAAAGAAGGAGAATGAGAAAGATTATTTTAATAACTAAATCCAGATAACTACTTTCGAATCAAAAGAACCCTGACCAAGAGCCATGAGGAATATAATTGCAGTTTTCTTTCTTTGGATGTCGGTCCAGGTTGCTCAAGCGCAACCATTTTTCGACTTATTAAATATCCAAGGCCAATGGAGCAACCCTTCCTCCAACAATGCAAATGACAGCTCAGAAACAGAGACGCGTTATTTTGAAACTACCCTCTCTTTGCCCATTAAAATAAAGCAGGATGTTCTTGCTATAAGTCCTTCATACTCTCAGCTATCATTCAAATCAGGTTATTCAGATGCTGAGGTAATCAGAATGCAATCAATGCTACTTTCGCTGGCATATGTAAGGCAGTGGAAAAATGATAAATTCAAAACCAGTTATGTATTTATAAGCAGATCGAATCAAGATCCTCATCTAGAATTTTCAGAGCGGAGTATGCAATGGGGCGGAGCGATTGTTCATTCCATAAAAAAATCTGAAAAACTAAAATACAAGATTGGTGTTTATTATAATTCGGAATTCTTCGGCCCGTTCATATTGCCATTAGCCGGAATAGACTGGAACATTAATGAACGCCTGAACTTATTCGGTTTATTGCCCGGGAGTATGAATCTTGAATACTTCCTGAGTAAAAAAATCCATCTTGGCATAGCCTTTCGCTCGATCACCAATAGTTACAGAGAAATCCATAATACATTTATCAGGATAAATGACAATCACCTCAAAGTGCTTGCGGATTTTTATATTCTGAAAAATCATGTTATTTCACTGGAAGCCGGGCACAGTATTTTGCGGAAATACAAACCGGGCATAAGGATAAATTCGGAAACAAGTTATTCGGACCTTGATGTGAGCGATGGCTTTCTGCTAAAAATTGGCTATGCCTTTCGATTCAGGCTTGATGAAAAATGATCGGGCGAGATGAAATGAAAATCACTTCGCTTCAACAATTGAATGCTTGCTCATAAACTCTTCGGCAGTATTCACCATATCAGAGGAACCTATAAACAATGGGGTACGCTGATGTAAAGATGATGGCTGAACATCAAGAATACGGCGGAAACCATCTGATGCTTTGCCACCTGCCTGCTCGATAATAAAAGCAAGGGGATTGCATTCATACAACAGGCGAAGTTTCCCTTTTGGAGATTTTAAAGTTGAAGGATAAATAAAGATTCCTCCTTTCAACAGATTGCGATGAAAATCAGCAACCAGTGAACCTATATAACGTGAGGCATAAGGCCGACTGGTCTTCGCGTCCTCGACTTGACAGTATTTAATGTACTGTTTAACCCCATCCGGAAAATGAACATAATTGCCTTCGTTGATGGAATAGATTAATCCCGATTTAGGGCATTTCATATCAGGATGTGAGAGGCAAAATTCACCAATGCTGGGATCAAGAGTAAATCCATTCACTCCCTTGCCTGTGGTATAAACAAGCATCGTGGAAGAACCATAAATAATATATCCCGCTGCGACTTGCTCATTTCCTTTTTGCAGATAATCTTTTTCTTCTACCATACCGCCGAAAGAAGTTCTTCTATAGATTGAAAATACCGTTCCAATGGCCACATTGACATCAATATTTGATGAACCATCCAAGGGATCGACACAAACAATGTATTTCGCATTTCTGGAAACGTGGTTATCAATGTGTACCAGTTCTTCGTTTTCCTCAGAAGCAACAGCACAAGTTTCTCCACCGGCACTCAATGCTGCAATGAACTGATCATTTGCATAAACATCAAGTTTTTTTACTGCTTCGCCTTGAATATTGATTGAACCATGTTCGCCCAAAATATCTACCAAACCTGCTTTATTCACCTCACGGTTTACAATTTTGGCTGCAATTCCAATATCTCTCAAAAGTCGGGACAACTCACCTTTGGCATAAGGAAAGTCTGATTGACGCTCAATGATAAACTGACCCAGTGTAGTTACTTTGTTCATTTTTGTGTGCTTGATGTTTTGCAAAGCTAATAAATACAATAGAACCGAGTGAAGACTTTCACTAAATAATACTGATGCAATGGCTAAAAATCAATGAAAAAGCCCCCGAAATGGATTATCTTCGCGCAAGATTTCATTGACCCGATAATTTGAATGGCTTATGAAAAAGAAGACCAGTTTCCCAAAGGAAAAAATTAATATCCTCTTGCTTGAAGGGGTTCATCCTTCCGCGATAGCCTTATTTAAAGAACATGGCTACTCCAATATAGAGTTGATGACAGGTTCGCCTGATCAAAAGACATTGAAAGAAATGATTTCCGAAGCTCATTTGCTTGGCATCCGGTCTAAAACACAACTCAGCGCCAATGTTTTAAAAGAGGCAAACCGTTTATTGGGAATTGGCGCTTTTTGTATCGGCACAAACCAAATTGAAATGAATGCCGCAACAGATCAGGGAATTGCTGTATTTAATTCACCCTTCTCAAACACCCGATCAGTCGCTGAACTTGTTATCGCGCACTGTATCAACCTGCTTCGCCGGATCTTTGAAAAGAGTGAAGCGGCACATCGCGGAAAATGGCTTAAAGACAGTTCCAGCAGTTATGAAATTCGCGGAAAAACCTTGGGGATTATTGGCTATGGACATATTGGCTCTCAGGTATCTGTTTTAGCTGAAAACATGGGCATGAAAGTTATTTTCTATGACGTTGAACCGAAGTTGATATTGGGAAATGCTACACAGGTAAAATCTCTTGACGAACTATTAAAACGTTCTGACATCCTGACCTTGCACGTACCCGGACTTTCAGCTACCAAAAATTTAATAAATGAAAGTCGGCTTGCTAAAATGAAAAAGGGAAGCAGCCTCATCAATCTGAGTCGAGGTGATGTAGTAGATATTTCGGCAGTCAAGAAATTTATTGAAAGCGGACATATTGCAGGATTTGCTGCAGATGTATTTCCGGTGGAACCAAAGAATAATAAGGAAGCATTTACAAGCCCTGTCCAGAAACTAAGCAATGTAATTCTGACTCCTCATATTGGGGGATCAACAGTAGAGGCTCAGGAAAATATCGGAATAGATGTGGCAACAAAACTTATAAGCTTTCTCGAAACCGGGGCAACGACCGGATCACTTTCCGTTCCCGCATTAAGCTTGCCGGTTCAGCATGACGCTCACCGACTATTACATATTCATAAAAATGTGCCCGGTGTGCTTGGAGAAATCAACAGCAAGCTATCAAAATTGAATGTTAACATTCTAGGGCAATACTTAAAAACAAATAATCAAATAGGATATGTTGTATTGGATGTCGATAAGAAAACTTCCGCAAAAGCTCTTGACGAATTGAAAGAAGTTAAAAACACCATTCGTGTCAGAGAATTGTATTGAGAAAATAATCCAATAAAATTTATTGCATAATTTTAGAACATGAATTACATCATCAGAAAAGGAACGAAAGAAGATTTACCTGGTGTACTTAATCTTATCCGGGAACTTGCGCTTTTTGAAAAGGCCCCTGATGAAGTCACGAACACGATTGAACAAATGGAAGAAGATGGTTTTGGAAAAAATCCTGTTTTCTCCTTTTTCGTTGTCACGCTTGATGGAAACATAATTGGGATGGCATTATACTTTTTAAAATATTCCACATGGAAAGGAAAAGGCTTATATCTGGACGATCTGGTAATTACTGAATCACATCGAGGAAATGGCCTGGGAAGTAAATTATTCAAAGCCTTTATCAGGGAAGCAAAGTCTTTAAATGCAAAGCAAGTTCACTGGCAGGTATTAGACTGGAACACTCCCGCAATTAATTTTTATAAAAAGCTTGAAGCATCAATTGAATCGGAGTGGTTAAATTGTAAAATGACCGAAGAGCAAATCAATAGTCTGAGTGTGGTTTCCTAAAATTGACATCCAAATCCTGAATATATTAATTTAATATCTATGTTGATTTTCAAATTTGGCGGAGCATCGGTAAAAGATGCTGAATCTGTTAAAAACATTGCGAAAATTTTATCACTTTATAAGGAGGATAAAATTGTTGTAATTATATCTGCAATGGGAAAAACCACCAATGCCTTAGAGTTAGTTACCGAAGCTTATATTTCAAAATCACCGGACTTGCCCAAATATATAGACGAGGTAAAAAACTATCACACAGAAATTCTTGAAGGACTGGGTTTCCCGGCTTCAGATCCTGTACGCCATGAAGTGGACAATTGCTTTATGGAGATTCAATGGATAATAGAAGAAGAACCATCAAGAGAATATAATTTTATTTATGATCAGATTGTTTCACAGGGTGAAATGTTATCCACCAAAATAATCAGTGCTTATCTGAAAACAATCGATCTTGACAATACCTGGCTGGATGCAAGGGATGTTATTCAGACGGACAACAATTATCGGGAAGCAAAAATAAATTGGGAACTCACAGAAAAATTGATGCAGGAGAAAATTCCGGCGCTACATAAAAAATTAAATCTGATTATTTCACAAGGATTTATCGGAGGAACATCAGAAAATTTTACTACGACACTGGGAAGAGAAGGATCAGATTTCACAGCAGCGATTTTTTCATATTGTTTGAATGCTTCAGAGATGGTGGTCTGGAAGGATGTTCCCGGGGTGCTAAGTGCCGACCCAAAATACTCTGACGAGGCGGTGAAGCTGGATGAAATCAGTTATCATGATGCCATTGAACTTACCTATTACGGAGCAACAGTGATTCACCCAAAGACGATAAAACCCTTAGAGAATAAAAATATTCCACTCAGGGTTCGCTCCTTCAAATCACCGACCGATAAAGGGACAAGTATCGCCTCATATAATTCCACGAAACCACTGGTTCCCTGTTTCATATTTAAAACCAATCAAATTTTACTTTCCATTTCATCCAAAGATTTTTCCTTCATTGCCGAAGAAAGCCTGTCGAAAATCTACAGACAATTTGCCGAATTAAACGTCAAAATTAACCTGATGCAGAACTCTGCGATTACTTTTTCTGTTTGTCTCGACAATGACCCATTCAAGCTACCGCAGCTTATCGAAAGCCTTAAAAAGGATTTTCATGTATTATACAATGAACAGCTAAGGCTAATTACCATTCGACATTATTATCCTTCAACGATTGAATCGATGTTGAAGAATGCCGAAGTACTGCTTGAACAAAGGAGCAGGCATACCGCACAATTGGTACTAACAGAATCCAGGAAAAATAATTAAGGCAATTTCGGCTTATACTTACAGCTTGCTGATTTTTTCAAAAAGCACGGCAGAAATCCGCTCATGAGATTCAAATGTCCATCCTGCAATATGCGGGCTTAAAATAACACGATCTGATTGAATGAGGTAATTCCATGTATCCAGCTTTTGAATATTGGAATGGCGAATGTCAAATTTTTCAAAAGATAAATCTTCGTACTCCAACACATCAAGGCAGGCGCCCAAAACTTTGCCTTCTTTCATTTGATAGACAAGTTCATCAATCCGAAGGCATTTTCCTCGGGATGTATTAATGATCCATATATTTTTTTTGAAATTTCTAATAAATCTTTCATTTACCAAAAATTCCGTTTCATCTGTCAGAGGAATATGTAAACTCAAAATATCTGCCTTGTCATAGATTTTTTGCAGATCTGACTCAGTGATAAAGTCATTTGAAAAACCACTTTTATATTTGTCGTATGCCAAAATTTCACATTCGAAACCCTGAAGTTTTTTGGCAAAGGCTGAACCGGTGTTTCCAAAGCCAATAATTCCTACCACTTTATCCTTCAGTTCGTGACCCCGGTTCGCTTCACGTTGCCAAAGCCCTTCCCTTACCTGCTTATCAGCCGCATTTAAATTATTAAATAAACTCAGAATCATTCCAATTGCCTGTTCGCCAACTGCATCTCTGTTGCCTTCCGGAGCATTGAGGCATATTATCCCCAGTTCATTAGCTGCTTCGACATCAATATTTTCCATCCCTGCCCCTGCCCTGGCAATAAATTTTAAACGAATTGCATTTTCGAGAAAGCTCCTGTCAATCCGAATACGGCTGCGGATCACCAAGCCTTCATAGGAAGGGATCTGTTCCATTAATTCTTCGCGGTTCGAATCGGAGGCATCGACACAAATGTGGCCGGCGTTCCTGAGTGAAATTTCAAGAAGCGGGTGAACTGTATCTATGAATAAAATTTTCATGATTTACCGTTGCAATTTTAGTCCTTAGATAAATCGAAGCACTTACTCAGTACTTTTCGCAATACTATTGGTCAATTCAACAAATTGTTGCCAGCTTAATTGCTCCGCCCGAAGATCAAGGAATGGTACATGTTTTAAAGCTTCTTTTCCATTTAACACTGACAAGGCATTTCTCAAAGTTTTTCTGCGCTGGTTGAAAGCAGCTTTAATCACCCGTTTGAAGAGGACTGCATCACAGCCCAATACAAAATTTTCTTTCCGGCTAAAATGCAGTATGGCAGATTTTACTTTGGGCGGGGGATTAAAATCTTCCTGGTTCAAAGTGAACAACAGTTCTACATCATAGTATGCTTGCATCAATACGCTTAAAATACCGTAATCTCTGTTTCCGGGACCGCTGGCTATTCGTTCGGCTACTTCCTTCTGAAACATGCCCACCACTTCGGGAACCTGTTCACGGTTTTCAAGAACTTTGAATAATATTTGCGTGGAAATATTATAAGGAAAGTTTCCTATGATAGCAAATTGCTCTTTACAAATAGCATTAAGATCTAATTGAAGGAAATCTCCTTCGATAATCCCTGAGGTTCTTTCAGGATATTTATTTAAAAGATACGCTACGGCTTCTTTATCAAGTTCAATTAGAAAAATATTCTGATCCTTTAACTCAAATAAATGATCTGTGAGAATACCCATCCCGGGACCAATCTCCATGATGCAAGTATAATCTTGCCTGCGTTCGAGTGCGTCAACGATAGTATGCGCTATTTCCGTTGATTTAAGAAAATGTTGTCCTAGATGCTTTTTGGCTGTGACCGTGCGCATGAGTTCTTTTTATCCTCTTAAGTAACGACTTCCAGCAAAGTACGAAATGCTACGAACTTATCCTTATAGCGGTCAGCATGGGCTTTTTGTAAAGCAGGAGCAAATTTCTGCTCATAAGTATTATAGTCATTCATGGTCATGCAAGTATATTGAATTGCATAGGTATGACCTCCTGAATCTTCATCGCCTATAAGCTTTAAAATTCTGTTCTCCTGAAAAATCCCTGTACGCATAACGTCAGGAATATGAGTTTCTCTCATCCAGTTAAGCCATTCGACGTGAACGCTATTATCTACATTTACTGTAACATTATAGACAATCATATTCGTATTTTTAAAAATAAATTTATGAGTTAGATGAAAGATGCTATGTCTGATTAGTTCAAGACATCTCCACGTAAGGAACGATAGCGTTTTCTGGCCTCTACCACAAACAAACTACCTGGATATTTGGTCAATAATTCCTGATACAGATCCATCGCTTTCGAATTGTCCTGAAGTTTTTTCTCATGCAATTCTGCCTTGCGAAAAAGTGCATCATCCGCAAGAATATCTTCAGGATACTCGGTGAGAATTCTGCTATAAAGAGAATCTTCCATTGTCCAATTCCTTTTCGCATCATAAATCTGAGCTTCTTTAAACAAAGCCTCGTCGGTGAGTGTATGACCCGGATATTCATGAATGAGAGAATCAAGAATCTGCAGAGCCTCATCACTCTTATTTCGGTAATTAAGCAAATCAGCTTTTGAATACAAAGTCAAAGCATCCATGGTGCTATCATAACCTATGTTGTCTGCAATGAGCAAAGCGAGCGAAAGTGCATCATTAGCGATAAGCTGAGACGTGGCTGACTTCAATACATCCAATTGAGCTTGTGCCCAAAGAAAGTCTCCTCTGAAGTAATCAAGACGTGCATTTCTGAATTTTGCCTCCTGACCAAGGGGGTCGTTTTTAAAATCCTTATCAACCTGAGCATACAATAAATCAGAATCCCAAACATTTCCAATGAACAACAAGATGTCACCCAACTCAAGTTTACATTCAGCTTGAACTTGCTTACTCAGGCCCGGAAAGTCAATGGCTTCATCGAGGTCTGTCATGGCTGAATCCGGATCATCAAGATAGAAGGCCCGGAGATGCGCCAAACCGCGAATGAGTCCCGCAGTTTTGGCGGAGCGGCCCAGTTCAGATAATGTTGATTCATAATCAAGTTCCAGCTTTTTTAAATCAGCCGGTGTATAAACATTACTCAAGGTAATTTTCTTATTAGTGACATTCAGCAATTCCATCCTCGCCTGGATGTAATTTGGAAAAGAAGATCCTTTGTCTACTACGTACTGATAGGCATTGATAGCTGCATCATAGTCGAGATTTGCAGTTGCCATATTGCCCAATGATAAAATTCTGACGCCGTCTTCTTTCTGCCTTTTATCCAAACCTTTTGCCTGAATGAGTGCAGACTCAAAATCCTTTTGTTGAACAAAAAGCCAAATCAACATTTCTGAAAATACGGGATAGTCAGGGTTTCGTTGTATCTTTCTTAACAACGAAGTCCTCAACAAATCATTTCTGGTATTCTCCGGATCAAAACCAACACGGGCCTGGAGAATATTGAGAACATTTTGCTGCACCATTGGATTATCACCAACTGCATCAAGGTATTCGTTAATCATATTCTCAAAAGATCCCAACTGAAAGTATACTTCTGCTGTTTCAAAATAAAAACCATAAATACCTCGCATGAGCTTTCTTCCTTCAGTATAGGTATTCAAGGCATTTTCATATTGCTGGCGTTGCATGAATGAATTTGCAAGACTAAGTATTGTTCCCTGATCCGGTCTTAAGGATTTAATTGCCTTTTCATATTGTTGAGCAGCTTTAGCATCTTCCCCTTGCAATGAATAAATAAAACCCAGATCTGAAATATACGTTAGATTTTCAGGTTGCTTTCTGGAAATCTTCTTGACGAGTTTTTCAGCTTCGTTATAGTCTTTCATTCCGATGAGGCAACGGAGATAGCTCGGATAAGTACCAAAGGGATCCTTGTCAAAAAGTTTATCATACAATTCGGCGGCCTTATCATATTCAAGGCTCGCCATGTATTGATCTGCAAGTTGACGATCTTGTCCTATCTGAGCGGAAAGTGATGCCGGAAAAAGAATGAACAGAAAAATTCCACTGATAAAAATCAATACTAATTTCTTCATGGAAAATTTTTCGTTTGTATGCATTAGTTTAAATGAATGAATTGAATCAGCTGATGCTGTCAAATCCTGTATAGGATCGGATGACGTCAGGAAGTATAACCCCTTCAGCAGTCTGATTGTTTTCCAATAAGGCAGCAACGATGCGAGGCAGTGCCAAAGCACTACCGTTTAAGGTATGAGCAAGTTGTGGCTTATCCGTTCCGGAACGATATCTTAATTTCATCCGGTTCGATTGAAATGTTTCGAAATTTGAAACTGAACTGACCTCAAGCCATTTTTTCTGGGCAGCAGAGTACACTTCAAAATCATAGGTAAGTGCAGAACCGAAACTCATATCACCTCCACAAAGACGAAGAATCCGGAAAGGTAGCTGCAAGGCACGGAGCAATTCCGATACATGGGCTACCATTTCATCCAGAACTTCATAGGAATTATCCGGATGCGGAACCTGAACAATTTCAACTTTATCAAACTGATGTAATCGATTTAAGCCACGGACATCTTTTCCATAACTTCCTGCTTCTCGGCGGAAACATGGTGTATAGGCACACATTTTTACGGGAAGTTCTTCTGTCTTCAGAATAACATCACGCAATATATTGGTAACGGGAACTTCAGCTGTTGGAATAAGATAAAAATCATCCAGACCTACATGGTACATTTGTGAATCTTTATCCGGCAACTGCCCTGTTCCGTATCCTGAATCCCTGTTCACTAATATCGGAGGCTGAATTTCTTTGTAGCCAGCTTCAATGGCTTTGTCAAGAAAATAATTTATCAAAGCTCTCTGAAGTCTTGCGCCTTTTCCCTTGTAAACAGGAAAACCGGCTCCGGTAAGTTTAACGCCTAATTCAAAATCGATGATGTCATATTTACTTGTTAGCTCCCAATGTGGTTGAGCGTCTTCATAGAGTTTAGGAATATTTCCTTCCTGATGAACGACCTCATTATCTTCCGGCGTTTTTCCTCTCGGAACTTTTGCAGAAGGAAGATTAGGAAGTTTAACCAATTCCTGATGAAGAACTTCTTCAATTTGGCCTAGCTTTTCATTCAATGATTGCGATGATAGTTTCAGTGCAGCACTTTTATTTTTAAGATCATCGGCTTCAGCCTTCATCCCTTTTTTGTAAAGGTCACCAACCTCCTTTGCCAAAGTATTCTGTTGATTAAGCAAAGAGTCATGTTCATTTTGCACGGCTCTTCTATCCTCATCAAGTTTTAGAATGAGAGGAACGAGTTCTTTGGCATCAAAATTTTTGACGGCGAGTCTTTCTATGATTTCTTCAGGATTTTCCCTCAGAACGCTTAATTGAAGCATAAATTTGATTTATAAGTTGCAAAAATACGGTTTTTTCCCTCAAAAATTAGCTAAAAAGGCAGTAGATATTCAACTAAAATCAGACAAATATTATGGGAAACGTACTATGATATCTTCAAGATCCTTCCTATATATATCCGGAACCCGAGCTTCTTTAGCAGGGTAACCAACAGGAATCAATAAAAATGGCCGCTCGTTTGCAGGCCGGTTCAGTATAGAACTTAAAAAATTCATGGGGCTGGGTGTATGTGTCAAAGCCACTAGTCCTGCGTTGTATATAGCAGCCAACAAAAAACCGCAAGCAAGCCCAACCGATTCCTGAACATAGTAGTTACTGTGTTGCTTCCCATCTTTCATTTCATAAACACGTTTAAAGACTACGATGATATAAGGAGCTATTTCAATAAATGGTTTTTTCCAATCCGTACCCAGAGGTGCAAGATCTTCCAGCCATTCCGGTGTCATTCGGCCATTATAACTTTTATACTCTTCCTGCTCTGCTTCATGCCGTATTTTCTTTTTCAGATCCGGATTACTTATCAGGCAAAATGTCCAGGGTTGCTTGTGCGCACCTGAAGGAGCGGTAGAAGCTGCACGAATACAATTCTCTATAACTTCCAAAGGCACTGACTTGTCGGAAAAATCTCTAACCGTCCGTCTTTTATCAATCCATTGAAAATATTCTTTGCTTTTAATGATCATTTCTTCCGGAGAAAACTCAGGAATTGAATAAGGAATGGAAGGATAGGACATGAGTGATTTTTAGTTGATCAGACGAAGATAAAAAGCTAATCCATAAAATGATTATTTGAGAATCAATTATTTTACGAACTTTGGATAATAGAATCTGGTTAACTTATAAATTGAACAAATGATAGCATCCGGCACACTTCAATTCCTCAAGGCATTGAAGAAAAACAACAACAAGGATTGGTTTGATAAGCATAAGGATCAATATCTGGCAGCAAAGGATAACATGGAAAATGTTGTTGCTGACGTGATAAAAGAAATAGGTAAATTTGACAAAACCATTATTGGCTTGTCTGCTAAATCCTGCGTATTCAGGATTTATAAAGATGTACGATTCTCCAAAGATAAAACTCCTTACAAAACAAATATGGGAGCAAGCATTAATGAAGGAGGAAAAAAGGCAATTGGCCCCGGATATTATCTGCATATTGAACCCGGGAATTCATTTCTAGCGGGAGGTATGTGGATGCCTCCCGGAGATGAATTAAAAAAAATCAGACAGGAAATTGATTATAATCCGAAACCACTTAAGAAGGCACTCAATAATCCAACATTTAAAAAATACTTTGGCGGACTTTCACCTGAGTACAAATTAAAAACGACACCAAAAGGATACGATAAGGATCACGTGGATATAGAACTTTTGCGATTCAACAGTTTCATCGTATGGCATCAGATCCCGGACAAAACGTTGTCTTCAAAATCATTTGCTAAGGAAATAGCAAAAGGCTCCAAAATTATGAAACCATTTTTAGATTATTTGAAAGTGGCTATAAGTTGATTTGTGTTGATGAAGGACGCATGAATCAAAAAACAATAAACCCAATGATCAGAATGCAATGCAATAATTGCCGTTAATGAAATAGTCTTGAATAAGCTATTATCCATATTTCTTCTCTCTTTTTACATCTGCGGAGTCGTGTGCCTGCCTATGGGTGATTTCTCATTCCTCAAAGAGATTCCGGCAATGTATAAATATTGTCATAACAATGAAGACAAAGACATGAATTGCCTTGATTTTATTACGGATCACTTACTAAATATTGATGGCCTTTTTGATGCGCATGATCAACAAGACGAACAAAGACCACACACACCTTTACATCGCATCAATCACACGCAAGCGTCCATATACTTTAGTACCAAATCACAAGATTCAATTGAACCATCTTATACACGAAATTCAAACTACTTTTTTATAAAAGAAGACAGATTGCCTTCTGAGTACAAGGCTGAAATTTTTCGTCCTCCGGTTTTTTGCTGAATGAAAAGTACATTTTTATAAAGCATTTCGTTTACTTAATAATTAACCAGCAAAAAATGAAAAATATTATTTGCGTTTTAATAGCGCTTACAAGTTTGTGCCCGTCCAATTATGCTAAATGTAACGTACCCGAAATCATCCTCAATGCATTCAACCAAAAGTTTCCTGACAGCATTGATGCGAAGTGGGACAGGGAAAACTCACAAGAGTATGAGGTAGAATTCCAATGGAAAGGCCAAAAATATTCTGCGAATTTTAGTTTAAATGGCGAATGGCAGGAGACAGAAAGTCCGATTACATTTGCACAGCTTCCGGAATATGTCAAAACCAGGTTTTACACCGATTACAAGGGTGAAAAAGTTAAATCGGTTTCTCAAATAGACACAAGGAATAGAGAAACAACTTTTGAAGTCGAGATAATTAACTTGATTCGGACAAAAGAAATCTTCTACTCCCTATCCGGGATAGAATTTAAAAAATAATTTAACAAAGGGCGGGAAGGGATACCTATCCCGCCTTTCTCAAAGCCAAATAACTCATGAATAAATTACCTCAAATAACTCTATCATTTTGGATAATGAAGATATGTGCTACCACATTGGGAGAAACTGCAGGAGATCTGATGTCAATGACTATGCATATAGGCTATGCTATCAGTTCCATAATTTTGCTAAGTATATTCTTCATTCTATTCATTACTCAACTATTCACCAATAAATATCATCCTACACTATATTGGGCAGTAATACTTGCGACAAGTACGGCAGGTACAACAATGTCTGACTTTATGAACCGTACTTTGAATCTGGGTTACGCGACAGGATCCATAATACTTCTTGCATTACTGATTGCAACGCTTATAGTCTGGATGTACACAGAGAGATCATTGTCGGTCACAGCCATCAGAACAAGAAGAGCGGAATTATTCTATTGGACTGCCATTTTGTTTTCGAACACGCTGGGAACTGCCTTAGGCGATTTTTTGGCAGATGATTCAGGGCTTGGATTTTCCGGTGGCGCACTTCTGATTGGCGCCTTGTTAGTTTTAACAGTGATAGCCTATAAATTCAGTAAAATTTCTCATGTCTTCTTGTTCTGGTTGGCCTTTGTACTTACAAGACCATTCGGAGCAACTTTCGGTGATCTTCTCACAAAGCCAATTGAAAAAGGGGGACTAAATTTCGGAACGATTGGCTCTTCTCTGATATTGTTTGGCGTTTTGTCAATTATGATATTATTCACGGTTCTTGAACGAAATAAAAATCAGAAAACCAATTTGATGTAAATTAATTGTCAAGATAAAAAGGCCTTTGCTTCACAAAGCAAAGGCCTTTTCCAAGTAAACCCAAAATGAAAAGAAATATGTTGAATAGCCGGCTCCAACAAAAATATCCTAACAATGCAAGTGCGCCAATTTTATTTAGTATTGTCTTCAAATGCTCTCGTCTTGTTTACAAATCCTCTCTCTGCTCCAAACAATTTCATGGCTTCCGGTGATATGAATAAAACTACAACCCAAGGTCTTTGCTTTTACTTTTAGGGCGCGTATATCCAAATTAACGACAGCTCCTTCTTCAGCTCGTATGGTAAGAATATTAGTATTGATATAGCCACTTGCACTAACCTCGGTTTTCCCTTTTACATGTAGTGCCACCAATTCATCTACGCTAACCATAATTCTAGTTCGCTGATTCTTCCGGTCCCTATTGTTCATCTGAACAATAAACAAAGTGTCGTCCTTCAATAATGTAACCATATTCATAATTTGATCTTCGGTACCTTCAAGTGTGATATCAAATTTTTCTGATGGAACAAGGATTAATTCCGCATCACCTTTCATCACAATTGAATGATACGGTTTAGAAGTCCTGACTTCAGAAGTTTTCGCAGTTTCAGCCTTAGCATATTGAGCAAAGCTAAATAACATTACAAATGCAGCGCTGAACAAAATAACTTTTTTCATGATTATTGATTTTAAATTGTTTGATTAATATTTTGACTGTGTAAAGATCGCACGAAAAAATCAGTTCGATCAAATGTTCAGACGTATAGACTTGAACATTTACTACAACCTTAACAAACTTTATTATAAATTAACTAAATCGGATGTAGCTACATCGGTCAAAATAACGACTCAAAATAATTTTAATCTCGAAAAAATTAATTCAGTAGCAAGAGTGTCACACATTAAAAAGTCAAACGATAAAGAGGAATTGGAAAGAGTCCAAGCTGATATTCGGTTTTAACCGTCCCGGTTCCCGGATCATACACTTCCTGCCAGATATTTTTTGTATTAAAAACATTATCAATATCAAGAGACAATTCGTGTGTGGCTCGTTTTCTATTCAACCGGTAACTGATTTTAATATCAGTTCTGAAATAATCTTTGCGCCTGTGCTCATAAGCATGGCTGTAGTCATAGCGCGTTTCTCTCAATCGGGCAGATTCAGTAATATTTATCGGAAGAAATCTTTTGCCTCCCGCATATGTAGTTTTGAGATTAAAAGCAATTACATTTTTCCCCTTGGTAGTCCATTCCTTTCCTGCAAGTGCATTTCCGGTAAAATTTCCATTGAAAGCGGTATTTCGTTCAATCCCCTCACTACCCTTATACTTTGATTCGAATACCGAGCCGGTTAGGAGAAAATAATAGCCGTGACTATAAAACTTTTCCACGGTCAATTCCAGCCCATAATTTTTTCCGGTTCCATTATTGACCAAGCTATCAACATTCCCAATTCCAAAATCAGCACCTTCGTTCAGGATTGAATACCATGTTGGCCGAATTTCCACTGGTACATCATATAGATCCTGATAATAAACTTCAGCTTTTACGCGCATATTTTTTCCAAGACTTTTATCAAAGGCGAGAACATAATGGATACTTCGCGTCATATCTAAATCTCTGTTAGTCTCAAAATATGAACCGTCAGCCAGAAATGTTTTTTGCAAATAAATATACATTGGCTGTAGCTGGCTGTGCAAACCGGCACCGGCACTTAGTGCAGCGCCTTCTTTCATTTCCCATCTTAATCCTACACGTGGTTCGATTGCAAAAGAATTATTGAGCATGAATTGCTGATAATGTAACCCCAGATTCAAACTCAAATGGTCACTGAACTTATGCTGTAATTGTGAATATGCCTGAAGCAGAAAACTTCCATCTTTAAAATCCGTATATTTTTGCCAGTGATCGAATTCAAAAGCACTGTCACGAAAAGCATACTGGTATCTGTCAACTATGAATCCGATCTTAAGGTAATCACGGGATGAAAATTTTTTATTCCAGCTATAGTTTAAGGCATACTTCTGTTGATTTGAATTATTGCGGTACAAAGGGTAAGGATTTTGATCCACTTCATTTATGGAATCAACCTTGTACTTTTCACCGGAGGTGCTTGCCGAGATGCTTAACTTTGAATAAGTGGTTGAATTAAAAAAATATGTGTGCTGGACACCAATAACTCCCATTGTATTTCCAAAATATCCGTCTTGTCTTCGCCCGTCATTGTACAAATCAGTTATTGTAGTATCTCTTTCTTTATCGAGAACTTCAACATTACTTATCCCTCCAACACCGTAGATGCTGATCTTCCCGGCCTTTGAACCCGGAAATGTGATGTTGAAAGAAAGATCCTGGTAGTCGGGCACAGCAGCGCCTGTTCCGAACTCAATTCCCAATGCTTTAAATACACCTAGTGTTGAATAACGATAATTGACTAGGTATGAACCTCCGCTTTTTTTACCCAGAGGTCCTTCTGCACCAAATTCAAAACCATTGAATCCAACTTGTACGAGGTATTCTCTTTTCTCGTTATTACCGGAACGCATTTGCAAATCAAACACACCGGCAAGAGCATTTCCATACTCAGCAGGAAAAGCTGATGTCATGAAATCTGATTTATCCAACAAATTATTATTCAGAATACTGATCGGGCCACCGGTTGTCCCGATAGATCCAAAATGATTGGGATTAGGAATCTCCATACCGTTCAATCTCCAAAGCAATCCCAATGGTGAGTTTCCTCTGATGATAATATCATTGCGCGCATCATTCGCCCCGCTTACACCGGCGTAATTGGCGGCCATGCGGGAAGGATCATTCAGACTTCCTGCATAGCGCGACGTCTCTTCGACGGTAAAGGATCTTGCACTCACCGTCGTCATCTCATTATTAGCCCGATCTTTTTGTCGTTCAGCAACGATCGAGACTTCTTTTCCCTGAACGACCGATTGTTCCAGCTCGATATCAAGTACAACTTCTTTCCCGGACGTGAGATTTACTGCAACCGTAGTTT
>Ga0154020_10000564_pt1 | contig 45264 bp, 37 predicted proteins | sample Klosneuvirus_201_FD_109709 | JGI IMG/M metagenome (GOLD analysis project Ga0154020, IMG submission 109709) | Active sludge microbial communities from wastewater, Klosterneuburg, Austria - Klosneuvirus_20160825_MG | ecosystem: Engineered > WWTP > Aerobic digester > Activated sludge | place... | reverse complement strand
GGACATACAACAGGTGGTGAGAAAATTGAAGGAAAAAAACATTGGCATTTTAATCACCGATCACAATGTACACGAAACGTTAAGCATAACCGATCGGTCCTACCTCTTGTATGCCGGCAGCGTTATAAAAAGCGGAACGGCTGAAGAACTGGCCAGCGATGAAATGGTGAGACGGGTTTATCTTGGTCAGAATTTCGAACTAAGGAAATAAATCCATTTAATGACAATTTTCTCTTTGAAGCAGCTCCACTTCATTGTCATAATCTTCAGTATACCCCTTGTTGATTGCTTTAACAAAACTTTTGCAGGCGTCTTTTGTTTTTTTATCACGCAGCAGAATTAAACCAAGATTTTTATAGGCGTATGTGTTTTCCGGGTCAAGGCTGATGGATTTGCGAATGTCGGCATATGCCCCTTTGATATCGCCAAGTTGAAGTTTCGCAAAGGCGCGATTGCAGTAGGCGTATGCAAAATCGGGAGACAGTGCTATAGATTTGTTAAAGGACTCAAGCGCTTTTTGGTACTCTTTCTTCTCCAAGTCGAGAAAAAACCCCAGGTTATTATACCCTATGTATTTGGAAGCAGTGTCTATCTGCATGGCCTTTTCAATGTCCTGTTGAGCGCCGTTAAAATCTTTGAGATGTGATTTGCTGACGCCGCGATCGAACAAGGAAACATAATCCAAGGGATTAATTTCAAGCACCCTGTTAAAATATACCAGAGAAGTGTCCCATTGTTTCTTTTTTTGAAATACCGATGCCAATAAGCGCAATGCCTCCGTGTTGTTCGGATTAAGTCCTATGGTTTTTACCAGTGTTTTGCGCGTTGCATCATAGTCCTTTTTGTTGAAATTAGCCTTGGCTTTTGTGAACAGCAGTTCCTCATTACCTGACTGATAAGACAAACCTTTCTCACAGACTGCCAGACAAGAGTCATAATTTTTCATACCCAGAAAAAAAGTGGATTTAAACTGATAGCCTTTTGTGTACTCCGGTTTTATATCAATGGCTTCATTTACATCCTTAATAGCGGCTTTGAAATTTTTAAGCTGGTAGCGGCAGTAGGCTCTGTATATGTAAGCATCGGCAAGCTTGTATTTATTTTTTGCCTCATCCCTGTAAGCAATGGCTTTATTAAAATTATCAATACCCAACTGGTAATTTCCCTTGTCGGTATTGTCTGCAGCCTCAGAATAATATTTACTGAAATTATTTTGAGCGCCCAGTTCAAGACTTAATGTTAGTAAAGTCAGAAAAAGCCGAAATTTATTCATGAGTACTTAAAGTTTCTCAAACACTATGGTTATTTTATTAAAGTCGGCCGCGGCGTTAATCACGCTCTTAAAATCCTCAAATATGTTCAGCGGATAATCAATCACCTGGTAGTCCTCATAAACATGGATGAGTATGGTGTTTCCTTTAACTTCATAAGAAGATTTAAACGAGGCCACGTCCTTACTATCTTGCTTGCAAGTTTTTTCGATTATAAGGTCATTAAGGTTGGTGGCTTTGTATCCGGCCGGCACCTCAATTTCTAACCAGCGCTCAAGGTAATGCGGGTAATCCATTTCTGCCGGACTTACACGTTTTTCTTCCTGGTACAATTCGGCTTGTGGCCCGATTAACAGACCGGCTTTGAAGAGGTATTTTGTGCCTGCATTTTCCAGAAAATCATTTTGTTCAGCTGTATATTTCACAAGCATGGGTTTTGCATGTATGTCGTCAGCTTCGGTGTTCAACACTTCCAGGTTTTTCACGCCATCACTGTTTTGAGAAAGGTGATAGTTTTTATGTAATTCTGTTTTGCGCTCTTCATTCAGGTAACGGTAAATGGGTTGAACATAATAGGCTGAGTAGCCTAACAGGCTTTGTTCAACGTTCAGCTGAACACTTTGTGCAGAAAAGTCCAGTTTGGCCTTTACCTTGGTGTTGTGGTAAGAGCTTTTGTAATCGGTGGCTCCAATGAATTTGGTTTTGGAGCTGGCGCTTGAAATGTCGCCGATGTTTACTTCTTTGATAAATAATCCGCTATTGTTTACAAGGTACATATCGGGATAGCCCGGCCGGCTGTAAATGCTCAGGGGAGAACTGTATTGGTTCAGGCGCGTGAAATGCACAAGGTATTCTTTGGTGTAGATGTAAGAGGCAAACTTGGGATCGAAGCGCATTTTGTAGCGCTCGGTGGTAACCCCAAGTTCAAAGGGAACTTCCAGGTGTTTTAATCCGGCAAGGTAAAAACGCATGCCGTTTGAATAGGACATTTTTTTGGAATCAATGGCTTTCTCAAACGTGAAGGAATCGTAGCTCTCATCAATCTCAAAATTGTTTTTAAAGTAGGAGTCAAAACTCCTCACCTTTTCTTTTTCATCCTGAATGTCCTTTAATTTGGTTTTATTCAGGTTTTTCTCAAGGGCCTTTAGTTCATTTTTGTTCAGCACATACACCGCTTCATAAAAATCCTTAGAGATAATGTCCCAGCTGTAAAATCGGCCTTTTTGTTTATCGGTATTGTATGTGAACTGCGAAATGAAAGCCATGTAGTTGGCTTTTTCGCCGGAATATTTTTCGGATTCCGCTTTAGGCAGATTTTTTTGAATGAGGTAAAGGTGATTTTTTGTGCTGTCTGAATTATCAGATTGAAATGCATTCAGGCCGTTATAGGTTTTGGTTTCAAAGATCAGGTTTTTAGGGGTGATGATGCGGGTTTCATAATTCACAATGGGCGAGCGCATCTGGGCATAATAGTATCCATAAGAGCTGAATTGTTTTTTGTTGGTATACATAATTTCCACATCGCAGCCCACTTCAACGCCGTCAATCGCAAATATTTTATAAGGCCCTGCCCCCTCCAGGTTATCCACTTGTTTCAGCGAGGATTTGTTATAAAAAATCACCTTGTTCTGAGGTGTAATACAACGTGCTTTTAAGTCTACTTCATCCAATACACCGCCAAGCGCCATATAGCCTTTGTTTACACCATCAACGGCATTGGCAGAGTTTACATGATAAATGTTGTGTATAGTTTCATACAATACGGCGGAACCGTCAGCGTCGTAAGCGGTTTCCTCAACTACCTTGTGTAATACTAAAATCAGATCATTCTTTTTTTCTGCCTCTGTAGGTGTGTATACCGTTGGTGTTTTTTCCCATGTATAGGTTTGGTGGTAATAGTTTTGGGAGCTCAATCCCAAACCGCAAAGCAGCAGGAGACTTAAAAATAGTTTAGGGGAAGTCATGTTCATTTACCGGTTTTGAATGGATACAAGATTGGATTTGTTTTTTTTGTAATTGCTGATGATGTATTCTAGATCTTTAAAATGATCAGGGTAGATCATGGTTTTATCAAACGTAATGGTATTTCTAAATGTCAGAAATCCGTTATGTGTTTCATAGTTGTGCGAGAAACTCATGTATTCATTCTGGAATTGTATGTTTTCGGGCACGTGGCTTACCACGTGTGTTTTATCCAACTGGATAGACACAGTGATCTTGGAAATGGTATTGTACGAAAACTCAATAGGGTATTTTCGTTTGTGAAGATTCACCTTATCAAAATAATTTGCCAGAAAATTCAGATTGATATAGCTGTGCCCTGAGTTTTGGGTGAAGTAATTGCTTAAACTGAAATTATAACGGATAAGGGTTGGCAGTTCGGTTTCATTCTGAATAATCACAAAGGTGTCTAGTTTAAATTTATTATTGCCTTTCTCGAGTATGGATTTCAAATAATCCATACGGGTTGTGTAGGATTTATCCTGAAGATAGTCCTGAAGCCGTGTTTTTTCATACCCGCTTACGGAATAATACCCGGTTCCCTCCAATTGTGTTTCTGATTTGAACCTGAGCACAATGCTATCGTGTTCCACGCTAACTTCCTTTTTCATAAAGGGCACTTTAGCTAGTACATAAACAGAATCGTTTATGCCAACAAAACCTTCCTTGCCTTGTATCATCGATGTAGGCAATCCAAAGGGGTAATGTTTGCCTGTTGCATCCAAAAAAAGTGTATCCTTACCATCAATAAAGGTGGCAATCATGTGATTGGCACAAAAACTCGCCGGAAACTCTGAGAACTGGAAGGGGATGGAATTTGTACCAATCCAGGTGTGATAAACAGGGAGTTTTGACATTTGACCCAAACGCACCAGTAAGTTCGCCATATCCTTACAATCTCCGAATTTGCGTTTACAAACTACAGAGGCCTCCCTGGGCACAAAACCGCCAAGCCCATCTTCGTAGGCGAGATAAGCTACCTTATTCTGTACCCAATAAAAAATGTTTTTCATTTTTTGAAGTTCAGATCCTGCATTTTTTGTCAGGGAGTCGCTGAGTCTGCTTAATTCGGGATCATCACTCAGGTCTACGTTTTTAATCAGATGGCGGTACCAGGAATATAAGTTTTTAAGGCTGCCCCCAACCTGAATAATGGAATCCTTGGTTTTGTAGTTCTCAACGTTCATTAATATAAAGGAGGCTTTGCTTTTATAGTTCACATCAAGAAATTCGTCAGTGAGTTCGTCGAGATCTTTGGCCGACCAGGTAATGCTTTTCGTTTTTTTACTGCTGTCCTGTGTCTTCGATATTACAAGGTTTTGGTGATTGTATTCCTTTAGTTTTAATTTAACCCCACTGGAAGGATATACAAGCGAAAAATCGATTTTAAGTACAGGAACATACTCGCTGAAGTAATAGGCGCCAAAGAACCTGAGTTCATTGTAGCTCACATCGTAATCCAGCTCAACAATATCGCCTTCCTTAGCATTCAGAAAACTGACCTTGTAGAATTTATCTCCGCTATAGAATGAAGATTCAGTGTCGTCTTCCGACTTGGTTTCAATGTCTTTGATTTTGGTGCGGACATGCGATTTTCCGTTGTAAACAAGCAGCGATGCGCTGAGGTTTTCAACCGTCACAAAATCAGTGGTTCTGATCTTGCGGCTGCGCAGGGGGCTCAATGTATTTCTGAGAATGAGGTACTCCTCATGCACATGGGTTTTGATAACCAACTTCTCTTTCTCTATCCTTAATTCGCTGCGTTCGTTTTTATTCAAATACATAAACGCATCCTTAGGATATTTATCCAGTAAGGTTTTTACATCAGGTGTTTGGGCCCTGAGTGCAAGCAGGCTAAAACAGAATAGTATCAGAGATTGCTTACGACCGCGAACAAAAACGCTTTTAAAGTATAGAGATAGGGTCGCCATCGTAATAGATTACGGTTTTGATGATTTTGCCACTTGGATCGAAGTATTTGAATACGCCATGTTCCTGACCCTTTTTGTAATGCCCGATTACCCGCGGTTTGCCATTTTCATAAAACGTTTCTGATTTCCCATCCAGGCGCCCATAAACATAATGCTCAAGTTCTTTTAAGTTACCATTACTGAAAAATGTTTTAGCATCTCCATTCTGATAACCATAGTAAAAATAATCGTCTTCCAGCATCTTACCATTGGAGTTGTAAATGGTGCGTCGTCCATGCAGTTCGCCGTTACTGTAGCCTGCTTCAAATGATTTTTTTCCGTTCTGAAAATAACACACAATGGTACTTTCACCTTTTTTAGGTTCAATGGGTGCAATGAGTTTACCATCCGGCCCTTTGTAGGTATAACTTACAAGAAGGTCGCGGTGAAAGGTTCTTTTATAAATAAGTTCCCCAAATTCGTCGTACAAATTAGATTCACCTTCAGTGTCACCGTAATTATAACGAATGTCCTTGTGTACCTTACCATTGGTGAAATAATTGTAACATGTGCCATTAATATCGTCGTTTTCATAGCTGTAATCTGAAAGCAGTTTGTTATCCAGATCATAATACAGCTCCTTCCCCGACTTGTTGTCGTTGTAATAACTAATATCACTTTCCAGTGTACCGAGTGGGCTATAAATAACGAGTTTACCTTCTTTCTTCCCGTCTTTATAGGTTATTTGTGACCTGATCTTTCCATCAGGGTAATACTCAATGGAAGGCCCCTGACTCAGGTCTTTTATAAATTCTTTTTTGAAGGTGGTTTTACCTGCAGGATCTTTTTTCACCAGCCAGCCGGTTCCTCCCGGCAGATCGATGTTTTGTAAAACAACGCCGCTTGTATCGTGGTAGATAACTTTTACAAGGCAACCTTCACGGTAGAGGTCTTCCCCGCTCATTTTACCATTAACGTCGTAATATTCATACCAACCGTCCACAGCGTCGTTGTAATAGTAAATTCTGTTTTTTAAACTTCCATCTCTGTAATAGTATTTCCAGTAGCCCTGGCGCTCATCATCAATAACCATTCCTTCTGCATCAAGCTCGCCATTTATGTGATAGGCGCGTTCATAGCCGTTTTCAACTCCGTTTTTGTAAGTTCTTTCTTTTTGCACTTTTCCGTTCAAATGGTAATCGGTGTATTTTCCGTCGAATCGACCTTCCTTATAATTGACGTCTCTGATAAGGACACCGTAGGTAGAATAATCTTTCCATGGCCCTTCCAGCTCACCATCGCTCACTTTTCCTTCTCTTCGTTTTGTACCATTCGGGTGGTACAGCACCAATTCAAAATTTTTACCGTTTATTTTATTATCACAAATTTTGGTGCCATCCGGTCTAAACGCCCTGTACTCGATAAGTTTCCCTTTTTTGTACAAAAATTCCTGCCACAACACACCCTCTTCAGTAAAATATTTGGACAGCCCGTTCATTTTACCATTGCTGTATAATTCCTCAGAAGCTATTTTTCCGTTATCATAATATTCGGTAATCATGCCTTCAAACATTCCATCGGCGCTATAGTTTTCCTTGCGGTAAAGTTGTCCGCTCCTGAAATAACTTTTCCATTCTCCGGTGGCTTTTCCTTTTGTATAATTACCTTCCGTTTCAAGGCTGTTGTTGGTGTTGTTATAAAAGGTTTTTGAGGCGCCCTCGCGATTGCCATTCACGAACTTTACTTTTTGGTAAATTTTTTTGTTATCAAAATATTCCACAAGGTCGCCATTAAGATCGCCGTTGGTGTTGTTGATGGAATAACGCAAAGCCCCGTTACGGTAATAATAGGTTTCGGTACCATTGATAACACCGCCTTTAAATTCGGTGGTTGATGACAGGTTGCCATTGGAGAAAAAGATCTTTCTTGGTCCTTCAATCTTGCCATTGGCAACTGCAAGCTGCACACGGGGGTTGGTGTTTACATAATAGCTGTTGTAGGACACCTCTACCCCTTTGTTGTATACCATCTCTTCTTCAAGCTCTCCTGTTGTGTAATAGAACTTCCAAAGTTTGTCTTTATCGCCGTTAACAAAGGTGCCTTCTGATTTTTTAATGCCGTTGGAATAATAAAAGTTCCAGTAACCTTCATTGTTTTTTTGTGCATTACGCGAGCCCGCTCCGGCAATACGGTTGTTGCTGAACCAATGCGGAACCGACACCACTTTGCCATTAAGCGTCTCGGGATAGTTGGCGTAATTTTCACAAATGTGCACGTAAGCCCAGTTTTCAAATTTATCCACATCCGTTTTATTTTTTGTGAGCCATTTGTTCACCTGTTCAACCTCCATGCCTCTTAAACAATAGTACACATAAGGCTCAAAGAATTTTTCCTTGTTCAACTGGGTAAAAAATTTCCCATAAAACGAATTGTAAAAACCGGGCACCTCAGGGTATTTCCCTATGTTCTCGATGACCACTTGCATTTGTTTAACCAGGTCAAAACTCAGGTCGGTGCGGGCCTTGTATTTTGGGCCAAGGGCTACTTTGGACTTGAGAATACTTTCGATGTCAGAAAAATCGTTTTCCGTCTGGAAAATTTTAACAGGATTAAGCGTGTCTACTTCCAGTTCCATTTTCGCGATCTTTTCGAAATCAATAACTATATTCCTTGCTCTTTGGCTGGTAGCATCACAGATCAAGTAAAATTGAAAAGCAAGTACCGTGCCCGTAATGTTGTTGTTTCGGTAGGCAAGCCAGCCAAGTTGCCAGTGGGAAGGGGCGTGAAAAGGGTTAATCTGCAATGTTTTAAGAAATAAGTCATACGCCTCATCATATTTTTTTTGCTTTAACTTGGAAACACCTAATTCATAAAAAAAAGAATGATTCAGTGGATAATCGGCCGCTCCTTTCAGGTAGGTTTTTTCAGCTTCTGCTATCAGGCCAAGGTGATCTTGAAAATCGCCTTTGAAAATAAGAATGTTGGGGGTGTAGTCGTTTTTTATCTTTAGCAACTCGTCGCAGAACTCATTTCCCTCTTTATATTTTTTTGTTGTCAGGTAGGTGTTTAATATTTCGGCTCCCGCCAGATAATAATTGGAATCGTTGCGGTGGACTTTTTTAAATTCAGCAAGCGCTTCATCGTATTTCTCCTCATCATGGAGTTGAATACCGCGTTGCAGGATGGTTGTGGAGTGCTCTTGTTCTTTGAAATTCTCTTGTGCGTTTGAACTATAAACGCTTAACAGTACAAATAGAACTGAGCTAAAACGTAGAATCATGTTAGAGGGGATTTGGGGCTTATCCGATAAAAATAGGAAATTTTTCTTACGGACAAACTCACGCTTTAAAATCTTCATAAATTTGAAGATGGATTTAATCTTTGCATCCGGGAATGCTCATAAAATTAAGGAAATCGGGGCCATGCTTCCGAATAACTTTCAATTAAAATCAATGAAGGATGTGGGTATCTTTGAAGAAATTCCTGAAACGGGGACAACTCTGTCCGAAAACGCTGAATTAAAAGCGCGCTATGTGTATGAGCTTTTGAAAAGTAAAGGAGTTGAAGCGTTTGTATTGGCTGATGACAGTGGCATCGAGGTATCAGCTTTAAATGGTGCTCCCGGGGTATTTAGTGCGCGTTATGCAGGCGAACCTAAAAATGATACGGCCAATAACAGAAAACTTTTATTCGAATTACAAAACACCACAAAACGTGAGGCAAGATTCGTTACGGTATTGTCGCTCATCCTGAATGGGAAGAGGTATACTTTTGAGGGAGAGGTAAAGGGCACTATTGCATATGAAGCACGCGGAAGACAAGGATTCGGGTACGACCCGCTGTTTATTCCAAGAGGGTTTCGCAGCACCTTTGCCGAGTTGGGGGAGGAACTAAAAAACAGCATCAGTCACAGAGCCGAGGCTTTAAAAAAACTCCTTGCTTTTTTAAAATCTGAGCCGATTTAATTCCTGCTCACCGCTTCTCCCATTCTTTCCAGTCCATTTCCTCTCCGTTTAAAATTCCAAGGTAACTGTGGTAACGTTCTTCGCTGATCTCCCCTTTTTCAACTGCATCCATAATGGCGCAACGGGGTTCATTCACGTGCAGGCAATTGTTGAATTTGCAATTTTGCATGCGCGATCGGATTTCGGGAAAATAATGGCCCAGTTCTTCCTTTTTCATTTCTACCAATCCCAATTCTTTTATTCCCGGGGAATCAATCACGTAACCACCAAAATCCAGTTCATGCAATTCGGCAAATGTGGTGGTGTGTTTGCCCTTATTGTGAGCTGATGAGATTTCACCGGTTTTTAAATTGAGCCCCGGCTGAAGAGCGTTGATAAAAGTTGATTTGCCAACGCCTGAGTGTCCGGCAAGCAGAGTTGTTTTATTTTTAAATACCGGAATAAGTTTTTTTACTTCTTCGCCATTATAGCTGCTGATCTCATAACACGGGTAACCTACCGTTTCATAAATAGCAATGGTTTCTTTTTGAATGGCCCTTAATTCTTCGTTCAGCAAATCACATTTATTAAACATAAGAATTGCTGGAATACTATAAGCCTCGGCTGTAACCAAAAATCGGTCGATAAAACCCAGGCTGGTACGGGGATTGATGAGTGAAGCCAAAAGTATTGCCTGATCGAGGTTACTCGCTAAGATCTGAACCTGTTTGCTTAGATTGATGGATTTACGGATAATGTAATTTTTGCGTGGATGAATGCCTGAAATGCCAACTTCACCGGATTCGTCCTGTGAAAGATCAACAACATCACCTACCGCAACAGGATTTGTGCTTTTTCTCCCTTCCAGTCTTAATTTACCTTTCAGGCCGCAATCGTAAATCATGCCTTCTGATTTTACCAGATAGCGATTTCCTGTCGATTTTAAAACCAGTCCTGTCATGCTCTGCGCCCCGAAAGTACAAATTAAAGCGAATCTTCTGTTCATAAGATTTAACGCTGTTCTTTTTCATAAAGTAGTAATTTAGGCGCGTTTAAAATCTAACAGAACGAACAAAAGCAATTATGAAAGAAGTGTACATTGTATCTGCAGTAAGAACCCCAATGGGATCTTTTGGCGGGAGTTTAGCAGGAGTTTCAGCAACACATTTAGGTGCAGCGGCCATCAAAGGCGCATTAGACAAGATTAATTTAGACGCCTCGCACGTTAACGAAGTATTTATGGGAGCTGTGCTGCAAGCGAACCTGGGCCAGGCCCCGGCCCGCCAGGCTTCTTTGTTTGCAGGGGTGCCGCAAAACGTGCCCTGCACTACAGTTAATAAAGTTTGCGCCAGTGGCATGAAATCCATTATGCTTGCTGCACAAAGCATTATGCTTGGCGATAATGAGGTTGTAATCGCAGGGGGTATGGAAAACATGAGTCAGGTACCCTATTATGCAGAAAATAACCGTTGGGGAGCAAAATACGGCAACACCACTTTAGTAGACGGTTTGGCCAAGGACGGTTTGGTTGATGTGTACAACAAACAAGCCATGGGTAATTGCGCAGAGGTTTGTGCAACAGAAATGAAGATCTCGAGGGAAGAACAAGATGCTTTCGCCATCAATTCCTATAAAAAAGCAGCCGATGCCTGGGCTAAAGGCCGTTTTGCTGCGGAGATAGTTCCGGTAAAGGTGAAAACAAAAAAAGGGGACATTGATTTTGCCGAGGACGAAGAGTATAAAAATGTGAAGTTCGAAAAGATACCTGAATTAAAACCTGCTTTTGCAAAAGAAGGCACCATTACAGCGGCCAATGCCAGTACCATGAACGATGGAGCAGCGGCAGTAATTTTAATGAGCAAAGAAAAAGCCCAAGCCCTGGGGATAAAACCCTTGGCAAAAATCCGCGGGTACGCCGATGCAGCTCAGGCTCCGGAATGGTTCACCACCTCTCCAAGCAAAGCCATTCCAATGGCTGCAAAAAAAGCCGGACTCACATTGTCTGATATTGAGTTTTACGAATTGCACGAAGCGTTCAGCGTGGTGGGCATTGCTAATATGCGTATAATGGAACTCGATCCTGCCAAAGTGAATGTGAATGGAGGAGCCGTAGCCTTAGGTCACCCTTTGGGAGCAAGTGGCGCAAGAATTATAGTTGGGTTGATTAACATCCTGAAACAAAACAAAGCCCGCTATGGCGCAGCAGGAGCCTGCAATGGCGGCGGTGGTGCCAGCGCCATGGTTATCGAGAACATTGATTAAAAGATTGTTCAAATATCAAAAACCCTGTTCTACTGAGCAGGGTTTTCTTATTTTTGTGCCTCCTAAAGAGAAAACACGTATTTAATAATTCCCCAGTATTATGAAATCAACAGCCTTAACCCAATTGCACACCGCACTCGGTGCAAAAATGGTGCCCTTTGCAGGGTATAACATGCCGGTATCGTATTCCGGTTTAAATGAAGAACACCTTGCAGTCCGCAATTCAGTTGGTGTGTTTGATGTGAGTCACATGGGAGAGTTTATTCTTAAAGGAAACAAGGCCCTGGAATTGATTCAAAAAGTAACCAGCAACGATGCTTCTGTCCTTACCGATGGCAAGGCGCAGTACTCTTGTTTTCCCAACGAAACGGGTGGGATAGTGGATGACCTTATTGTTTACCGAATAGATGCGGAAACCTATATGTTGGTTGTGAATGCCGGGAATATTGATAAAGATTGGAACTGGTTACAAAAACACAACACCATGGGGGTTGACATGAACAACATTTCTGATCAAACCTCTTTGCTGGCCGTACAAGGGCCCAATGCCATGGCGACCTTGCAAAAACTTACCGATGTTAAACTCGCAGATATCCCTTACTACAGTTTTGCAAAAGGTAAATTTAATGGGGTAGATAATGTAGTAATCAGCAACACAGGTTACACCGGAGCCGGAGGCTTTGAGTTGTACTTTGAAAATGGTGCTGCCGCGAACATGTGGAAGGCCATTTTTGAAGCAGGTAAGGAATTTGGCATCAAGCCAATAGGATTAGGTGCCAGAGATACCCTGCGTTTGGAAATGGGGTTTTGTTTGTATGGCAACGACATTGACGACAGCACTTCACCACTTGAAGCCGGTTTAGGCTGGATTACCAAATTCACAAAAAATTTTGTAAACCGAGCTGCACTCGAACAACAAAAAACAAACGGAGTAGCAAAAAAACTGGTGGGATTTGAAATGATCGACAGAGGCATTCCACGCCACGATTACCTCATCGCTGATGCAAGCGGAAACACAATCGGAAAAGTTACTTCAGGAACCCAATCACCAAGCCTCGGAAAGGCCATAGGTTTGGGTTATGTTGCCACAAGCCACGCAAAGGCCGATTCGGAGATTTTTATCCTTATACGGGATAAAGCGATCAAAGCAAGGGTATGTAAACTGCCGTTTCTGAAAAAGTAAGCCAAAAGCTTTATTATTCCCCATTATCGGGGCGTTCGCCCTTATTCGCATTTTTACTGGATGGATTTTTCAAAAACTTCTATATTTGGAAGGCCAATGAAACTGTTGCTCACCATACTCTTTTCGGTTCTTCTCTTCGCTACTGAAGGATTCGCTCAGACTTGGGAATTAAACCCGCTTACCGGGAAAGACACCATTAACAAAATTGATCTGGAAGGAAAAAAACAACAAAAGTGGATTCTTTTTGGTAAACACAAGCCGGGCACCTGTTACGAGGTAAAACAAAAAGCAGAAGAGGGCGCGTACAAGGACAATAAGAAAGTAAATATCTGGCTGGAGTACTATTGTAATGGGAAGGTGAAAAATAAACTCACGTTTAACAATGGGCGTCCGGATGGCTATGCTCAGATGTTTCACGAGAATGGAAAGATCAGTGAGGAAGGGACCTGGAAAAATAACCGTTGGGTTGGGGACTACAAACTGTATTACGAGAACGGTGAAATTCAACATCAGTTTGTGTTTAATGCTATGGGCAAGAGAGAAGGCCCTCAAAAATACTTTTACGACAATGGTCAATTAGCCATCGAGGGGAATTTTGCCAACGGCAAAGAAAGCGGAATCATTAAGGAGTATTACGAAAACGGTGAGATCAAAGCCGAGAAAAACTTCATGGATGGCAACGTGGATGTGGCCTCCATTAAGGAATATCAACCAAAAAAACCTATAGCCAAACGCTCTGATGATCCTGTTCAAAATGCTCCACCTGTAAAAGTGAGGGAAGATGAACGCCCCAACGAGGCCGCTAAAGGAGGGCATTCTAAAGGGCCTTTGGTTTTGAACGGGCAATACATACTGTACAACAAAAACAAACAAATTTCAAAAGACGGGATATTTAAAGAAAACCGTTTTATGGAAGGTAAAGCCTATATCTATAATGAAAATGGCATTTTGGTAAGGATTGCCGTGTATAAGGATGGGTTTTATGTGGGCGATACACAGATAGAAAACTAAAAACGGGTTTTCGGATTCAGAAAAATGTAGTACATTTGCCTCCTCAGTTTTTGGGGGATTAGCTCAGCTGGCTAGAGCGCTACCATGGCATGGTAGAGGTCATCGGTTCGACTCCGATATTCTCCACCTGTAAAGCAGAAAACGCCTTTTCGAATATTTCGGGAGGCGTTTTCTGCTTTACTGCCCTGAAGTAAAGACAATCAGCGGCTTCTATTTCAGGACTTTACTTTTTTAAAGCCCTTTCGGAGGAATTCGGAAGGGCTTTTCTTCTACTTATGAGTTTCTACTGAACTTAGTCATATTTCACTTGCTTTAAGGAGATTAGAGCTAATTATAACTCCTTTATTTTTCGTAAATTTGTGCCCTTAAAATCCCCCAATAACACATGACAACCGACCAATTTGTAAGCCGTCACAACGGTCCCCGCGGACAGGAAATTACTTCCATGCTCCAAAAAATAGGGGTGAAAAGCATTGATGAATTGATAAACCAAACCGTGCCGGCAAACATTCGCCTGAAAAAGCCAATGAACGTTGCTCCTGCAATGAGCGAGTACCAGTACCTGCGTCATTTAAAGGCACTAGGCAAAAAAAACAAGGTCTTTCGTTCTTACATTGGTTTAGGATACTACAATAACATTCTTCCTGCGGTGATTCAGCGTAATGTGCTTGAAAATCCGGGCTGGTACACAGCTTACACGCCATATCAGGCGGAGATCGCGCAAGGGCGTTTGGAGGCCATTTTGAATTTTCAAACCATGGTGATGGATCTTAGTGCAATGCCAATTGCTAACGCCTCACTGCTTGACGAAGCAACTGCCGCGGCAGAAGCTGTATTTATGTTTTACAGCAACCGAAGCAAAAATAAAATTAAAGCGGGTGCCAATAAGTTTTTTGTTTCCAATACTGTTTTCCCTCAAACCATAGATGTGATTAAAACACGATCAGAACCAATTGGCGTTGAGATGGTGGTGGGCGATGTGCACAGTTTTAAATTTGATGATTCGTTCTTTGGTGTCCTGCTTCAGTATCCCGATATCAATGGAGAAGTGGAGGACTACAGAAGTTTTACAGCCACCTGCAAACAGCACGAAATTCAAGTGGCTGTTGCTACAGATCTTTTAGCACTTGCCCTCATTACGCCTCCGGGTGAATGGGGCGCTGATTGTGTATTTGGCAATTCCCAGCGTTTTGGCGTTCCATTGGGATACGGCGGCCCTCATGCCGCATTTTTTACCTGCCGTGAAGAATACAAACGTCTGATTCCTGGCCGTATCATTGGTGTATCACAGGACGCTGAAGGCAACTCTGCTTTACGTATGGCGCTTCAAACCCGCGAACAACACATTAAACGCGATAAAGCCACCTCAAACATTTGTACAGCACAGGCCTTATTAGCCATTATGGCCAGCATGTATGCAGTGTACCATGGTCAGGAAGGCATTAAAGCCATTGCCAACAGCGTACATAAGGGAACCTTTTCGGTTGCTGAAGAGTTAAAGAAACTGGGATACAGCATTAAAACCAAATTGTTTTTTGACACTATTTTGGTGGATGCAGACTCCGACTCCATTAAGGTATTGGCTGAAAAACGCGAAATCAACTTCCGCTATGTAAATCCAAATACTGTAGCCATTTCACTTGATCAAACCATCGAGCCGGAAGATCTGAAGGACATTGTAAGTATTTTTGCCGAAGCAGCCGAAAAAACATCGAATACTTTGAATGTACAGGAGTCGATGCTGCTTAGCGCCTCGCCACTTGCTCGTAAGAGTACTTTCCTCACCCATCCGGTGTTTAATACCTATCACAGCGAAAGTGAAATGATGCGTTACATCAAACGTTTGGAGAATAAAGACCTATCGTTGGTTCATTCCATGATTTCTTTGGGCTCATGCACCATGAAACTAAATGCTGCTTCCGAACTTCTTCCACTCACATGGCCTGAATTTGCAAGTATACACCCCTTTGTTCCGACAGAACAAGCACAGGGCTATCATGATCTCATTGAACAACTGAACAAAGACCTATCTGAGATTACCGGATTTGCACGCATGAGTTTTCAACCAAACTCCGGTGCTCAAGGCGAATACGCCGGTTTAATGGTAATTCGGGCTTACCACATTGCCAATGGGCACTCCAACCGCAACGTGGCACTGATCCCGTCTTCTGCACACGGAACAAATCCTGCTAGTGCGGCCATGGCGGGCATGAACATTGTGGTGACCAAATGCGATGTCAAAGGCAACATTGATTTGAATGATTTGCGTGAGAAGGCAGAATTACACAAAGAGAATTTATCATGTTTAATGGTGACTTATCCATCTACACATGGTGTGTACGAAGAAGCCATCACCGACATTACAAAAATCATTCACGATAACGGTGGTTTAGTTTATATGGATGGTGCGAACATGAATGCTCAGGTGGGATTGACCTCACCGGGCAACATTGGCGCCGATGTGTGTCACCTGAACTTACACAAAACATTTGCCATTCCTCACGGTGGTGGCGGTCCCGGCATGGGCCCTATTGGCGTGGTTGAAAAGCTGGTGCCATACCTGCCTTCTCATACTATTGTTAATACAGGTGGCGACAAGGGCATTCACGCCGTATCTGCAGCCCCTTACGGAAGCGCATTGATTCTGCTGATCTCTTATGGATATATTAAAATGTTGGGTGGAGAAGGCTTAAAACAAGCCACAGAAATGGCGATACTCAATGCCAACTACATGAAAGAAGTGTTGAAGGATCATTATAAAATTTTGTACACCGGCAAAAACGGACGTTGCGCTCACGAAATGATTTTGGATTGCAACGAATTTAAAATGGCGAGTGGTGTTGAAGTGGCAGATATGGCCAAACGTTTAATGGATTATGGCTTCCATGCGCCTACTGTGGCTTTCCCGGTTGTGAACACCTTAATGGTTGAACCTACCGAATCCGAATCTAAAGCCGAATTGGATCGTTTTTGTGAAGCCATGATCAGCATTCGTAAAGAGATAAAAGCCATCGAGGAGGGCAAGTTCGATAAGAGCAACAACCTTATTAAAAATGCACCTCACACTTGTAAGGCCGTTGTAAACGACAATTGGGACAAGCCTTACAGCCGCCAGCAAGCTGCTTACCCTTTGAAATGGGTGCGCGAGAACAAATTCTGGCCAAGTGTAGGAAGGGTTGATAATGCCTATGGCGACCGCAATCTGGTATGCTCTTGCGCACCTATTGAAGCCTACATGGAAGAACCTGTTGGGGCTTAAAGCCAGGCGATTTCTGCATATCATCTGAAGTACATAAAAGAAGCCTTTCCAGAATGGGAGGCTTTTTTATTGACTGTTTTTTAGCCTGGACAAAATACGAGCTAGATGTATTTATCCTAACTTTACTTAAGAACTGAAAGTCAGAAAGTGATAGTGCATTTCAAAATAAAAATAAAACTTGCCTTTATCACTCAGGTGATTTGCATTTTCACTTGTTTCTTTTCACCGGTGTCCTCTGCCCAAATTGTATTTGAACGCCTGCCTGAGGATTTGGCCTTTATGCCAAGAGACACGTTGAACAGTTGTGAAATTCTCATTGCCGGACAGTTTATTAATTCTCGGTATAATCAAATTAGGAGCCGGATTGTGATCATGGAGAACGATTCGGTTAGTGAAGAAAAAACAATACAAAATAGTTTTAATGGGGTTTTTCGTTACAGTCATAAAATTGAGGCGGCACATAGGGAGTATAAACTGCAGGTATTCGCCAAAGACATAAGTGGTGAAACTTTGCTGAAAGAGGTACAACACCTGGTGTGTGGCGATGTTTTTTTGATAGGAGGACAATCCAACGCCCTCGATGCAAAAGAGGAAGGGAGCAACATAGATTATTCACAGAATCAGCCTAACTTTTATCAGGGAGCACAACACAATTCGATGTATTCACACCCGTATTGCCGTTCAATCGGCTACGCAATGAATTACTGTAATGATATAAAAAACAGTTCTGGAGAAGCTACGAGCACAGTTGATGACTATGCCTGGGGCCGACCAAGTTGTTTGTATTGGGATCTTGGTTTTGTAGGTGCCTGGGCCTTACAACTCCAGCATGCCCTCACTGAAGCCACCGGCATACCCATATGTTTTGTGAATGGAGCCTATTCCGGTGCGGAAATAACACGTTTACAGGCATCAGAACAACATTTATCCAAAACCGGCGAGGACCTCAATAAACCCTATGACCGTGTCTACAGCAAACTTATGGCCAAAGCGCTTACCGAACACATTAAAGGTATATTTTGGTACCAGGGAGAGGCCGATGGCGCTTTGGAGTATGAGGCAGCCAAACGGTATACCGGTCAATTTGAAAAGTTATATCAGGCCTGGAAAGTAGACTACCCGGGGTGTAAGCAGGTGTTTATGTTTCAAACGAACACAGCCTGCGGAGGAGAAAATTTGAGTTTAATCAGAGCCCTTCAAACCGAACTAGCTGATGTTTATCCTGACATCGAAATTATGTCTACTGTAGGATCAAATGCAGAGGAAAGAAATCTAAAAGACGCGTGTCACAATACAATTTTGGGTTCTGCCCGCATTGCAGAAAAAATAGCCCCCCTTGTATTAAACAGCCTGTATGGTTTTTCATTTCCAAAAAGTGGATTTTATCCTCCCAGACTCCAAAAAGCAAGGTATAAAACCAGTGGCAATCAAATTAGCATAGAATTCGACCAGAACATTTATCTCCAGCCACCCCTCACGTTGACTTACACCGCTAATGGAAATCAAAAGGCAGAGGTGGAAGAAAAGCTGGAGCATTATTTTTATGATGAATACGGAAAGCGATTGGAAATACTGGAAGCAAGGGGGCTGGGTACTGAGTTGCTGATCACGATGAGGCCGGGGGTTTGTCGTCCCAAAAAAATAAGTTATTTGCCATCTACGTACTACGATGTAAAACACTACCCCGGGGCTAACGCGCCAGTTTATGCAGGCCCCTGGATCATGAACCAATCCAATAGCATTGGTGCATTGTCGTTTCACGATGTGCCATTGGATTGTGAAAATACAAGCCAGGGTACAATGTGTTGCCATAGCATAAAAGTTTTTCCAAATCCCAGCAAGGGGGAACTGATTGTGCTGAGTGCCGATGAAAGAAATAAGGAACTGAAGGTGTGCAATACAAACGGCACGGAAGTGTTAAGAGTAAGTTTTAATGAAGAGCGAAAATCCATTGACCTGAGTGCATTTCCCAAGGGTTTGTATTTGTTTCAGTTGTTTTCTGAAAACGAACCGGTTGACCGGATAAAACTAGTATTGGAAGACTGAAGGGGGATTACTTTACCTTTATTCGCCCCTTAACGATAAAGGAATTCGGAAACTCCAACTGGATTTTTTTGAGGGCTTCGTAGGCCTGGAGTTTGGTTTTAAAATCACCAACCAGCACTACAAAATTTGGCTGCTGGTAATCCTCGTAAGTGAGGTAATCTTTGAAGGTAGCCGCAAATTTGCTTCTAACGGTTTTGGCTTTTTCGCTGTCAGCACCAAAATGTATTTTAATGCGGTACCCATCCTGTTCCCCATCGGTAAGTCGGTGGTATTCCGCTTTTTTTTCCACCAGTTGATTGACTTTGTTTTGTGTGTCGTTTGCCTCCTGTGCTAAAAAAGACACCGGTAAGCCAAAACTTAGGCAAAGGCAAAGCAAAAGCGGATTTCGGTAATTCACACAGCGAAGATAAAGCAAATGGCAATAAGCACCAAAGCTCATATAGAACGCATTAAAAGGAATCAGTTAAAACAAGTGAAATACAAGTATTGAAAGAAGTACTAGTTAGCAGTGGCGCGAACGGACGTAGAGCTTGACCCTCATAAAGCGCGAACCCTCCTGGGTGAAAACCCTGTTTTTCTGCTTCATAGGCGCATGCCAAAAAGTGGAAAACAAACGTGGTTTATGGGCACAAAACCAAGGCTTTAGCTCAAAAGCAATTAATGAAAGGGTGGGAGAAATTTTACTAAATTTGTTAGCGCTTCGAATTTTAGAAACTATGGATCATTTTTCATACCTGGGCAATGCTGATGTTAACGCCATAGAGGACCTTTTTTTGCAATACAGAAAAGACCCCTCGGCCGTTGATCAAAGCTGGAGAGATTTTTTTAAGGGGTTTGAGTTTGCCCGTAATGCCTACGATGGCGCAGGGGGAGAACAAATCCCTGAAAACGTAAGTAAAGAGTTTAAGGTGATTGGCCTTATTAATGGCTACCGCCAACGCGGGCACTTGTTTACCCTTACCAATCCGGTACGTGTGCGTCGCAAACACCAGCCCGACCTGGCCCTGGAAAACTTTGGCTTGAGTGAAAAAGATCTTGAAACAGTTTTTCAGGCCGGCAACCAAATTGGTATAGGCGCTGCCAAACTAAAAGATATAATTGCCCACCTCACCCAAACCTATTGCCAAAGTATAGGTGTTGAATACCTGTATGTGCGCCAACCCGATATCGTGAAGTGGCTGCAGGAGCGCATGGAGAGGAGCCGTAACACGCCAAGCTATACGAAAGAGGAAAAGATAGATATTCTTAAAAAAGTGACCCGTGCGGTAGTGTTTGAGAATTTTTTACACACCAAATTTGTAGGGCAAAAACGCTTTTCATTAGAAGGAGCAGAAGCAGTAATACCTGCCATAAACTCCCTGATGGAAAAAGGGGCTGACATGGGCATTAAGGAGTATGTTATTGCCATGGCCCACCGCGGCCGTTTGAATGTGCTCACCAACATCATGAAAAAGCCCTTTGTCGACGTGTTTACTGAGTTTGAAGGCCGCCCAAGTGAGGACGCCATGTTTGACGGCGACGTAAAATACCACATGGGGTATTCTTCCGATCAGAAGAGCGACAATGGACACATGGTACACATGAGTCTTACTCCAAACCCATCTCACCTCGAAACGGTGGTGCCGGTCGCTGAAGGCATCATGCGTTCTAAAATTGATCATCACCACGGCGAAGACAATTCAAAAGCCTGTGCTGTTGTGCTGCATGGTGATGCGGCCATTGCCGGTCAGGGCATTGTTTATGAGGTGGTACAGATGAGCCAACTGGATGCTTATAAAACCGGCGGTACAGTGCATTTTGTAATTAATAATCAGGTTGGCTTTACTACAAATTATATCGACGCACGCTCTTCAACCTATTGCACTGATGTGGCTAAGGTGGTGCTGAGTCCGGTATTTCACGTGAATGGGGACGATGTGGAAGCATTGAGTTTAGCTTCGGAATTGGCAATGGAATTCCGCCAGACTTTTCATCGTGATGTATTCATTGACGTATTATGTTATAGAAAACACGGACACAACGAAGGCGATGAGCCCCGTTTTACACAGCCCCTTTTATACAAGGAAATCGCAGCTCATAAAAACCCAAAGGAAATTTATGTGGCTAAGCTGATTGCTGAGAACCCCGAATTTGCTCAAATCGCGAAAGATATTGAAGACGGGTTCAAAGCTGAGCTTGAAAGTAACCTCGAACAGGCAAAAAAAGCCTCCAGTGTAAAAATGGCCTCCTATCTTCAAGGCGACTGGTCAGGGGTGAAAATGTCTGGGGATCATGATTTTGATTTTTCTCCTGACACATCTATCAGCAAAGCGCTTTTTCTTGAACTGGCTGAAAAAACAACAAGTTTACCCGGTGATAAAAAATTCTTTTCCAAAATCCAAAAGGTTTTTAATGACCGAAAGGCCATGATCAAGGGAGACAATTACGATTGGGCAATGGGCGAGTTACTGGCCTATGCGTCTTTGCTGAAAGAAGGACACCAGGTGCGTTTTAGCGGGCAGGACGTTGAGCGCGGCACCTTTTCGCATCGCCATGCAGTTGTTAAAGTTGAGGACAGTGAAGAGGAATACACACCACTTCAACACATTGACGGTAATGCAAAATTTGAAATCTACAATTCTTTGCTTAGTGAGTACGGCGTGCTTGGATTTGAGTACGGCTACGCATTTGCTGCTCCCAACACCCTAACTATTTGGGAAGCACAGTTCGGCGACTTTTTTAATGGTGCACAAATCATTATTGACCAGTATTTGACTTCTGCAGAATACAAGTGGAGGCGAATGAATGGTTTAGTAGTACTATTACCACATGGTTATGAGGGACAGGGCCCAGAACATTCTAGTGCAAGACTAGAGCGTTTCCTTCAGGCTTGCGCTGAAAATAACATACAAATTGTGAACGCTACTACTCCGGCTCAGCAGTTTCATGCTCTGCGTCGCCAGTTAAAACGTCAGTTCCGTAAACCCCTGATTTGTTTTACGCCAAAAAAACTGCTGCGTTATCCGGCATGTGTTAGCTCTATTGCCGATTTTACAAATGGCGGATTCAAAGAGTTGCTTGATGATACGCTTGACCCAAGCAAGGTGACAAAACTTGCTTTTTGTTCAGGTAAGATTTATTACGACCTAGTTGAGCGCCGCGATAAGGATGGTATTTATAATGTTGCATTTGTGCGTCTGGAACAATTGTATCCTTTTCCAAAAGTTCAGATCGAAGCAGTTGTAAAAAAGTACAACAAAGCCAAGGCCTATTATTATGTTCAGGAAGAGCCTGAGAACATGGGAGCTTATCGGTTTGTAGACCATAATTTGCGGGCATTGAATTTGAAATACATCGGAAGGGATGAAGCAGCAAGTCCGGCTACCGGATTTGCAAAACGCCACAACGACGAAAATGAAGAGATCATGAATGGAATTTTCTCAAAAATTCCTGTAAAATAAATTTTATCAAATAACAGTATGGCAATAGTTGAATTAAAAATTCCAAGTCCGGGTGAATCCATTACAGAAGTGGTTATTGCCCGATGGGTAAGAAATAACGGGGATGTGGTGGAAAAGGATGAGGTATTGGCAGAAATTGATTCGGATAAGGCAACTTTAACCCTAAATGCGGAAGAATCAGGAAAAATAGAAGTATTGGTTGGAGAAGGGGAAACCGTTAAGGTTGGACAGGTTGTTGTTAAGATAGACACTTCGGTAAAACCAGAGGCAAAGACAGCGGTTAAGGCAGAAGCCAAAGTTGAGTTAAAAGCAGAGGTGAAAACGTTACCTGTTCAGGAAAAAAAGGTCGAAACACCTTCAGCGACCTATGCAACAGGGGTACCAAGTCCTGCTGCAGGAAAACTTATGGCAGAGAACGGCGTAGCCTCCGGTCAAATCAGTGGAAGCGGAAAGGGGGGGCGGATTACGAAACAAGATGTGATGTCGGCTTTGTCGAATGGATTACCAACTGCCGCTTCAGTAATTTCAAATTCATGGCAAGGCGGCCGCGACAAGGAAAAAGTAAAAATGACCTCCTTGCGTAAAACTGTTGCCAAACGTTTGGTTGCCGTTAAAAACGAAACGGCAATGCTCACCACCTTCAATGAAGTCGACATGAGCGGCATTTACGCCATACGCGCTAAATACAAAGATAAGTTCAAAGAGATTTACGGCAGTAATATTGGTTTCATGAGCTTTTTCACCAAAGCAGTTACAGAGGCTTTGTATCATTTCCCTGCCGTGAATGCCATGATCGACGGAGAAGAAATTGTGTACAATAAATACTGCGACATTGGCATTGCGGTGAGTGCACCTAAAGGACTTATGGTGCCTGTATTGCGTAACGCTGAGCTGATGAGCCTGGCACAAATTGAAAGTGGTATTAAGGAGCTCGCTGTAAAAGCAAGGGATGGAAAGTTAACTATACCGGATATGGAAGGCGGCACATTTACAATTACTAATGGTGGAGTGTTCGGTTCCATGATGAGTACACCAATTATCAATCCACCGCAAAGTGCGATACTTGGCATGCATAATGTTGTTGAGCGCCCTATGGCTGTAAATGGTCAGGTGCTTATCCGTCCAATGATGTACGTAGCCTTAAGTTATGATCACCGAATTATTGATGGACGAGAAAGTGTAGGATTTTTAGTTAAGGTAAAAGAGATGCTTGAAAATCCATCGCGCATGCTTTTTGGAGGTAAGAACCCGGAAGAGGTGTTGCTGGGGTTGTGACCTAATTCCTTTACCACTAAGACACGCAGGACACTAAGAAACACTAAGGGATTTTCTTAGTGAAAGTTTGTTATCCAAGTGGTTTAATTTTTTGCTTTCCAACGCTCCAGTTTGGGAATGCCTTTGGTAAAAAATCCCGCTAAAAATCCGGGGAAACCCATTTCTTTCATTTTGCCTTTCACAAATTCCTGCATTTGTCCAACCGTCCAGTCAGGGTTCATAAACTTTCCATCCACATAGCAGTAACTGCAATACATCTTGCTTTTGCTGCCGTCGGCATTTGTTCCTCCGCCTTTAGGGTCCTTGTTTAAAGGCATAGCGCAACTCTGACAACTTTTATACTCTTTTTCCATAGCTTATTAGTTTGGCTATTACAGATGTGTTTTTAACCATTCAATGGCTTCATCAACATGACGAAATACCTTGAAGGCCTGTTTAGGTTTTAGTACTTTATAATAAAAGTCGGCAATCATTTTATAGGCCAGGTTTTGCACCAGCACCGCAGAAGCTGAAGCGGGAAAGTCTTCTTCCTTTTTTATGGCATTGGCTCGGGCTTCTTTTGTAAGCGATACATAATCTCCTGCCTCAAATAAACAGGGGTGTTTTACGTCGTTTGTCAACTTAAAGGCGGCGACCCGTACCCTTTCCTGAATGTCCACATCGATTACTGTGTTGGATTTGTAGTATACGTGCACGATGCCATCATCCCTTATACCCAGTATAAAATCTGGGTCTTCGATAGTTCTTATCAGGCGCTCGGCTTGTTTCATTCGTATTGCTGGTCTAAAGGTGAATAAGCCGAAGATACTAAATTAGAAGAAGAATCTCTTAACTAAAGGTTGGACCATTTATTTTTAATAAGGAGCAGGAAAACCCTATATTCGGTTTAGCGTTTGCAACACATTATGCCTGGCGAAAGTAGGAATTGGAAAAAAATCGCAAAATGGACAGGGCTTAGTCTTCTGATTCTGATTTTTTTGAGTATTGGCCTTGCCTCAGCCTGGGTAGCAATGAATAGAGATGAGATAAAGCGCAAAATTACCTATTCTCTCAACGAACAATTCGGATTGCAGGTAAAAATGGATAGGATTCAATTGTCTATATTCAACAATTGGCCACATGCTACCATCCGTTTGCGAAATGTTGAACTTAGCAGTAGTGTTTACAGGGGACCAAAGGAAGCGTTTTTAACAGCGGGCTCAATTTATCTAAGCCTGAACCTGAGAAAACTACTGCACAATCAAATTAGCATCAAAGAAGTGTCGCTAAAAGATGCGATGCTTATGCTGCGCAAAAACCGCGATGGCAGCAAAAACTTTCAATTTAAGCCACAAAGGAAAGACAGCGCACACACGAAAACTAAATTCAGTTTTGATGCAAAAAAAATCAAAATACGCAATACCTCCTTCACTTTTATCAACGAGGAAAGAGGTCAAAGGTTCAATTTCACTTTAAATGACATTGAGATTCTCTTGAAAAAGAATGAAAGTGGTTTCATGGCAGATGTTCTGGGAAAAGCCAAAGTGGGTGGTTTTATCTTCAAAAGTGAAAAGGGTGCCTTTTTCAAAAACAATAGTATAAATCTTGATCTTGTTCTTGTGCACAACAAACACCTTGCGTCAATTTGCGTGCTACCTGCATCCAAAGTAATAATAGATGAACGGGAGTACAAAACGGTTTGCCTCATCAATTACAAAAACGAAAAACGCCTGGCCATATGGGTGGAAAGCCCAAACGCTGAAGTGGCCGCTGTAGCTAAATCGCTCAACCCTCAGTTACAAAAAGTATTATCGAACTTTCATGTTAAAAAACCGGTAAATGCCAAGGCATTAATTGTTGTTAAGCTTGGTGCCAAAAGAGAACCTATATTGAACCTTGATGTTAGCAGTGTAAACAATGGCCTGAACATCGGCCACAGTAAAATACCATATTCCAACTTGTCATTCAAGTTAAAAGTAATCAGCATTGACGCGCAAAAACAATTTGGTGATGGGGAACATGGCCTTATTAAAGTAAGTCCGGTGAGTGGCAACATATACGATTTTCCTTTTACAGCCTCTGTTACCTTACATGGCTTGCGTAATTCAACCATTAATATTGAAGCGGGTTTATTGATAGCGGCTGAAAAAATTAATTTTGACATCGCCAACAGGGTCGATATGGAGGGGTCTTGTACGGCTAAACTAAGTTATACAGGACCTGCTAACAAACTCAATAAAAAGGATTTTTTAAGCCCTGAAATGCAACTTAAAGCTATTTTAAACTTTAAGGATTTTAAATTTCAACCAAAGAACAGCAACCACTATTTTAAATTCACAGGCCTGAGTACTTTAACTAATCAGGATCTAGACATAAATAATCTTAAAGTATTTTGTAATGGAGGTTTGTTTGTTATGAACGGAAGGGCAACCAATTTTACCAATTATATTCTTGGACACAGTCCGGTTCTGAAAGCCAGTCTCGATTTGGTGAGCGAAAAATTTGATCTTACTCCATATCTTGCAAAAACGCAAAGTAAGGGCATTGTAAAACCAAAAAAGAGAACAAAAAGCGCCTTAATGAATCATTCCTTAGAATTGCTGTTGAGCATAAGGGCGAAACAACTAAAAGTGAATGGCCTTTTGGCGTCGCAGGCCAAGATCAAGGCCGATTATCTGCACCAGGTGCTTTACCTCAAACAAGTGGACATGAATTTGTGCGGAGGGCAACTTGCAGCAAGGGGTAAACTTGCCAGCATGAAACACCTGAGTTCAGAAATGGACGTTAGAAATGTGGATGTAACTAAGCTCTTTGAACAAATGAATAATTTTGGTCAGGAGTCAATTCGCTCGGAACACCTTTCAGGCACATTAAACATGAAGGGCAAGTTTAGCGCTGATCTCGACGAACACAAACAAATACTGGGGCCCAGCATGAAGGGAGAGATAGGCTTGGTTTTATCAAATGGTCGCCTGATGAATTTTGAGCCTCTTCAAAACATCAGCAAATATGTGTTCAGGAACAGGGATTTTAAGGACATCAGTTTTACCGAGATCAACGAAAAATTTTACCTGAAGGGGCAAGCGATGAAGATCGAAGAAATGGAATTGGCCTCAGATGTGATGAATTTGTTTGTCAGTGGAGTGTTTCATTTTAAAGAAAACTCAACCATTAATGTGCTGGTGCCCTGGAGTAACTTAAAACACCGGGGCAAGGATTACGAAGCAAAAACCTTAGGCCAGGACGCCTCGGATGCTAAAGGAATTAAACTGAATTTCTCAGGCCCCCCAAAAAAAATGAAAATGGGTGTGGGTTACAAGAAAGTGGACTTTTGAGGGGGCAATATTGGATTGACTGTTTGTGATTGGGTTAATTACCGAATAGGTGCCATACAAGCGAATTTAAACATTTGTAAGCATTGAAATTGCTTAATAAACTTCCAGAAAGGATAGGGTTGTATAGTAAACAACAAAACAAACCGTTTTACAGTGTGCTCGCCACATTTCAGACACCTGGTTCGGTTGTTGGACCAAAGTAATGTCCTTAACGGAACAAGCCCGGCAACAAATCTCCGGAGCTGGAATTCGGACGATTGATTTTTAGCAATTCACTCAAGCTGGGGGCTATTTGCGGAATACTGCACCAGTCCATGTTTTCGCCAGCTGAAATGCCTGTACCAAAAAAGATCAGAGGAACATGGGTGTCGTAATCGTAGGCGCTGCCATGGGTTGTTCCTTTTTCCCCATGGTCCATCCAGGCGGGCTTTAAAGTGTAACATATATTCCCGCTTAAGCGGAAATTGTAACCGTTTTGCAAGTACGTTCTTATGTCTTGTTTTTCAAATGCGCCATATCTCATCACTTTAGAAGGATAGGCTTCTGCAATGCCATTTTCTGTAAGCAAAAACCTGCAAAGTTTTTCCTCCAACTCATCCAAATTCAAACGAAGTGCTTCGCAGCGTTTTTCATTCAGGTATAGCTGTTCATTCATCACCGCACTTAGCAATAAGGTGTCGCCGTAAGAACTCAACATAAATTTTCGGGCAGCTTTCAGCACTTTACTTTCCAGGGCATAGCCTGCTGGAATTTTTTGTTCCATCAGATGTTTGGGCACGTCAGCACCCCCATGGTCAGCTGTTAAAAACACAAGGTAATTGCCTTTGCCCACTTCTTTATCCAACCTGTTCAGCAGCTCTTCTAAATCTTTGTCCAATCGCAAATAGCAATCTTCTGTTTCAACGGAACGTGGCCCGTAGGCGTGCCCAATGATGTCGCTGCTGGAAAAACTGATGCAAAGTAAATCGGTAAAATCATCTTTTCCGAGTTCTTCTTTAACAATACATTCCATAGCCAGGTCTTTGGTAATGGAGTTACCATAAGGCGTGGCTTTTAGGATGGAGAAATCAGACTTGGCTATAAAGGTTTTGTACTCGTATGGAAAAACCGGAAAGTCTTTTTTGTTGGGTACGGCCTCATATTTGGTTTCATCCGGTAAGGAAGCCGTGTAGGTGTCGATTGGATAAAGTGGAGCCCACCATTTTTCGAGATAGGTTTTAGCCAGATGTTCGTCATTAAAGTTTTTTAGCCAGCGCGGCAAATCATTCATGTACCAGGAGGAACTGATAAAATCCCCTGAGACTTCATCTATCCAATAAGCTGCATCCGCTGCATGTCCTGCGGGCAGGATGGCGCTGCGGTCTTTTAAAGCAATACCAATAACTTTCGATTTCGGGCTGCTCAGTTTTAATTCGTCTCCAAGGGTAGTGCTCAACAAATTTTTTGGCGACATACGGCCTGAATTGTTTTTTGTGCCAATTGGTTTAACACCTGTATCCTGAACGCAATTGACTTTTGTTTGGGTTGATTTTACATACCAGTCATTGCCGATAATGCCGTGCCGTCTTGGTGTACTCCCGGTATAAATGCTCGCATGGCCCGGGCCCGTGTAGGTGGGCACATAATTGAAGTGGTGGTTGCGGAAATAATAGCCCTGTGAAATCAAACGCTTAAACCCACCTGAGCCAAAGCGGTTCCAATACCGGTAAATGTAGTCGTTGCGCATTTGGTCAACCACAATGCCTACCAGCAATTTTGGTTTTACCTGGTTTTCTTTTTTTGCCTGTGGGAACAGGTTGCCGAATAGAAAAAACAGAAGAACTGCAATTAGGAGGGGTTTCTTCATGCTAATCGAGTTTTTGAAAAATAGAATTATTGCTTTTGAATTCGGGTACCAGCTCTTTCATGCGTTGTACAATGGCTTCATTGTTTTGCGTGTCAAAGGAAAGAATGAGGTCTTCGATGATGTTTTTAACTTCTGTGAAATCGTACTCCCTTACCTTACCAATCAAAATTTGTTTGTGATGGGTAGGCATGGTGTTTTCGCTGTTGGCCAAAAGTTCTTCGTACAATTTCTCACCGGGCCTTAAGCCGGTGTAAACAATGGCTATATCCTTGCCCTCTTTTAAGCCGGATAGCTGAAGCATTTTGTGAGCCAGGTCAACAATTTTTATAGAAGGCCCCATGTCAAATACAAAAATCTCCCCCCCTCTCCCCATGGCAGCCGCTTCCAAAACCAATTGACTGGCTTCAGGAATGGTCATAAAATAACGGGTGATCTCAGGGTGTGTGATGGTGATGGGGCCGCCTTGTTCGATTTGTTTTCTGAATCTTGGGATAACAGAGCCGTTTGATCCTAAAACATTTCCAAAACGGGTGGTAATGTATTTCGTGTCAGAGTGTTTGCCCATACTCTGAATGTAGATTTCTGCAATGCGTTTGCTGGCGCCCATTACATTAGTGGGGTTGACGGCTTTATCGGTACTTACAAAAACAAAACGCTCCACTTTGTATTCATTAGAAAGGTCGGCAAGGGTTTTTGTTCCAAGTATATTTGTTAGAATGGATTCGGATGGATTGTTTTCCATCATGGGCACATGTTTATATGCCGCGGCATGAAAAACAATTTGTGGTTTGAATGAGCGAAAGACGTTTTTCATACGCTCTTCATTCCTAACATCAGCAATCACAACCTCGAAGGGCACTTTGGTTTCCATTTCCGAAAATTCGAGTTCCAGTTCGTAAAGCGGACTTTCTGATTGATCGAGTAGGTAAAGGGTTTTGGGTCCAAATTTAGCGCACTGCCTGGCTAGTTCAGAGCCAATGCTCCCGGCAGCGCCGGTAATTAGAATGCTTTTGTTTTTTAACTGGTCTCCAATCAATTCAAGGTCTAATTGAATGGGATCGCGTTGCAGTAAATCTTCAATGCGCAGACTTTTAATTTGATTAAAACTTAACTCTCCGTTGATCCAACGTGTAGCCGGGGGAACATTTAATACCCTCACCTGGTTTTGCAAACAAATGTCGGTGATCTCGTTTTTCTTCGCGAAGGAAAGTTGTTGAATAGAGATGATGACCACTTCTACTGAATTTTCACTGATTAAAGATGCCAGTTTATCCGGACCATATATAAACACTCCTTCTAAACTTCGCCCATGTTTTTTAGTGTCGTCATCCACAAAACCAACCACTTTATATTTGATGGAAGCATCACGGTCGAGGGTGCGTTTGGTAATCACTGCCGCTTCACCGGCACCATAGATCAAAACATTTATCTTTTCTCGACTGGGGTTCTTGATTTCAGAATAGAGTGCCTTTACCATTAGGCGGCTGGAAATCAGGAAAAATAAAGAAACAAACGCGTCGATAATAATTACCGAGTTGGGAATAAAATAGTAACCAAGAACAAATTTTAAGGAGATGAGGTTGATCAAAAACACCAGAATGGAGCCGCTAACGATCACATAAAAAATACGGATGGTGTCGCGGGAGCTGGTGTAGCGCACCACCCCTTTGTAGGTTTTTGAAATGGCAAAGGATAAAAAGCGAATACCCAAAACGAACGCGTAATTGTAGGGAAGGTTTTGCGCGTCGGTTGGAGGGATGGCGTCAAAATCAAAGCGTAGGGCAACAGCCAAAGTAAGCGCAAAGGCGCACATCAGCACATCAATGATGAGGATGGACCAGCGGGGCAGATTGTATTGCCAGAAAAGACTGAACAAACGGTACATAGCAGGGTAAAAATACCTTTTTTTTCGGGCTTTAACCATAACTGGTGCATAGAAATGAATTGGGTCCGATAAAACCATAACGCTGGCAAATCAGTACATTTAAAGCCTATATGTTATGATACTAATTTACAAAATCCCTTTCCTTACTGCCGCCAGGCTCATGCTTGCCCTTTTGTTAATGGTGCTAATTTTCCATTTGTGCGTGCTGTTGGGATGGATCCCTCACACAATCGTTTGGGGTGGCAGAATACAAAGCCAGGAAGAGTTTATTTTGCTGGAAATCGTTTCACTGCTGATCAATTTGCTTTTGATGTGGATCATCGCTCAAAAAGCAGGGTATGTGAAAAAACTATTTTCAGAAAAGACCCTTAAGTTTAGTTTGTGGGGCATGGCAGGGCTTTTTGCATTAAACACTTTAGGCAATCTGATGGCCATTAGCACCCTTGAAAAGCTGGTGTTTACGCCGCTTACTTTTGTTTCAGCGTTTTTCTGTGCACGACTGGCCCTTGGTCAGAACCAAAACTAGTTGAATCGTTTTCTGTTCAACAGTTTGTTGTTTTTGTAATTCAACACTTCCACCTTGGTTCCTGTACTATCGTAATACGTCCAGGTGCTGTCCACCAAATCGTCTTTGTAAAAACCGGTGTAACGGGGTTTGCCATTCTCAAAAAAAGTATTGTTAGGACCATTTCTCAGGCCTTTATCAAAGTGCAATTCGCTCCACAGGATGCCGTTGGGATAAAAACTAAACCACTGACCGTGGCGTTCCCCAAAACGAAATGTACCCCTGAACTTCACAATGCCATTATCGTACTTGTCGATGTAATCCCCGCTGTAATTGCTGTCGGGAGGCAGGATCAACAAAGGATTTCGCTTTTTTAAAGAATCAACCCTGGCTTTTTGGATGATGAGGGATAGGGAGTCTTTGATGCGTTGTTCTTCCCGACTTAGGGGGGGTTCTTCCTTTTTTTCGTTTGAACACGACCAAAGAAGTGCAATAAAAAGAGCTGCGAATAAACCTGTTGTTTTCATGTTATCGTTTTCGTTCAATAGCGTATACCAATAAGCGCTGAATGCTGTCTCTGGCTGGATTGGAAGGCAGTTGTTCCAGCACCTTCAGTGCTTTGTCCTTGTACTCCTGCATCACTTTGTTGGCATAGGCAATGCCGCCTTTTTCAATCACAAAATCAATCACCCGTTTAACTGCTTCGTGGTCTTCGTTGTGGTTTTTAATCAGGTTGATGATCTTTCTTTTTTCAAGCCAGGAAGATTGATTTAAGGCAAAGATCAAAGGCAGGGTCATCTTTTTTTCTTTGATGTCAATGCCTGTTGGCTTTCCAATATCTTCTCCATTCCCAAAATCAAAAAGGTCGTCCTTGATTTGAAATGCAATTCCGGTAAGAATACCAAATTCTTCTGCTGTTTTAATGCGGGTTTCGTCGTTGGTTACTGAAGCGGTACCCGCGGCGCAACAAGCGGCAATTAAGGCAGCAGTTTTTTTGGTGATGATGTCGAAGTACACTTCTTCTGAAATGTCCATGCGCCGGGCCTTCTCAATTTGGAGTAATTCCCCTTCACTCATCTCCCTAACCGCTGTACTCATGATTTTTAACAAATGGAAATCGTTGTTATCGAGTGAAAGCAGTAAACCTTTTGAGAGTAAGAAATCACCAATCAACACAGCAATCTTGTTTTTCCATAGGGCATTCACGCTAAAAAACCCCCTTCTTTCATTACTGTCATCAACCACATCATCGTGTACCAGAGTGGCGGTATGCAAGAGTTCAATCAAGGCGGCAGCACGATGGGTGCTGTCGTTAATTTCACCGCTGATGCTGGCTGAAAGAAATACAAACATGGGACGAATCTGTTTGCCCTTGCGTTTAACAATGTAGCCGGTGATTTTGTCCAGCAGAGGAACAGAACTTTTCATGGCGTCTCTGAATTTGCCTTCAAAGGCCTCCATGTGTTCTTTTACGGGGAGTTTTATTTCTTCAATGGTTCTGGACACAGCGAACGAATATACTTTTTATTTTAATTCGGGACTGATGAGTTTGTTTTTGTTGGCCAATTGCCCGCAGGCGGCATCAATGTCTTTTCCACGACTGTGCCGCACATTCACGATCACCCCTTTGTTTTCAAGGTAGTGCGTAAAGGCTGAAAGCCGTTCTTTGCTGGTTTGCTGAAACTCGCTGCCTTCAACCGAATTGTATTCAATCACGTTCACCTTGCTTTTCACCTTGCGGCAAAACTGGTACAACTCTTCCGCGTCTTTTAAAGAATCGTTGAAATCACGGAAGGCAATGTATTCAAGCGTGGGGCGGGTACCTGTTTTTTCAGTAAAATACGTTAAGGATTCAGTCAAACTTTGGAGTGTGTTACTTTCATTGATAGGCATTATGCTGTTGCGCTTTTCGTCATTGGCCGCATGTAGTGAAAGGGCAAGATGAAATTTCACATTGTCATCGCCCAGTTTCGCTATCATCTTTGATACACCGGCGGTTGAAACAGTAATGCGTTTGGGCGACATGCCGAGACCTTTAGGTGAAGTGATCTTCTCTACCGAGCCCAGCACCTCTTTGTAATTCAGCAAAGGCTCGCCCATACCCATGTATACAATATTGGTAAGCGGTGCCTGGTATTTTTCGGCTGCGGTGTTTTTAATGAGCACAACTTGATCGAAGATCTCATCGGCGTTAAGGTTACGCATGCGTTTTAATTTTCCGGTGGCGCAAAAGGCGCAGGTTAAACTGCATCCTACCTGAGAGGAAATACAAGCTGTCATGCGCGTTTGGTGAGGAATAAGAACACTTTCCACCACATAATTGTCGTGCAAACGCATGGCACATTTGATAGTTCTATCCTTACTTACCTGATACTCGTGCAAACTTACCGCTTGTATGGTGTAGTGCTGTTCTAAATGCTCGCGCAGGGATTTGGAAAGGTTGCTCATTTGGGCAAAATCTGTAACCCCCTTCGACCACAGCCAATTGTAGACTTGTTTCGCCCTGAAAGCGGGTTCACCCAAATCTTTGAATAACGCAATCAGGCCTTCTTCACTTAACGCACGTATGTCTTTTTTCTCCACTTTGTAAGCCCACAAAGATACCATTCCGCTTGATAATTCACTACATTTGAGGGATGCGCTTTCTACAGGCAACTGCGATTTTCGACGGGCAAAAGGTTCTGGAACAGGATAGTATTTTGGTGTTAAATCAGAAAAATGAAACCGAGGATCTTTTGCCAGCTAATGCCATTGAATCTTCCAGGATTGAACAACTGCAGGGCTGGCTATGTCCGGGGTTTGTAAATGCACACTGTCACCTTGAATTGAGTCACCTGATTGGCCAGGTGCCTAGAGGGACGGGTTTACCTGCCTTTGGCAAGCAAATCATTTCTAAAAGAATGGCTTTTAAACCAGAAGAAGCCGAAGAACACATGCTGGAGGCCGACCGTTTTATGTGGTCCAAGGGCATTGTAGCCGTGGGTGACATCAGCAACAATGCGGCCAGTTTTAAAACAAAGGCCGGTAGCAAAATCACTTACCACACATTTGTTGAACTCCTTGGTTTACACCCGGCTCAGGCTGCAGAGGTGTTTAAACAGGGCGAATCTCTTGTGGCGGAAGCCGGAGCGTATGGATTGAAAGCGAGTTTGAGTCCGCACGCCCCTTACAGTGTCTCCAAGGATTTGTTTTTGAAAATTAAAACCTTTTGCGAAAAAAACCATTTGCCTCACACCGTGCATAACCAGGAAAGCGAAGAAGAGTTAAAATTTTTAAAGGGAGAACCCGGCGGATTTGATGAATTATACAGACACTTAAATGTGAACCTTTCATTTTATGAGGCGCCAGGGAAATGGGGCCTGGATTACCTTAAGGAATTCCTTCCGCGGAACCTCAGCCTCCTGGTTCATAATACCTTTTCAAGTGCGCAGGATCTTGTTCTTGCAGCTGAGTTAAATGCATTTTTTTGTTTTTGCCCGGGCGCCAACGAATATATTGAAGGGAGATTACCAGATTTCGACCTGTTTAAACCACATACAAATAAACTGTGCCTGGGCACCGATAGTTTGGCCAGTAATGACAATCTTGATCTGCTGAAAGAAGCCAATGCGGTTATGCAAAAGGGTAAATTTGAGGTTGAAGAAGTATTGAAGATGTTAAGTTTTCAGGGCGCAGAGGCGTTGGGTTTGTCAAACACACACGGCTGCATAAGCAAGGGCAAAAATGCGGGCATAAACCTCATTGAATACAAATCAAACCAATTGTCTTTTCTTAAAAAAATCGCTTAATTTAAACCATGCTCTACCTAAAAAGTTTTTGTTTTAATCCTTTTCAGCAAAATACCTATGTGCTTTATGACAATGCAGGCAGTGCCTTTATCATTGATCCCGGAAATTCCACAAGCTCAGAGAATACACTGTTAAAAGCGTTTATTGAAGAGAAAAAGCTAAAACCAAAACGGTTGTTGCTTACACACGCTCACCTCGACCATGTGTTAGGGAGCCGTTTTGTGTTTGACACCTATGCTTTGTTGCCGGAAGTACATCCTGAGGATGAATATTTTATTGAACGCATGGAACAAACGGCGGCTATGTACGGTGTGCCCTGTGAGCCTTCGCCCATGCCAAAGGAATTCCTTACACATGGCCAGTTAATCTCACTGGGAGAATACCAACTCGAGTGCATTCATACTCCCGGTCATTCTCCCGGAAGCATTTCTTTTTTTATCCGTGACCAAAAGATTTTAATTAGCGGCGATGTTCTGTTCAGGGAGAGTATAGGTCGGAGTGATTTGCCAAAAGGCGACCACCCCACCTTGTTATTTTCCATTCAAAACCGACTTTTTCCTTTGGGTGACGAAGTAAAAGTGTTCAGTGGCCATGGCCCTTCAACCACGATAGCACATGAAAAAGCGCATAACCCTTTTTTGAACTGAGGTATGGAAAAAAAGCACGATTTTCTGAAGGTAGTTTTTGTGTTTGCTCAACTGCTGCTGTTTACCGCCGGGTATGCACAAAACACTGACACACTTGAAACAAAACGCCCACCCTATAACCGCAAGGAAGAGATCAATTATCAAAACAAACGCTATCGCATACACAACAATTACCTGACTTTGGGTGGCGGGTTTTTAGGGTCAACACTTCGTGACGATGTTCAGAATGTTGTAGCGGCCGATTATCAGTTTCACATCCGTCGTCAGCATTTTCAAGCTGGCGCAATGATGAGTGGGGAAGAATTTCTATCAAACAATTACATTCAGGTGCATTTGGGCTATGGCTATCGCATAGAAAACTACAACAGCAATTTTGCAGCCTTTATAGGCCCTACCTATTTCTCAGGAGTAGCCGGAAAAGTAGGACAGCCGGAAGATTTTTTTAACGGTTATGGTGTGTATGTTTCTGTTCAGGCAGTTTTGAAATTCGCCTATGATATTGGTTTAGGAGTGGAATTATTCGGAGAGGCCAATTACAAGCAGAACATGGTAGGCATTAAATTTATTGCCTATTTCTCAGGGGCATACCGTGGAGCCAAAAAACGCGTGAACCCGAATGTAAGAACACCCGGTAAATAATGGAACGCGTGATTATCGTTGGGGGCGGTTTGGCGGGCATGGTGCTGGCCTTTCGTTTGCACGAAGAACATATTCCTTTTACGCTTATTGATAATCCCACTTTGAGTTTAAGTTCGAAGGTAGCGGCAGGATTGTGGAATCCACTTGTATTTAAACGCATGAGCAAAAGCTGGATGGCCGAAGCGCTGGTGCCTGAGCTGCACCGTTTTTTTACAGCTTGTGAACGCAAAACCGGAGTGGATTTTTTAAGTAAACGCATCAGCATAAAACCATTTACCGAGGACCAGGAAAAAACACTCTGGAAAAAACGCGTGGAAGGGGACCTTAGTGCCTTCGCTGATGCACAGGTTTATCAGGGTATTCCAGGGGGATACGAAGAATGTAAATTCATTAACGGGTACGGTAGAATCTTTGAAAGCGGGAATGTATACATCAATGCGTTTTTAGAAGCGGGCAAAACATTTTTTAAGGAACACCTGCTGAAAGAGGCTTTTGATTATGCTCAGCTTCAAATTAAACAAGACGGAATCGTTTACAAAAATCTGGAAGCAGAAGCCCTGGTGTTTTGCGAAGGGCATCTTGTAAAACACAATCCCTATTTTTCATGGGTTCCATTAAAGCCCGCAAAAGGAGAACTTCTTCACATTGAAGCTCCTGAACTAAAGATTACAAACGGGGTGTACAACCGCAATGGGTTTATTCTGGATGTGGGTCCGGGTAAATTTATTGTTGGCTCTACTTATAATTGGACTCACTTGAAAGATGAAATTAGTGAACAGGGGCTAAACGAATTGAAGGACAAACTGGACCAGATGATCAATTGCAACTATAAAATTGAGGCTCATCTGGCTGGGGTAAGACCTTCGAGCATAGACCGCCGTCCAATTATTGGAGCACATCCAAAGTACGAAAATCTATTTGTATTTAATGGCCTCGGTGCCAAAGGCGTGATGCTGGCCCCGTATTTTGCAGGAAAATTTGTACATTTCCTAAAGCAAAAGCAAGATTTGCCACCTGAAGTGGATGTCGCGCGTTTTTATAAACTCTATGCCGCTTAAAAAACACATACTGCGTTTGATTGGGAGAAGAGAATTTGTGGATTTTCCCGAATTGAATTTAAACGGCATGGAAGCCAAAATCGATACAGGCGCTTACACATCTTCCCTGCATTGCGAAAGCATTGATGTGGTTATGGAAAATGGCAACACTGTGTTGTATTTTTCCCTTGAACAGGATCAACGCATTCCCCACCGTTTTGAGAACTTCAGCATCAAAAAAATAAAAAACTCCTTTGGCGAAATGGAAGAGCGATACGTGATTAAAACTCCGGTGAAGATCGGCAGAAAAAAAATTCTCACCAGCATTTCCCTCTCTAACCGCGACAGCATGCGTTATCCGGTACTCATAGGCAGAAGAATTTTAAAAGGGCGTTTTCTTATCGACGTGAACATATTGCACACCGGCGGCATCTCCATTCAAAAACTCAAACACCTCATTAATCCAAAAAAGGCATGAAAATAGCCGTACTCTCCCGCAACAAAAACCTTTATTCCACCCGGCGATTGATGGAAGCCGGAGAACAAAGAGGGCACGAAATGATTTTGCTCGACCACATGAAATGTGTGTTGGTAATCGAACAGGGCCGTCCTCACATTTATTTTAACGGAAAAGAAATTGTGGGTGTTAATGCAGTCATTCCGCGCATTGGGGCCTCGGCCACCTTTTACGGCTCGGCGGTAGTTAGGCAGTTTGAGATGATGAAAATTTTCACAGCCGTTGAATCCCAAGCCCTGGTACGCTCACGCGACAAACTGCGTACCTTACAGATTCTGGCACGCGCAGGTTTGGGCATTCCAAAAACGGCTTTTGCCTCTTCACCTAAAGACAAAGACATAGATAGTTTAATTGACAACATCGGTGGCGCGCCTTGTGTTATCAAATTGCTGGAAGGTACTCAGGGCATTGGGGTTATTTTGGCCGAAAATCAAAAAGCGGCCAAAAGCGTGGTGGAAGCCTTTTTAAAACTGGAGGCCAACATGCTGGTTCAGGAGTTTATTGCTGAAGCCAACGGAGCCGACCTTAGGGTTTTTGTAGTGGATGGACAAATAGTTGGGGCCATGAAACGCCAGGCCAAAGAAGGGGAGTTTAGAAGTAATTTGCACCGGGGAGGCTCATCCATGGTGATGCAATTAAGTCCCGAAGAAAAAGCGGCGGCTGTGAAAGCCGCCAAAAAACTCGGTCTTGCTATTGCAGGTGTGGACCTCTTGCAATCAAAACGCGGACCCCTGGTTATGGAAGTTAACTCCTCACCCGGTCTGGAAGGCATTGAAGGTGCAACAGGAGTGGATATTGCAAGCAAGATAATTGAGTATGTAGAACGCAACGAGTTTAACAAACCCGGGGAATAAACATGCAGGAACCCATTACCATAAACAAACAAACCATTTACCCCGGCGAGAACCGTACGGTGATATTAAACTCCTACGAGCTGCACACCAAAACCATGCTGCAGATCCCCGTTCACGTGTATCACGCCATTGAACGTGGTCCGGCGCTTTTACTGAGCGCGGGCATGCACGGGGAAGAAACCAACGGTATTGAGATCATTCGCAAAATTGTTTCCCGAACAGAGGTGCAAAATATCAAACGGGGTACTTTGATAGCGATACCTGTAATTAATGTGATCTCGTTTTTGTATGGCAGCAGAGATCTGCCCGATGGGCGGGATTTGAACCGTTGTTTTCCTGGATCTAAAAAAGGATCTATTGGCAGCCGCATTGCTTACGACCTAATGAAACACATTTTACCGGTGATTGATTTTGGCATCGACTTTCACACCGGTGGCGCACGCATTAACAATTACCCTCAAATCAGGTGTGTGTTCGAATTTCACGATAACCTGGAGATCGCCAAACGTTTTTCAGCCCCATTGATCATTGACAGCGTTTACCGTGAAGGCACGTTCAGAAAGGAGGCTTCAAAAAAGCAAAAACCTATTTTGGTATTTGAGGGCGGGGAGAGCATGCGTTTTGATTACCTTGCCATTAACGAAGGGGTGAACGGCTGTTTACGTTTGATGCACTCCTACCACATGATCAATTTTGATTTGCCGGCCAACCCATCGGTAATGCTTAGGAAAGATACCTGGCTGAGGGCGAACAGCAGCGGTTTGTTTCATATGAATGCCAGCAACGGGGCGCACGTGCGCAGGGGCGATCTGCTGGGTGTCATTTTAAATCCCTTTGGTGAAACCGAAGAAAAGATTCTGGCCAGCACCGCAGGATACATCATGGGCATTAACAACCATCCGGTGGTGAACCAAGGTGACGCGCTTATTCATTTGGGAATAGAAGAAGAGTAAGGGTTCAAGGGGACTAAAATTCTGTCTAAAATCAGTAAATTTGTAGGAATGAAACACGAGCTCGACCTTTCCGACATGGTGATCATTGCATTTGTGGCAATTATCTTTATTACCGGAGCGGTGGTGGTGTACCGTTTCATGAAACGAAAATTTTAAACCATGTTTCTCAATCAATTTATTCTATTCCTGAATCTGGGCGGAGGCGAGGTGGTGCTCATCCTTTTTGTTATCTTGTTATTGTTCGGTGGCAAGGGCATTCCAAGCATTGCCAAAGCATTGGGCAAGGGCATACGTGAGTTTAAAGACGCCGCCGGAGGCATACAAAAAGATATACGTGAAAGTACGGGGGGCATTACTGAACACATACAGGAACAAATCCAGGATGTGAAAAAGGAAATTGAAAAAGACACCTAATCTCAAACGGTGTATTTCAGATTTTGCATACGTGTTCTCTTTTTCTTCACGTTTTTATTCTTAATCACTAAAACCTATTCTCAAAGCAGGTTAAAGATAAAAGTGCGGACTGATGATGGCCTGATTTATTTTTACAAGAAAGGCTTAACGGGCGATAGCGTATTAACCAAAAACAACAATCAATTTTATCTGGCATGCAGGGAACGTCAAAAAAGGGACATCTTGATTCATATTGAGAATGCCCGCTTGATGGCTGGCGAAAATGACAGTCTGGTTTACGCCGAGTACCTGCCGGGTTTAAAATACGAGGCCTGGTTTGTTCAGTCGGATGACAGTTTGGGCGGTGATTTGAGTATGCCAAAGGGAAAAATGGTGTTCACTTCATTTTTGAATGGCACAACACAGGGGGATAAGACTAAGGTCAGAATTCAAATCTATTTGAAAAAGGAAAACGAACTCGTGCTTACGAATGAGTACTACTACAAAGATTAAATGCGTTTTACAAGTTCTTTCAACAGGAGGGTCATTTTAGGTTCTTGCTGTGCGGCCACCATTTGAACTTCTTCGTGTGTTATTTTTTGCACATGCCCTTCAACTCCAAGGTCTGTAACAATGCTAATGCCAAACACCCGTAGGCCGGCGTGTTTGGCCACGATTACCTCGGGTACCGTGCTCATGCCCACCACATCGGCGCCAATTCTGCGCAGGTAACGGTACTCGGCGGGGGTTTCAAAGCATGGTCCGGTAAGCCCGGCATAAACCCCTTCGCGCACTTTAATGTGGTGTTCCTTTGCAATGGATTTTGCAGTTTCGATAAAGGATTTGTTGTACACCTCGCCCATGTCGGGGAATCTTGGTCCTAACTGTTCAACGTTTTGTCCAATCAAAGGGTTGTCGGGAAACAGATTGATGTGGTCGTTGATGATCATCAATTCGCCCACGCTGAATTCGGGGTTCATGCCTCCGCAGGCATTACTTACGCAGAGATTTTTTATGCCGAGGGCTTTCATCACACGCACCGGGAAAGCAATTTGTTTCATGCTGTAGCCTTCGTAATAATGGAAACGCCCCTGCATCACCACTATTTTTTTCCCACTCAATTCACCAAAAATGAGTTTGCCGCTGTGGCCTTCAACTGTGCTGGTGGGGAAGTGTGGAATCTCAGCGTAGGGCAGAACAAACTCTACCAGAATTTCTTTTACAAGGCCTCCAAGCCCGGTTCCTAAAATAATGCCTGTTTCGGGTTTGAAGTTGCGGGTCTTCTCAAGAATTTTTTTCGTACTGAATTCGATTTGCTCTAACATACTTCATCACCAATTCGTTAAACTCTTCTTCCTTGTCCTTAAAACTCACCTCCACAGGAAGAATGTAAATGTTCATTCTTTGGGCGATGTGCCAGATGGCCGGATTTTTCAAACGCATCAGGTCTTTTTCAGTGGTCACTAGTATTTTGTTTCCTCCTTCGAAACTCTGATAGTAGCGCTCAATATCTTCTAAATCTTTAAGGGAGTATTCGTAATGATCAGCAAAGGGCAGGTGTTTTACATCGCTCGAGTACTCTTTCAGGTAATTCACCATGGGGCCTGCATTGGCAATGCCGGCGAAGGAGATAACCCGGAAACGAAACAAATCATTAAGCGTATCCAGTTTGGATTCGGGCTGGTTAATGGAATACAATTCCCCGTATTTGAGGTAAGAAAAAAATACACGCTGATGTGCCTGAGGGTTGATGTCTTTAATGATGGTGCGCATTTCTACAGGACTGGTTTTATCAGGGGTTTTTGTTACAATGATAATATCAGCTCTGTTCACTCCTCCTTTAAATTCGCGCAGGGTGCCAGAAGGCATCATCACATCGTTAAAATACAAATTGTAATAATCGCTTACCATTATATTGAGTCCGCACTTTAAAGAACGGTGCTGAAAGGCATCGTCAAGCAGGATAACTCTTGGCGTTGGCTCAAGTTTCATAAGTTGTTTTACGCCATTTACCCTACTGGTATCAACGGCTACATCAACCGGGTATTTGCTTTTAAATATAAGTGGCTCATCACCTATGTCGTCGGCACTACTTGTCTCGGTGGCCAATACGTAGCCTGATGTTTTTCGTTTATAACCCCGGCTGAGTGTGGCCACAATAATTTTCTCTTTCAGAAGAAAACGAATCAAGTATTCAATAAGTGGTGTTTTTCCGGCTCCGCCCACGGCAAGGTTGCCAACGGAAATGGTGTGTATGTCGAAGCGATGTTGTTTAAGAAGGTGCCAGTCGAATAAACGATTACGAACTAAAGTTACAATTCCATAAAGGAAAGAGAGAGGAAGGAGCAGTATTTTAAGCCAGGGATTCAAACAGGCTAAATATGCTCATTATTTTTTGAAAGAGAAAACGAAGCGAAGAATTTACCTTGGTTCGGACTCACTGAGATCTTGTAAACCTAATTGTACCTGGGCCGGATCAAACTTTACCACAGGAAAACCCGAACCACCTTTGTAGTAATTTACTTCCAGAATACTTGTGCCATCCCAGTCAGTAATTGGCTCTTTGGTCATGTTCACAATGTTGCGGATACACGAGGAGACTACCTTTTGTTTGATCTTAGTTTTGTTTGTTTTTGTATTCCAGCGAAAAAACACCAATTTAGTTTCCTTGCCGGCGTCGCAACGGGGATTGTCATTCCCGGCTTTGGTAAAAGCATCTACAAATACCAACACAAAGGTGGTGTCGCCCACTTTTGATTCATAAAGCACCTTATATGTTTCGGGGTCTTTACAAATGGAATCATTTATGCAATAATTTAAAACAGTGTCTTTGCACACCAGGTTAAAGCACAGTTTTGTTCTATCAGTTTTAGCCTTGGGTTTTTTGGTGTAAACTAGAAATGCCCTTGGAATTTTGGCTTCCACCTCTTTGGGCTCCATCTGGCTACTGTCAATTCCTGCGCCGCTATCAACGCTTTCCCAAAGTTGTGGTTGATTTTCCGGATTGGCCGGTGGCTCTGAGTTTTTGTTTGACGGGGCTTTTTTATTTTGTCCCGCAATGGCTAAAGTGCAGAAAACGAAAATGAGTATAAAAAGCTTTTGCATGCACTAAAGGTAGAAATATTATCCAAATCAGAAAAGACCAGCTTCCACAACTTTGATGGCACGTTCTACAAGAACATCTTCTGCTTCAGCCTCATATTCGGTTTTCATGTTATGCCCAAAAACAAGGGCCACAGCCTGCCACATGCCGGCCTGAAAACCGCCGCGCATCTGTTTTACGATTTCATAAGTGGTTTTTCCGGTTTCCCTGTCGATGAGTTTCATCAATAATTTGCCCTGACTATATGTTAGACCTTTTAATTCTTCTTCAAATTCAAGTTTCAGGTCGCGCTCGCACTGTTTAATAAAAGCCTTTTTCAGGTGTTCATCCTGTATACTCGCCAGGGTTTTATCGTATTCTTTTAGCTTGGTGGAAGCCAGTATAGCATAAGGATACACCTTTCTTACGTTGTATTTTAAACGCGTCCATTGTTCGTACTGTTTTCTGTTTTTGAAAATCCCTATAGTAACAATGTCTACGGTTTCGAGATTTACAAGAGGAACTGTGTCCCCATTCACAACCTCTGCCAAGTGCCGAACCCCGTTTTCAGGAGGCCTCGTGAAGTCGAAAGCGCCGGATTGGGCTTGCATGCCTGGGGCATCCAGTCCTATCAAAAAAAGTAGAACAGCTGAAAATGAGGGGCAATATGTAAACAGAAAACGCATGGTGACTTATCTGTTAATAGACCTCAACGCAAAAAGTAACCCTGGGGTTACGGTTTAGTTCAGGCGATTTTGTTTCCATTGGCTTTTTTTAGCCTCGGAAGGGTTCTGATCGGCCCCGGAAGGCAGGGCGTCAGCAAAAATGAGACTGGCTCCAAGTGCAGAGGCTTCTTTTTGATCAAAACTGTCGTGAAAAGCTGTGCCAGGTACAAAATGCTGTTTCACAAATCCGGTGTCGAATTTTCCGCTCACAAAGGCCTTGTGTTTTAATACAAACTTGCAAAAGTCTAAGGTGGTCTCTACCCCTACAATACAATAATCATCAATGGCACGGATCATTTTTTCTATGGCTTCTTCACGATTTTTACCGTGCACCACCAATTTGGCGATCATGGGGTCATAATAAATGGGAATGTCCATGCCTTGTTCAAACCCATCGTCAACCCGCACGCCGGGACCGGAAGGGGTTTTGTACACCAGCAGTCGACCAATGTCTGGCAAAAAGTTATTCGCCGGGTCTTCAGCACAAACTCGAACCTCTATAGAGTGACCGTTGATGCGTAAATCGTTCTGGGTAAAGCTGAGTTTTTCGTTCCGTGCTACGCGGATCTGTTCTTTCACCAGGTCGAGTCCTGTAATCATTTCGGTTACCGGGTGTTCCACCTGCAAGCGGGTGTTCATTTCCAAAAAGTAAAAGTTAAGTTTATCGTCAAGCAAAAACTCAACCGTGCCGGCTCCACTGTAGTTGCATGCTTTGGCCACATCCACGGCGCAACGTCCCATTTTTTCGCGAAGTTCAGGACTAAGTACTGAGCTTGGGGCTTCTTCAATTAGTTTTTGGTGACGGCGTTGTATGCTGCATTCGCGTTCGAACAAATACACGCAATTGCCATGGTTATCGGCCAACACTTGAATTTCTATGTGTCTGGGTCCAGAGGCATACCGCTCGATAAACACGGCGCCATTGCCAAAAGCCGAAACGGCCTCGCTTACGGCCAGTTTCATCTGTTCTTCGATTTCGCTTTCTTTTTCAACCAGACGCATGCCTTTTCCACCTCCACCGGCACTGGCCTTAATAAGCAAGGGAAAGCCGACTTCTTTGGCTACTTTAACGGCTTCTTTAATATCGCTGATGGCGCCCTCAGATCCGGGGATCATGGGCACCTTGTGTTTTTTGGCGGTGGCTTTGGCACTGAGTTTATCACCCATCATTTCCATGCTTTCAGCACTGGGGCCAATAAAAGTGATGCCCGCTTTTTTTACTTTGCGTGCAAAATCGGCGTTCTCACTTAAAAACCCATACCCGGGGTGAATGCCATCAACCCCCAATTCCTTAGAAATGGCAAGGATCTTATCGGCCTGTAAATACGATTGAGCACTCGGCGGTGGACCTACACAAACGGCTTCATCGGCGTACCTTACAAACAAGGCGTTGCGGTCGGCTTCTGAATAAATGGCAACCGTTTTAATGCCCATTTCCCTAGCGCTGCGCATGATTCTTAAAGCAATTTCCCCACGG
>Ga0154020_10000561_pt1 | contig 45426 bp, 40 predicted proteins | sample Klosneuvirus_201_FD_109709 | JGI IMG/M metagenome (GOLD analysis project Ga0154020, IMG submission 109709) | Active sludge microbial communities from wastewater, Klosterneuburg, Austria - Klosneuvirus_20160825_MG | ecosystem: Engineered > WWTP > Aerobic digester > Activated sludge | place... | reverse complement strand
TCTCTATCTCTCCGCCAAATAACAAGCCCGCCTTGGAGAGGTGTCAGAGTGGCCGATCGTGCAGCTTTGCTAAAGCTGTGTGCCGTAAGGCACCGAGGGTTCGAATCCCTCCCTCTCCGCCAAAAATTGAAACCGGAAAAGCGAAAGCCGTCCGGTTTTTAAATACAAAAAATATCAACATTTTTCCTTGTAAACTATGACTAAATAACGTACAATTTTATAAACTACTAACTTATTAATATAACAATATGCAAAACCGAGTGGTCCATTTCGAAATCCAAGTAGACAACCCAGAACGCGCCATAGAATTTTATAAATCCGTATTTGATTGGAAATTTGAAAAATGGGGTGAAAATCCTTACTGGATGGTTATGACTGCCGATAAAGATAGCAAAGACCCTGGCATCAATGGCGGACTTCTTCCACGACCTTGTCCAGCACCAGCGCCACAACAAGGGACTAATGCTTTTGTTTGCACTGTACAAGTAGACAACTACGACGCGATTGCCGAAAAAATAATGGCTGCAGGTGGTGTGGTAGCAATGCCTAAATTTGCCTTGCCTGGTATGGCGTGGCAAGGGTACTATATAGATACCGAAGGCAACACTTTTGGACTTCATCAGGCAGATCCAAACGCTAAATAATTACATCCAGCCACTATGAATAAAAAAATAATCATTGCGCTATCAGCTCTCATAATTCTTACCGGTGCAGGTTGTACTGCCAAAAATGTAATTTCCCAACAACCATCAACACCAGACCCAGAACCTATCGCTTGCACAATGGATGCAAAACAATGTGCTGACGGTTCATATGTCGGACGCACTGGACCAAATTGCGAATTTGTTTGCCCGCAAACAGACACCCCATCACAAACTTACCAAAACTGGAAAGAAGTCATTATTGGCGGAGTTGCAAGCTTTAAAATTCCTTCACACTGCAACACCGACGCCGGTGCCGGCACCACCTATATCACTTGTCCAAATAAAGCTACAGATTCCCCTACTCCAGAATTCACTTTCTCTTCCGATGGTATCCAAGTAAATATGAAACGATGGGAGGGTCTTGAGTCTCCTTATTGGAACGATGTCGTTGCGTCCATGCGCATAATTACTCCACTTACCCACGCCATTCAAATCAATATTGAAAAATAACATGAAACAACATACGCCAACACCTTTTCAACAACGAGTATATGCCATAGTAAAAAAAATTCCTAAAGGCAGCGTATTAACTTACAAACAGGTTGCAGAAAAAATAGGACTACCAAACGCGGCTCGCGCCGTAGGCAATGCACTCAACAAAAATTATAACCCCATTATCCCCTGCCACCGCGTCATTCGCTCAGACGGCAATTTAGGAGGATACAATCGAGGATCTGATCAAAAAAAGAAAATTCTAACACAAGAAAAGGCAATCAAAAAAACCTCAAAAAAATGAGGTTTTTTTGATACAAATACCGTTGACGACACTCTGTGAAAGCTGTATCATAAACTTCTGATATAGCTACTTAATTATGCCTATTCTTACCATAAAAAATCTGCGTGCCACTATTGGAAATACTAAAATTTTAAACGGCGTTTCTTTAACCGTTGCTGCAAATGAAGTTCATGTGATTATGGGACCAAACGGATCAGGAAAGAGCACTCTACTATCCGTTCTAATGGGCAGTCCAAAATATACGGTTACTGGTGGCAATATTACACTGGATAAGAAAAGTATTATCGATTTAACACCTGATAAACGCGCTCAAGCTGGATTGTTTCTAGGGTTTCAACATCCGCACGTCGTTGCCGGCGTAGCTCTTGGCAATTTTTTGCGCCTCGCCCACAACACCATCGGCGCTGCCAAACCAAACAAAGAACAGCCTATTGCCCCCGCACAATTTGCCAACAGCATGCGTGAAGAAATGGACCGTCTCAACATCGACCTTTCATTTATGTCCCGTGGAATCAATGAGGGTTTTTCCGGAGGAGAAAAAAAGAAATCGGAAGTATTGCAAATGGCACTACTCAAACCAACGTTTGCGTTTCTAGACGAAATTGATTCCGGATTGGATATAGATGCTTTAAAAATAGTTGCACGGCAATTGGCAATTATCCAAAAAAGACAAAAAATGGGTTTGATCATCATCAGTCATAATCCAAAAATTTTAGAGTTTATCAAACCAGATATCATACACATAATGTCTAAAGGAAAAATTATAGCCCAAGGCGGCAAAGAGTTGCTGAAAAAAATAGAAACAACCGGCTTTACTCCATTCTTAAAAAAGAAATAATCCATGCCCATTCCGCTTAAAACAAAAAAAATAATCGCTCATACTGGCGATCAATCATCAGTTTCTTTTCGTACACAAACCAACAGCATCTTTACTGCAAAAAAAGGTCTGAACGAACAGGTGATTAGAGAGCTCTCTCGTCAAAAATCCGAACCGAAATGGATGCTTGAGTTTCGCTTGCAATCTTATAAAATTTTTTTGGAAAAAAAAATGCCAACCTGGGGCGCAGATCTAAGTACTATCGATTTTGATAACATTCATTACTATGTCCGTCCACAAGACAAAACCAAACGCAACTGGGATGATGTGCCACAAGAAATAAAAGATACCTTTGAAAAACTAGGCGTACCAGAGGCGGAACGAAAATTTTTAGCAGGCAGTGGCGCACAATTTGAATCTGAAATGATTTACCATTCTTTGGCAAAAAAACTTGCCAAACAAGGCGTGATTTTTGAATCCACTGATGATGCCCTCAAAAACCATCCTGAAATTTTTAAAAAATATTTTAGCACTATCATTCCCGCCCGAGATAATAAATTTTCCGCGCTCAATTCAGCTGTTTGGTCTGGCGGTAGCTTTATCTATGTACCCAAAGGCATTCGAGTAGAACTACCATTACAAGCGTACTTTCGCATCAACCGAGAAAATATGGGGCAGTTCGAACGAACACTTATTATTGCAGATGAAGGTAGCTCCGTACACTATGTAGAAGGATGTACCGCCCCCACGTACTCTAGTGACTCTCTTCATTCAGCCGTGGTAGAAATTATCGTTAAGAAAAATGCACGCGTTCAATATACAACAATCCAAAACTGGTCAGACAATGTGTACAATCTTGTGACTAAACGAGCATCTGTTGAAGAAAACGGAGAAATGTTTTGGCTTGATTGTAATTTAGGATCAAAAATCACCATGAAATATCCAAGTATTATTCTACAAGGCAAGGGAGCGCGCGGCGAAATTCAGTCACTCGCATTTGCGAGCAAAGGACAACACCAAGACGCAGGCGGCAAAGTAATTCATTTGGCTCCTGACACAACTTCCACTATTGCTTCAAAATCTATCAGTAAAAATGGCGGACAAACCACATATCGCGGTTTAGTCAAAGTAATTAAAGGCGCAAAAAACGTAAAAACACGAGTAGTCTGCGACGCACTCATGCTTGACCCTGCATCTCGATCCGATACCTACCCTACCATGGATATTCGAGAAAAAGACGTAACTATTGCTCATGAAGCTACTGTTGCCAGCATTGGCGAAGATGAACTGTTTTATTTAATGAGCCGTGGACTTTCGGAAGAACAGGCAGCTACACTTATTGTCAACGGCTTTGCAAACCCTATCATCAAACAATTGCCTATGGAGTACGCCGTAGAATTAAATCGCCTGCTTGCCTTAGAAATGACCGGATCTGTAGGATAAACTAAATTTATGCCCACAAAACTTTTACAACATATCCCCTCTTCACTTACTATAGAAAAAAATAAACGTGTTTTTTATTTTATAGATACCATTCCAAACGCTGAAATTATACTTAGAAAAAATACTGACATAACGATTGCTGCACTTATTACAGAAGGCTGGAAAAATGAACGTCGACTCATCGTGCGCGCTACCGAATACGGCGCACGCTGCCGTCTCATATTCTTTGTTCTAGGCGAACATAAAAACCAATTTATTGCCACAGTACAAGCAATTCACCAAGCAGAAAAAACAGATATAAAAGCTCGCATACGCACCGCGCTGACCGATGAGTCTGTTTGCGCTATTGCCGGTGATTGGGTAATCGAAAAATACGCCAAAGGCGCCGACACGCACTTTGCGCATCACACACTTTTATTATCCGAACAATCATCCGCAAAAACTTCCCCTAACTTGGAAATTAAAACTGATGATGTAAAAGCTGGCCACTCAGCAAGTGTCGGAAAGATAGATGAAGATGCATTGTTTTATCTACGCTCTCGTGGCATCTCTGAAGCAGACGCACGCGCACTCTTGATACAAGGTTTTTTTGAAAGTGAACTCAGTTATATTGACAACAAAACAGTTCAAGCACATGTTTCTCAAACTATAAAAAAATTTTTAGCATAATCATATGCGCGCCATACAAAAAGATTTTCCTATTTTAAACAGAAAGGTCAATGGTAAAAAAATTGTATACTTAGACAATGCGTCTACTTCACAAAAACCAAAGGTATTCTTACATGCTTTGCAACAATTTTATACTACACATAACGCAAACATTCATCGTGGTATTCATACCCTTTCTACGGAAGCAACCGAACAATACGAAATAACGAGAAAAAAAATAGCATCCTATATTGGCGCAGCTTCATCTGAAGAAATAATTTTTACTAAAAATTGTACGGAGGCAATCAACTGCGTTCGTTTTTCATGGGGACAACAATATATCAACTCCGGAGATGAAATCATTGTGAGCGGCTTAGAACATCATGCCAATTTTGTTCCCTGGCAAACTCTGGCAAAAGAAAAAGGTGCGGTATTAAAGATCATTCCTGTAACCGCAAATTTTCAACTAGACATGGATGCATACAAAAAAATGCTTTCTAAAAAAACAAAGCTCGTATGTGTTACCAGCCAATCTAACGTGACTGGTACTATTAACCCGGTACAAGAAATGGCACGCATGGCGCACGCCGTAGGCGCCTATATCATGGTAGACGGCGCGCAAAGCGTTGGCCATAAACCAGTCAATGTAAAAAAAATTGATTGTGATTTTTTTGCTTTTTCTGCTCATAAAATGCTTGGACCAACCGGTGTTGGTGTTTTACACGTCAAAAAGACAGTCATGGAGCAGATGCCACCATTTATGTATGGTGGCGAGATGGTAGAATCTGTACAGGATACTCAATCTGCGTATCGTACCGGTCCATGGAAATTTGAAGCTGGCACACCTAACATTGCCGACATAGTCGCATTTGGAACAACCATTGATTATCTGAAACAGATTGGCATTACACAAATCGCCCAACACGATAAAAAAATTCTTGCTTATGCAAAAAAAATACTACGCAAGTATCCGGCTGTTCGTATTTTTTCTCCAACTGACAGCGCCTTGTCGGGCAATGTACTATCATTTACTGTTGGCACTGTTCATCCACATGACATAGCGACAATTTTCAATAACGAAGGCATTGCAATTCGTTCGGGACTGCACTGCGCCGAACCATTAGCACGCAGACTAGGCATAACCGGCACTGCCCGCATGAGTTTCTATATATACAACAACACCACCGACATAGACAAGGTAGAAAAAGCCCTACAAAAAGTAATTAAAATTTTTAAGGTATAAGTATGGATTTGTATAATGAAATAATTTTGGATCACTATCACAACCCACACCATGCCACCGCGTTAACCACATTCACCCATACTACCACCGTGCATAATCCACTCTGTGGCGACATGCTTAAACTAGATATTAGTATAAAAAATGGCATCATTGCGGATATAGGCTTTACAGGCAATGGTTGTGCTATCAGCCAAGCAACCATGTCTTTACTTGCAGATGCGGTGATTGGTAAAAAAATTACTGCTGTTAAAAAATTTAACCAGACACATATCTACAAACTGCTCGGCATCCCCATCAGCCCCGGACGCAGCAAATGCGCCTTACTTGGACTACATGCCTTAAAAAACAATCTTTCCACGTATGAAAAAAAATAAAAAAAGCATTGTTCCTACTCTACCAGAACAACGGACCGAATCGTACTGGGAAGCACTTAATAATATTATTGATCCGGAAATTGGCGTAGGTATTATTGATCTTGGATTAATCTATACCGTCGAAATTAAAAAAGGTATAGCGGAAATAACCATGACTTTTACCAGCATGGGCTGCCCCGCAGGACCAAGCATTACCGAACAAATAAAAGAAGAAATGGAAAAAATACCTGGCGTAAAGAAAGCAAAGATCACCATTGTTTGGGACCCTATCTGGACTGCCGACCGCATGAATCCAAATATTCGGTTTATGCTTCCATAGATCTGCCGGTAGCCAACACCAAACCTGCCACCTGCTCCACACCAGCCATCCTGAGCGCCGCTGCGCACTCCTTCATCGTAGAACCTGTCGTAAAAATATCATCGACAATAACAGCTTTTCTGGGAACTACCGCTCCTGTCTTAAATAAAAATGCACCTTGCATATTATCTCTTCTTTGCATACCAGATAATGTAACTTGTTGCGCCGTATATACCCGTCTATGCAAACTATGATGCACCGGCACTTTATATTTATCAGAAAATAATTCAGCAATTTTTTCAGCCTGATTAAAACCACGTTCTCGTTGACGGCGCACATGCAAAGGCACGGGCACCAACACAGCATCACGCCAATCATAGCATATTGGCGTAGAAAAAATTATCTCTTTTATTTCTTCAAGAACTTCTTCAACACAATTATACTTCAATATTTTTATCAACTCCGAAAGAGCATTATCTCCATATTCACATAACGAAATAACACTGTTGAGACCAGCTAGTTCCGCACTAGAAATATGCTGCGCAATCATTTCTCCCGGCTTACAATTTTTACATAACCAAACACCTTCTTGCTTACACAAAATACAAAACTTAGGGAAAAATAAATCTTTTACCCAATCACCCCTCCTACCCATAGTATAGAAGATACTTAATTCCAAATAATAGTGTCTGCTAACCAATTGGCGCCTACCTTTACCATTCCTACTGTTGCATTTTGATAATTATTTTTTACAACACCCTCTTTATTTTCTGTCCTGATTGTCTTTAACACCACAACCGCTTTATCTGAAGACCAATCTGACAACACGGTACTCACTACCTTAGTGGTAACACCAAAAAATACGGTTGGCTTATTTTTTACCTTCATAGCAGCGCTTATTTTTGTCCACAACTGCCCCGTTACCAAACTTTGAGATTCGGTAATATTTTGAAATTCATTATCAGTAGAATATGTTCCATAACGTTCTACAAAAATTTTAGCCAACTGCTCTACGCTATTTTTTTCCATCTCTTCAGCTGTTAATGTTTTTACCGGCACGCCTGATGGAATTACAGTACCGCTTACAGCAGCCTGATCGCCTTGTTGTGAAGCACCCGTACCAGGCAATTCATTTGTTGAAGTTATATTATTTTTCTTGCTTCTCACAAACAAAAAGATACTGACTGCCAAAATAAACAAAACAATAACACTAATGATAATAAAAATACGAGCGCGCAGGGACATAATACAAAATTAAATATTAGGCTTGTTTTTCAAATTCTTTTTTTGATCGCTCTATCTCAAGCAGTTGTTCCGGGTTAGTAGTAACCAGCTGATCTTCAGTATATGAAGCAACCACCTTGATCGCTGCATGCTTGTTACCTGCAAAGAATATACCTTCTCCTACCCCACTTTCAAGCAATAAATATTTTTCACCTTCCGTAAGAATAAAAACTTTTTGCACAAGATCAATTGCTGCCGGAGACTGACGCAATAATAACTGCAAAGCAGAGTTAGTCACAATCGCCTGACCGTATTGAGATTTAAGAAAATCATTTACATCTTGAGTAATAGTGGTAACACCTAAATAATACTTACGGGCGCGCTTCACAAGCGCAAATATAAAACGCGCACTATCTTCATGCTGCATCAACCACCACGCCTCATCAATCACGAGCAGTCTTTTTTTACGCTCAGATCTAACTACGTTCCAAATATAGTTAATAATAGCATAAATCGCCATTGGACGAAGCTCATCCTCAAGGTCACGCACACTAAAAATCACCAACTGATTTTTCATATCCACGTTAGTCGGCGCATTAAATAAACCACTAAAAGTGCCTTCAGTGTATTTTTTAAGACGCAATACCAGATCACCGGAACCTTCCATACCTTCTAAAATTTCTTGTAAATCCTGAATGATTGGCGGCTGTATCACATTTAAATCAGCCTCCGGTGTAATATCTTTTTTAGCATATGTTTCTATAAGCGCGCGATCAATAATGGAATCCTGTTCGGTAGTAAGATTGCCAAGCATAATACGAAGCAATCCTTTTACAGTAATCACAGCTCCGCGAATAATATCTTCCGTAGAAAAATCTTCTCCTCCAGTTGGACGTGGCAAATCAAATGGATTTACTTTGCTTTCCGAAGATAAAGAAATATTGATATATGTGCCACCCACCGCATCTGCCAAGTGCTTATACTCCATTTCCGGATCAATAACAATTACATCCACGCCCATCATCATACTGCGTAAAATTTCCAGCTTAATGGCATAACTCTTACCCGCACCGGAAGTAGCAAATACCGCCATATTGGCGTTTTGCAAAGAAAAACGATCAAACAGAATGAGACTATTATTATGCCGATTGACACCATATAAAATACCATCATCGGAGGTAAGCTCAGCAGAAGTAAACGGAAACGAAGCAGCAATTGGCGATGAATTAAGGTTAAATGAAACCATCAACTCGTCATTGGCAAGCGGTAATGTGGAATTAAAGCCTTGCTCAGCTTGATATAACACTTTTCTACTTGTAATCAATTTTGATCCAAAAATATTTTCTACATCTTCTGAAACTTGATCTAACTCTTCTTTTGTCTTTGCATACAACGTAACGTAAAATGCAAACTGAAAAAAATGCTCAATACCTTGTGTCAGATCATCACGTAGCTGCTCAATATCACGCAACGCTGTTTCTCGAACCGGATCACGTGGAGCGCCTTTTTCTGAATCAGCCGTAAGCTGTGCTTCCAATGCCCCTACTTTATTGCGTAATTGTTTTAAAATAATAGCTGATTTGACCGGATAAAAAAACATACCCACATCCATAGTAATGGACAAATTGAGAACCGGAGAACTCCAGCCGATAGATATATATCGCGGATATGTCACCACAAACAACGTACGGCAAAAAATATCACCCAATTTGATAAAATTTGATTCAACATTAAAAGCCGAAGGGGCAAGCAGGTCTTTTATGGAGACTGTTCCCTCTCGATAGACACGCTCTTCTTCCAAGGTTACCAAATCTTCTCCCGATTTCTTTTCGATCTCTGCTTCTTTGCTTTTCAGCAACCCCTTTCGCACAGGAGCGTTATTGGAAAATTGTGGTTTAAAAGCCATACAAAAATATAAAACCTTATCGTAAATTTAAATACATTATTCAACTCGCAGCTCACTAACCGGAGGTAAATGCTCGCTAAACGCAATATCCGGATTATATGTTGAGTAAAATAATTCAATAAGTGACTGCGTATCCAAACGGACTACTTCTAAATTCATGCTAGTTAGTCCAGACTCAATTTGACGAACTCTCATATCCAAATCTCGTTTGCGCTGCTGGAATCTTTCATCTTTTAATTTAATTGTTACTGCCGGGTTAACTACTTCTTTGATACGCGACCAAAACCCTCTTTTTTTATTTGAAAGAGGATCATATGGCACTATTACAAAAAACTGCTTACTCATAATGTTACCCAAGCTGACAAGCTCGGAAATAAACGACCGATAATCAGCAATCTGAACCCGCAACAACTCATTTGTCTGCTCTCGTTCTTTTTTTAAAAGTTTTTCTAAATACGGCTTGATATATAGCTGTCTTGATTGCACTACAATTTGTAACGGAAAATCAATACCGTTTAAAAAAGAAACATACGAAGACACAATGGCATTCTGCTCATCTTCATTCTTTAATGCAAAATTAATACTGGACACCAAAAGCACAGCACGCAACGTGCCATCTTTCATAATAACCGTATCAAACTTAACCTCAGAAAACGGCAAATGATTTTGCGCACTCGGCATTTTTATCTTAGATTTTGGTTTTTCGTCTGGCATAATATATTATTCGTGATCTTTACCGCTATAATAACCGCCTGTATTCACAATCAATGATAAATCTCTAATTCTACTATACGACATTCTCGGAACTTCTGTTGCAACTTCAGGAGTTTCTGTTACACCTGTTTTAATAAAATCCAACAACTCATCTTTTTCTACTGTTTTATGCCATATTCTTCGACTTGGACGGCGCACTGTTTGTACAATATTAAGTAAAAAATAATGAAAAGGCTGTCCGTTAATTTTTACAAAAGCAATAACTAATGCCGGACCTCCAATGATAACTGCCAAAAAAATAAATAGCGCCGTATCTGCCAGCTTAAACGCAATAAACAACATAAGTCCCGTTACCAACAAAATAATAAACTGCCTAGTAGTAATAGGACCAAAAATTTTATCTTCAACTTCTATAAATTGCGGTACTACGAACTGATCCATATTTGAAATAAATGAGAAAATGACAAGCCGGTCTAATCATTTCCAAATTAATTTAACTTATTTACCTATAAATCTTTTTCCATTTCCACAATCGCGACCACCTCACTTAATTTTATACCATTTTGCGACGCAAGTACATTGGCAACAGTTTTTCTTTCAGAGAGCGAACGACAAATATTGGACATATACTCCACATATAACGGAGAATTACGAAACGCAGCCACTCCATCCAAATACCACACAAAGGATTCTTCTTTAAGGTTTAACATTTTTTGAAGAACTCGTTTTGCAGCTTCTTCCGGGTTGCTGGAAATTCTCCTAAAATCTTCTAGAGTCATTGATTTTAATTCTTCAACAGGTCCCATTTCTTCCTCAGAGACAGAGATATCTTGCATGGTTTGTTTTGTAACCGGCTGTGAACTAATTTTAAATATCGGCTCTTGCGCAATACTTTCATGTAAAATTTTAGAAACAATTTTTTCTTTCTCTTCTTTACTCGGCGCAGCATGCAACGTCGTATTTTTTGTTGCCACGGTATTATAAGTTGGGATCACCATTGGCAACTCCGGCGGTTCAACCATAAGTGACATACTTGGCGTCTTGCCTTTAAGAACCGGGGGTTCTGTTTTTTTACCATCATCTAAATTTTCACTCACACCGATCCGCTGACATACCTGCACAACTTTTTCCGCTTGTACGTCTGTTAACCCAAGACCGCCATTTTTTACAGGCTTCACCAATACTTCTTTTATTTCTTCCGCGCTTTTTATATCTTTAAGCTTAGCTAACACAAGACTTTTCATTCTGCCTTGCAAATCTGGCGATACACTAAAGCCAAGTCGTCGCACCACTTCTTCTACCTGACTTTCACGTTTCTGACTGGTTAAACCGGACTGATTTTTGGGCAGTACTTTTTCTTCTAACAAAGATTTTGCATCATTACGATTTAATTTTTGATCTGCCGGCGGTACTGGTTGTTTTTCTTTTATTTGCACAGTTGTTTTACCCATAATTTGATCTGGAGATTGTGGCATCACAACAGGCGCTACTGAAACAGTGGCAGGTTTTGAAATTGCAGAAGAATTGCTTGCGGCTGCTAATTGACCGGACTGAGAAAGAGGTGATTTTTTTTCAGCCTGCATTTTTTTAAACTCACTCATGGTAACTTTAACAAAAGTTCCATCGGGTTTTTTTATTTGTATCATTGGTTCAGACATATTTATATATTCCATTTAAACATACCTGCTTGCTCATCGAAATACATCATCTCGGCAATGCGCGGATCGTTATATTGCGCCGCCAACTCCTCTAATCTGCTTAATACCGCTTCTATATTTTCAAACTCACCATTTGTATTTTTTGGAAATTGAGATTCTATTTGAGATTTTATTTCAGCAGGCGCAATAGATTGCGGAGTGCTATCTTTGGCAACTTCAACAGGCGCCGATAACTGGTCTTCGCTAACTACATCTGTATCATTTTCTGTTTTATTATATTTTTCAGGATCCGAAAACATATCTACCACAAACCAAATTTTCTTATCATCCATTTCTTGGAAGAAATTAATAAGCTCTAAAAATCTACCAACAGCAACATCTTGATCGACATAAATACGAGCTTCTATTTCTGCTGGGAAAAAAATTTGTTTTAACTTACTAATAAAAACTGCTTCTTCCATTGAATCACCGCCTCTTTTTTGCAATAAAATATACTCACTAACAAGATTTTTAAGAAAAACATCATTTTCTTGCAATCTACCCACAACTTCTTCCGATTCCAAAAATACTGTTTTAATTTTTAAATAAAAAGATACAAGGTTATTTTTATTCGCTTTATTTAAAGCCCAAATCCACAACAACCTATCTAAGACATCAATATCTTGAATAATTGCCATAAAAACTTGACGTCCTGTTAAACGCACAAGGTCTTCATCACTGAGTGCGTCAATAATTTTCCAAGTCAACCTAACGTATAGATGAAAATATGTCCATCTCCAAATAAAATCTTTCTCATAAAAATCCTGGCGAAAAAAATTATCAAGAATCTTCCAAGTCTCAAACATTTGATCAAGATTTTTATCAGCATCAATAACACTTTTTTCTAACTCTAGAAATTCAGGAATAGATTTTTTCTGTATTATCAAATTCATATATATACGCTCATTTTTTTCTACCTTCTATTAGGCTTAAACGTCTTTTTATCTCTGCCCCAACTCTTCTATCATCTTGCGCACTGCCGTAATAGCTGCATCATTTTTCATTCTACCTTTTTCCAAGGTAAATCCTAACAAACCTTTCAGTGCTCTTGTGTCATTTACAGACTTAGATAGTTCTTGCAACAAAGCGGCAAGATCTTTTGTATTATCTAAAACTTCTGCCAAATCACCTTTGGTATATTCATCTACGCTGCCCAAATTATTTCCAGTAAGACCAGCTGCTAAATTAATCAATATCTGCTTGGCAGGTTCAGAAGCCACGCTCGACACAACAATAGTATTTCCTTCTGAATCTTTGCTCTCTATTTTATCCATACTACCAGAAAATCCTGACACATTAGTCATTTTTGAACCTGATAAACCGGCTTTTCTTCTACTCTCCACATAATCTACTCCGCTACTTTCAGAGACATTTGTTAACTCTGTTACTCTGGTTCCATCATTTTTCACTCGAATACTATATAAACCAGCTCTACCAATCGAACCTTGACCTGCAGCTTTCTCATTTCGCAATCTTTTTTGCTCTAAAATAGCATTTAAGTTTTGCTCTCCGTGTATTTTTCCTAATTTTTCTATCGCTTCTTTTAACCCCTTCTCTGTGGCTTGAACTCGCTCTCCAATCATTTCTGCCAAATCTTGTGCTTGTAACTGCATAAGAGCAGCACTATTTAATTCCATTGATTGAACTGCCGGCATTTCCGCAAAAGCTAGAATCTTTCCTTTATTACCATCTGCAATCGCGGCGTGCGTGCCCAAATTACTAATTACCATTTCTGACAGACTGCGTTTTAACACCTGTATCGTCTCTTCAATTTTCGGGATTTTTTCTTTGTTGTTGTTAGCTATCGCTTCCTCTAACTCTCCTTTTGCTTCTTCAATCCTATTTAACTGTGCTGTGGTTTTTGCAACACTTTGAACATAGTCTGCTGCCGCTGAATGCCTCTTCATTCTTTGTTCTGCCTGTTCATTTAATGTATTTTCTTCATTATTTGCTTCAGTATAACGGTCTTGTTTTCTGAGCGTAGCATCTCGAGCACGAGCAAGCTGCAACTGTTTCATTTGCTGAATATCAAAATTTAATTGTTCTGCCATTGCTTTTGCCTCATCAGCATGCGCACCTTTTTTCCCTTCTAAAATCTTACCCAACTGCTCCAACTCTTTTATTTTATGTTCTGCAGCTAAATATTCCTCTGCAACTTCAGCTTCCGCTTTTGCTTTTACAGACTTGCCAAACCTACCATAGCCTTGTTTCGCTTTAAAAATCTCTAATTTACTTAACCCAAGATCTTTTAATTTTTCATCCGCTTCGTCACCTTCTTCATGCTCTAAGATATGCATTATCTTTTCACGCTGCTCTTCCATTGAGGCAACTTTACCAGCTTTAATATTAGCACCAGTATGTTCTAAAAATTCCAACCACTCTTTGGCTTTCTGTTTCTCTAAACCTATTGGCAAACTACTGGTACTTGCCAAATGATCAAGTTGCTCATGCTTTGCTTCTGCCGTAGCTTCCAGGTCTTCAGAATACGCATGATGAAAGGCATCATACCCAGCCCCCATCTCCAATCTCCCTCTTGCCCACTGTCTTCTAGCCCAATCAAAAAAACCTTTTTGCTCAACTTCTTTTTCGTCATAAAGAATATTGCCATGCTCATCTTTCATAATATTTCCTTCTTTATCTTGTCGCGCAACTTGAGTCTTTTTTACATATTTACCTTTTTTGTTAACAGCAAAAGCCTTAGAAATTTCACCCGCTTTTACCGTAGACCCTACCTTATGATCATAATACCAAGACTTAGCCCTGCTTTTTATATTACCGGCTCTTCTTTTCCATGCTTCAGGATGAATACCCGCTAAACCAGGTATCATATTTGAACCATAATACAAACCTTTGCCAATTTGAGGCGCAATCCATTTTGCAGCCTGGAAACCAGATGCATACATGGCAACTTTTTTACCCAATTCACCGGCACTACCCATCATATGAGCACCCGCAACTCCAAGCTCTTCTGCCATATGCGCACCCACTAATAAAATTGCGATGGCAATGATAAAATTAGCCATGTTTTCCCAACTCATTATTTGAGTAAGACCAGTCTGCTCTTCTTCTGCCACACCCTGCTGCAAAAGCTGACCTTGTTGCAATGCATTATGCTTTACAATATCATCATGTATATTTCCTGAGCCAACTGTCACAAAAGAAAGCCAGAGAAAAAATGCAATGATAGGACCGGAAATAACATTGCTCGTAAATTTACCCCACCACTCATGAGCAAAATGTTCGGTTTGGTGTAAAATATTTAAAACAAATGCAAACGGAGACACAACGATTAAAACCCATAACATTGCCATGCGAGCAACAATGATAAACAAAAATGCAAGCATAGTTACCAGCATAATAACCGAGAAAGCGATGGCAGCAACTGCTGCGACAAAAATAGCTGCTGGTGTACCTGTTGCGGCTTGTCCATTTCCTAATTTAAAAATCTTGTCTACTTGAAACATGTTTACCAAATTACCACTCGCCGTAGCAGCAATACCATTGATAAACGTAATCATCACGATTTGAGCCAAATCAATAATCAAACCGCAAATCAATCTGCTAAAATTAACTAGCACTGCCGCAACCACAAGCTTTACCAATAAATGCTTATACTCATAATGCTCCAAACCCAGAATCGTACCAAACGCGATCATCAGTAGCACCACCACAAAAAACATATTGGTAAGATCGCGTATCATTACCCACCCCACCGTTACTGCAGGAGAATCAATAAATCCATTATACCCAGCAACTTCGATAATAAATTTGAGAACAAAAAATGTAAGTTTAATAAAAAACCCGGCAAGCGCAAACAAAAGACTGGAAAAAGTTTCTAATAACCAATCACCAACGCCCGCTTGAGCCGCCGGAGTAAAGATAAACCAGGCAGAAACAAACAAGCTCACCAATATCACAAAACTGGCAATACCTATTTTTTTACGAGGACGCAAAAAAGAAACGGCTCTGCAAAACAATTGATATACATTGCGTTCGAGTTTAACAAACATTTTTTAGCAATTATGTTGAGGTAATTATACCACGTTTTATGAGGAACAACAACGCAAAAAAGATAGATGTGGATAAAAAATTTTAACACTTTTATTCTCTTGCTTAAAAAGCGATTGCATGTGTATAATAAATATATAAAATCCTTTTTTTTCCTGCTTTCAGTGCAAAAAATAAACCATGTAGTTGACGCATTGACAAAAAGCTAAAAAAGGTGTAGGATACATCGTTATCCTTAAAAGATAACCGCTCTTTACAATGTGCTAAACAATAGCAGAAGTGCTAAATTTAGCCAAATAAAAGAAGTTACTACTGAGATTGTCCAGGTCGATAAGCGCTTGTTTACCCAAGCTTTTATCGACCTGGGACAATCCTGCCCATGTCATTTACTGTCGCGAAAGCGACATTGCCTGGAGAATGCCATGATCCGTGCTTTTGTCGTTTTTGCTTTCATCACCCTGACCACCCTCATGCTCACCGCCTGCGGCGAGCCCGGTGACGATGACATCGTCGACGGAGGTCGCCCCGATTCCATGACCCAGCCCGACGGGCAGGTCACCATCGATGCGGGCACGCCCGACGTGCCGCAGCTGGACGTGTGCCAGCAGCAAGACCCCCCACCTCAGGGCGCATACGTCATGATGGGGAAGGAACTGCTGTGCGGGGAAATGCTGCACCCAGGAGATCATACCTCTTGGGCATTCCTCGACGTGAACTTCGCGTGTCAGCTCGATGTCCGCCCGGACACGGAGACGGGAGCAATCTGTGTCGTGCTCTGCCCAGGGCACTTTGGCGCTGACTACAGCGCCATCACCGTGGAACGGGCTGGACTAAACGGTCCCTACCGGTTCTACTACACGCCACCCGGCAGCATCGAGATGGTGTGCTACGATCCCCGCACGCTCCCAAGCCAGTCGTAACTTCTTCTTCCCGGGGCAGCTCTCCCGCTGCCCCGACTCGCTCAACAGAGAAATGTTTTTCTTTTGAGCAAGACAAAAAAACCGCATATACTATAGCGGTTTTTTTGTTTTTGTAATTATTGTATCTAGTTTGGTGCCACGATAATTTGTCCAGCAAATGAAGTGTATGGACCACTAGCATTATCACATTCATATAGCGGCACAGCACCAACAGTTTTATCAAAACAACCAGTACCGCCTGGAGACCCGGCAGAGCCACAACTTCCATTACACCAACCCCAATTATCTTTTAACTGAACCTTTGGTTTAAAGACACAACAGCCACCATACAAAGACTGGGTCTGAGCATCAGGACAACTATTTGTCCAACCAACACCATCGCGCGCGCACTGATATACATGATCAAAACGGAAATAAGCAGAGTCACATGTCTGTCCTACAATCTGACCAAAGCTTGGAGATTTACTTTCCGCAAAACAATTATCCAGATACAAACAGTCACTGCCCGAAGAACAATTTTTACCTGTATTAAAATCATACACTCCCGCAACTCCTGAAGAAATCATACAAGTTCCACTTGCCCCACACACACCGCTGACCGTACCACGCTGGTTACGGAAATACCCATCTAAAGCTACGGCATTACCATCGTTCCAGTCTAACTTAATCTTCTTGATCGGCATTTGATTCTTGTCGGCAAAACCATAAAACTTAGCATTAACAAGCGCAATATTGGTGTTAAATACAATATCTCCAGTTGCCTTATCATTTATACTAATCCCCTCAGCAACAGCCTCAAGGCATTTACCACCAGGCTTACACGCACCCAATGCATGCACTTGCGGAGCATTTGTAGCCGAAGTCAATGTTTCTGTTAGATCATACGGACGCACATTAATCAAATCTCCCGCTGACAATGTACTCGCAATCTGGGAATTATCTTTATAGTAAAAAGATGAAGCTGTACTACTTAATGTCCAGTTCCATATCGTACTTACTCTAGCAAAAATTTGAGATAAACTACTTTTTCCTTCCACCGACTGCCTACCACTTGCCGATCCTGTTTGAGCTGAATTTACAACAGGGTTTGTTTGTAAACAATTGTTACCGGTACAGGCATATGGAGAACCGACAACCGCAGCCTGCAAACTCGGTGTAGATTCGGCATAATGGGAAAATACTGATACAAGATCTTCTGGGACTAAAAGACCTTGCATAGATAAACTACCGAACGGTGCACTGCTTAATGAATTTTTATAATTTAGCCCAGCAGAATCGATAATAAAATTACTGCGTTTCCACAATCTATCCGTCCAACCAACCGATGTATATGAAGAATCATTCGTTGTTTGCGCAATATTAGTACATGTTTCTCGCAAACCAGCAGTGACGGTAAATGATGCCGACTCACTATCACCAGCATCTCCAGAAAAACATGTTAAATTTATTCTATCTAATCTACCATCTGCATTAAATACAGCTCTTACTGCACATCCGTCATCGTTATCATCTATATCCCCTCCCAAACAAACATCTTGATAATTATCATTACCGGCAACATCTATACTACCAGCACAATTTGATAATAAATCTTTAAACTGTTCGCCCTGCATGCCGGTATTGTTCGGGTCGGCATACTGATACTGATCGTTTCCGTCTCCTTCACCGTCATCATACCGCATATACCAAAAGTTCTTATCACGACCATCAGACCACACGTACCTACCAACATTTAAACCTCCCGATTCACCGGCAAATGTCTGTGGATTATTTATTATAGTCTCTTCAGATCCTTCTCGTTTTACTACCTGTAGTTGAGAGTTGTATTTGGTAATATACCCATTTCGGATAAAAAATTTATTGGCTCCGTTTGGAAACCAGTCACTATTGCCAGTGGCAGAGATCGTAAGATAATCAATTTCATCTCTATATACAGGACTACTCACATCAAGTGTAATAATACGTTTTTCTCGACTATTGGCGCCATGCCCGGGCGCAGTAACTACGGACTGTTGTCCTAAAAATTTATCATATGAAATAACATCTACCCCCACTACATTTGTTACTGATTGATTTCCTCGAGCATTAAGACAATAATACTTGCCTGATGCTTCTGTAGCTTGGAAACCCGCTTCCACATGCTGATTATTTATATCCAACGCACCAGTAATATTATCTTTAGGAAACCAGGTGAGACAAGCAAAATTTCCTTGTTCCGCATTTATCGGACGTGATAGATCTGGTTCGATACAATAACCTTGCCAACCAATAAGCTTGGATTGTTTTTTAAGTTTTTGGCAACTACCGCCTGTGCAATCACTATCAACAGAACAAACGCTCTCTGCATTATCTCCACCCACACAAATACCTGGCACGATACTCTTAAACAATTGACCATCTGCGTTTGTAATACCGTTGTTATTTGGCTTATCAAAATTCCAATACTTAGTCACAGAATCACCATATGTTGCCTTAGTATAACTGCATTCACACGCATATGCCTTATCTTGATCATTGGTCGATGTAGGAAACTCAGTACAAATGTTAGCTGCGTTAAATAAAGTTGAATTTTTAATCATTTCCGTATTTGGGAATGGAGCTGTTTCTTCTGGATATGCGCGACAAGAAGGTGGAATAGATTGGCGGGGTTCATTTGCAGACGCATCATCTAAATTTTGAACACAAACCGGATTTACTGTGCCAACGCAGATACCAATATTATTACGTCCGCACGGAAGACCAATTGTATTGTTGGCACACGCAATACTATTCCGATCACTACTAATCTTGCAATTTACACCGCCACCACAACTCATAGTTTTAGCCAAACGCCAATCTGAGCTGGTAGGACTACCTACATTTACTTCAGAAAGCTCTTCTACCGGAAATGTGTTTAAAATACTAAAACCGCTAAAATCTTGACCGCGCCAATTAGTACTGCGATTACGATACGCGGTATCAGTCAAAACCTGACCACTCAACTCATGTGATCCGTCTACCCAGTTGGCACAGTTAATAAGACCTGCACCCGAAGCATCTGCCGCTTTATTACAACGACCGACATCATCACAAATTTCTTTATACGTTCCTGATTGTGGATCAAAAACACGGTGAGAAGATCGACATTGCAACCATTCACCACACTCTCTGTCTTGACTGACTTTTAAAATAAAGTTGGAATCGTTTGACGAAGCGCCTGATGCAGCAACCGGTGCAACCAAATTATTATTTTGAGCGGCGCTTGCAGCATACGAAGCAGCTGTATTCCATAATTTATTTGGTGAATCAGTTTTATCAAACAAGATACAGCCTGATTTTTCGCTTACTTGACCATTACACTGATTTTGTTGCGATTTAAGACGATCGTCATTAATCAAATAATAGGTTTTATTGTTTTCATTTCGATCAACAAACTCCGTACAACCATTTTGCTCAGCCGCACATTCACCAACAAAATTTTGGTATGAACTACTGACGCCATACGACCACAAACCATAACTATTCCCAGATTGTAAATAATTTGGATAACAAGCCTGCTCATCTTTACCCTGACAAGTAGCACCACCACTACAATCAGAATCACTTGAACATAATGCATTACCAGAACTTCCGCCTCCCTGACATACACCCACACCTTTCCAGAACCAACCGCTATACTTAACACCATTTTTTACAATATTATTTCTATACGCACAAACTTTTTGCCCAATAACAGCCGGGTCTTTGAAAAAAGCCGAACCATTTACAGAAGAATAGGCGTTACATCCAACAGCTTCACTTTGACACAGGGTAGTACTAAATGAAGCAGGGTCTTTTTTAACGATAGTATCAGTATACATCGGACCTGTAGCTGTTTGAGTTAACTTACCTGCTTTTGTGCAACCAACATCAACCGCATTACAGGTTGCTTCTTTGTTCGCAACTAAATAAATAGGACTAGAAGTTGCAGTATCGGGCTGCACATACACAGTTGAAGTTACCACAACACCACCGCCGGCAATCACTTGCGCCAAAGTTGCACCTGTAGTATTTACATAGCAACCGGTTTGCCCCACAGCAACTTGGCAGGCATATTCTCTACCGCCAATAGTTCTGGCAACACGCTGACCTTCATTGCCAGCAAACCAAACATTATATGCACTGGCACCAGGATCGCTTGGTGTATTAGCCGTATCATATACAGCCGTACAGCCGATGGCTTTTTCACGACATAATGAAGTAAATCCGGTAAGATAAATAGCCTTGTTATCTGAAGTATTATACTGAGAACAGCCAAGTGCTTCTCCCGGAAGATTGTCATTAACATTACTATCACATAGCGAATCAACTTTGAGTGTATTTTTTACTACGTATACAAAATCAGAAACTTCTTTTAATCGAACATTATCTAAAAACAAACGACCATTCACCGCAAATTTTAGCAGTGTGCTGGTATTAGTACCTTTTAATTCTACCGGACCCAAATGATAACTTTGCCAAACATCTCCAACACTGACACTGCCAAGAAGAACTGCTGCATCATTTTCCAAAGTCACAGTAATAGTTTCACCGGCTGTTCCTTTTGCCCAGAACGTAAGATCATAGCTTTGACCTGGTGCAAGAACCAATGATTTTGCAACACTATCAGCACCGATATACGACAAAGAATGCTCACCAGCATGAGTTGACTCTAATGATTGAGTAACTCCTGTAGTACTCCAACCAAATAGCGCATCAGCTACCACAGACTGTTCAAAATTACTGCTAAAAATATTTCGGACATTATTTCCATTATTGCCTTTATAGGCACGACAGGTATTTACCGATGCGGCACATGTCTTGCTATTACCAGCAGTATCTTGAGCGCCTCCAGGTAAGCCATAATAAAAACATTGACCATCACGATACTCACCATTTTGGAAACAAACCTGACAAGTTTGAGTGGTCGGATCCCATTTACCTTTATCCAGGGTACACTTATCTTCGCTCGACGCAACAGTCTCAAGCTCCGTTTCATTTAATCTATACGGCGTACACATAGTAGAAACTGCAATCGTTTTTGATAACAGCTTATAGTACACTTCACCCGCATCATCATTAAACTGACGACAATCAGGACTAGCTAAACCAGCTTTATACAAACCTTCGTTACAGGTAGCATTATAATCTTCAAGCAAAAAACTGGTTCTGTAAAAATATTTCGGACTACCATCAGTATCTTGCTCCAAAACAAATGATTTTAATTGAAAACCACCAACTGCCGAACCTTCATATGTATAAAACTTTTTTTGCTTATTAGCATCAGGCAAAATACAAGGACGCAAATAAGAAAAATGTTCCACTTTTTCTACGCCATTATTCGTATCGCTTAGATTGGTAAAACTGGTACAACCTTCATCAACAGCATTACATGACGAACCAGAAGAAGGAATAATATAAGAAACAGCCTGACCGTTTGAATAATTATTTGGCATTTCTTTATATGCACTATATCCAACACACTTTGCATCACACTGATCATTCCACACAATACCTCCTTCTACGACCGCAGCTGGTGTAAACTTGCCCGGAATACGATCACCACTATAACTTATCGGTTCATACCAATTACAATTTACTTCATCAGCAACACAAGCTTGAGCATAACCACTACAAGCAGGACTCGAACTTAATCTGGTGAGATCGCTAGCGGTACGCGGCCAATCAATTGCCGGTGTAGAAATATCCGTATCATAACACTGCGCATAATATGGTGCTTTACGCAAATATAAACTTTCTGAAGTATTGGCGGTAGCAAAAATAGAACAGCCATCGGAATTCGCAGAACAATTGGTAGAAACTTTATTATTAAAGTAAACCACTGAGTTTTCACCAACATTCATATCCTGAGCAGCATACCCAGTCCACTTACCCGAACTATCCTTCTTTAAACTATATGCCGAACAGCCAATTGTGTCCTGCGTACAAAAACCAGTATCAAGCGTACGATATAAATAACTTACCGTAGCGCCAGTGGCATCTTGGAAAGATTGGCAAGTACGATACTGAGCATCACACTTATTGGCATCCACTCTCCAAACATTTTTTTCTCTTGTGCAATAACCTTGAGTAGCGCAATTACCATCTTTGTCATATGCTACACAAGTTGTCATATCGGCACATTCTTGTGTACGATTCGCCGTACCCGATAAATAGGCAGGCGTAGATCCATACGCCATAAAATTACATTTAGCTGGAGGCGCTTTAATTACCCAATTTGGATCAATCAGATGACAAAACGGTTTATTGACTGGATCGTTATCAACTCCCACAACATTACCATTGACATCTTTAATAAAATTACAGTCATTAAACCCATCAACAACTTGCTTTAATGTCCACGGCTTATCCGGATTACTGTTTAGAGCAGCAATCTCAAAGCCAAGCGGTAACACTCTAGCTTTGCGCAGCTTGGCAATATTGGCAAAACAATATGCCCGTTGATGACAACTGGTATCAGTATTATCCGCAATGCGATCAGGAGAAATAAGCTTCCATTCGCCATGCAACCAGTTCTTTGTCAATGCTTCTCCAATAGTAATCGCTTTTCCAATATTACCCTCTTGCGCAGCCTGCGCCAACCCATTATCAGCAACGCAATTTTCTGCACTTGGATTAGCAGGGCAATTTGTAAAATTCAACAGTAAATTATACTGATCAACTTGTAAGTTTGGCGGCGTGAGCAAATCATTAAACAACGCTTGCGCCGATTGTCTCCCCCCTCTTCCCGCCTGACCTTCCAAACTATTTAATGTATCTTGTAATGTTCTACAACCCTCACCGCCAGCTCCTCCCACACAAACACCAAGAGGTAACATTCCTTTTTCTTGCCAATTTTTTAACATTTGTGACGCAAGGGTATTAAAAAATAGCGAACCTGCGCTTGCAATACTACCAATTGCGCCAGTACCCAATGTGGCAAAAAATCCCGCTTCAGCTGATTTTTTTTGTTCACTTGGATTTTGTGATTGCGCTTCTTCGGCAATATTTTTTGCGGGTGTCACTATATCACCAGAGATAAGAGTTGTTTTTGGATTATACCCATCACCTTCTTGGCGCTGTAATTTAGCAGCTTCGGTTTGCTGCGCAACATAATTATCAATTTTTTCAGTGGCACTCATCAAAATACCAATATCTGTTTGTTCTAAAGAAAACGCAACGTTGAACTTACGCGCTACATCAGCACTAGAACCAAATTGACTTTGCCAGTTACTTGCACTCAACACATCATTTTGAAAGGTGGACCAAGTACAATTTGGCTTTTGCACTCCTTGTGTTTGAGTATTTAATTTTGTATTTAAATCCAAATATTTATACGTCAGACCAATACGCATAGCTAGATCTATCTTTGGATCCGGGATCTTGCATAAATTTAACCCATACGGCGACCCCAAAGCCTCAATCGCCACACCCGCAGCATTGTCACCAACATCTTTCATGTATGTACCAAAATCTTTGTACTGAGCAAACGGTGTTTGTCCTTTGCCACCAGAAGCAAGCCACACTGCCGTATCATACGCAACTCTTCGTAAAAAATAAGAAAAAGATTGAATTGCAATATTAACTGCCGCTGTTTTAATAAAACGCTCTGCCAAACTAGGAAGATCGGAAATTACTTCTACCGGGAACGCTTTTGCTGGACGAGCAAATAAAAACGCACCGCCAATACTTACAAACACAAAAACTGATAAAAGTATTTTTATTGCCAATCTTTGAAATTTTGACATATCAGAAATTTTCTAAGGATTATTTGTAGTGCTGGTAGAATTTAAAACTTCTTTGATCATTTTCATCAACTCTGCATCCGAGGTCTTATCAAGCAAGGTCTTGTCAAAACCAGCGTCAAGCAACATTTTTCGAGTTTGCGCAGGATTGTTTAAAATTGCCTCAAGCTCTGCCGCTGAAGGAGGCGGACCAAGGGTTGAACTGGCTGAAGCGGCTGCAACAGTAGTTGGCACTGCATCGCCACTCAAAATAGAATCAGAACATGTTTGACCTTCTGGACAAATCGGATTTGAACCTTTCTCAACTTCAACTTTATCAGCAATACCATCAGAATCAGTATCAGCTAAATACGGACTGGTAATATACACATATAGCTCATCAAAATCATTAAGACCGTCTTTATCTGTGTCTCGATACATCAATCCTTCATTAGTATCTATATCTTCTTTAACCACATATGGCACAGCATTATTGAGAGCAAACGGCGCATACATGGTATTTCTTATTTTTAAAAAACCTAAACCAATCGCAAAAACAGCAAAAAGGGATAGCATAAATACACCCATTTTTTGCTGCTTGGATAAACTCTGTCCTTCTTGCCGGTCTGGCATAAAAACGATCAGTTAAAGTACTTATAGTATAGCACAACAAACCCCTTATTTTAATGGGGATAACTAAAAAATCTTTTTTACTACGTTAAAGATGCTCGAAAATTATACGTTTGCTCCAAGAAGTTCTTTACTGAGCACACGCCATTGATCTAAAGTCAGCTCTTGAGCGCGAACTTTTTCATTTAACCCTATTTTGGTAAATAACGCGCGAATACTATTCTTATCCGCTATCGATCCTAAATTTTTAACCAGCATTTTTCTACGACTCACAAAACCTGCTTTAACAATCTTAAAAAAGATGCTATCTTCTGCTGCCGATGTCTGACGATGGTGAATTTTTATTTTTATCACTGCGGAATCTACTGCCGGCATAGGCCAAAAATACGATCGAGGCACCTGTGTTACAATTTCCGGATTACCGTAATATTGTACTGATAACGCTAACACAGACATCTCCCCTGCCTGAGCACAAATTCTCTCAGCAACCTCTTTTTGCACCATAAGTACCAACACATCCGGCTTATGCGCAGTTTCCAAAAACTTTCTCATGACATGGGATGTTATTTGATATGGTAAATTTGCCACTACAGAATATGGCTTCGATTGTAATGCCGCCTGTTTTTCAAATTCATACAACACGTTACCCCATACCACTTCTATATTTTTATGTTGCTTTTGCTGATCCTCCCAATAGGTGGTCAATTTTTTTTCAATTTCAAACGTTATCACCTGCTTAGCATGCTCTGCCAGTGCCAATGTAAGTACTCCAAACCCCGGACCTACCTCTACCACAGTATCATCTGTTTTAATTTCTCCGGCAGCGACCATCTTATCAATTACTTCTGGTTGCAATAAAAAATTCTGCCCGTATTTTTTACTCGGGATAAGATCGTACTGCTGGCATAAATGCCGTAAATAATCTTCGTTAAATAATTTTTGATTCATAAATCAGATTAATTTAAAATGTTGATCATCTGTTCGCAAATGAAAAAAAACTACAACCACCAACCCAATAACCAGCGCTAAAAAATATGGCAAAATAATATTTTGATCGATTAAAAAACCTGCCAATAATAACAATGGCAGAAAAAACACATGCTCGGCAAAATTAGCCAAAGATAGCGCTGTTGCCCTGTTATACGACTTAAATTGCTTGTTAAGCAGATCTGAAAAAATTGACCTTCTGATAGCAACAAAAAACTGAACCAGCAAGAAAAAAGCAAGCATCAAATACTTATACGAAAAGCCAAACCAGCACACAATAAAAGAAGCTATTGATGCCAAAAATAAATAATTCAAAAGATTTATTTTAAACGCATGCGTTTTTCGCGGAAACCAGTTATGCAAATAGTGGTTTGCTGCCACAATGGCAAGATGATGACCGCCCCACACTACACCCAACGCAATAAGGGACACACCTAAACGACCAACAAATAATACTGTCATATACATCCAACATACGGTCGCAGAAATATAAATAAGCGATTTGTTTAAAATAGTTATTCTTAATTTTTTATCATCAGCAATAATTGCGTACGCATCTTTAATAAGCCCCGCTTCCTGTTTTTCTAAATCAGTAAAGTGCCGCGGCTCTGCCAATGTTAACGCAAAACCTACTGCCACAAGCGATGCGGCTAAGTCTATTAAAATAATTGTATTAAATTGCCAATTTACCAAATTCTGAGCAATAACCGCCCCAATCAAGGCTGATACTATCTTAAAAATACGCTCAGAAGAAAAGTAACGGCTCAATTTCTGCAAAGAAGCATCCGGATTTCCTAACTCTCTATTAGTGTCATACACAAGCGCCTCGTCAGTACCGCTCATAAAGGACTCTGCCAAAGCATAAAATATCGTACCAATAGCAAAGAACAAAAACGAATCCGCGATTAAAAAAAATACCCAATGCAATATTCCAAAAAAAGAAGCCAAAATTACCGCTCGTCTCCTGCCAAAACTATCAGCAAGATAACTTGAAGGCACTTCACTTAACAACACTGCTATTGAATAAACTATGCCTAAATAAAAAATATCACTTAACTCAAGCCCTCTGTATACATAAAATAAAGAGAGAACAATATTTATCATCTTTATATTAAGCAACGCATTGATAAAAAAAATTTTAAAAAAATTTTTTTCTAATTTTATCTTTCTTTCTAAAATCATAGCGCTCACTTTCAATCTACCTTTAATCCTTTTTTCGTATACCGATTTGCAGCATTCCATAACACCCAACCATCAGCTCCAGCATCATCAGATGCTTTTATCTGTGCACGGATTTTTGCATCATCATACACAGCACCAAGATTAAATGCCTGAATCCAAGACCGCAGTTTTGCTTTTTTTCCTTCTGCTTGCGCCACTCCCGCCTTCATCGCATTATACACAACTTCATACGGATAATTCGCTGGATTTTTATACCCGCGATAACCTGTCGGATAATGCGATGGATATACCATCGGCATTACATAATCAAAATGATCCACCGCATCAGCCAACCGCTGCCCAATACTCATATCATCGGCGCCTTTTTTTTCTGTAGTTAAACCAAACAAATCAGCAGATATATATACCGGCTCATCCTTCATCTGGTCTTCGACATACGCAAAAAAATCTCCAATAACCTCATATCTTTTGCGCTCACCATGAGAATACACAATATCCGATAAACGACCATCGGTCGGAAACCTAATATAATCAAAATTAATTTCATCAAAACCAAGTTGTGCAGCTTCTTTGGCAATTGAAACTACATATTGCCATACATGTTCATTGGCAGGATCCACCCATGCCAAACGATTTTTATCACGCCACAAACCACCTTGTTTTGACTTGATCGCCCATTCCGGCTTCTTTTCAGCCAAGATCGGATCCTGAAACACACTGACGCGCGCAATCATATATATATTCCGATCATGTAACTGGGATAATAATTCTTTTAATTTTTTAATCCTATTATCTTGCAAATGCAGACTATCTACCAATTTTACGTCTGAGTCGTACAACACTTGCCCGCTGTAATCTTTGATATCAATTACGATAGCATTGAGTTCGGTAGAATCAATCAACTCCATTATACTTGCCATCTTTTTTTCACTTCCGGCAGAATAGGCTGTCAGATATAAACCTTTTACTTTTATAGGCGCAACTTTATCTCTTGGAATTACCGGCTGCTCTGCAGCATGCAGCGCATCTTCCAACAAACTCATTACACCCAGGCTCTCTGTTTCTGCGCTTACGGAAACATACGATGCAAAACAAAAAATAAACGAAAACACACAGGCAGAAGAAATCAGCAACCAAGAAAATAATGGATTAAGTTGTTGAGAAAAAAAATTACGCATTTTTAATTTCTATACCGCCTTGTCTTAAAATTTTTATTGAATCGTTGCTCGCATCCACAATAGTAGTAGGCTGATTATGCACCAACTCTCCCATGTCTAAAATAATATCCGGCTGATGTGCGGCTTTTGCAAACATCTCCGCCGCCATTTGCCCACTATACACATCACCAGCGCCGGAAATATTTGCAGATGTGGCAACTATAGGCTTGCCCAAACTTTCCGTCAGAAATTTCACGTGCTGATTGTTTGTAACACGCACTGCAACCGTATTATTTTTTGAAATAACCCCACGAGCCAACCCCGAACGATCTTGAGCAAGACCTACTATGGTAAGCGCTCCCGGCCAATACGCATTAGCTAACTTCTCCATAGTATTATTCCATACTAAAAAAAATTTTGCCATTGCCACTGTTGGCACAACAATCAATAGAGGTTTATCATCGCTTCTACCTTTGATCTGAAAAATCGCATCAACTGCTTTTTGATTGGTCGCGTCGCATCCAAGTCCATAAGAAGTTTCGGTAGGAAAAACAACCGTGCCACCGTCATTTACCTGCGCAATGACTTCGGATAAATTACACTCCGAAAAAATTTTCATATCAAAAAATTATTTACTTTTGATCCATTTTAAATATGCTTCGCTTAAAGGCAATAGATCGCCTTCAAGAACTGACTCAGGATCGGTTGATTCATAATCTGTGCGATTATCTTTCACTAAATGATATGGATGAAGCACGTACGAACGAATTTGATTGCCCCATTCGGCAGACTTAAACTCACCTCTCATCTCCTGCTTTTCTTTTGCCAATCGCTCCTGCTCTACATTAAACAATTTTGCTTTCAAAATCTTCAACGCCATTTCTTTATTTTGCTGTTGAGATCTTTCATTTTGGCAAGAAACGGAAATATTGGTCGGTAGATGCACAATCCGAACTGCCGAATAGGTGGTATTAACACTCTGCCCACCATGACCACCAGACATAAACGTATCAATGCGCAGATCTTTAGGATCTATCTCTACCGCAATCTTATCATCCAACTCGGGCAATACTTCTATTAAGGCAAATGATGTATGCCGCATTTTTTCGGCATCAAACGGCGAAATACGAACCAATCGGTGTACTCCATGTTCTGATTTTAAATATCCATATGCATGACGACCTCGAATTTCGATAGTCACTGATTTATAACCGGCTTCCGCACCCACTGATTGATCCAATATGCTAGTTTTCCATCCCATACGATCAACAAACCGCATCACCATACGCAACAACATCGCCGCCCAATCTTGAGCTTCCGTACCACCAGCACCTGCATGAATACTAATAATGGCATTATTTTTATCGTACGGACCATTGAGTAATACTAAAAATTCATAACTGGCAAAATCTTTCTGCAATTGCGATGTCTGATCTGAGATTTCTTTTTGCAATGACAAGTCATCTGTTTCTGCCAGCTCCAAAAGATCTACGGTTCTTTTTTCCAAACCAACAACCATGTCGATCTCTTTTTTAATATCTTGATAATCCTGAGAAATAGTCTGCGCATTTTCCGGATTACTCCAAAAATTAGGCATACTCATTTCTTGAGAAAGCGATTCCATTTTACGCTGTAAATCAGCAATATTTAAAATCTGCTTAATGTTTTCTATTTTTATACGAAGTGTTTGCAAATCAGCCAACGACATATACTAAAATATCTTCTCAATACCTATAGAAATAAACATAGTAACAAACGAAGACCCGATTACTGCCGCCCAAATATATGGCACGGAGTGTTTAAATGGCACACCCATTAAAAATGCGAGCATCGTGCCGGTAAAAATACCGCTTCCTGGAATAGGCAGGGCAATAAACAATGCCAGACCAAGCAAGCCGTATTTTTCATAACGAGCAAACTTATCTTGCGCTTCACGCAAATGCTTGATCCATTTTCTTCCAAAGAATGTGCCGGAATTTTTTTTAACCCAATTATTAAAGCTGTCGGCAAAATAAAGCAACGCAGTTACAGGAAGCAAATTCCCTGCCAAAGTAATTGCGAGCGCCTCCCATACCGGCATTTTAAAACCAATGATTGCCATCGGCAATGCAACCCTCTGCTCAAGCACTGGAGTCATCGCCACTAAAAAAGTAGCGAGCTCGGGCGGAAAACCAGAAAATGCACTAATAATTGATTGCAGCATATTTTATTTTATAATTACATAGATCGTTTAACGTAATTATAATTTTACCTGCTATCGTAATAATTTACAACAAAACACTCCGGAAACCGGAGTGTTTTAAAACTATGCTATAGAGTATTACTTTTTAATACATTCCCCCCATTCCGCCGCCCATACCACCCATGCCTCCGCCCATCGGCGGCATCGGTTCTTCTTTCTTTGGAATATCAGTAATTACCGCTTCAGTAGTAAGGAACATGCCGGCGATGGAAACAGCATTTTGCAATGCAGTTCTAGTTACTTTAGCCGGGTCAATAACTCCAGCTTTTATCATATCTTCATATTCTCCGGAAGAAGCATTATACCCCATGTTTCCAGTACCTTTTTTTACTTCTTCTGCTACAACTGCACCATCAACACCGGCGTTGAGAGCAATTTGACGAAGAGGCTCTTCAAGAGCACGACGCAAAATAGTAAACGCCACATTTTCTTCATGTTCTAGTTTTGCATGCTCCAAAGCTTTAATCGCCCGCACCAGCGCAACACCTCCGCCTGGCACAATACCCTCTTCTACAGCAGCTTTAGTAGCACCCACAGCATCTTCAATTCTATGCTTAACCTCTTTCATCTCGGTTTCAGTGGCAGCACCAACCTTAATAACCGCTACACCACCTGCTAATTTTGCTAATCGTTCTTGTAATTTTTCACGATCAAACTCGCTTTCGGTTTTTTCTATATTCTTTTTAATTTGCGCCACACGATCTTGCACATCTTTGACAATACCTTTGCCATCGACAATAGTAGTATTATCTTTAGTAGAAATTACTTTACGAGCCGAACCCAAATCTTCTAAACCGGCATTTTCCAACTTCAAACCAATCTCTTCAGTTACCACTTTACCACCAGTTAACACAGCAATATCTTGCAGCATTTCCTTGCGTCGATCACCAAAACCAGGAGCCTTAACCGCCAACACATTGAATGTACCGCGCAATTTATTTAACACAAAGGTAGTAAGAGCTTCACCCTCAACTTCTTCGGCGATAATGACCAGCTCTTTTTTACCACTCTGTGCTACTTTTTCTAATAATGGTAATACATCATGAATAGAAGTAATTTTTTTATCAGTAATTAAAATATATGGATCATTATATTCTGCTTCCATACGATCTGAATTGGTAACCATATAACCAGACACATACCCTTTATCAAACCGCATACCTTTCACGGTTTCAATAGTCATGCCAAATGATTGAGATTCTTCAACGGTAATAACACCATCTTTACCAACCTCTTTCATTGCTTCGGCAATTTTTGCGCCGATTTCTTTATCATTTGCAGAAATGGAAGCAACATCAGCAATCTCACCCTCTTCTACCGGTCGGGAAATTTTTTCTTGCAACTCTTTTACCACCAGATACAAGCATTTATCCAAGCCTTTTTTAAGAGCAACCGGATTAGCACCCGCAGTAACATTTTTCATTCCTTCTTTAATAATTGCTTGCGCCAACACAGTGGCAGTGGTAGTCCCATCACCCACATCTTCATTGGTCTTACTCGCAACCTCTTTTACCAACTCAACACCGGCGTTTTCAAATTTATCTTCAAGCTCAACTTCTTTAGCAACACTGACACCATCTTTAGTAATAGTAGGTGCGCCAAACCCTTTGTCCAACACCACATTGCGCCCCTTAGGACCCAACGTAACTTTAACCACATTTGCCAACGCATTAACACCGCGCAACAATGCCTGACGAGCATCTTCGTTATAAATAATTTGTTTTGCCATATTATAAAATAAATAAGTAACTAAATTAGAAGAAAAAAATCAACATATTTATTCCAGCACCGCTAAAATATCTTCTTGAGAAACAATTTTAAATTCTTCTTTTCCAATCTCAACTTTTTCTCCACCCCAATTTTTTAATAATACCTTATCCCCGATTTTTATTTCCATCGCGCCGCGCTCACCATTTTTTAATAACTTGCCCGGACCAACAGACACCACTTCTGCTTCAGCTTTTTTTTCATCTTTCTCTGGCAAAACCAAACCGAAAGAAGTTACTTCGTCTGCCTTAACTTGTTTTACCAAAACATTATCTCCTAAAGGTCTTATCTTCATATAAAGATTGAAGTAAGCGATTATACTAAATGGTGTTAATATAATCTAACATAAAATTAATATATGCTTATCACTCAAAATAAGAGAGTGATAAGAGTGGTGTCATTTTACTATAATAAAAAAATCTGTCAACCCTACATTATCGACAGACCTATACAAAAACAAAATCTTTATTTTTTATCTAAAACTAACGTAGTATATCCAACACCCAACATCGTCCACCATAACACCACTCCTGTAAACATACTTGCCAACCAATGATCGAACAGTCCTGTACACATCAGTGAAACCAGCACTGGTACATACACCAAATTAAATTGAAAAGCATGCTGTATGATAAAAAATAAAAATATGAGCAACAGAACCATCGCAACCAACCCAAATTCTGTGGAAATTAACATATACACATTGTGTACAGGCTGGTACTGCCATGATTCCCACGTGTTATTTTTCTGATATACCGCATACGTGTATGCCCCCGGTCCTACACCCAACATCGGATGCATCGCAACCATAGACACAGCTTCGGCATATTGCCCTTTTCGTTCTACAATTGATTTCGCTTCCAAACGATTCTCAATATTAAACCGAGCACTAAATACTGGAAAAAAAATACTCACCCAAAATACCATGACACCTAAGGCAAACAATATTTGCTTAACGGCAAAGCGCAAAAATTCTCTTTGTTTAAAAAACAACACAACCATTACAGATGCAAGACCGGTCAAAACAGAAATCCAGGCGCCACGAGAAAAAGAGAGTAAAAGCCCGGACAAAATAAATAACTGACCGGCACTCAACATAATCTTAATGCGTGGTTCTGATGCATTAAGGTATAATGCCAAACCCAACACAAACAACATTGCCAAATAAATACCGAGCGCATTTGGGGATCCAAAACTGCCATACGCACGCAACCATCTCTGGTCGGCAAATTCTATAACGCTTGCGCCGCCGTTATACGACTCTTGCGCCGCCATACCCAGCCATTTACTCGCAAACACATGTTGGGTTAAAAATTGATACACTGCCAACCCACCTTGCAACACAGCCCCTCCCCACAACGCATATAGCGCGTTTATATTTTTATATGACACCAATACACTACACAACAGTATTCCTTCTATCACCCGCACCATACTTTGCCATGAAACACCGTGATGACTGCTCGTTATCGCAGAAGCAAATGCTACCAATAAAAATAATCCTAAAACAATTTGTTTTTTTATCACAATCATACTGTCACGTACCCGACCAGATCGTACCGCATCAAATACAAATACAGCGCATACTGCCCACAGTATGATCTCTACCGCATATATACTATAACTTCCGTACTCCCAATACCCGCGGCGCAAATCACCATAATGCCATATATACCTGGTTTGCCAGGGTAGTAAAAAAAGCAATGCTCCGATACTGATTTTTTTTATAACACGTATCATATATGTATTTTTTGCAACCATTCTTGCCGATACTCTGCACGCGTATCTTGCTCATGAAACTTTAACATTGAGTCGGAAATTACCACGCCCGTATTAGATCCTCTATCTATAGCACTGCCTGAAAACTTCATTTTAGAAATCTGAATTTTTTTTGCTTCTTGGTTAATCAAATCTCCGTATCTTCCAGCCCACATAGCTTCCCATGCTTTTTTCCATATGTTGCTCAAAACCGATTCACTAACCGACATACCATACCGCTCCAAAGCGACCGGATTACTATATGGCAAATATGACAATACCCACGCATTAGCCTGTAAAAAAGCAGTGTACATATGATATGGATCAAACACTGGCAACATTTGATGAATCCAAAACGCAAAATGTATATCATCATCTGCCACACGCACATGCGCCAAATTTAAATTATCTTCCGCAAGATAAAAGCTAAGACATATTTTATTATTAATCTTTCGTTTGGTACGACGCAACCCAAACACTTGCAGCACAAAAGTCACCAACAATCGAGTAATCCAAATACGCTGTGCAGCCGTAATAATCAAAAAATCAATATCACTCTGCTCATTTGCCTGCTGCGCGCCGACCGTATTGCACACAAAAACACCTTTCAAAAAAGGCACATGACGAATAAGTCGTGCTGCTCGACGTGCAATTTTTAATTTATACTCCGAATACAATAATCGCTCTCGACGCTTATCTATCAAAGATGCTCGTCCCGGCAAAAAATAAAACCCGTCCTTATATTCTATTGGCATGGATATACCGGCATCAGATGAAAGAAACAACAAAAATTTTTCATAGTTCACCTCCGGCGGCTGCCATAAATACGCAAACAATTCTTCTCGAGTAAGAGGAAAATCAGCTAAATCAAAATACGCCAGCGTCTTTTGTATAGAACTCTGTAATGCATGCACGAAGATCATATACTTATTCCTCCAATGCAGCGCCACCAAACATCGCTTGCGCGCCGCTTTTTATAACCATATCTTCTACCACAACTCGATCAGTTGTAATAGCAACAACCTGTGAGGTTTGAACCAAAAAATTAGCAGCACTCAAAAAATTTGCTTTTATAATGTAACGCAAAATTGCATGGGTCTCTGCATCTATTTCACAGTCATAGATTTTCCCAAGCTTGGTTCCTGATTCGGTATAAACCGGCAAACGGAGCAGTTTACGAAGGTTTATAACCATACACAATTAAATAAAAATTATTTTACAATCTGACCTTCAATCACGTTATTATTGCCATCATTCTTTACAGCACGAGAAAGCCAGATCTGTTGCAACACCATAAGCACCGTGCCAAAGAACCAATACAATGTCAGCCCGGCCGGCAAATTCAACCCAATTAACACCGTCATCACCGGCATAAAATAAAGCATCTGCTTATTCATCATGGAAAGCATCGCTTCATCTTTTGACCCTTCCCCTGCTTGTGTTGGCGGATTTTTACGACTTAATGTTTTTGCTTGCCAAAACTGAGCCAAACCAGCTAGCACTGCCAATACATAGTTTGGTTGTGCCAAATTGAAAATTCCCAATGAAATTTGATTGATACTGCCAGGGTTAGCAATAAATGAGTATAAAGAATCAGTTAAATTTTTTGAATGCAACCCATCTTGTAAAACTTTATACAACGCAATTAAAATTGGCAACTGAATTAACATTGGCAAACAGGATGCCATTGGATTAACTTTATTAGCTTTATACATCTCCATGATAGCTTGTGTCTGTTTTTGCTTATCATCTGGATATTGCAATTTGATTGCCGCCATTTTTGGCTGCAAATCTTGTAAAGCGCGCTGTGATTTGATAGAAGAACTTGTAAGTGGATACAGTACAAGACGCACTAAAATAGTAATCGCCAAAATTACCAAACCCACATCATGTCCGGGAATAACATTATACAAAAAAACAAACATGTTAAATATCGGCTGATACAGCGCAACATGGAAAAGAGTAATCATATGTAAAATTATTAATAATTACCTGCTATAGAGATGCAAAAATAAAACGCTACAATAATTACGCTTCCGTTTCTTCAGCAGTTTTATCTTCTACAACTTCTTCTGTTGTTTCTTCGCTAGAAATTTCTTGCTTTCCGCCTTCTTCAACAACATCAATCCTCCAGCCGCTTAAATCGGCAGCCAAACGAACATTCTGACCGTTACGACCGATAGCTAAAGAAAATTGATCTGGCACAACACTCACTTCAGCAATTTTTTCTGTTTCGCTTAATTTTACATTTAAAATTTTAGCAGGAGCAAGCGCATGAGAAATATATTCACGCGCATCTTCACTATATTGAATAACATCAATTTTTTCACCGCCTAATTCTTCAATGATAGTATTAATACGTCCACCGCGCTGACCAATGCAAGAACCAATGGGATCGATAGATTTATCAGCAGTAAACACTGCTACTTTGGAACGAAAACCGGCATCACGCGCAATACCTTTGATTTCAATTAAACCGTCATTAATTTCAGGAATTTCTTGCTTAAATATTTCTCGCACCATTGCCACATCGCTACGGGAAAGAAGGATTTCCAAACCACGCACTGTCATTTGCACTGACAACACCAAAAATTTCATACGAGCTCCCGGCTTGTAATGATCGCGAGGATTTTGCTGTTCTGCAAGCAATACACCAGTTACTTTACCAAAATCAACCAATACTTTTCGAGCTTCAGCTCTTTGAATAGTGCCCATAACCAACTGACCTTCTTGTCCTTTAAATTCATTAAACATGATGCCGCGTTCAGCTTCACGAATTTTTTGAATAATTACTTGCTTTGCAGTCTGCGCAGCCATACGACCAAACTCGTGAGGAATTTCTAAAGGAATTTCCATTACTTCACCTAACTTCACTTTTTTTTCTATCTCTTTGGCAGCAGTAATCATCAATTCTGTTTTTGGGTTAAAACGTGGCAAATCAGAAGTTTCCTCTTCAGTCATTTCTCTCTTTTCTTCTTTTGCTTTTTCACGACGTTGTGCCAATTCTTCTTGAGCGGCTAACAATACATCTTCAGCAATATCCTCAACCACGGTTTTTACATCCCACGCTTTCATATCACCAGTTTCCGGGTTAAATTTTACTTTGATATTTTGCTGCTTGTTGCCAAAATCCTTACGATACGCGGCTGCAAGCGCAAACTCAATCGCTTCCATTACGGAATCATAAGAAAGACCTTTTTCATCGCACAATACCTGAATTGCTTTTGTAATATCTGACATACTATATATATGATTAATGTGTTAAAAGTATACCATAAAAATGGCGAACAAAAAAGAGCATTTCTATATGAAAGCTCTTTATTGATAAGCTCATCATAACACAGAATTTAAAAACCGTCAATATTGATTTAAAAAAATAAAAAGACATACATAACGTATGTCTTTTATAAAAAATTTTACGAGATCTCCGTGTCAATCATTGCAAGCTATTTATAATGATTGACACAACAGGGAGACCTCGCCGTCACCCTCAAGACGATAACTACTTGATGTAGCTGGGATTCCGATATGCCGACATCACGCCACCCTTCATAAAGGAAAGTTCCGGATCGGCGCCTTCCGTCTGGGCAAAGTAGCTCTGGCGGACGAACTTCGTCCCGAGCTTGTTCACATGACGGATATAGCCTTCCGGATCAATCTTTGAATCGGGCGCTTGCCAGACTTTTACACCTTCACCTCGAGGGAGGATCGGCGCAATGCAAGGACCAAAGGTACGGATGAGCCGAATAAGCGGCACAATCTCTTCGGCACCAGCGTTGTCGTAGGTGTAGAAGTTCTTTCCGCTATCCCAAGCTTCCGTGCGAGACTTGATCGGCGCATCTTTCTTCGGCTTGGCACTACGAAGATCAAACCCGCCCACCTGAATGAGTGCCATCAAGTTCCACATTGCAAACGTGTTTGCGACCCGACCCTGCATCACGGAATCAGCGAGCTCCGTAATGGCAAGACCCATTGCCAGAGCACCGGCTTCGGCAGCAACGATCAAATCTTCGGCAGCTTCGACCGTGAAGTAAGCCTCCGCCTCTTTGGAGAGGACGATGCCAAAATCACAGCCGGCACGGAGAAGCTTAGCACTCCCGTAATTCAGAATGCCGACGAAGATGTCGCCATGCCTGACTTCAGAAACAAAGACATTCTTCCAACCCTTGACCTTGATGATCTGGCGCAGCTCAACTGCCGTTTCGCCACAATCCTTCTCGGCATAAGCGTCGTCCATAGGAACGAGGATCTCGATGCGCGAGACGAAAGGACGATCACCGACACTGACCGACAGTACCCGTTCAACACTCGCAAGCGCAAGCTTGACGGCATTGCCAACCAGATTGGATTCACGAGCGAAACAACGAATCAACACACCGATCTTCTTTGAATGGAGCAACGACATGGGACCTCCAGATTGGTAAGCCTGTAGGGTTCTAGTCCCTTTAGGCACTCTGCAGATTAACCACCCCTCTACAGGAGAGGGACCTCATTACGTATTTTTTACGTAACAAAAAACCATACCATAAAAATCTGGCTTTGTCAATCCTAAAAACCTTATATTAACAATCTAAAATCTAACAATATCCCCTGCTTGATCTGTTCGGAACATCTTAACTTTTGCACGCTCCAATTTATGCAATACGCGCAATGATGGATGGCCATACGTATTTTTTCCCACAGAAATAATACCTTCTTCCGCTTTTACCGCTTTTAAAAAATTCTCGCCTGAAGATGTGTCACTGCCATGATGACCGACTTTTAACGTATAAGCTTCAAGTGCTGGGCATGAAAAAGTAGAAGTGCTTATACAGTATTTATTCAACAATGCATTTTCAAGCGGCATTTCCATATCTGCGGTAAATAAAAAACTGCTCGTAGCATTGGTTAACCGAAATACAATAGAATAATTATTGCTATCATCCGCACCAACACCCATCATCAATGTTTGATCGGGCGACAAAAATTCCAAAGTAGAGCTGGCGATTTTCCACACTTCCGGAGTATTTATTATTTTTATAATAGCACCTTCATCTTTAATGGCGTGCTCAAATTTTTCATAAAACAGATCCTGTTTTCTATGACCATTTAACACGATTTGCTTAATTGTGTAGTTACGCAATACATCTATACAACCACCATAATGATCAAGATCGGGATGAGTCACCAACAAATAATCTATACTTCGATCATAAAATGGCAATGTCTGACCCAAACGAGATAAAATTTTTCTATCTTTGCCACAATCTACTAACATCTGCTCACCGTTGTTAAACTGGATTAAAGTGGCATCCCCTTGCCCAACATCTAAAAAAGAAACTCTGAATTCATATTTTTGTATTTCTTGTATAAAAAAATATGCAAGAAGCCCCAACGAAGCTACCAGGATAATGGCAGCGATTATAAGAATTTTTTTATGTTTTGGCATTGATTTAAATAGCTATTCAAGCGTATAATCCATAGTATACTACCACATTTATCTACCTAAAACTACGTATGACCAGAGCGCGCATTATCTATTTTTTTTATCAAAAAATTTTAAAAAAAATATTTTTTCGTATTGATCCGGAAATTGTGCATGACCATATGGTCATGGCAGGAAAATTTTTAGGAGCGCATATAATCACCAAAAAAATAACCCACTGGCTATTTGCATACGAACATAAAAAACTTACACAAACTATCTTGGGAATCACTTTTCCCAATCCGGTCGGCTTGTCAGCAGGATTTGATAAAAACGCGGAGCTAACGGATATTTTACCAGATGTTGGTTTTGGTTTTGTGGAAGTTGGCTCTATTACCGGTAAACCGTGCGCCGGCAACGCCAAACCGCGCCTTTGGCGACTACCAAAAACTAAAGGGCTGGTAGTATACTATGGTCTTAAAAATGATGGGTGCGAAAAAATCGCCGATCGTCTCACACACAAAAAATTTGAATTTCCCATCGGCATCAGCATTGCCAAAACCAACTGCCAGGCAACCGCTGACACCACTGTCGGTATTGCCGATTACCTCAAAGCATATACTCAATTAAAAAGTATTGGCGATTATATTACCATAAATATTAGCTGCCCTAACGCATTTGGCGGGCAACCGTTTACTGACAAAGATCGACTAGAAAAACTACTCACCACAATTGATAGTATTCCGGCACAAAAACCATTATTTTTAAAGATTTCACCTGATCTAACCGACCAGGAACTTGATGATGTACTCACCATTGCGCAGCAGCACAATATAGCTGGTTTTGTGTGTACTAATTTAATAAAAAACAGAGATGCCATCGTTATACACGACACAAATCTTCCCGACAAAGGCGGCATCAGCGGTCGAGCGCTCAATGATATATCTAATGCATTTATTACCAAGATTTATAAAAAAACAAACGGACAAAAAATAATTATTGGCGTAGGCGGAATTTTCTCCGCCATTGATGCGTATGAAAAAATAAAGCGAGGTGCATCACTCGTACAACTAATAACCGGTATGATTTTTGAAGGACCACAATTGATCGGCGAAATCAACCGTGGACTGGTGCAGCTATTACAACGCGACGGGTACAGCCATATTTCCGAAGCAATTGGCGCCGATACTAAATAGGGTTATTTTTTAGCTATAATAATTTGATTAACCCAAAGCTCCCCTTCTTTTACAAAAACTTCATCCTGTATTTGGAAGGCAAGTGATTCAAGAATTTCTCTAATTTTTTCTGGGCGATGATAATACGATTCTATAATAATTGCACCGCTATCAGTTTTTACTTCTGGGGGAGTTTTTTGATTAATATTTGTCACCGCCAAAATCCCTCCGTCCTTCAATACTCTATACGCTTCATCAAAAAATCTGGTCGGATCTTTCAAATGCACAATTAAAAATGCAGCTGTTACAATATCAAATTGGCTATGTTCAAACGGCAGACTTTCAGCATCACCCATTACTACGGCAATCTTTGTATTCTTCTTTTTTATTAACTCCAACATTTTTGGCGAAACATCTACGGCAGTAACCTGCGCATCCCTATTTGCCATAGGCAAAGATAAGCGACCAGTACCGGCTCCGACATCCAAAATTGCTTTCCCAGCCAAAGAACCCAACAACGGAATCAGCTCTCCTTGCTCAAAACTATTTAAATAATTTTCATTTTTATCATACTCTTTGGCAGCCAAATTGTACCCTTCTTCAGATGAGAGAACTTTTATCTTCTTGGACATATATTTTTTCTACTCTATATTTATTCTTTACTACAAGTAGTATCAGTATTGCATACATGATTATCATTGTCCATCCAGGTATATACAAATCAACTGCAGACCAACTTTGATTTCCAAACCAGTCTACTACCAAAATCACATACCGAGTACCCAGCCAAGCAAACCAAGCAACAAACTGTCCAAGCGGAAAAAAAATAAAACTTAACACCAAAGCAGAAAAAGCAACAAGCATTAAAAGTGGAATAAGCCACAAGATAAGCATATTTACAAGCGGCGCCGAAACCGAAAATCTGCCAAACTGATATAGTATCAGCGGCAACGTAGCGATGATGGCAGATATAGTATTAAGAAATATTTCAACTACGCCTACAATAATTGCGTTTTTAATTTTAAATTTTTTCTCAAAAAATCGCTGCAAAATCGGAGAAATATATACCAATCCAATGGTCGCTAAAAATGACAGCTGAAAACCCGCGTCCCATACCAATAAATACGGATTCACAACCAACATCACTAGCGCCGCATATACCAATACTCGATCGATCGCAGAAATCCGACCAATATGCTGTGAAAGTAAAACCAGCAACGCCATCAATCCCGCCCGCACCACTGACGCACTGGCACCGGTAAAAAATACAAATACTATAATCAACAATACTAACAACCAAAAAGATTGACGGCGAAAAAACCCAACATAAATCAACAGCGCATGTAAAGCTAAAATAATAATAGTTACATTGTATCCCGATACTGCCACAATATGACTAACTCCGGTTCGACTAAAATTTACCGTTACATCATCCGGCAATCCACTCCGACTACCATAGAGAATACCAGCGATCAAACTACTATCTGGCTCCGGCCAAAGCCGAGACATGTGCAACTGAATGCTATTTTTCACGCCAAGCATTATTTTTACTAAAAAATTCCCCTTACCTCCCTCTAACAGTTCCACCTTTGGATTAACGCACACAGACCAAATATCTTGCTTGGCAAGATATTTTACATAATTAAAAGTGCTGTCTTCAGCATTTTTCGGTTGTTGTAGTACACATTCTATTTTTAAGCTATCGCCATAATCATACGCCGGGTACAACAGTGTTTTAACCAACATATTACCTTGTACCAACGTACTATCTTTACCATCTGTTATTTTTTCAACCCGCACCACATACCTTGCTTCACTGATACGCCTATCTGGCTCTTCCGACACAAAACCATGCACAACTTTTTTGCTACCATTATAAAACTCTACTCTAGATGCATTATGATCCGGAATAGAAACCAAAAATCTCGCCGCTCCCGCAACAAATGCCAACAAACAAAAACAGACAAACTGACATATTTTTTTCTGCCAACAAACTACAAGCAAACATAGGATCACGAAAAGAAAAATATATACATAGAATAGGCACCTCCTATCTTCTAAAAAAGAAAAACTACCGGCACCGACAATAAAACAAAAACAAAACGCCAGAAGCATTTTGTTTTTGGATGACAAAATTTTCTCTACCCCCTCCTTCATAAAAACTAAACCACAACGCTAATAAGCTTACCCTTCACATAAATAACTTTCTTTGGTTCTTTGCCTTCTAGCCATTTCTGCACAGCGGGACTGGCAAGAGCGGCTGCTTTAGCGGCATCTTCGGAAATTTCAGCATCTGCAACAATAGTATCGCGTAATTTGCCATTTACCTGTACGGCTAATGTAATTTCATTTTCTACGGTTAATTTTTCATTGTATTGCGACCATTGTGCCAATGCAATACTGCTATCATTACCCACCTGACTCCAAATTTCTTCACACATATGCGGCGCAAATGGTGAAAGTATTTTTATAAACAACGCATAATCCTCTGCTGCCAGGTGTTCTTGACGCGATAGTTCATTTGCCAACTCCATCATCTTGGCAATGGCAGTATTAAAGCGCATACCATCTATATCTTCCGTTACTTTTTTGATTGTTTGATGCAATAATGTCTGCGCTTTCGTGTTAACTACCGCATCTGCAACTAATTTCTCTTGCAAACCCCACACTTTTTCCAAAAACCTACGCACACCGACAAGGCCGTTGGTGTCCCACTCTACTGCCTGATCAAACGGACCCATAAACATAATATACGTACGCAATGCATCCGCACCAAACTGCTCTACCATTTCATCAGGATTTACCACATTGCCGCGCGACTTACTCATTTTTTCTCCGCCTTTTGCCAAAATCATACCGTGCGAAGTGCGTTTTTTGTAAGGCTCACTGGTTGGTACAAGCCCGATATCATACAAAAATTGATTCCAAAAACGAGAATATAACAGATGCAATACAGTATGTTCCATGCCCCCATTATACCAATCTACCGGCTGCCAGTATCTGAGCAGATCCTGATCCCAAAACGCATTACCTTCCAACTGAAGTCTGTTTTCACCACCAAGCGCATATGCCAAAAAATACCAGCTGGAACCTGCCCAATTTGGCATTGTATCTGTTTCACGACGCGCAGATCCACCGCAATCAGGACATTTGGCTTGCACCCATTTTTCAATCGCCGCTAATGGTGACTCACCCGTATCGGTTGGCTGATATTTTTCTACTTTAGGCAGCTTGAGCGGTAATTCACTTTCCGGCAATGGCACCCAACCGGCATGCCTGGAAGAAGCAACCAGATCTGCAACAAAACTACCTTCGTAACGATTGAAATGACCAAAACCATCCACAATATTTATATACCATCCCGCCGGATACACGGAACGCACAGGTCTTGGTACATGTGTATCATCTGTGGACCAAATTACCATTTTATTTTTTACCAACGCTGACACAACATCCATATCAAGCGGATGCTCAACAAACTGCTGCAACAATTCAACATGCGCAACCGTATCCGCACCTTCTTTTTTTCTTTGCTCCCAATAGCCACTTTCATAATTACCAAATGCCGGCGCTAACAGATATAACGAACCGATTTTTCTTTGCAATTTAGCCAACACACTTAATGCCGCATGCCCGCCCAAACTATGACCAACTATACTATCATGTTCGCCCAACTGCTCTACATACGGAGCCAATTCTTCCATCCATTTCTCAAACACCGGCTCATCTTTAGTAGACATTACCGGCGCCATTACTTCAAAACCTTGCGCTTCCAATTGCTTTTGGAGCGCACCGGTAGTTACTCCTGAACTTCTATATCCATGAACAATCAAAACTTTTTGTTTTTTATTTTTACAATTCTCGCAATAAACTAACGGAATCGGCTCACCCCAATAACGCTGACGAGAAAATACCCAATCACGCAATTTATAATTTATTTGTTTCTTGCCGATTTTATGTTCTTCTAACCAAGAAATAATTTTTTCTTTAGCTTCACTTGTTTTTAATCCATTTAAAAAATCAGAGTTAATTGAAATACCGTGTTCTACAAATACTTGATCATTACTTTTTTCGCCGTGCACCACTTGTGTAATCGGCAAATCAAATTTTTGCGCAAAATCAAAATCCCGCTCATCGTGTGCCGGCACACCCATAAGCGCTCCCGTACCAACACCGCCCATCACATAATTGGTGATCCAAACCGGAACTGCCTCTTTTGATACCGGATTGATTGCCACGACATCCGTACGCACACCAGTTTTTTCTTGTTCTTCGCGCGTAGTAATAGCAGCGCGATTTTTTAATTCCTGATCAATATATGTTTTTATCTCATCGCTTGGCTGCCAACCAGCATCGAGCCAACCCTTCGCAAGTTCCGGAGAGATGGCTAAAAATGTTACGCCAAAAATCGTATCGGGACGAGTGGTAAACACGGTCACTGTATATTGTCCGTCAGACTGACCGGGTACGCGCAACGGAAACACCACTTCTGCACCCTCACTCTTGCCAATCCAATTTTCTTGGCTGGCGCGCGCGCGCTCAATATAGTTTACATCTTTTAAACCTTCCAAGAGTTTATCGGCATACTTGGTGATAGAAAGCATCCACTGCTCTTTATTTCTTTTTTCTACTACCGTACCGCAACGCTCGCAGCAACCACCAACCACCTCT
>Ga0154020_10000560_pt1 | contig 45698 bp, 42 predicted proteins | sample Klosneuvirus_201_FD_109709 | JGI IMG/M metagenome (GOLD analysis project Ga0154020, IMG submission 109709) | Active sludge microbial communities from wastewater, Klosterneuburg, Austria - Klosneuvirus_20160825_MG | ecosystem: Engineered > WWTP > Aerobic digester > Activated sludge | place... | reverse complement strand
AGCGGCCATTGCGTTTCGTGTCGTGACGCCAGTCGAGACACATGGGAAACTGATTTCATCCAGCGATATTCGGGATCTTATCTGCAAGCGATCCCTGCGGCAGGCGACTCAATTGCTGGGACATCCTTATCGCCTGACTGGCGTCGTGGGGCAGGGGGCAGGCCGCGGCGCAGGGATTGGGTTTCCTACTGCGAATCTTGCAGACGTCAGGACATTGTTGCCGGCGCACGGAGTCTATGCGGGGCAGGTTGTGCTTAACGGCATCCGTTATCCGGTGGCCGTCAGCATTGGACCGAATCCGACATTCGGCGAACATCGTGAAAAAGTGGAATGCCACATTCACAATTTCAGCGGCGGTCTGTACGGACAAACGCTGCACGTGGATCTATTGTCCGAAGTTCGTCCATTGGAATCATTTGATTCAGTTGACGCACTCGTGCGGCAGATCCGCGCGGATGTGGAAGCGACGTGCCAGATCGTGGAACTGGCTGGTTGAATCTAAGGATCGCTCGATCAATAAGTAGGACAGGCTTCCAGCCTGTCTTCTGCAAACGGACAGGCTGGAAGCCTGTCCTACCACACAAAATGCGCCAACTGTTTCTCGATCGATCCTAAGTCCCCTCTCCCCCGGCAAACACTTAAACAATTTCAACACGACTTCCACCGGGGGAGAGGGCCAGGGTGAGGGGGAATCGAAAGACTTTGCACTTTTCTTCGTGTTGATCAAGTCACGATCAGCCCCCTCATCCGGCCTGCGGCCACCTTCTCCCGCGATCTCGGGGGAGAAGGGACTGTGATTCGGAACAAGTCGATTCTCGGAGATGCGGTCATGCGACGAATCACTGAAATCCGAAAGTTGCTCCTGGCGATCATCTTCTGCGGCACTTCTGCGGTGTTGGCAGATGATCCCCCTGACGGACTTGGCTGGCCCAATATTCGCGGACCTCATTACGACGGCAAATCTGCCGAGACGGGACTTGCTGAATCCTGGTCAAAGGATGGACCACCAGTTCTCTGGACGCGGGAACTCGGGCAGGGCTATTCATCTTTCGTGGCGTGGGGCAACCGCGTTGCCACGCAGTACCAGACGCTTCGAGGACAATTTGTTGCATGTCTGGACGCAGATACCGGCGAAACAGTTTGGGAATATCGCTATGACTGGCCGTACGATCCGGCCGCTGTCTACCCGGGACCGCGCGCGACGCCCACATTCGCCGACGGTGCCGTCTATTTTACGAGTCCCGCAGGTCTAATCGGATGCCTTTACGCCGAGACCGGCAAATTGCGATGGTCAGTGGATCTGGCCGCGACGTTTGGATGTGAACTCACGGGGTTCGGGTATGCGTGTTCTCCCACCGTCATTGATGGCATGGTGTTGCTGCCTGTCGGATGCTCGAAAGCCAGCATGGTCGCCCTAGATGCTCGGTCCGGGAAAATTCGCTGGCAGGCCGGTGATGATGTGGGCAGCTACGCCCCGGCTTTTCCGATCGAATTCGAAGGTCGTCCGCTTGTGCTGGGCTATCTGGAAAATGCTCTCGTCTGTCACGATCGGGTGAACGGAAAACTGCTATGGCGTCACAAGCTTTCAGCGGGCTACGACGAACATTCTTCCTGGCCGCTGTATCGTGAACCATTTCTTTGGATCTCCTGTCCATTTCGAGCCGGAGCCGAGTTGCTGGAACTCAGCGCCGATCCAGAGGCACCCGTTCGATCGTTCGGTAAACAGCCGCTGATGTCGAACGACATTTTTTCCAGCGTGCTGATCGATGGAGCGATCTATGGTTTTGACGTGAAAGATCCACAAGCGAAAACGCAGCGCTCCACGCGCGGCATTTTTCGCTGTATCGATTTTGAAACAGGCAGCGAGCACTGGTCGGTTGGTGACGGTCGGCCAACGCATCAGGGGACGACAGACTCTCCTGGCTCAACGGTCTCCACCGACGCGCCACTCATCGGTCACGCGACGGTGATCGCCGCAGATGGAAAGCTGATCCTGTTCAATGACCTCGGCGAATTGATTCTGGCGCGGGCAACGACCGAGAAATTCGATGAACTGGGACGAGTCTCCGTGCTGGCCGGTGAGATTTGCTGGACGCAGCCGGTGTTGTCACGAGGTCGCTTGTTTCTTCGGAATCAAAGTCGAGCCGCGTGTGTGTTTCTTGGTGATCCAGAGTCGCTACAGCCCGAATTGCGGCAGCGTGCGGTCACTACAGCCAGCATTCCTCAGTCGGCGTACGTTGACTGGGCGAGCGTGATTTTGGGGATCGAACCGGAATACGCTTTCGACCTGCCCTCGATGAATTGGCTGCGGTTATGGTTTGCCGTTTGCCTGCCAGGAATTATGGGAGGCTGTCTGATCATCGCCGGGCTGGCGTGGCTGATTCCCAGATACCGTCGAACATCGCGGACGACTCAGGAAACCGCCTACTGGATTCTTGTCTTCTGCGCCGGAGTTGTCGGGACGACGCTTCTAAGTCAACCAATGAACGACTTTGTGTTCACATGGCCTGTCGCCCTTTTCGCCTCGTATCAGGGCTTGATGGACCGGATCTCTTTGAGCCGTCAAAAACTGACAGTTCGCGATCGACTTCGATCCGGGCTGGCGTGTCTGATATTCCTGGCTTGTTGCATGGCGTATTTTTTGGCCTGCCGTCGGCTGAGTCTGGTGTTCGAATGGACGTTCCTGTTTGGCTTCGCCGCCGCGATCCCGTTTTCCATCGCGGGCCGATACTGCTTTCAATCAAAACGATGGCAACTGCTGTGGAAGATGCTGATGACCGTGCTCGCGTTTTCCGCGTTCTATTGGTCAGCCGTGGCGGTGCTGTACCTGCGAGTGAATTGAGAAGTAATATGCTTCATGCGTTCAGAAATGAGTTGCCAGAAATCCTGCGATCGTCCCCTCTCCCCCGCAATCGATTTTCCAGCTTCTCACATTTTCCACGGGGGGAGAGGGCTAGGGTGAGGGGGAGAAAAGACTGTTCAATTTCGGGCGCAATAGGCTCAAGCACGATCACCCCCCTCACCCGACGGCGGCCACCCGACCCCATCCGGCTCGTCCGGATTGGTGAGCCCAGATGGAGATCTGGCAAAACACAATAAACGCATTTTCAACCCCATCCGCCTCGTGCGGATTTGTGGACAAGATCAGGAAATAAGGCTGAACTAACACCTCGCCAACCGATCTTCTGCACCATCCGCGTAAAGCGGATGGGGGCATGCGGCATTGAGCACAGGCATTTTCTAGCCCACCCACCGACACATGATCGAACGGAGAGCGGTTGGCAATGTCTCAATTGGGTTGCGGGCGAAGCCCGCGTCAAGACTACGTCGGCAGACCTTCATTCAGAGGTTGCAGGTCATCTGGCAGGAAAAATCCGTCCCGGCGAATGACTTCATCGTCGAACGAAATCTCGCCGCCACCGTAGTCGGCGCGCTGGATCAGGACCAGATCCCAGTGGACGCGACTGCGGTTGCCGTTGTCGGCTTCATCGTAGGCGTTGCCCGGCGTGAAGTGGAATGATCCGCCGATCTTCTCATCGAACAGCGTATCCAGCATCGGCTGCAGAATGCGATTGTTGGTGCCGAATGACCATTCTCCGATGTAGCGTGCTCCTGCATCGGAATCGAGGATTTGGTTGAGTCGTTCCGGTGCGTTGCGACAGGTTGCGTTGACGATTTTTCCGTCCTTCATCTCAAATCGAATGCCATCAAAGACAGTCCCCTGATAGCGAGACGGCGTATTGAACTGAATGGTTCCGTTCACACTGTTTTTCACCGGTGCCGTGAAGCATTCGCCGTCCGGGATATTGGATTCACCAGCGCACGGAACGACGGGAATGTCCTTGATGGAGAAAGTCAAATCCGTTCCCGGTGCCGTAATCCGCACGCGATCGGCAGCCTCCATGTGGGCCTTGAGCGGCTTCAGATCTTCGGCCATTTTCGCATAGTCCGCCGTGCAGACGTTGAAGAAAAAGTCTTCAAACTGTTCGCAACTCTGGCTGGCCGCCTGGGCCATTGACGGCGTGGGATATCGCAGCACAACCCAGCGCGTCTTCGGAACGCGAATCTGAATATGCACGGGCTGCCACCAGTGCTGCTGATACAGATCCATGCGATCACCGGAGACATCGGCAAACTCGCTGGAATTTGCCGAACCGCGGACTCCGATGTAGGCATCCATTTCGTTCATCACCGCCGCTTCGAATTTGCCCGCCAGCTTCATGCTGTCTTCCGTCGCGCCGCGATACAAACTTCGCAACACAGCGTTCTGCTTGATGTTGACAATCGGAATTGCGCCAATTCGACACGCTTCATCCACAAGGCGACAAATCAAATTGGGCTCCGGCAGGTCAAAGGCTTCAATCAGCACTTTCTGACCGGGCTGCAGTCGGCAACTGTGATGAATGAGTACGGCCGCAAGTTTGTCAATGCGAGGATCCTGCATGGTCGTTTGAAACTTTCAGGAGAAATCAGATTTTGAGGAAGAACTGAGGAGCAGCGATCAGGGGTGTAACGCATTCTGACCGGATTTTCATCCGAATCGATTGTGTTTCTTGCACAGGGTGGGGCAAGTGGCGTATCCGCAATCCGTCGCGTTGAGCACTGGTCTGATGTCGCGATTGAGTAACCTTCGTGGCAGATTTTATGGTCCGCTGGATCAATCTGTTCGTGTTTTGAGAACTCTCGCCTTGATTGTTCGTGTTTTGCGAACTAAAATCATCGCGGGGGTCGATAAGAAAAGGAACGACCAATTCGGATCATCTCAAAGACAAGGCTTCGAGAGTTTTGGGAAACCCCGGGATTCGCCGACTCAAAGGGTCCGTTGCGAGCATGGCACACGCATGTCAGCCACAGGAGCGTAACATGGCATTCCTGGGCTGACGTGAAGGCGGAGTTCGGATCAGCGAGCCTTGTCGGGAACTGTGTGGTTTTCAACATCGGGGGAAACAAATATCGGCTGGTGACACGCATCCTGTATCCGAGCCAAAAAGTCTTCATTCTGAAGTGCATGACGCATGCGGAATACGATGAGGACAAATGGAAGGCTGACTGCGGTTGCTACGAGCCTGCTCCTTCCAGGGCGGACACAAAGACCAAATCTGCGACTGTGAAGCGGAAAAGAAGTGGAGACTGACAATGGCGTCCAAAACACAATACCGCCTGAAAGGAAAGAGCCGGAACTCCTATATGGAGCTTGTGCTCGATTTTCCCTTGGCGTCGATCAAGTCTGACGAGCACCATGCCGAAGCACAGCGGATCATGGACGCTCTGCTGGCCCGTGGCACGCTCGACGAAGGCGACGAAACCTATCTCGACGCACTGAGTGACCTCGTGGGTTCCTATGAAGACGAACATCATGCCATCTCTCCGGCATCAGACGCCGACATGCTCCGCCATCTGATGGATGCCAAAGGGGTGTCGCAGATGCAATTGAGCCGGGACACGGGCCTGCCGAAGTCCACGATTTCTGAAGTATTGTCCGGAAAAAGGTCGTTCAGTCGGCAGATGATCCGCAAACTTGCGGAATACTTTCACGTCGATGTCACCGCTCTGGCGGCAAATCTCTGAGACGACGGGCGATAGAATGGGCGGCTTATCGGGTGGTGAGTTTGCTGCTGCCTTGTGAGGATGAGCAGTGGATTCGGATGCAGTTGCTGCGGGATCCGGACTGGTTCCGGGTGCATCAGCCGGAAGTTGGCGGTACGATTTATCTCGACATGGGCGAAATGGGTGTCGAGGGAGATGCCATCGTGGAAGCCATCGGACCGTGTCCGGAAATCGAACCTGGCGAAGGTCGAGTCGTCACAGCCACATTCCACCACTCAATCGGTGAGTGTCTTGAACTGGATATCGAAGGGGAAGACGAACCGTTGCGAGTCACGGCCGGGCATCCAATCTGGCGTGCGGACCGCTCGGATTCGTCTAATGACTTCGCAAACTCAATAGATTGCTGCGGCGACATTTCCGCTGCGGCGGGTGAAATCATCGAATTAGTTCCGCAACTGAGGGAATTCGAATTGCAACTGGTCAGTATGCTGGCGTCTGCTGCGGCCACGGTCGAATCCAGCGTCGAGTTGCTCAATTTGCATCCCAACTGGATCGCAGCAGGTCACCTGCAAACCGGCGACACACTCAGCACCGTGAACGGGGACGCCAGAATCTCCGCCATCCAACTCGACCACACCCCATGCCCCGTGTTCAATATCGAAGTGCAGGGAGATCATGTGTATCGAGTGCATTGCTGCGGAATTCTGGCACACAACGATTCCGGTTGCTTGAACAACAGGAATTGGTTCATTGACTATGGCGATTTTGATAACTGGGGGGTCGAACGAGGTACGAGTGATCACTACGGTGGCCGGCCAAAAGGAGTTCACGCTTTTCTTACCCCTGCCACCCCACTAGGAAGCGGCCCTTACGAAGGACTAATTCCACCGGGATGGAGCAATCTTCCAAGTTTGAATCGAGGCCGAGGCCATTTGCTTGCTCGTCAACTGGGTGGCTCTGGATCCGAAGCCAAAAACATCGTTGCGTTGTTCCAGAATAATGCCAACACTCCAGCAATGTATGAATGCGAAAACCGAATCGCAGAGGCATTGGGATGTGAGTGCATCGAAGTGAGGATTACTCCGGTGTACAATCCGAACGAAGGGCAACCGACAGCGATACGGATTTCTGCAGTGGGTGATCGTGCAATTTTTCGGCTGAATGTATCAATTGCTAATTCCGCAAGTGCAAATACCCCAAGAGCCTGTAAGAAGGACTAGTCCATGTCTATTCGAGAGCTTTGCAAACTTGTACCTCCTCCGACCGCGCCAGCAGCGGTACCTGCAAGGCCGAATTGGTCTGATATTGAAGAAGGCATCGGTGTCACGTTGCCGCGCGACTATAAACAATTTGTAGAACTTTACGGGACGGGACTGTTCGCTGGTCTTATTCGCATTTTTAATGCGTTTGAGCCGGATCCCTACGGCGAACTGAATTCATCGATCGTACGGATAAGCGCCTATCTAAGACAGCGGCGGAGCGACTATGGGGCAAAAGTAGTGCCGTACGAAGTCTACCCATCGCGTCCGGGTTTGATGGCTTTTGGAAATGACGAGAATGGCAACGAATTACAATGGTACACGAAGGGGCGACCGAACCAATGGTCTGTGGTTGTACTGGAGGGGCGTGGAGGACGCTGGCAGGAATTCGACTGCACGATGACGGAATTCCTTACCCGAGCACTGACCAAGGAGATTCGCTGTAAAATCTGGCCCCGCGGCTGGCCTCGCAAGAGCACCAGAACGTTTGAGCCGTACGATCAGTAGCCTGCCAGCGCACCAGTATTCGCGTGGCTTGAACGCAAGTTCAGCGTCCTCAAAGATGCAAAGTGCAAGAAAAGTGCCAACCGCCATTTCTGGACACTTCGAGTCGGAGATCGCGTGTCCACACGAACGAACGGAGCCGGCACCGGATGAGCCGTCGGCGATGGAATGGGCGGCTTATCGGGTGGTGAGTTTGCTGCTGCCTTGTGAGGATGAGCAGTGGATTCGGTTGCAGTTGCTGCGGGATCCGGACTGGTTCCGGGTGCATCAGCCGGAAGTTGGCGGTACGATTTATCTCGATATGGGCGAAATGGGTGTCGAGGGAGATGCCATCATGGAAGCCATCGGACCGTGTCCGGAAATCGAACCTGGCGAAGGCCGAGTCATCACGGCCACCTTCCACCACTCAATCGGTGAGTGTCTTTAACTGGATATCGAAAGGGAAGACGAACCATTGCGAGTCACGAACGGACATTCGATTTTGTGCTCCCTGAGCACTTCGATGACTATCCGCCCGAACAAGTTGCCTGGATGCCGTTGCCGAAGCAGTAATACACTTCTTCGAAAGCCAAAGTGCACTTGGTGCTTTTTCGTATTCATTTGCCTCGGTGACGGGCGTGTTGATATAAGTTTGACGATGTCGGACGTGTTCTGCGTCTGCCAGTCCTCTTCTCAAGCCATTCTGACATTCTGAAAGTGTTCGCCATGCCAATTCGTATGAGCCGTAAAAAGGCGATTTTTATCGTGGTTCTTGCTCTGCCCGTGCTGATTGGCGGTGGGTATTTTTCGAATATGCTTACATTCACAGCGTGTGAAGACGAGCTACAGGCGTTTTCGAAAGAAAAGTGGAAGGGTCACGGGGGCGGAAATGGGTATGTCGGTGAGTTGAAACAACCGATGCCGTTCGTCGTGGAAATCGAGTGTGGACTTCCCACAGAAGGCATGGTTTTTCGGAGATATCTGTGCCTCTTTGGAAAGCCTGTTGTGATCGGGAATTCACCGAAATACAAGTGATGGGCTGGCGTCTGGATTAGGGCCGGGTACAGTGTTGCAGTGGAAGTGAAGATGCCGCTCACAGGGTATTCAGAATCCGTTGCACAGGCACCTGCCGGAGACGTATGAAGATGACGATTCGCGTGGAATGTGATCAATGTTTCAAAGTATACAACGTTGCTGATGAACGTCTCGGACAGCGGCTTAAATGCAAAGCTTGTGGCAACCGAATGCTGGTTGGTTCTGAGGATTTCGCTGAAGAGGCTCCGGTCGCACTTCCGCCTCGGTCTGGCCGTTCAGTGGCTTCAAGTGGCCGAGCCAAGGCTGCACAAGCTCGTCAATCCAAAAGTCGGATGCCTTTCGTCCTGGGAGGCATCGCGCTGGTCGTTTTGGTGGCCGGTGGTGTTTTTGTCGTGAACAAAATGATGGGAGGGGCTGACCACCCTTCAGCCGACGGCGGAGCGATCGCCGCGAACGGCACCAGTTCCGCTGGTGTTGAACATGCATCGAATGCACCGACTCCAGTCTCCTCGAATGCTGGTGAATCAGGACTTCCGATGGCGGCAACGCCGTCTCCCGTTTCTGCTGCGACATCGTGGCCGATGCACGATGCACCGGAAGGCTGGTATCAGGTTCGATTTCCGGAAGCACCGCAGCTTGCTGAGCAGGAAGTGCAAATCCAGCGTCAACCGATGATGCTGTACAGAGCCGGTGTCATGCGAGGCAATGCGGATGCGATGATGGTGTTCTACTCGGATCCTCCGATGGTTCCTGGTCTGGGCACGAAAGCCACTGATGAGGTCCTGGTTGATCAGTCTGTCAAAAGTCTGGTGCAGGCGTTTCAGGGAACGGATGCGAAGACGGAACCCATTGAACGCGAGGGAGTGCATGGCATGACGTGCACGTTCAAGACGCCTGCGGGTGTTGGCGAATCTCATGTGATGCTGATCGAAGGGCGTATGTTTCAGTTGTCGGCTCTTCGAAGTTCCGAAGGCGGCTATTCTGAATCGGATCTTCGCACGTTTCTGGATTCGTTTACTTTCACGGTGCCGACTGAAGCGCCGGAATGGACGGTGGAAGAGTTGCAGCGAAAGTGGAAGACATTGCCGACGGGGACGCTGGTTCGAGTCAGCGGCAGAATCGCCTCGATCAGTTCCGACGTGGGACTGCGGAACAAACAACTCAATGTAGCGGTGGCTTTGTTCACGTGGGGAATCAATTCGTCAAATCCGTTTGCGTTGCTGAATCCTGCTGACGCAAAGGGACTTGTTCCGGGTCAGGATATTGTCCTTCAGGGACGAGTTTATCCCACCGGAGAAATTGGCGGCATCGGACTGACTCGCATCATCAGTCATGGAGACGTTCCGCCGCATTCCGCCGAACCGTTTACCGTGCCTTCGGTTGAATCATTCGTCGGTCTCGGTGCGTCGCCGCTGGTCACGACGCCACGGGAAGGACTTTCGGTTGAAGGCTACGCTAACCTGGTGATGATCTCGTCAGCCGATTTGTTGACGCCCGATGGAGAATTGATTCCGGAAGTTGTGGATGGTTTCCGTGCGACTCCTTCAATGACTGGCATCCATATCGCTGGTATTCAGGTGAAGCAGAATTTGATTGCGCAACTGGCAAAACTGCCGCAGCTTCGCGATGTCATGTTCAGCCTTGGCAACGCCGACGACGTTCAAAGCCTGAGTATTAAGGACATCGATTTCTCGCCGCTGGCAGCCTTGAAATCCCTGAAATCGTTTTCGATCATACAACTGCCGAATGTGTCGGATGCGCACTTGAAGCAAATCAGTACGTTTCCGTGTCTGCAGTATCTGTACCTGAGTACATTCACGTACGCCGATGTGACTTTGTCAGATGATGGATTCTCGGCTCTCTCGAAGCTGCAGTCGCTGGTGAGCCTGCGAATCGAATCGTTGAATGGTTCGGACGACGTTTACTACAGTGATGCGTTCCTGGCGGGATTTCGCAATCATCCAAACCTTGCGGCGTTGGCGTTATCTTCGGATGGTCTCAAGGGAAGTTGTTTTGCGGCTCTGGCAACGTGTCCTCGCCTGAGTGATTTGCATTTGACGAGTTATAAACTTAGCGAAGATTCATTCAGTGCGTTTACTCGCGATGCCTGGTCTGGCCTGCGAGAGATTACGATTGGCGGATTTGACGACTATGCGTCGTTAGCAAACGCTCAGAAGGTGATCGAAGCACTCCCGGATCAGATTCACAGCATCACTCTTTACGGCGGGGCAATTGACGGGACTACAATCGATGCCATCGTTGCCAGAAAGTTTGCCGAGCTGTGGAAACTTGAAATTCCCATGGCGAGCATCAAGGACAGCGATGCGGAAAAGCTGTCGGCCATTAAGACTTTGTCGAGCCTCTTTCTTCCGCCCAGCATCAGCCCTGCGACTCGCGACAAACTGAAGGCATCGCTACCCGAAGGTTTGGAGATCCTGTAAGTATTTGAAAAAGTAAAAGTTGTATTGTCCTTATGGAAAAATCACCGTTTGTCGCTCCGACGGTGTCTCTCCAGGATGAAGATCTGCACTGGCTGGCGGCATTGCTTCCTGTTGTGGATTTCACACGATGGGCTCAGGGTCTGCGTCAACATGCTAAGACCGGGATCTCGTAATTCAGTGAGAACTCAGCGTTTTCCCAACTCTAAATCCGGTTCCACCAGTCTGTCGGCAACTTTCTCCTCGGCCTATTTGCGCAAAGCGGCGGCGAAAGCAGGGCGGTTGAGGGTGGTGAAGCAGTTGGCGAGCAGTTCGCGACGGGTGACATCGACTTCGTCAAGTTCACGCCGGATTTTTCGAGGGTGGGTTTCTCGCAGCAGTCGCAGAGCTTTCGCCGGGTGCAGGTCGATCATGGCCTTGAGCAAGCACGCGCATTCATCGTCAAATCCATCCGCTTGGCGCTGTCGAGCGATCCCCGGGTGGTACTGTGTTTCAGAAGAATGCGACTGCGAAACGGGAAAACCATTCATCCAGTCAAGATGCGTCTTCCAACACACTTGAGCTCTGGCCACCCCGGTACTTTTGCGTCGATCTTTGTCATCCATGGATCTCATGCGATGGAATCTGACTCACTGAGGCCTTGTCGGGTTCGGAGAAGTTTGGAAGATGTTCGCATGGAATCACACATTTCGGGCTGCATCCTGGGAACTGCGGTGGGCGACGCGATTGGACTGCCCTATGAAGGCGTGTCTCGCACGCGATCGCCGAGATTACTCGGCCCGCCGGATCGGCATCGGTTTCTTTTTCGCCGGGGAATGGTCTCCGACGACACTGAGCACACCTGCATGGTCGCTCAATCGTTGATTGTGTCCGGAGCTGACGTCGAGGAGTTCACTCGACAGTTCGCTTGCCGACTGAAGTGGTGGTTTTTGGCATTGCCCGCCGGAATTGGACTCGCCACGCTGCGATCATCGCTCAAGCTGTGCTTCGGTGTTTCACCAAAATCGAGTGGCGTGTTTTCGGCTGGCAACGGCCCCGCTATGCGTGCGGCCGTTTTCGGTGCCGTCTTTGACGATGACGTTCGCATGGTGGAATTTGTGCGGGCATCGTCGCGGGTGACGCATTCTGATCCGAAGGCGGAATACGGAGCGATTGCCGTGGCTCTCGCGGCGCATTATGCTCGCCGCAACCCGCAAATCTCGGCGTCAGCATTCGTTGATCAGGTTTCAGAGATTTTGGGGACTGCCGGTTTCGAGTTTGTGGAACTGCTGCGAAGTGTCGCGACGAGTGTTGCAGAGCAACAATCAACACAGGATTTTGCAGCGCAGTTGGGGCTGACTCGAGGCGTGTCTGGTTACACCTACCACACAGTGCCTGTCGTGATTCACGCATGGCTCTCGAATCCGCAGGACTATCGTCGCGCGGTAATGTCCGTCATCGAATGCGGTGGCGACGCCGACACGACAGCCGCGATTGTCGGCGGGATTGTCGGCACCGCCGTGGGCGAACGAGGGATTCCGCAGGAGTGGCTTCAGGGACTTTGCGACTACCCTCGAACGATTGGCTGGATGCGACGCCTGGCCGGGCAACTGGCGGAATCAAAGATTGCTGGCGGTGGTTGGGCACCGTTGAGACTGAACGCATTCGCCGGGTTATTGCGAAATGTGTTCTTTGTTGTCGTCGTTCTGTTCCACGGATTTCGCCGACTGCTGCCGCCGTATTGATCGCAGTTTCATTCAGCTGTCTCTGAGGACTCAACGGCCTCAGATTCAGGCGGTGCGGCTTTCGGAACTGTCGATGTCGGAGCTTCGGCAGTGGCATCGGTCGGCGTTTCAGCGGGCACGACAGGCTTTTCCGGAGGCGTTTCCACCGGCACCACAGCAGGCGTTTCGACAGACGGCGTGGTCGGCGATTCGGTCGGATCGTTCTTCGTTTCAGCGGCTGGAGTTTCAGGAGGCTTGGCAGCGGGTTCAATCAGTTTTCGATCACGCAGGACGTCTCCCAGATTCAGTCGCCAAACGCCCTGGACGTCTTTCATCGTGACGTAGCGGTCGCTGATGGAAACGATCTGAGCATCGATCTCAGAGACGGCCAGTTGTTCGCCTTCCTTCAGTGGTGTGACTTTCCCGGTGGCCTTGTTGCGGAACCAGGCATAAAGCACACGATCCTTGCCAAGAACCCCGGAAAGCAGTGTCAGTTTGGCAAAGTCGTCCTGAACGTCCAGTGAGATTTTTGCCGACGCGGTCTTTGGTTCATCGTCGCTATCCGTGACTTTCACTTCGACATCGTATTTGCCAGGCGTAAAGGTCTTGACTGGCGTCCACTTGATCAGGCCGGACTTTGCGTCAACCGTTAATCCTTCCGGAGATCCCCCGCCCAGTGAAAACGTCAACTTGTCGCCTGCGTCATCATCCGTGGCGATGGCAGTCGTGGTGAATTCCTTTTCGAGCACGACGATCGCGCTTGCCGGTAAAGTAATCGTCGGCGTGGTGTTCGGTGTCTTGATCGTAATCTTGAGTTTGGAATCAAATTTTGCCTCGGCATTCTTCGACTGCGACATCAACACGGTGGCCGTGTATTCCCCTGGTAGCGTTTCTTCAGCCGGTTTCCATGTGAATTCTCCGCTGGTTGGGTCGATCGCCATGCCCTCAGATGCGTCCGACAACGCAAACTGAGCGTCACCCAGTTCAGGATCCAGCCCATCGGCTTTGGCGGTGAATTTTACTTCTTCACCGGGCTTGATGGTCTTGTCAGAAACTCCCGACAGTCGTGGTGTGTAGGTTTTTGGCGGTGAAGGAATCACGAACAACGACGATTCCACGACCGCGTCATATTTGTCTTTTGTAAATTCTTTGCGATTCCACGCCACCGGGAACAACTCAATGACGGCATGTGCGTCATGGGATATTGCCTTCGTGCCGACCACGCCGCGAGCCACCTTCCAGCCCGATTCTGAAACAGATTCCACACGCAGCAGTTCGTGCCCGATTCGGATCAGAAACGGTTCAAATTTTTCGGGATCTTCATCGATCAGAAATGCTTCATTGGGAACTGCGACAATATTCGTATCGGTTTCTTTCACGGCATTCGTCAGCGGCGTACGTGGCAGCAGTTCCGTCCGGTCTTCCGCTCCGGTGGCACTCATTCCCTCTGCGGTAAAGGAAACCTCCAGCCGTGGATTGCCCTTCGGGCTGGGACTGTCGATCGTCATCGCTGAGATTCTGTGCAGCAAGTCAGCCTGATCAAACAGATACAGGAACCGCGTGAGTCCTTCGAGATCTGTCTCGGCTCGCCGTACTTCCACGGCCACCGTGCTGAATTCCTTCTGAGTGGACTTCGACGCCGGTATGACACTCACTCGACTGAATCCACATTTCTCCGTCAGTGCCTGAATCCACTCGCGATAAAGTCGCTGCGCACTGTCAACATCCGGCGGCAGACTGATGGCCTTCCAGTCGTCTAGATTTCGCTTGGCAACATCCAGCTGGATTCCTTCAGCAGTCAGAGCTTCCGCCGAAGCTTCCGCGGCAGCGACTTCTGACTGCAATTTCCGAATGGGTCCGCGGACCCATTCGTCCACCTTCGAGCGCAGCAGAAACACGAGAATGACCGCCGCCAGCCCGCCCACGAGAACTTTTTTACGTGTCTGTTCGTCCATTGTTATTCCGCGTACCTGAAACTTCAGGATGACTGCTCATGCTTGACTTCGGGCAACGACAACTCCAGCACAACTTTGAATGCATACTCCGGTGCCGCATTCGCTGACGACTGCAACGGCGTATAGGGTTTGACCCCATACCCGGCTTCCGCAAGGACTCGACCAACGTCTTCGATATCGTGAGTCGTTTTTGCGAAGCCTTCCAGCTTGATGATTCCGGTCCCATTCACCTGCACCGTTGAAAACTGAATGTTATCGACAAAGAAGCGGTCTGTGCCCGGCAAGATTGCCTGCAGTCGCACGATCTCGTCCAGCCATTCGATGTCACGGTCTACCCATTCACCGATCTTGCCCGCCTGGATGAGTTCCTTATCTCCAGCAGCAAGCTTCTGCTCAATCTTTCGATTGGAAGTGACCAGGACCGTTTTCGTTTCCGTTAATTCGTTGATTTGTCCCTGCCGCCAGAAATACACGGCTGAGAAAAGCAGCAGCGCGGCAAGTGTTCCGCCGAGCACAGCAATCCTTCGCAGATCTTTCTTTTCCGGTGGCTTTCTTGGATTGACCAGATCGACGGCCGCCACCGTTGTACGCACATCACCCTGAATCGCGCCAGCAATTGCGACGACATCGGTGGCCGTAACACCCGTCGCCAGATTGCCGCGCACAAAAACGCTTGCGGGATCAATGCGTTCAATGCGGGCCGAATCGAATCGTGTCGCGAATTGATCGGTCACCGCAGCGGTAGCGTCAGACGCGCCGATCAGCAGAATTCGGCGAATCTTATGGTCACCCAGTGATTCGGCGGCCGACATTCGAGCGCGGGTGAGTTCCGATCGAAGCGTGCGTTCAATGGCGTCCGCAGCCGACCACGAGTTCCCACTGTGTGAGAACAGGACGGCAGTGCCCCGGACAAATGTGATCTCAATAAAATCGCGTCGCATCAAGACGACGACATCGACCATTGAGGCGTCTGCGCTTTCCGTCAGTACCCCCGCCTGGGCTGCAGCCTGAGCCAGACAGAATGCACTGACGCGAAGTTCTTTCAGTTCCAGTCCCGCTTCTCGCAGCGTTTGGCGAGCCTGCGCTACCTGATCGCCGGGAGCTGTCACCAGCAACACATCGCGCGTCACGCTTCCGGGAATGACGGGCAGGGGCGCGAAGTCCATGCTGACTGATTCGACCGGAACGGTCAGCCGCATCGTGGCCTGCATGCGCACCATGGCGGGCAATTCGCCGTCCGCGACCTGTGGCAATTGAATGCGATGAATCGCGACGAACTGCCTTGGAAAGACGACCGTTACCGAGGGGCGGTTTTTACCTGCGGCGGCGCGTGCAATCGGTTTGAGTTGATCGACCACCGCGAACATATCTGTGGCGTCGGCGGATCGCTCGATGATCCAGGATTCTGTGATCTCGGCACAGTTACCATCCGCTCGTCCGCGGGCGACCACCAGACGATCACGATCCCATTCGATAAATATGTCGGACATGACTTGGACTTTTGATCCGCGAAAGACGGGCGATGCCTGAGTTTCAATGGCGGACGAAAAAACGCATCCGATCCAACGAAAGTCGGGGTTTCAAGCCTTATTTAACCCCGAAAACTGCATCGTGGTGCCGCGCAGGATCAGAAACAAGCGCAGGTTGCTCAGGATATGCTCTTCAAGGCAGGTTTTCCCGGTTATTCCGGAGTTTTTGGCTGGCAATGGGACGAGAAGTGCCTGTCCTGTCTGCTTTAAATCTGTTGATGCGGCGCGTTTAGTGGCTGGACATGGCCGCGTCACAGAAGAACTGTCCAGGGTCGAGGATCTCGCGAAGCTTCTCAAGCGCCTTGAGTTGCAACTGTCTTACACGCTCCTTGGAAAGACCAAGATCTTCGGCCACTTCACGCAGCGTTCGACTGTGACCATTGTTCCTGTTGATGCCAAAGCGATGCAACAGGATTTCCCGCTCCCGGTCGTCGAGCACATCTTTGGCATGCGTCATCAGGTCATCGACGACCCCTGCGGGATCTTCACACACCGGAGTCTCCAGTTCACGGTTTGCTACCTCGCAGAGGATCTCACTGGCCGCGTTTGGAAAGCGTTCTTTCCGACGCTGACGCACCTTCCAGGCTCGGTAAAAGTGTCGTTGGATCGAATGAGTCGCGTATGTGCTGAAGCGATAACCTCTCGAGTAGTCGAAGCGATCAATCGCCCCCAGCAGAATCATGCAGCCATCGCTGCTGAATTCATCAATGTCACCATGCTGAGTTGAAAATTTCCTTGCGATGCTTGCGACGAGCCGAAGATTAGAGTTCACCAGCTGAGTACGAATCTGTTCTACAACGAGCAGCATCTGATCAATCTCATCCATAGCTTGCTTCGACGGTCTGGACGGGGACAGACGACTTCTCACGAGATTCACTCGGAATCGCAACAGATTCAACGCCAGGAACAATGTCTGCTCTTCGTCGAAAGTCAACAACGGGGCGTCAGAACCCCAGTCACGGAACCCGCCGCCATCTCCCAGATTCAAGTCCAAAATGGCTTGTTTCGACTGACGTGCGTCGATCACATTCTCCTGAAGTGAGGCCATGAGTTCAGTAGCGGTCTCAATCGGAGTATCGTCTCCTTCCAGTCGAGTGAATCCCGCCGCCGGAATAAAACGGACCTCCATTGCCAGCAGATCCGCGGCGCGTTTTTGAGCCCCGGAGGCTGGAGCCAGTTTTTTAGGCGTCAGTTCGCGTGGCGTCTGAGTCTTGCGGGTTGAACCCCTGCGAGATTTAAGCTTGTTTGGCATTTGAAATGGCCTTAAATCGTTCAAAACAACCAATCCGTGATTCGGAGTGTCGAAAATATTTCACAAATAAACAACCGTAAAATCACGATTCATCTAACTTAAATTCAATATTTTATTGGAAATTTTGAACAACTGACCGAGCGAAGAGTCTAAAACTCGGCAGTGATAAATCTTTCTTAAAACACACAAAACGTCCATGCGTGGCCAGCAATCGGCATTTAACAGGTGAATGGCAGGAAAAACATTCTGTGGGAGCTGGAATGATGAGGATCGAGTGGGATTGTGAAGACAATTGCTATTTGCTGACGTGTTCCGTGCCGCTTTCGCATCCACGAGAGGATGTATTCGACTTCTTCAGCGATGCATTTCAGCTGGAACAAATCACTCCACCTTGGCTACATTTCCGTATTTCAACAGCAGCCCCAATCGCACTTCAGAAGGGTTGCCTGATCGACTATCGCATTCGGCTGCACGGAATTCCGATCAGCTGGCAAACCGAGATCTCATCGTGGGATCCGCCATACTCGTTCACAGATCGTCAACTTCGCGGTCCGTACCTGCTGTGGGAGCACCTGCATACTTTTGAAGAAGTTGAAGGTGGCACGATGACAATGGACAGCGTTCGCTACCGACCGCTCGGTGGTCGGCTTGCGAATTGGTTGATCGTTGAAAAGGATCTTCGCAGGATCTTTGAATTTCGACGGCGGCGAATGCTGGAGTTGTTTCCTCAGTCCGACGTTTCTACGGAGCAAAGATTGTCATGACATCGACTCCCGCAGTTCGCATCCGAGATCTGAATCAAAAAAACATACGACGCGACGGGCAATTCGTGCTGTACTGGATGACGGCCTATCGCCGACTGTCATCCAATTTCGCGCTGCAACGCGCCGCTGAACTTGCGCGCAGTCAGCAAAAGCCGTTACTGATTGTCGAAGGACTGCGGCTGGATTATCCGTGGGCCAGTCGCCGACTACACGCCTTTGTGCTGCAGGGTATGCGCGACAATCAGACGCACGCGAAACGCCTGAAGCATTGCTACGTTCCGTTTGTGGAGACGCAGCCGGGGCAGGGCGGTGGGATGATCGAATGGCTGGCATCCCGAGCGACGGCACTTGTCACCGACGACTTCCCCTGTTTCTTCCTTCCCCGCATGATCAAAGCCGTCGCGCGTCGTATTGATGTGACAATGGAGGCCGTCGATTCCAACGGCTTGTTTCCGATGCATGTGCCGGAAACAGTCTTTCCCACAGCCTATGCGTTTCGTCGTTATCTGCAGAAGAATCTTGGTGCGTATCTGCCCGTCATGCCGGAACAGGATCCGCTTGCGCATCCTGAGATTCCCCGTCTCGATATGTTGCCTGAAGAATTCTGCTCTCGTTGGCCAGCGGCGGATCAGTCGCAGCTGAATTGTGAGGCGGACGCGCTGGACCGTCTCCCCATCGATCAAATGGTGCGCGAAGCAGCGATGACTGGCGGTCCGGTCGCGGCCCGAAAACAGCTGGAAAGTTTCCTTGAGCGGCGACTGTCCCACTACGCCGAAGATCGAAACCAGCCGGACGAAGATGCCTCCAGCGGTTTGTCACCGTATCTGCACTTTGGCCACATTTCCGCACAGGAGGTTTTTCAGAAACTTGCCGCGCAGGAAGACTGGTCCATCGACAAACTCGCAGATCCCAAGCAAACACGAGGAAGTCGCGCCGGCTGGTGGGGGATGTCAGAGAATGCCGAATCATTCCTGGACGAACTGGTGACCTGGCGTGAACTGGGCTTCAACATGTGTTCGCGGCGAGACGATTTCGATCGCTACGAGTCCCTCCCGGACTGGGCTCAGGCAACACTTCGCATTCATCAGTCCGATCCTCGCCCGGTTGTCTATGACTTCGATCAAATTCGCAACGCGGAGACACACGATCAGCTCTGGAATGCGGCTCAGAACCAGTTGGCCGCGACCGGCCGCATGCACAATTATCTGCGAATGCTGTGGGGGAAAAAAATTCTGGAATGGTCCGAAACACCACGCGATGCGCTCGCCACGATGATCGAACTCAACAACCGGCTTGCAGTGGATGGTCGCGATCCGAATTCCTATTCCGGCATCTTCTGGGTGCTCGGACGCTACGATCGCGCCTGGGGGCCGGAACGCCCGATCTTCGGCAAGATTCGATATATGACATCTGAAAACACGGCCCGCAAACTGCATTTGAGCAAATATCTGGAGCAGTTTACGCCTCAATAAAGCCGCAACCTGTTTCGGTCGAGATGACACCCGTCTCCTGAAAACGCAAATATCCCGCGTGGTTCGTAAACAAATCTGAACCCCCCGTAGTATCGTGTGTCCGGTTGTTGTTCCATAGTCGTCGTTCGCTCCGCGAACGAGACGGACCACGGACCACGGACCACGGACCACGGACCACGGACCACGGACCACGGACCACGGACCACGGACTCTCGTCTCGTTCGCGGAGCGAACGACGACTATTCGAACAAGCTCCATTCGGTGCTGTTTCGCTGTTCGTCCGATGGTTCAGACTTTAGCATCACCGGCACCGATCGACCGTGGGAGTTCACATTTTCGCGTGACCGCGATGTTCGCCTGACAATCCAGCTTGAACCCTGGGCAAAGCGGAAAATCCTGCTGCGATCCGCTGACAATACGTGCTGGCCCTCACGAAATCAACACGCGACGAGCCGGGTGGCGGCGTTCAATTGCGCCGTAAACCGTTGAGGCAGCGCCAAACTACCTCAAACACCGGTAATTTCTGCCGAAACAGCTGCCAAATTTTCGTCTCGACATGAAACGTGGAAATTCACTAAAACTCGCGGTCTCATCTGAACGCTCGCCGTTCTCTCACCTCTCTTGGACGACTTTGCCTCCTCAGCAGATCGTCACATATCTTCCCTTTCTCTCAATCCCGCCAGGAGACCTGATCATGTCAGGACATCGGTGGATCCACCTACTTCTCATCGCGCTCGCGTTGCCAGCAACAGGCTGCGAAGTCACTGGCGGCAAGGCCGCGCTGTGGAATCCGTTCGCTCGCGCCGACAAGAATGATGGAATGGATGCAGAACCGTTGCCAAAATTTGTGCGGCGGACGTCAGACGATGACACAGACAAAACCGAACGCCCGACGGTGCCCATCGCCGAGAGTCGTGTCGAAGCGCTGCTTGCCGACGGCCAGCGGGCTCTGCAGGAAAATCGCATTCCCGATGCTCAGCGAGCCTATGGAGAAGTACTGCAATTCCTCCCCGACAACGCTACAGCCCATCATGGCATGGCCATGGCGGCGGACCTGACGGAACAATGGGCGGAAGCGGAAAATCACTATCGCCAGGCATTGCGATCTCGCCCGCAGGATGCCAATCTGCTGTGCGACATCGGGTATTCTTATTTGTTGCAGAACCGATACAGCGAAGCATCCAGCTACCTGTCGCAGGCCATTCAGATCGAACCGAACCACGAAAACGCACACACCAATCTGGCAATGCTGGATCTGCGTCAGGGCAACCCCGAAGCCGCCCGTCAACGTCTTGTGCAGCGTTTCGGAAACACCGCCAAAGCCACTCAGATCCTTGCCGCGCTTGAAGCACAGACCAGCATCAAAGCGGCCACCGGTCTTGTCGCGTCCGCGCAAGATATTCCCGCCAACGCCACTTTTGATGAAATTCGAGAACTCGCGCATCGTGAAAAAGTCGCGGCCGAACAGCGCCGAGCCGCACAAACGATGCCAGCTGCATTCAATGAAGAATCGCAGACACTGAATCGTCTTTCGGCGTCCGGCGTCGGGCCTGGCAACGTTGGGCCTGGCAACGTCGGACCCGGCAACGTTGCGCCTGGTCACGTCAGTCCGGCAATTCACCAACAGGAATTCCAGCATGGGCCGCCTGCTAGTTCCACGTCAGCCCCGGCATGGAATGCGCAGGCGTTCGCAGGCAGCGGTGCTGCGGCGCCGCCAGCTGGCCAGTCTGGCGTTCCGGGAACCTCAGGCAATGTGCCGGGATACGCTCCGCAAGTTCCCGTCGGCCTGAATCCCAACCCGAACCGAGGCTTTGCCAACGCCGGTGCGTCAGATGCATTCAACGGAACTTCGACGCCGGGAACGCCTTCGTATTCGAATCCCGCAGTCAAACCGGAATTTGCTGGGGCGAATCAGCCAGCGTTTAATGGGAACAACATACCAGCGTCGCCTGCGACGAATATGCCTGGATCCGGAGGCATGATTCCCGTGCGTCCCAGCGGCGCGTTCCAGCCGCCAGCTCAAGGCGTGAGTTATGGGCAACCGATGGGCTTTGGCCACGCTCCTGTCGAAACGGCCAGCTATCAAAACCAGGGCGGCGGCCCGCCGGTCGGTAACGCAGGCTATCGCTACGGAGCCGGTTCACCACAGAACAATTGGCAGACCCAGCAGAATCAAAATCAAAACGCCGGACAGAATCTTTCGAATCTACAACTCGAAGGACTCAACGCTGGTCCTGGAGCCCTGTTTCCGATCGGACAGTATCCAAATTCATCAGGCAACGGGATGAATCCGTCACCGCAGGGATCCCTGAATTCGCAAGAGCCTGCGGCGAATCCATACGCTGCCGCTCAATACCCCGGTGGCCAGCCGCCGATGTCCGGTGCGCGGTCCAATGTTGGCCCGCAGGACGGGACGGTGCAAATGGGAAATGTGAGCGCCCCTGGCAGCAACTCGGTCATTAATGGCGCGATGTATGGTCAGCCGGTGTCCACATTGCCGTCTCAGGAATGGATGATGCAACAGCAACAGCAGATCCAGCAACTTCAGCAACAGCAGCCACGTAACGGTAGTTCGGGCTATTCGTATCCCGGATCAAACGGCAGTGATTCTCAGGGCTCACAGTTTGGCAACAGCAGTTCGACGACCGCTCCCCGACCGGGCGTTCAACCTCAGCCAACAAACCCGCTGGCATCGTACGAAAACCAGCTGCGTCAACTCGACAATCAGTACAACTCGACCCTGCAGCAAATGGACCGCAACGCGACCGCGAATGTGCCTCGGGCTCAGTATTGAGAGCACGAGGCATCGACGAGATGCAGCCGGTGGAAAACTTCTGACTCTAACGGATTCTATGTACAGAAAACGCTGGGTTTTCAATCAAGTCCCGTCATTTGTCAGTTGCTCCCACCCCGAGCAGGGCGTGACTGATGGTAAATTGGCGGTCAAACGAACCCCAATACACTGAATTCATTGGAAAATCGAAACATAGAATCCGGTAGGGTCAGGAAAATTCCATTAATGTCGTCCTCAGGGCGATGGCGCTATTCCGTTCCGCAGGCCCAGAAGTCAAAAGGAACACGATGATTTTGGGGGAGGACTTCGAAAAGAGCAATCGTGTTGCTGGTGAAGTGCGGCCTGTAGGCCGGACTAAGTGCAGTGATGTTCCTGCGGTGTGAGGTTGATCACATTTCCCCGTGCCGCGACATTGCCGGAACTGTGTCGCTGCGCTCCGGGGTCCGGCCTGCAGCTGATACTCTTCCTGCTGGCACAACGCCTCGCGGGGAAGTAACATGGTCGCTCCATTTGATCTCAACTTATTGTGTCAGTTTCGCTGAACCCACCTCATCGATTGCCGCTTCACGCCAAGCGCATTAAAGGAATTGTTCATATGCTCACCGTTCCCCAAAACCACCGTCACCCGCTGACCGTTTCGACGATCCTGGCCGTGCTTCTTTTTGGTGTTTTTGGTCAGTCGGCGATGGCATTCCAAACTCAAAAATCCGACACAGGTGCCAAGGCAAAGCGCGCCGTCAATCCGGCGATGGTGCCCGTGGAAGAAACAGTAGGTCTACCGCGCGTCCTGTTGATCGGCGATTCGATTTCCATCGGCTACACCGTCGCCGTTCGCGATTTGCTAAAAGACAAGGCGAATGTGCTGCGTCCGTTGACCAATTGTGGTCCGACGTCTCGCGGCGTGGCGTCATTGGATGACTGGCTCGGAGACGGACACTGGGATGTCATTCACTTTAACTTCGGCTTGCACGATATGGTCTTCTTTTCCGCCGATGGCAAGACACGAGCCGAACCTTCTGTGGAAGGCGCAAAGCATCAGGTGTCTGTCGAAGACTACGAAAAGAACCTGCGACAAATGGTGGATCGCCTGAAGAAGACAGGTGCCAAACTTATTTGGTGTACGACGACTCCGGTCCCTGAAGGATCGGGCGGCCGACTTGCCGACGAGTCCGTGCTTTACAATGAAGTCGCGGCCAAGGTCATGAAAGAGAATGACATCGCTGTCGATGATCTACACGCCTTCGCACTGCCTCAGCTGGAGGAAATCCAGCTGCCGAAAAATGTCCACTTCACGCCCGATGGTTCCAATGTGCTTGCGGAAGAAGTCGTACGATCGATCACCGCGGCGCTGGCGGAGAAGAAGTAAAGTAGCCGTCACTCTCTGAGTGACGAATGCAATCGCCGCGTTTTGTGGCCTGCCTCACTCGGAGAGTGAGGTCTACTATGGAAAATCGAGTACCATTGGGCTGACGCCCTCCTGCCGCTCGCCAATGATCCGTTTGCGCCACTCCGTCAATTACACTCTCAGAAAGTCAATTTCATGCTCTTCATGACGAGTTTGCGCTTTCGTGGCATTCTTCTTTGCAGTCTGATGGTCGCTGGTTTGTCGTCCAATCAAGCCTCAGCTGACGATCAGCCGCTCTCCAGAATTTCCTTTGGAGCCTGCGCAAAACAGGATCAGCCGCAGCCGATCTGGGATGCTGTCGTCGCGGGCAAGCCGGAGTTGTTCATCTTTCTTGGTGACAACATCTACGGCGACAGCAAGGACATGAACGTACTCAAAGGGAAGTACGACCTGCTCGCCGCCCAGCCCGGCTTTCAGGCTCTGAAGAAGACCTGTCCCGTCATCGCCACCTGGGACGATCATGACTTCGGTGCCGATGATTCCGGTGCTGACTTTGCCATGCGAAAAGAATCGCAGCAACTCTTTCTGGATTTCTGGGGCGCTGCCAGGGACGACGAACGCAGAACTCGGGAAGGCATTTATTCGTCCGCCGTTTACGGCAGAGCAGGGCAGAGAGTGCAAATCGTCTTGCTGGATGCGCGTTACTTTCGCAGTCCGCTGAAAAAAGGCTTCGACGCTCGCGAACCGGGTGAAGGATTTCGCGGCAAGTACATTCCCAACGACGATGACGGCGCGACGGTACTCGGTGAGTCCCAATGGAAATGGCTGGCCGAACAACTCAAGATTCCCGCCGAAGTGCGTATCATCGGTTCCAGTTATCAAGTTCTTTCAAATCAGCACGGCTGGGAAATGTGGGGCAATTTTCCGAAAGAACGCGAACGCCTGTTCCGCACGTTTCGTGACTCGCACGCGGACGGCATCATCCTGCTCAGCGGCGACCGGCATCTGGCGGAGATGGCGGCGCTGCCGACAACTGACCCGCTCAGCATCGGCTATCCTGTGTACGAAATCACTAGCAGCAGCCTGAACGCACCGAGTGGCAACATGACAAAAGCGGGTGTCCGTTTCGCTAACGAAATCAACCCGTACCGCGTCGGCCTGACCTTCTTTGACGTCAACTACGGCAACATCCTCATTGACTGGACCAAAGACGACCCGGTCATCCGCATGCAGGTGTGCGATGAAAAGGGAGGCGTTGTGCTTCAGCATCGCGTGAACTTGAGCGAACTGCAGGCGAAGTGACAACGCATGATTCCGCGTCAAGCTCTCAGAATAGGCGTTTCGAACCTGTCTGCGCACGACTCGACAAGTTCGCTGATTTTCCCGCCAGACCTGATCGCTACGATACCTGGCTTGAATTGTCGTCAGCCGCACCGCTGGCCCTCACTTCTTGCCTGCCTTCGACTTCGCGGCATTCTTACCGGACGCTTTTTTCCCGTCGCTAGGTGTCGATTTGACAGGCCAGTTCGGATCGTCCGTGTGCGCGGCCATCATAAGCGCGTCTGCTTTGTCGATGAGATCCGAGTGTTGGTTGGCGAGGTTCGTGGATTCGGATTCGTCTTTCGCAAGGTCATAGAGTTCGATCGGACCATTTGTGCTGTTGCGAACAGCTTTCCAGTCGCCAAACCGCACGGCCCGGATGAATCCTCGCTCGTGCAGTTCCCAGTAGAAATAGTCACGCCTGGGTGCTGATCCGCCTTTCAGAAACGAGACCAGTGAGTGGCCATCTGTTTGCAAGCTGGCAGGAATCTTCGCACCGGCGAGTTCGGTGGCTGTGGGCAGGAAATCCCAGAAAGCCCACGGCTCGTTGCTGACTCGTGCAGCAGGCACGGTGCCGGGCCAGCGGGCGATGGCGGGCTGCCGCAGGCCGCCTTCGTACATGCCGCGTTTGAAACCACGCAACTTACCGCCCATCGACTGATCGAAGATCTGGCCGACCGGCGATTTTTCCGCAAACGAGGAACCATTGTCGCCCGCAACGATGACCAGGGTATTCTCGTCAATCTTCATTTCTTTCAGCAGAGCGAGTAATGCTCCGACATCGCTGTCGAGTCGACTGACCATCGCGGCGTAGTTCTTCTGCTGATCGTTCCAGCCTTCGCGATTTGCGTATTCGCCGAGATTATCGATCTCGTACTTTCCGTGCGGTAACGTTGTGGCGTAGAACAAGAAGAACGGATGATCTTTTTGCTTCCCGACCCAGTTCAGTACATCCTGCTGGACCAGATTCTGAGCATACGTCTTCTTCGCGCCGTTTGCGTTCTCAGGCAGTTCGATCCGCTTCTCGCCATCATGCAGCCATGTGGGAAAGTAGTCGTGAGCATGCACTTGGCCGTTGTAGCCATAGAAGTGATCAAAGCCTTTCTTCAGCGGGCTGCCGGTTGTGTCGAACTGTCCCATGCCCCACTTGCCCATGCAGGCCGTCGCATAGCCCGCAGACTTCAGGATCTGTGCCACCGTGACGGTCGATTCGGGCAACGGAAGCTGACCGGCACCAAACGGCGATTCGGACGCCTTGATCTCGTGGTTTCCTCGCACCGGCGAATGCCCCATGTGCAGGCCCGTCATCAGCGATGTCCGCGACGGCGCGCAAACACTGGTTCCGCTATAGGCCTGCGTGTACAGCGTCCCTTCGGCGGCCATTTGGTCCAGATGGGGTGTCTTAATCAACTTCTGTCCGTAACATCCCAGGTCGCCCTGCGCCAGATCGTCGGCGAGAACAAAAATGATGTTCGGTTTCGCCACGTCCGCAGCGCTGAGCAATTCGCAGCATCCCAGAAGGCAGATGAGTGAAGCAAGAAAGTGTTTCATGATTTCGGCTCCTGTGGGGTTGGACTGTCACGAACGTATTGAAACGAATTCGTTCTGATCATGTGAGTGACAAGTAGTCCTTTCTGCCGGAAAGGACTTCGCGGCCTCCGCCGCGACCTGCGACCAATGCGGCATGCCAAATCTCATAACGGCGACGGAGATCACGGTCACGCTTCACGGCAACGACACGTCGCTACCCGCCTTCAGTTCGCCTTGCGGCACTACGGAAAATCCTTTCCGGCAGAAAGGATCTACTTGAGCATCCCCGTCCGCTGATCCAGCCCGAGCATGAGGTTCATGTTTTGGACAGCCACACCGCTCGCACCTTTGATGAGGTTATCGATAGCAGCAAAGACAACGAGCTGGTCACGATTGAAGCGAACGGTGATGTCGCAGAAGTTTGTGTATGACACATCTTTGGTTGTTGGAATGTGATCGACGACTCGCACAAACGGCTGGCCCGCGTAGAAACGACGGAAGAGATCCAGCAGTTGTGCCTGCGTGTGAGAACCCTTTAGACGCGGATAAATCGAACAGAAGATCCCGCGATCCATAGGCATCAGATGAGGATTGAACACTACCTGCACGGCCGCACCGCCGATGTCGGTCAGGATCTGCTCAATCTCCGGTGTGTGACGGTGTTTGCCAATGCTGTACGCAGTAACGGATTCATTGCATTCCGAAAACAGATTGGACAACTTCGGCGTTCGCCCCGCGCCGCTGACGCCACTCTTGGCGTCGATGATGATGCCGGTGGGCTCAATCAGCTTTTCCGCCAGCAGCGGTGCGAGGGCCAGAATCGAGGTGCTCGTGTAACAGCCTGGATTGGCCACCAGTTCCGCATCCGGGATTTTCGCGGCATAGATTTCCGGCAGTCCGTACACAGCCGTCGTGAGCCGAGTCGGGTCGGTATGCACGTGCTCGTACCAGGTTTCGTAGACACCAGGATCGGTCAGCCGATAATCGGCGCTGAGATCCACGACACGACAACCAGCATCCAGCAACTGCGGCACGGCTTCCATACTCGCCGTATGAGGAAGACAACAAAACGCGATGTCGCACATCTTGCCAGCCTGCTCGGCATTCAGATTTTCGCAACGCAGATCAAAGAGCCCGGTGAGCGACGGATGAATCTCACTGATGTGCGGTCGGCGTTCCTGACGAGTCGTCGCGGCCACCACCTCTGCGTGCGGATGCCGTGCCAGGATTTTCAAGAGTTCCAGCGCCGTGTAACCAGTCGCGCCGAGGATCGCAATGCGTGCCATGAATTTTGCCGAGGGGAAAATATCACTTTGTGGATAAAGGCGTAGCCGGATTCGTCAGAATTCGAAACTCGCCGCCCAAGTATAGAACCCTCAATCGCCCACTCAATGACCCTCATCCTGTCGCGTTGCAGTTTCCGTCGATTCGGACACGCATCTGTCAGTCAGCCTGACTGGCAGGTGATCCTGAACAGACGTAAGATTCCGCAACATGCGTACGTTTTTGGCGAATTGCTGAGCGATAGTTTCGTATGTTTGCGGACTTGACTAAGATTGTTTGTTTCGAATTGCTCAGACTGCGACAAGCACAAGGAGGCCACTGTGGAGAGATTTACTGCTCGCGACTCAACGATTTATCATGGTGATTGCCTTGCAGTGCTTGAGGAAAACATTCCGAATGACTCTGTTGATCTGATTTTTGCCGATCCACCGTACAACATCGGAAAGTCATTCGGAGACTTCAAAGATAAGTGGCCGAGTGATGCTGCTTATATCGACTGGTGCAGACTGTGGTTGGATCTCTGCCTTCGGAAGCTGTCACCCACGGGCAGCCTGTATGTCATGACGAGCACTCAGGCAATGCCTTACTTTGACATTCATCTTCGTGAAAAGTGTCACGTGATTTCCAGACTGGTTTGGCACTACGACAGTTCAGGGGTTCAGGCACGAAACAGCTACGGCTCCATGTACGAGCCGATCTTGTTGTGTACCAGAGATTCAAAGAACTACGTCTTCAATGCCGACAGCATCGAAGTTGAAGCAAAGACTGGCTCCGTGCGAGGTCTGATTGATTACCGGAAAGAAACACCAGCGCCGTACAATACCAAAAAGGTTCCCGGCAATGCTTGGTATTTTCCTCGCGTTCGGTATCGCATGAGCGAGTACGAGCAACATCCGACTCAAAAGCCGGAGGCATTGCTGGAACGAATCATCTTAGCCAGTAGCAATGCCGGGCAAACGGTTCTTGATCCCTTCTCCGGCACATTTACGACATGCGCAGTCGGCCAGCGATTGAATCGACGAGTCATCGGCATCGAACGCGAACGAGAGTACGTGAAAATCGGTCTTCGTCGCCTGGGAATTTGTGATGAACTGGACGGCGAAAAATTGATTCCTTTAGACAAAGATTACAAGCGTAAAAACGCGAATGGCAAACACTTCGTCGAACGGACTGAAAAGAGTCTATTCGATGAGTAGTAAGCTCAAGCATCATGCGTTCACGGTTGTAATCGAGTCAATTCTGCGGGCTTCTTTTGGCGATTCGGCACCTGAGATTTTTGAGAAGAGCGAGTTGCTTGGCTACTTGAATCATAAGACCGCGTCGGCAACCCGTGGTTCAAAGTCGCGAGGGTCATTCGCCAATCACTTTGCGATGTATGTTCTGATTGAAGATTATTTGAAAGGCGGATTCGGTCCTGGCGGCAGGAAGTCCGGCAAGTATGCAAACTCCGCTGGTGCTCGATTCAGCGACTTGTTCGCGAGACAACGTGAACTTCCGTTTGGACAAAAGTTGCAAAATCACGCCCTCAACGCCCGCCTCAACGACGAGTTTCGGAAGTTCTATCCGTCGATCGAAATCCAGCCAATTGTTCGAGATGTTGCGGCGCAGCGGTATTGGATTCAGGAAGACTTGTTGAAAGTTGAATTGCGATCCAAAACGGGGAAACGGAAGACCATCAATATCGCGTCGGCAGTCATCGAGATCATTGATGCGTATGTCGCGGCGAAACGAGAGGCGTTTGAGTCATTCATCGAGTCGTGCAGCAAGATGTCTGCTGTCGATGCGTCAGATACGTCAAGTGTTGTTGAATTTGTCCGTTCTCAACTCTCGCCGGAAATCGATGCGAGAGTTTTTGAAATCGTGAGTTTCGCAATCCTCAAGGCATGCTACCGTAATCAAGTCGTATATTGGGGATGGTCGCGAGCAGAGCTCCGCGAGGAAACGTTGGAGTTGTTTAAGACGGGGCGAACAAATGCAAATGATGGCGGGATCGATTTTGTGATGCGTCCGCTCGGCAGGTTTTTCCAGGTGACTGAAACGATCGATGTTCGCAAGTATTTTTTGGACATCGACAAGATTCAAAGATTTCCTCTTACGTTCGTTGTGAAATCACTCGACGAACCGCAAACCATTCGAAACGGAATCGAGGAACAGGCAAGAATCAGATATCGCATCCATTCAGTGGTGCAAAGTTACATGGATGCGACCGAGGAGATTATCAATATTCCGATGCTTCTACAGAATCTTCAGTTAGTTATTGAATCAGGGCGCATTAGCGATGTCATGGAGGAAATCATTCTTCAAAGCAAGGTTGAATTCAACTACAGCGGTTAGGTCAGATACCGAAAATTCTGCGGACCACAATCCTATCCATTCTGAAATATTCATGCACGGGACTTCTGGCGAAGTCCACTATGGAAGCTGGGAATAATCTGCCGAATTGCATTTGTACAACATCAACTGTACCGATACTATTAGTACATGTGAGGTTTCTATGGAATTCCAGATTGATGTTGCGAGCCGTGTCCCGATTTATCGCCAGTTGCGCGATCAGATTCGGCAGGCGATCGCTCAGGGCAAGCTGCAGCCGGAGGATCGGCTGCCGTCGGTGCGTGAGTTGTCACGCACACTGGTTGTGAATCCGAACACCATCGCCCGCGTGTACACCGAATTGGAACGTGAGAATGTGCTCAATACTCGGCCTGGACTGGGAGTTTTTGTGGCGTCCCCATCGACGGATCTCACAAAGAAGTCTCGCCGGGACCGACTGAATGAGTTGCTGGATACGCTACTGACGGATGCTGTCCACCTCGGGCTGTCGCATGATGAAGTAAAGCAGGCGATTCTGGATCGCATGAAGACGTTTCAATGGCAGGAGGAGCAGAAATGACCGACGCAATTGTTACGCGACAGCTCACGAAGTGTTACGACGGGCAGCGGGTTGTACATGGACTGAATTTGTCCGTTCCTCGCGGTTCTGTTTACGGCTTGCTTGGACGGAACGGAGCGGGCAAATCCACAACCATCAAAATGCTCACCGGCATGGTGCATCCGGATTTTTGCAGCATCGAAGTGCTTGGTGAAGACATTCACAAAATGGCTCCAGAGCGACGAGAGAAGATCGCCTACATCGCAGAGAACCATCCGATGTATCGCTGGATGACGGTGAATGGAGCGTTGAAGTTCGCGAAATCGTTTTATCGCAACTGGAATCAACATCTAGTCGATCAGATTCTGGATCATTTTGAAATTTCCGGACGTCGCTGACTGGGAAGAATGTCCAACGGTCAGCGGGCTCAGGTGTCGCTGGCGATCGCTCTCGCACCGGATCCGGAGTTGCTGATACTGGATGATCCGACGTTGGGACTTGATACAATCGTGCGGCGGGATTTTCTGGAGTCGATGATTCAGATCATTCACCGGTCCGGGCGAACGATTCTGATGACGTCGCACATTCTGAACGATGTGGATCGCGTCGCCGATCGTATTGGAATCATGGTCGGCGGTGTTCTTCGAGTCGACTGCCCGACGGATCACTTCAAGGATTCGATCCGCAGGGTGATTATTGAATTCGATGGCCAGCCACCATTTCCGCCAGAACTTCGCGGACTTGTGAGCAGCCGCACGGTCAGGAACCAACTGGAGCTGATCGTCGTTGGATACGGCGAAGAACAGCGACTTACCATTGAGTCTCTGTCGGCGCGATCGGTCGAGGTGTTCGAGATGAATCTCGAAGACGCACTTGTTGAATACACGCGCGGCCCGCGCCGCTCGCTGCCGTCGTTCGATATACAGCCTGCTGAGGAACCGACAAAGGAGTCTGTCCATGCATAGTGCTTTGATCCGCAAAGAAATGGTCCAGTGCGGTGGGTTTTGTATCATCGCATTGATTGCGTGTGCGGCACTCCCGTACTGGTTTTACGACGAAAATCGTTCGCTGGCCGTGCCATTTATCGGCGGAACGTATGTGCAGTTCGTTGGCTGGGTGAATGGCAGTGATGTGCTGTCCGGGAACTTCAATTTCATCGGTGGCGTTCTGGCGTCGGTCATAGGTTTGACGCAATCGGCGGGCGAATCAATTTCAGGCATGTGGCATTTCCTGCTGTATCGACCGATTTCGCCTCGCAGAGTTCTGGCTGTTAAGCTGCTGTCGGGACTCTGCCTGTTGATGACCTGCACTGCGATCCCCAGTCTGGCTTACGGAATTTGGGCGAGTACTCCAGGCACTCATTACAGTCCGTTTGAGTGGTGGATGACGGAACGATTTTGGCAACAATGGTTAACTCTGCCCGTCATTTATCTGGCGGCGTTTCAGTCCGGCTTGCTGGATGCTCGCTGGTATGGAGTTCGCCTCCTGCCCGTTGTCGCCGCAGGTGCCTTCTGCTTTTTGATGATCACTGTTCCGTATTGGTGGATCGTCGGACTGCCGATTGTCACCGCTGTGATGTCGTGTCAATTGGTGACGCTCTTTCACACCATGCATGTTCGCGATTTTTCATAGGCGAGGATTTCGTATGACACGCATTATTACATCGATTTCTTCTGTCACGCTGGCAGTATTCATTGCCTGTGGTGCCTTGTTGCTGTGGGCGGGAGTTGTTCAGATCGCGGCGCACATGCTCGCGCTCGTTGTCGGTTCACCCGCTGAATTTGTCTTGCGCGGAATCGGAATTGATGAAAACGGTGAGCCGACGGTCACCATCAGAGAGTTCAAGCCAGGAGTGCCGCAGCAGTATCGATACACGGACCTCAATGGCAATCAAAAAGAGAAGCCTGTTGACGACGTTGAATTCCGCACGACGATTGAAAGCCTTCCGATGTCTGCGATTCACACAAAATTAGCGGACTCGCAGTTTAAGCGAGTGTCACGTGTTGCGGAGAGCAGCAATCCATTGGAGTACTGGTTTCTGGTGCATGACGGACGGAGCCCTGGCGGATGCTGGCTGGAGTGCTACACGCCTCCGATTCCTGGCAAAGTCATTTGTATCGGTGCTTTCGGTGCGTCGTCAAAGATCCCGGAACAGAATGAGCGTTTTCCCATTCGACTGGCAGACCTTGTGATGACTCAGGTGGTGAGCGACTATATGGGTTCTGCGACGATGTTCTATGACTCGCCGAGAAGCTTCAACTTGCGATTTCGGGCGACTTCCGCAGGGATCTACGTCATCAATTTCAAAGATCGCACGGCTTTGAAATTCAGTGACCTTCCTGTCGGGTTTGTCCGAATGGACGTTGGAGGGCGACGCGACGTCGAACCAAAGAAAAGGCACCGCCTTTATTTCGACCCTGAAGACTGGTGCCTGTTAATTCGTACCAGCGACTCGTTGATTCGGATGAATGCGGCAGGAGGTGACGTGATGCAAATCTTACTGCCGGAAGATGTTCGAGACAGCAGAATCTCATACTGGGAATCATTTGCCAATCGCCGATTTCTACGTGCCAACTCGGCCGTCTATCACTACGAAAAATCTTTCGTGAAAGGCGCGATCTTTGAAGTCTCCGAAAGCGGCGAACTGTTGAATCGACGAGACTATGCCTGGGAGGATCCAACCGGAAATCCCACTGAATTCTCCGACAGCCTGCGACTGGGAATGTCAGCGCCGTTACCACTGATCGCTGCCGTTGCAGCTTGGAATTCGGCAGCAGCAGGGACGCCCTGGTCGCAACTCCAGTCGTGGTTGCGATTCATGCCAGCCGTCCTGAGCGGTCTCATCGCGGCCTGGCTGTGTCGGCGTCATCAGGCCAGTCTCGGTCATCAGACTGGTCCGGGTCATCCGCATCGAATGCTGTGGATAACGTTTGTTGTCCTGTTTGGAGTGTTTGGATACATTGGCTACCGCTATCATCGCCGTTGGCCAGTCTGGGACTCTGAGTTTGATTCCGTCAACGGATTTGCACCGCCAGCGATGACGGGAATCGAAGTCATCGGTTAGTCATCGTGGCCAGTTGATCGAATACTGCACATGCCGCCAAAACCAAAAAAGCCAACATGGATTCAGGTGCAGAAATCGCTGCTGCGAGGTGAATCTGCGGATTTGATTGGACTGATCAAGATGCTTTATGACGCTTCGCCGGAGAATCAGGTTTTAGTTCAGAGCAAGCTTTTTGGATCTGCGGATATCGAAAGTGTCCTAAAGCCGTATCGCGAGCGAATTGTCCGTCAGTTCTATGTGCGTCACGGAGATCCGCGTTTGGATCTCAAGGAAGCTCGGGCGGCGATCAGGGAATTCAAAAAAACAACGGGCAGCGTGGCAGGCACGATTGAACTGATGTTGACGTACGTCGAATCCGGCACTTCGTTTGCCGCAGAGTACGGTGACGTGAATTCATCATTCTTTTCAAGCCTGATATCCGTTTACGAAGAAATGACAGACCTGTTTTATGGCAAAGGGCGAGAGCTTTATCCTCGATTCCGCGAACGAATTCAGAAGCTCGCCGACTATTCAGACAGCATCGGACGGGGTTACGGCGACTTCCTGAGCGACCGGGCTTTTGAACTGGACGGGGAATTGCTGGAAGCATCCGACGATGGTTGAGTCCGTCGATGGACTTCTGAAACGTTCAAGCTAGAAAAGTTGCTTCTGCCGGAGCGCCACTGGACGCTCGGCAGCGATTGAACTTGCTGCAATACTGCTGGAAGACCACACCGTGTTTTCAAACAACGGGGTCAGAATCCACCGATCGATCCATTGAACGGCGGGTACGCAGACGGCATCTCCAAACCCGTAGAGATTTTGGATATTGTTTTCCACCAATCGGAAATCGCCAGCACCCTGCAAACGAGCGTATTCTCGAGCGGACATCCAGCGCATGCGAAGATTTCCATCATGAATATGAATGACGATCTGTCGGGCACTCCCGCCCTTGGGAGTGCGAAGGCATCCGGCAACACCGTCGAATCGGACTTCTGCACGCGTTGTGCCTTCACGTTTTCGGCGTTAGATCGTGCCGACGAATGATTCTTCGTTGGCGATCATTCGATCGATGACCTCACGATGCCTTGAACTCATCGAATGATGGTGCTTGGTTACCGCTGGTTCGTCCCACCACTCCTGATGTTCATCCAGGTCAATCAGGCTGGATAGCGGACTCCGATTCACTTCGGGCTCGGGAACATCAAATGCAATCCATCCGGTCGGCAAACTGATCGATTCCACCAATTGAATCAAACTGGGCGGTCGAATGGATTTGCTTCCGGACTTCACCTTTCTTGTCCAGCGATTGATTGATGCGTGCGTCAGAATATCTGTTTCGGCAGACTGTGTGACGTAGCTTTCGTGGACACCAATGACAAAAACTCTGGGACGGCTTTGGGGCACAAAGTACTTTGCATCAAGCACGAATACATCCATCCAGTAACCAAGTTCAGCCAGGCAGCGAACTGCAGATTCAAAATCTGAACCTTCTTTCGACGTCAGAAACCCGGTGACGTTTTCCAGCAAAATAACTGATGGCCGATTGGCTCCCATTTCCTCAATCACTTTGCTGAAGCCGAAGAACGCAGACGAGTGCTCTCCCTCAAATCCTCGACCGTGCCCGGCCAATGACAAATCAATACACGGGAACGAAGCCGTCGCCAGGAATGGCCTGCTTGTCATACGGGACAATACTGCATCTGAGTCCCAAACATCTCCCAAATGGAAATCTTCGGCACCAGCGAAATTCAACGTGTAGAGATCCTTTTTCTTTTCACTGATATCGTTGGCATAGATGCAGTTCCAGTTGGAGTTTGCGAGCCCCAGCCTCACCAGGCCGATTCCGGCAAAGAACTCACAGAATGTTTTGTCGGGACGAACTTCCTGCTTCTCCTTGATGAGTTCGCACTTCGTCGCCGGTCGTGGTCCGATCCGTATCCGCTCCGGCTCTGTCAAATTAGAGAGTAAAAGCTCTCGCTCCTTAAGATCGATATACTTGTCACCTTGTTGCATCTTCGTTCGCCTCATAAATCCGACCTGAGTCCCCTACGCCTCTCAACTGTCAGGAACTGGATCCTTCCAATCTTCTGGCATTACGATTTTTCCTTCAATGCCTGCATGTTCGGCGAGGAGATACAGAAGATTGCTGCCGCTTAACAATTCAATCGGTTTTCCATCCGCGAACTCGAATGATGCCTTACCATATCCACTCGTAGTGACCAGTATGCCCTTTGAGGCACCTTCATTCTGCAGTGTACCGTAAAGGTCACGGACAGCGCTGACGCCAACAGTATTCTTATATCGCTTCGCCTGAATCACCACTTTCCCGCCGAAAATGGGGCGAGGATCAAAAGCGACACAATCCACACCGCCGTCCCGAGACGCCTGCGTCTGTCTGGTTTCCAAACCCATGCGCTGGAAGAGATTTGTGATAAGCGATTCAAACTCTGATGGTGTGAGTTCCATCAGATTTGGGCGGCTATCCAGGCCAGAAAGCACATCTGCTTCCTGAACAAAACGCGAATCGACCATGCTGAATTCAAGGACCGGACGGATCGGAATGAGCTCATCTGGTTTCTTTGAGATCGATGCATTCAAGCCGGTCAGGCACGCCACCGGATCGACGCGCCGCAGATCCAGCTCATCGAATATCATTCGCGTGGTACGTACTGAAATCACACATGGACGGACGTTCTTTCCTGTTGCGGCATCCACCGAACTGACATGTCCATTAAAGACTACTGATTCTACTTGGTTCCGCCTGTCCGTTTCAAAAACTTCGAAAAGCGTTCGGAGCGCGATTTGGCAAATGACGCGGCTGTAAATTTTCTTGCAATCCGCAGACGATCGGACTGTTTCCGAAATCGAATTCTTCGTCTTGACGTACTTGTACGCCTTCACATGGGGCACGATCTGAAAGGGAGGCAACTCATATTCGACAGCGAGCTGTTTGGATTCCGGTACATAGGCGACTTTGGCGGTCGCGGGAAACTTCTCCGAATACTCACTGCGGGCGAGAGCGGCGCTGAAGTAGCTGACGACTGCCTCTGAATCGCCGGATGCGAGTGCAGCTTTGACTGCTTCAACAAGCTGATGCTGTGCTGCCACTTCCAGTTTGATCCGTTTCACTTCGGCCAAGTGAGCTGCGCGACTTTGAGCTAATCGCCTCTTTCGATCTGCCATCGAACTCTTATGTGCCTCGACCGCGTCCCGATATTCCTCCCGCCCGTTTTTGAGAGCGATTTGATGATGTCGTGCTGTCCAAGGCAGAATCTTCTTGAGTACTCCTGGCGCTGTCGGAATGAAATGGGATTTCACTGGCGGAGTAGGCTCACTGCCATCGGCACCTGGATCAAAAACGGGGATCTCCAACGGCAGTTTGAGTGCATCCAGATTCAGGAAGTTGTCCGTATTAACTGCGTGGCTGAGAATCCCGTCCAGCTGTACAAGTTCCTTCTGCGTCTGAGAATTCAACTGTGCGGCAAGAGTGAGGTACGAATCCTCGTAAAGACTTTTTGCCCTTTTTGCGTCAGCGGCGATTTGCCTTTGCTGTGCCTTCCGTATTCGTTCGTTCTCCTTAACGAACTGATCCAGTAATTTTATCATTCCTCGCGCCAATGCGATCTCTTTCAGGTCGGCCTGTTGATTCTGGACATTGAATGAATTTGGGTGAGTTGAGGGTCTTACTCGATATATTTTCTTCGCGTCACACTTACGTTTCCACTTAGAAACTTCCCCCAAAACTACGGACAGCTTTCCTCGGATTCATCGCGCTCAGAAAATTCAATGCGAGCGTAAATGTCGGATAGTTTGATTTGACATGAGATCGAGTCAAGCACGAGGATGTCTTCAAGAGTACGGTAATCTCTCAGAGCCCACTCGCCGTCGGCGTTGATGGAGAATTTTTCGACCATCACATGGTCTTGGGAAATGAGCACGCATTCTCGCAGGGACGGAATGTTTCGATAGTGTTTAAACTTTTTTCCTCGATCCCATAACTCGGTCGATGGTGACAACACCTCCACAATGACTTTTGGGTTCACGAGCGTATCGACGTGGTCGTCTTCAAATCTCGGCTCGTCACAGGTCGCGACGACATCGGGGTAGGTGTAGAGGCCGGTGGCGTTGACCTTGACTCGCATGTCGGATTGGTAGACTTCGCATTTGCGTCCATCAAACTGTTCGCTGAGTCGTCGGTTTACATTGCCAGCAATCAGATTGTGTTTCCGGCTGGCTCCGACCATGGCAAACATTTCGCCGCGAAAGAATTCACTTCGATACTGGGCCGCACGTTCGACGGCGAGATATTGTTCGGCGGTGAGACGAGTTTTCGGGACAGTTGACATGGCCGTTCTCCTGAAACTGGTGTGCTTGCACGTAGGTTGTTGGATCTGACGTCTAAGGATCCATGCATAATTCATGGGGCATAACTTGGCGAGCGGTGGGTGTCAGCCCACCGAGTTGCACGCATTTGACTCGGAGGGCTTACGCCGCTCCGCTCGCCGGGAACCCGGCGAGCCGCGAGACGTAAGTCTCCGGATACTATTATCGCAATCAATTGTGATGCCACAAAACTTATCAATGGGTGCATATCCATGGGTCACGTTTCGTGTTTGTCGTCAGAAGCAGGTTTGTCCAGAATATCGGGTTCAGCACCTTCGGAAAAATCAATGCGAGTGTAAATGTCGGATAGCTTGATTTGACATGAGATCGAACCAAGCACGAGGATCTCTTCAAGAGCACAGTAATCTCTCAAAGCCCACTCGCCGTCGGCGTTGATGGCAAATCTTTCGATAAGCACGCGGTCTTGGGAAATCAGCACGCATTCTCGCAGAGACGGAATGTTTCGATAATGTTCAAATTTTTTGCCGCGATCCCAGAGTTCGGTCGATGGAGACAGCACTTCCACGATGACTTTGGGGTTCACGAGCGTATCGACGTGGTCGTCTTCAAATCTCGGCTCGTCACAGGTCGCGACGACGTCGGGGTAGATGTAGAGGCCGGTGGCGTTGACCTTGACTCGCATGTCGGATTGGTAAACTTCGCACTTTCGATCTTTGAATTGTCGATGCAATTCAGAAGCAACGCTGACCGCAATCAGATTGTGCTTCCGGCTGGCACCGACCATGGCAAACATCTCGCCGCGATAGAACTCGCTGCGAAACTGAGCAGCACGTTCGATGGCGAGATATTGTTCTGCGGTGAGACGAGTTTTTGGGACTGTTGACATGGCTGTTCTATCTCTCCAGCGACTGTCGGAATTCGCGAATCAATGCCGTCTCGCCGACGTCAAAGCGTTTCGCCAGGAGGGAATCAATCGCAGCAACCGTCAGCCCAGGCAGAGCAGGGCTGGATGGTACGGGTTCGTACTGGCTGTTCCCAAGTATGAACATCTGCAAGTGTTCTCCGTCGTGACGCCAGACTTCCGGGACGCCCATGGCAGCAAAGAGTTTCAGCTTGCGAATGGCTGAGGAAGTGATCTCAACTTCAATGACCAAATCCGGAGGCGGATCAATCGTGAGATCGACTTCTTCTTTCGGGCGAATCAATTCTGCGTGTTCAATGTAGTAGGATTCGTCGGCTTCAAACGCCTTTTGCAGATCTTTGCGTTTGAATGTTATTGAAGCCACGCTCTGAACTTCAATCTGAAGAGCCTCCGTGTATGTTTCGACAAGGCGACCAATGAGGCGGCCGATGTTTTCGTGTTGTCGTCGAGGGCTCATCAGTTCCAGAACTCCTTCGTCAAAGGTCATGCGTGGAACGCTGCCGCGACGTTGCTCGGCCAATTCCACAAACGTCTCCCAGCGGATATTCTCCATCACGGTTCGGGTTTCGGCTGAAATCAGGGTTTGCATGGCGTTGAGTCTTCTTCTGGACAGAATAGTTCCTCGTGGATTCTACCGATTTCCGCAGGGATCATCTATTACAAACGCGAATTCAGTGATGGGTTTGCAAAACGCATTTGCCCCGTCATCATACCCCGTTGTCTCACCCCTTTTTCAACTCAATCCGGTAATCGAACAATGGCAAACGTCGCATCACTCGCATCCGCCGCACTGACGGCAGGTAATGGAATTCTTCGACTGGCTCCCACGTGGGTGCCGCGGTCGTTTCTGCAGCCGGGACGTCGCCTAAAGCTGCATCCGGACGACTATTACGCTCTGGGGATGCACCGGGGTGGGATCGATGAACGCTGGTTCGGCTCCACGACGGAAGCAGCCAACGACAATCGCAATCCGGACGAAGGTCTGTCGTACGTGGTTCACGAAGGTCAGCGATTTTTGCTGCGAGAAGTCGTTGCTGAACTGAAGAGCGAAATCATTGGCGACCACATCTGGAACGCATTCAAGAAGTGGCCCGTGTATTCCAAGTTCTTCGACAACATGGGCCCGATTCCCCATCACATGCACCAGAACGCGGAACAGGCCGCGAAGGTTGGTCAGGAAGGCAAGCCGGAGAGCTACTACTTCCCGCCGCAGATGAACGCGATCGGGGACAATTTCCCCTACACGTTCATGGGACTGGAACCTGGCACAACGAAGCAGGATGTCATCGACTGCCTCGACCGCTGGAACAAAGGCGAGAATGGTTTGCTGGATCTTTCTAAAGCCTATCGGCTGAAACCGGGAACTGGCTGGTTGATTCCACCATGCGTGTTGCATGCTCCAGGTTCGATGGTGACTTATGAGCCTCAGTGGGGCAGCGACGTGTTCGCGATGTACCAGAATCTCGTCGAAGGCCGCGCGGTTCCTCACGCATTGCTGACAAAGGACTTTCCGCCGGAATTCCATCACGACAACAAGTACCTTGTAGATGCGCTCGACTGGGACAAGAATGTTGACCCCAGCTTCAAAGACAACAACTATCTGGAACCGATTGTCAGTGAACAGGGACAGGGTTGGGTCGATAAGTTTATTGTCTACGGCAAGGTTGACGGCAAGCAACTCTTCACCGCCAAGGAGCTCACGCTTGAGCCCGGCGCAAAGTGCAAAATCAAAGACGGCGGCGCGTACGGCCTGATCACGGTTCAAGGCTACGGTCGCATCGGCAAGTTGACTCTGCAGTCACCCAACATGATCCGCTTCGGTGCGATGACTGAAGATGAAGTGTTCGTCACCGCGAAAACGGCGGCCGATGGTGTCGAATTCGAAAACACCGGGACCGAGCCTCTCGTTTCGCTGCGATACTTCGGCCCGGATGCTCAGCCGAAAGCGCCGAATGTGGGGGACCACAAGAAAAAATGACCAATGCCTAATGCCTAATGACCAAATGAACGGCAGGATAACGGCGATGGCGAAGGATAGGGGATCGGACTCTCCTCTTGGGGCTAAGCCGAAGTTTGATCTGGAGGAGCGAACTGCGGTTTATGGTGAGTCGGTGATTCACTTCTGTGAGATACTGCCCAGGACGGCCATTACAAAACCTTTGATCAGCCAGTTGGTTCGAGCGTCAACGAGTATCGGTGCAAACTATTGCGAAGCGGACGAATCGGGGACAAAGCGCGAGTTTCGATATCGGATCAGCCTTTGTCGCCGCGAATCTCGCGAAACAAGACACTGGCTCCGGATGCTGGTTGCAGCCATCCTGGATGCCAAAGATGGAGCGAGACTTCTCTGGAAAGAGGCCAGCGAACTGACAAAAATCTTTGCCGCCATCCACCGTTCCTCCGCTCCCGATTCATAACTGCGATTCATTGGTCATTTTACATTAGTCATTGGTCATTCACTCGTCATTCGGAGCAATCTATGTCAACCAGCACATCTCGAATGACCGTTGATGAGTTTCTGGCCTTGCCGGACGATCCCAGCGTGCGCCGTGAACTCATTCATGGTGAGTTACGGGAGGAACCAGTGGCGACAAGAAATCCACGGCACGCCGGTTCTGTTACGAAACTGGCAACGGCTCTTGAGAACTGGCAGATTGCCGCGAAAATTCGCAACGTCTACATCGGCACAGGTGACGTTCGCTGTCGATTACCCAACGCAGATCATACTCTCGTCGGCATTGATGTTGGAGTCTTCATCGGCGACGAGGTGATACGCCAGGCGTCCGAGGATTCACTTCTAACAATTGCCCCTGTCGTCGCTGTGGAAGTTCTTTCATCAACGGATACACACCAGTCTGTTCGCGAAAAGATTAAGCTTTATCTTGCTGCGGGTGTGGCTCAGGTATGGATCGCGGATCCTGATTTTCATGTGATCTCCGTATATCGCAGCGATCGCCAGCCGCAATCACGCAACTCTGATGAAGTTCTGACGGGCGATCCTGAGTTGCCTGGATTTTCCGTCAGCGTTGCTGCACTCTTTTTGGCATAAAGGCAATCATGTCGCAACATGTTGAAACTGAGTCAGAAACGTTTGTGCTCCGGGGGCTGTCGTGGGATCAGTATCTGGCCGTCCTGGATGTTCTCGGACATCATCGACTGCGTCATTGTTTTGCAGATGGAGAAATGGAGCTCTGGCGGACCATTTATGACGTGACGTGGCAAGAATACGTAGCGTTCCTTGAAGTTCTCGGCGACGTGAGTTGTCGCCATCAGTATGCAAATGGAACCCTGGAAATGATGTCACCACGAAAAGACCACGACTGGATGAAACGGTTTCTCGGTCGAATCGTCGAACACGTTTCGATGGAATTCGATATCGATATTCAATGTATCGGTTCCACAACAATCACATCTGCAGTCGTCGAACGGGGGTTTCAGCCGGACGAAGCCTACTACATCGCCAACGAACCTCGCGTACGTGGTAAAGATCTGTTTGAACCGGATGTTGATCCACCGCCGGATCTGCTTATCGAAGTCGATGTGACATCATCATCAGCGTCACGCCTGCCGAGTTTTGCTGCGATGGGTGTTCCGGAAGTCTGGCGATTGGTCGATCATGTTCTAGAATTCCTGCGGCTTCAGCCAGATGGGCACTATGCTTCGCACGGTACAACTGCGTCATTTCCAATGCTGACGACGGATGACGTTCACGAATCGTTTGAAAAACTTGCGACTCAAACGGAAAACCGGGTTCTTCGAGACCTGGTTGCAAAGTTGCGAGTGAAGAATGACCAATGACCAAATCTCAATGACCAATGTCAAAGCACGTTCTGCTCGCTATTTCATTGGTCATTCGGACTTGGTCATTGGTCATTCCTCACGCCCTGTTCATTGGTCATTCACCTGAAAGGTCTACTCATGCCCCATTCCGCTCCGAAACTTCACAACGCCATGTGGCCTGGTCTTGTTGGCAAAGGCGATGGCGAAGGTCAGGAACCGCCGATCAGTCTGGAGAAAATGCTGCAGTTGACTGCGGCTGCGAATGTGAATGGACAGAAATTCGATGGCATTGATTACTTCCTGTTTCTGCCTCATACAAACCCTGAAGCGACTGATGCAGAACTGAACAAGATCGCCGATCAGATTGCGAGCTATGGCTTCGGCGTTGGATCACTCGTGGCACCGGTTTGGCCAGGTACCGTCGGTGATTCCGCGATGGGTGATGAGGCGGCTCGGGAAAAATTTCTCAGCGCGGTGAAGATGGCCTGTCGCATCGCCGGAATCTTTGAAAAACATGGCGTACGAAAGTACGGCGTCATTCGCATAGACTCCGCTGAGTTCGGGGTTGCCAAGTGGCGCGAAGACGCGAAGGCCAACACTTCAAAAATCGCCGCGACGTTCCGTGAAGCAGCGAAGATCGCTGCCGATCATGGTCAGCGACTCGCTGCGGAAGGCGAAATCTGCTGGGCTGGCATGCACAGCTGGAAAGACATGCTCAACCTGCTGGAAGAAGTCGGCATGCCGGAGACTCTGGGCTTTCAGGCCGACCTGGCTCACACGTACCTGTACCTACTCGGCTACAACGCTCCGGAATGTGCGCTGGTCAAAGAAGGCCACACCGACGAAGAGTTTTACGCCGCCTACAAGACAATGACCGACAAACTGCGCCCCTGGACGATCGACTTTCATGTCGCTCAGAATGACGGTCATGTCCACGGTGCCGGCTCGCACGACAAAACCGGCAAGCATTGTCCGGCGGACGATCCCAATGGCAAACTTGATATTGTCAAATGTTCGGGCTACTGGCTGCAGGGCGCGGCTGAACGCGGCATCAAACACATCTGCTGGGACGGCTGCATGTTTCCAAACGCAATGCTCGAAAACCCTTCCACATGGAACACAATTCTTGGTACGATGATCAAGGTTCGCAATGCGCACGGGTGGGAGTAGGAAGTTACTTCGAACCGAATCGATCCGCAATCCGAGCTTCCCCTGTAAAGAAAGCAACCCATGGCGATTGACATTCAGGAATTGAAGAATCTTCCACCGGACAAGAAGCTGCAACTCGTAACCATGTTGTGGGACGACCTGCGGGAGAGTGGTATTCCGCAATTGCCACCGGAGGAGTGGGAGGAAATATTTCGTCGCGACAAATACATGACAGATCACCCGGAAGAGTCTCTGACCACCGAGCAGATGTGGGCGAGTGTTGATGAATTGCTGAAGAAATGATGGACTTGCGATTCGATAAACGCTTTCCGGTAGATCTCGCCGCAACTATTCAATGGTATGAACGAGTTTCTCCGGAAGCGTGTGACCGGCTGCGTGCGTCGATTACAGATCGGCTGGTTTCAATTAGCGAGTTTCCTGAATCGTTCCAGCTCTTGACCACTGGTCGAGGACATCGTGGCTCATCAATCTCCGGCTTTCCGTGGCTGATTGTCTTTCGAATCGAGAAAGATAACGTCAGGCTACTTCGGATAGTTCACCTTTCCAGTGACTGGCAGTAAAACTCGTTTTTCTTCAAGCACTTTTTACCCGTAAGACAGGCACTGCCATATGTCCCAACTCAAACCCCTCAACATCGGTCTCATCGGTTACGGCTTTATGGGCCGGACGCATTCGAACGGTTATAAACGCGTCAATGATTTTTTCCCGGAACTCAAATATCGGCCGGTGCTCAAGGCGATCTGTGGCCGCAGTGAAGATCAGTTGAAAAAGTTTGCGGAGCAATGGCAGTACGAATCCACAGAGACCGACTGGCGCAAATTGATCGAGCGCAAGGATATCGACGCGATTGACATCTGCACGCCAAATAACTCGCACGCCGAAATCGCGATCGCGGCGGCTGAAGCGGGCAAGATGATTCTGTGCGAAAAGCCACTCGCGATGAATCCGGTCGAAGGCCAGAAAATGGTTGATGCGGTCGAGAAAGCAAAAGTTGCCAACACCGTATGGTACAACTATCGCCGTGTCCCCGCTGTTTCGCTGGCCAAGCAATTGATCGATGAAGGACGACTGGGGCGCATCTTCCATTACCGGGCGAATTTTCTGCAGGACTGGACGATCAACGCCGACCTGCCGCAGGGCGGAGCGGCTCTATGGCGACTGGATGCTGCGGCAGCTGGCTCAGGGGTTACGGGCGACCTCCTGGCGCATTGCATCGACACCGCCATCTGGCTCAATGGCTCCATCAGCAACGTAACGGCGATGACGGAAACCTTTATCAAGGAGCGAAAGCACAACCTGACCGGCAAGATTGAGAAAGTCACGATCGACGACGCCTGTGCGTTCCTCTGTCATTTTGCGAACGGTTCCCTCGGTCTCTTCGAATCGACCCGCTACGCTCGCGGACACAAGGCACTGTACACGTTCGAAATCAATGGCGAAAAAGCATCCATCAAATGGGATCTGCATGACCTGCATCGCCTGGAATACTTCGACCATGCCGACGACTCACTGATTCGCGGCTGGCATCAGGTCCACTGTACGGATGGCGACATGCCATACATGGGCAAGTGGTGGGTCGGCGGGCTGCAGATCGGTTACGAACACACGTTTGTGCATCAAGTCGCCGACTTCATCGCTGCCCTCGAATCCGGCAAGCCGTGCAGCCCTACATTTCGTGAGGCTCTCGAAACCCAGAAGGTCTGCGAAGCCGTCCTGGACAGCGCGAAATGCGGCCAGTGGAAGGAAATTGCGTAGCCTGACTCAAGTTGCCCGGCTATAATCCTCGAATCAATTCCGAACGGCGGTTGAAGGATTTTCTTTCAACCGCCGTTCCGTTGGTTGTGGTGTCTTACATTT
>Ga0154020_10000558_pt1 | contig 45811 bp, 32 predicted proteins | sample Klosneuvirus_201_FD_109709 | JGI IMG/M metagenome (GOLD analysis project Ga0154020, IMG submission 109709) | Active sludge microbial communities from wastewater, Klosterneuburg, Austria - Klosneuvirus_20160825_MG | ecosystem: Engineered > WWTP > Aerobic digester > Activated sludge | place... | reverse complement strand
GACTGAGGAACCAAAGACTGAGGAACCAAAGACTGAGGAACCAAAGACTGAGGAACCAAAGACTGAGGAACCAAAGACTGAGGAACCAAAGACTGAGGAACCAAAGACTGAGGAACCAAAGACCGAGGAACCAAAGACTGAGGAACCAAAGACCGAGGAACCCAGTACCTCAGGAGACGAGTGTTCCCCAGTGGCTGATGAAAAAGATGCGGCAGAAGAGAAAAAGGCCGACCAGCCTGCCAGTGTTTCCGATACCCCCGACACCATCGCAGAACGGCTGAAGACGGCGGTTGTCATTGAATTCAAAAACACGCCCCTGAACGAGGCCATGACGTACATTGGCACTGCAATCAAGACAGAGATCACGATTGATGGTGAAGCACTGAAGGCTGCGGGGTTCACGCAGGTCATGCCTCAGACATACGATCTCGGTTCAGTACCGGCATTGTCAGCGATCGATGCGATCCTCCAAAAATATGCGGCCGAACGAGACCCAATCGTGCTGGTCGTCGATGAGACAAATAAGAAGCTTCTGATCACGACGGGTATCAAAGCCAAAGCCGACGGATTGACTCCGTACGAAATGAAGGCTCCAGTGGCAGCGACGACAGACGAAACAAACCCGGACAAGCCTGAGTTTGTGATTCCTGTCGTGGAGTACAAACCGCTCGACGACGAACTCAAGGCCGGAATTCGCGAACAATTGCTGGATCAAAAAGTTCGTGCCGCTTTGACTGAACGCCAAGATCTAATAATTCCCCGAATGAAAGAGTTGGAAGCAGAGCGTGCAAAGTATCGACGTGATCTATTCAGTGAAAACTCAAGTATCACGCCGCAGCAATTGAACGAAAAGACCCGTGAAACAGCTCCCGCGGCTATTGAAAAACTGAAGGCGATTGCCAAGGAATTCGGCTGCGACTTCGTGGAAACACCCCTCCTGAGCTTCTCGGAGCTTGCCGAGGGCGAAACTTATCCAATCGGCTCGGCCACTGTTCCGGAGTCGCAAACCGTCGCACGATTTGTGTTCGAATCCTTCCCCGAAGATGTCACAAATGAAACCACGCTGTTTATCGCTCAGCGTGCGACACGAAATTCCGACGATCCGGACGGTGGCGAGACTCGCTACTGTTGGGTTGTGACCGGGTACGCACCCAGCCATGTTCCGGCTCTGAACGATCCAGGAATTCACGACCAGGTCGTTCAGGCGTGGAAACGCGTCAAAGCTCGCGAGATTGCGAAGGCGCGTGCTCAAGCACTGGCTGACGTGGTGAAGGCTGGACTTGCCAAACCAGAAGGCGAAAAGAAGACGATGTCAGAATCCCTCGAAGGCCAGACAGTGCTCGGAACGGACACCTCTGCCGTCGTGACCATGCGACAAACTCTCCCGTTTTCGTGGATGGAGCAGGTCAACGCGCCACCGATGACATTCCAGCCACCGTCGGCTCGCTTGTCCAGCATTCGCTTCGCTGACGAAATTGGCGGGACAATTCGATTTGCAGGCCCCAAGTTTATGGCGGGTGTTTTCGAGGATCTTGCTAACAACGAGGTTGGAGTCGTTCACAACGAAGACTTCAGCAGTTACTACGTCGTCCAGGTCCTTGACCGCACTCAGGACGATCAGATCGGAGAAGACATTCTGCGGCAACAATTCCTTACCGAGGGCAAGCAATTCGGTTTCTCACGAGGTGCCGTCGCCGGCCTGGTCCAGAACGATATCGCTGGCCCGACTGCCCTGGAATGGGAGAAAGAAACCTGGCGAAAATACGGAATCAATCCGGACGAACGCCGTGACGACTGATCATCAGGAATCCAAAATCGGTCGTGCCAGGCAGATTCCATGTGCCCTTGAGGTAATACATTATACTTCACGCAGTGCAGACTGAGGGACTTTCAAAGGCAACGTTTTGCATGTCCCTTCTCCCCCTGACAAGGGGGAGAAGGTGGCCGGCAGGCCGGATGAGGGGGCTGACCTTGGAGTTCATATGATAAACCAGAAAACAGTTGATTCATCCCCCTCACCCTAGCCCTCTCCCCCCGTGGAAAATCCGTCAAGTTGGAAAATCAATTGCGGGGGAGAGGGGACAATCGCAAGGCAATCGACGGCGTCATTTCTGACCGGGTGAAGTATAAGTCGCACGGCAAGATTGAATTTACCACCGACGCTGACAGCATCGGCCATGTGGCTGACGCTGCCAGCGTCAGCGACGGTAATTTCATTTCTGCCGATCGCCTTAGCGCCCGTGGAGCAGTTTCTGAACCAGCACTTGATCATCAGCTGGATTCACGGAACGTAAATCCAGCAGGACAGCACCTTCTTCAATTCGTCCCCAGACACCTGGCACACCCATTCGCAGGATACGCGCCAGCAGCTGAGGCTGCGTGTTGGGTGACCTCACGGCAATAGCGATCGACGGCAGCTGATGCCCGGCGCAGGAACCGCCGCCAACTTCGGCCACACTTGCCACGACTTCCAGTGTTAATTCGGTCGATGCCAGGGTCTGTTCAATGATCGATTCAGCTCTGGCGGTGAGCGTTGCGATATCGGCCTGCAGCATTTGATACAGGGGCAATTCACTGAATGCCTCGCCCCGCGCATGAATCATCAGGGTTGCATGCAGCGCCGCCAGACTGATCTTGTCGATTCGCAAACAGCGGGCCAGCGGATGATGACGCAGAATGGAGATCAGAGGCGCACGGCCAGCAATGATTCCAGCCTGCGGACCGCCCATGAGTTTGTCGCCGCTGCCGAGAACAAGATCCGCGCCCTGCTCGATACTGGTTCGAAAATCCGGTTCTTGGAATGCTTGAAGCACAGGAGCTGGAAACAGCTGCCCGCTGCCGATGTCGTCGAACATCATCACGCCGCGCGCCTGAGCAAGCCCGGCCAGTTCCATCGTGGACGGCTCAGTGGTAAATCCAACGATGCGGAAGTTGGACGCATGAACTCGGAGAATCGCCACCGCGCGATCGCTGATGGCCGACTCGTAATCTCGCAGGTGAGTTCGATTCGTGGTGCCAACTTCACGCAAAATCACGCCCGCCGTCTGGAAGATTTCCGGCAGGCGAAATGATCCGCCAATCTCGACCAGCTGACCGCGTGAAATCAAAACTTCACGACCGTGACACAGAGCCTGCAGCACCAACAATGTCGCACCCGCATTGTTATTGACAATCAGACTGCCTTCGCAGCCTGTGATTGACCTCAGCAGATCGTCAGTTTGAAATCCGCGATAGGATCTTTCGCCCGAGTCCGGATCCGCTTCCAGCAGACATGTGCCCGCTGCATCAGACATCGCAAGCCGCGCCGCATCAGCCAGCGGCGCGCGACCGAGGCCCGTGTGGAGCAGTACGCCTGTGGCATTGATGACTCGCCGCGGTGCCTGCAGCAGAAAACGATCCATGTCCGCGACCAGCCAGCGAATCACAAGATTTCCGGCATCGGCCCTGGAGACAACGGGCACACCGGCGGCAAGTTGTTGTCGAAGACGATCGATCGCGGTCACGAGTTTCATTCGAACCAGATCCGCTCCGAACCGCTCCGACAGCGATACAACTTCAGTGCGTGCCAAAACCTGCGTCATTGAAGGAAGGAATTTACGGGCATCGTCGGACACGTAGAAATCTCGCGGAACTCACGGACGCACTTCAAATCGGCGACTAGTGCTTTGTCACTCTCTAATTTGGGTGTGGCCGGGGTTGGAGGACGATAGTCCGAAACCCCGGGGCTTCCTTCGCTCCGCTCAGTCCAGCCCCGGCCACCCAACACCTGTTCCTGGCTGCGACAAAGCACCAGTGTGTGTTGAGTTATACACCGGGCGGTCCAAATTGAGACATTCACCGCACCATCTTTTCCCTAATCCAGCCACAACCTGTGCGGCGAGCCGAACGGTCAGAACGTCGCCGTCACGGAAAAAACCCGCATCAATGATATAACCAAAGACCTGCGACCTTGTTGTGACTCACGAATCTCGCGGCTCCAATAGGTGCGCAATGCGGACGATTCGATAACCGTCAGGTTTGACTTCGAGCGTATCGATCCAGTGGGTGTCCTGCCAGTGGTAGCGGATCTGGACTCGGGCAATCGTGCCGGACAGCAGTGACGTTTTCGCGATCTGCAGGTTTTTGGCGGTATTTGCCGCAGCGACGTTTGCACGCGCGGCGCGTGATGATCGCTGCATCAGCAGGATATCTGTTCCCAGTTGTTCGATGTCGGAAAACAGCTCTTCCACCTGTTCTGCCGAAAGCAGAGCTTCTCGCATGGGCGGCAGTTGCGACAGATCCATGCCATCGTGGTTCGGCGGATGTGCGACTTCTGAGAGACCAACCGCTGTCTGTCCAACGGCCGCCGTGCGTGTTTTTTCCGGAAGCGCTTCCAGAGTTGGCTGGGGCTCGGTTTCCGGTTCCGGCGGTCGCAGGCGAAACCATGCTCGGCGAGACATCTTTTTTGCATCAGACATGATCAATCACCTTTTACTATTCCACTTGCGGTGGCTCAAGAAACATTGGTGTACTGGCCAGCGGGGTTTGGTCGAGTTTCGATGAGGGTGCATGACATTGAGTACAATTGTTTCGCCACGGATGAGTCGTGCGAATGCCTTGCAGGCCGGCGAATCCATGACAGCTCATACATTCGCCACGCATCCATGTGGAATGCGGAATTTGTGGTGGAGCACCAGCGAACGCTCGCGGCCCGGCGGTTGGTGCGAGTAATCCGACAAAAGAACTTTCCCGGAACAACGCGGCGGGCGTATGCCGAGGATTGCTTTCTACGTGACACTGAGTGCAGTTGGCCAGAAACTGATGCGACATCTTTGGAATTCGCAGGGATTCGGTCTTCGCCCCTTCGCTATGACATGCCATGCAAGCGGCCGTTGACGTTTCGCTCACCGCATGCGGAATTGTCGGCGGAGCACCGTTGAAGGCTCGATTTGCCTCGAGGCGCACAAGTGAGGCTGCTTTTTCTTCGGCAGAGATTTTGAATTCCGCAAACGTGTCGGTCTTAGATTTCAGGTCGGTCAGTGTTGTTCGGAACGCCGTGGTGCGGTGGCGAGTCGCTTCGTGCATATCGGCATAGCGCGTCGCGGTGATCGTATCGGGGGCGAGCGACGTTGTGTTGTCGGCAGCCAACAGCAACAATCTCGGAGTAACCTCGGAAGTGTGCATGGGAGCCCGAAGTCCCGTGAAATATCCCACGACCGTGAGGGAAATCACGACAACGCAGATCAGTGTGACGATGTTTTTTGTTTTGGTGTCAGTCATGATTTTTGCATGTTGAATTCAGACGGAAGGTCGATTTGAAATCAAGTACGTTAGGCTTTCTAGCCTGACTCGACCTCTGCCATGTCAGACTGGAAAGCCTGACGTACTTTTACACACGCTACACCTTGCTGATCCGCACGGCCGTTTTTTTGTAGTCCGGCTGTTTTGAAAACGGATCCACGGCATCCAGTGTCAGATCGTTGACCAGCAACGATTCGTCGAAAAACGGGATGAACACAGAACCACGCGGCGGTTGGCCTCGCCCGTTGATCCACGCCTGAATTTCCAGCACACCGCGACGAGATTCGACTTTGACTTTGTCGCCGTTTCGGATGTTCGCTGCGGCTGCGTCGTCGGGGTGCATTTCGATGTACGCCGATGGCATGGCGCGGCTGAGTTCTGGGATGCGACGCGTCATGCTGCCGCTGTGCCAGTGTTCGAGAACTCGGCCTGTACACAGCATAAACGGATATTCATCATCCGGCACTTCTGCAGGTGGCACCCACGGATGGAACCAGATCTGCGCGCGATCGTCGTGCGTCGAAGAATGATAGAACTGAATCTGCTTGTCTGCGGCAACGTATGGATCGTAACCTTCAGAAAAGCGGAACTTTGTTTCCTGCCAGTGACCGTCTTTTTCTACTACTGGCCAACGCAGTCCGCGAGCCTTCACGTACTCATCGTACGGAGCCAGGTCTTTGTGCTTCAATCGCGAGAACTGGCGATACTCTTCGAACAGATGACGATCGACGTTGACGTCGTAATAATTCTCCCAGTTCCAGAAGGGCACTGGTTTTCCGCTGTCGTCCATGACTTCGAACAGGAAGCGACCGTCACGATCTTTCATGCCTTCGATGCCGCGTTCGAAAAGTTTATGAGCGACCGCGAGTGTTTGCCAGCAATCGTCGCGCGCTTCTCCGGGAGGATCGACCATCTTGAACCACTGCTGAGTCCGGCGTTCGGAATTGCCGACGACGCCGTTCTTTTCGACCCACATGGCCGACGGCAGAATCAGGTCGGCCAGTCGAGTCGTTGCAGTTGGATAGACGTCGCTGACGATCAGGAACTTGTCGTCGAGTTTCGCTTTGGGATTGAACAGCTTGTTGAGATTCGGCAGAGTCTGGCCGGGGTTGGTCACCTGCACCCAGATCGTTCCGATGTCGCCGCCTTTGTCCGTAGCCGTACAGAAACTCTCCCACATTTGAACAGTGTGATAACCGGGAGTTGCATTGATCCGCCCTTCCGGCACTTTCCAGAAACCTTCCGCCTTTTGTCGATGAGCAGCATCGGTGACCACCATGCCGCCCGGCAGCGCGTGAGCCAGTGTGCCGACTTCGCGAACGGTTCCGCACGCCGACGGTTGTCCGGTGAGACTTGTCGGGGCGTTGCCGGGCGTACCGAAATGACCGCTCAGCAGATGAATGCCATGCACCATCGAATTGATGGCCGTTCCGCGAGTGTGCTGGTTCATGCCCATGCACCACAGTGAGGTGATCTTCAGTTTGGGGTCGCCAAATAGATCGCCCAACATGCGGATTTTGTCGGCGGGAACTCCGCTGAGCTCTTCGACATATTCCGGTGTATACGGTTCCAGTTGTGCTTTGTATTCGTCGAACGTAATCGCCTTGCCATGCAGGTTGGGATTCGCGTCGTCAGGCGCTTTGAAGCTGCAGAACGATTCTACAAATTGGCGATTTAACGTCCCGTTTTTGATCAGAAGATGTGCGATCCCGTTGGCGATAGCAAGGTCACCGTGGCCCTTCATTTCCAGATAGTGCTGGCAGGCTTCGGTGGTCCGCGTCCGGCGTGTGCCTATATCGATCAGCGTGATTTTTTCACCTTTGCTGCGACGGTCGATGACTCGGGAGAACAACACGGGGTGCATCTCAGCGGGATTATTGCCCCACATAATCAGCACGTCGCAGGCATCCAGATCATCGTAACAGCCAGCCGGTTCATCAACGCCGTAGGTTGCAAGAAATCCAGTCACGGCAGACGACATACACAGCCGAGCGTTCGGGTCGATGTGATTGTTCGACAAACCGCCCTTCATGAATTTTTGAGCCGCATAGCCTTCAGGAATCGTCCATTGTCCGGAACCATAAAACGCGAATCGCCCGGGATCGGCTTCGATACGATCGGCGATGACGTCCAGTGCTTTGTCCCACGTAATTTCTTCGTACGTGTCGGTCTTGCCCTTGCGCAGCAGCGGCTTCGTCAGACGGTCTTTGCCGTACAGAGCGGCTCCGACATGATATCCCTTCACGCACAACAGGCCTTTGTTGACTTCGGCGTTTCGATCACCGGCGACAGCAACGACTTTGCCTTCCTGAACGCCAACCTGCACATGGCAGCCCGTGCCGCAAAAACGACACGGCGCTTTATTCCACTGCACGTCATCGCCACCAACGCCCTGAGCTTCATTGGCGTTTAGAATGGGTAACAGTGATGACGTGCTGCCAGTCGCAACGGCCGCTGCCGCCGCCATCGCTGTGGTCTTGATGAATTGACGTCGCTCCATCATTGTTGTCTGATGACCCGTGGATTTGTGTTGATCGCTCATAACGTGAATATTTTCCTTCTTTATTTTCTCGGTTTTAGGCGAGTGGCAGAAAAGAATTTGGTCAGTGCTGACGCTGCCAGCGTCCGCCACGTGGTCGATGCTGCCCGCATCGGCAGGTGTCCTTCACGCGGTCTGAATTGATGTCCTTGTTCCGAGGCTCCAGCCTCGGAACACGCTGCTCCGGAGGCTCCTGCCTCCCGAGACTCTCGCTGGAGGCAGGAGCCTCCAGTGCGTTGCGTTCCAGGGCTGGAGCCCTGGAACGAGGATTGAAAGTCTCATTCCTGACCGCGTGAAGCAGAAGTCTTCAATTGCCGGTCGCCCTACTTCACGTCCGAGGTGCCAAATTGGCTTTATCTTCAAAATGAACAAACACCACATCGACCATCAGAACTCCTGGCTGAGTTCTCAGCCATGTCGTCGATTCTTCCATCTGATGGCGATTCCGAACGTCGATGATGATGGGAATTCGAGTGCTCGTCGGACTCCAGTCTCCCACTTCCAGTTCCGGGCGAGTCGCCAGTTTTTCTGGAAGCTCAGGCCGCAACGCAGCATCGGGATCCAATGTTGCGACAACACTCGCGATCATCGTTGTTCCTTTCAATTCATCTTGCTAAAGTAGACCCGGAAGTCTACTATTGGCGGCATGATTTCGTCAACAGCCAAGTATGCTCTGCGAGCCGTGGTTCACATGGGAAGTCAACATGATGAATTCATTGGTCGAGCGGAAATTGCTGAGGCGACTCTTGTTCCTGTCGATTACCTATTAAAAGTTCTGAACGGACTGGTCGTTGCAGGTCTGGTCGAATCTCGACGAGGGCCTGGCGGAGGTTATCGGCTGACAATGTCGCCCAGAGAAATGGCTGCGCTGCAGGTTGTGCTTGCTATCGAAGAAATTCCAAGAATCACCGAATGTCCTTTTGGAAATTCTAAAGACGGGAATCTCTGCTCACTCAACAAACTGCTGGATGATGTCTGTCGTCTGGTGGAAGTGGCGTTTGCTGGTGCCACAATTGCCGATTTAATTCCCGGAAGAAAGTGTTCACGGACGTGCGACTCCCCAAACAAGCCAACAGACTGCTAGCTGCGGATCGACAGCGTGGTTCCATTGCCGGAACCTTCGCGCTTGCTGTTTGTCTTGTCGCATTAGCAGGCTTTTACCTTGCAGCGCACATCGGCTCTCCACCCGACCCCGCGTCCTCTGATGTCGCGCACCACTCACTGGTCCACCGACGCGAGCAGGCTGTTGATTTGATCAAAGATCGTGAGCCGCAAGGCGCTAGCCGCGGGTTTTCGCCCCTGTTTTCCAACATATCACCGGCGGCTAGCGCCCTGCCGCTCACTAAATCGACAGCCAGTGGAGCCGAAATGCCATCAAGTACTTCGAAGCTCACGCAGCATGCCACGACCATCCGAAAACCTGTCGGGCCGCCTCAAGTAATCACCGGCTTGACCGATCCGCACGGTAACGCCGTTACCGTTTCCTGTTCAACATGCCATGCGACTCGGAAGCCGAACTCAGAAAACAAAGCAGCGGTCGACCTGAACGAGTTTCACAGTTCGCTGAAGATCGCTCACGGAAAAATCAGCTGCCTCTCCTGCCACAACGCCAACGATTATGATTCACTGAAACTCGCCGATGGCAGCAGGATTGAATTTACCGAAGTCATGAGCCTGTGCGGTCAATGCCACGGTCCTCAGTTGCGAGACTACGAACACAACGTTCACGGCGGAATGAATGGTTACTGGGATCTGACGAAGGGACCTCGGCAGAAGAATAACTGCGTCGATTGCCACAATCCCCATTCGCCACAATTCCCAAAGATGCAGCCGACGTTTAAACCCAGAGATCGATTCCTGGATTCACATCCCCATGAGTAACACGCGTCATTCCCGCGCAGGCGGGAACCCAGTAAACCACTAAGATCGATTTCTGAATTCATACCGTCATGAGTAACCCTGTTCCCTCGGATCATTCCAACAACGCGCCGCTGCTGCCGATTCTGGATCAGCCGTCGTCGCGGCGAACTGCGTTCAAAGTGGCTGGAGCTGCATTGGGGCTCGCGGCTTTCGGCAAGGCGGTGTCTCCGCTGATGGTCATTCCAGAGAATGTCTCGGTCGATGAATTCCTGCAGCAACACTATAAGGAACTGTCGGACGACGACAAATCAAAAGTATTTGCTCGCCTGGAAGCAGAAACCAAGGAACACTACGGAGCCAACGTCACAATCTCGGATCCGCAGGCGATTCCCGGAGTAAAGTTTGGCTACGCCATCAACCTTAGCAAATGCAACGGCAATGGTGCCTGCATGGAAGCCTGCAACAAAGAAAACAATCATCATCGCGGAGTTGACCAGTCCTACATTCGAGTGCTGGAAATGTCCAAAGGTTCGCTGGACATGGAACACGGTTCCACCACCTACGATCACACAGTTCCACAGGACGACAAATTTTACATGCCGGTGCAGTGTCAGCAATGCGACAACCCGCCGTGCGTCACGGTGTGTCCGGTTGAAGCCACATGGAAAGAAGATGATGGCATCGTCGTTGTTGACTACAACTGGTGCATCGGCTGTCGCTACTGTGAAGCCGCTTGCCCCTATCACGCTCGGCGATTTAACTGGGAACAACCGGAAATTCCGGCGGAAGATGTGAATCCGGTCCAGGCCTATCTGTCCAACCGTATCCGCCCGCAGGGCACGATGGAAAAGTGCCATTACTGTCTGCATCGAACTCGCGAAGGCCGAGCCCCCGCGTGCCTGGAAGCCTGCCCCACCGGTGCCCGAGTCTTCGGCGACATGAACGACCCCGATTCTGATATCAACTATGTTCTGAAGAACAAGCGTGTCTTTGTGCTGAAAGAAGAGCTTGGCACACAACCGAGCTTCTTTTACTTCTTTGATTGAAAGGTAGCCACTACCGTGGCTGAATCTACGAATAACGGGCTCACTTATACTTCACGCGGTGCAGACTGAGGTTGTTTCAAAGTCAACGTTTTCGATGTCCCTTCTCCCCCTGGCAAGGGGGAGAAGGTGGCCGACAGGCCGGATGAGGGGGCAGACCTGGAGTAAATATGAGGAACCAGAAAACAGTTGATTCTTCCCCCTCACCCTAGCCCTCTCCCCCCGTGGAATACGTGTACAGTTGGAAAAGCAATTGCGGGGGAGAGGGGACAATCGCAAGAAAATCCACAGCTTCATTTCTGACCGCGTCAAGTATAGTTGAACAGCGCCACTTTATTCGGGGTAGTAGCCCGAAGCGTCAGCGCGGGAACGAGTTAAGTACAATCCCTCGCTCACACTTCGGGTTGCAAAAACGCTCGGTTTCCGCCAATCCTGGCGCTATCCACACAGAAAACACCTGACCACAATGTCCGCGACCACACCTGAAACACTGACCGAAACTGACACTATTGATGCAGTACGCAGCTATCCGAAATTCATCTGGTGGGGACTCAGCGAAGCCACCAATGGTGGCGTTGGGTTTTATCTGTGGATGTTTGTGCTGACCGCGATCTCACTGGTCGGAGCCAATGCGTGGGCTCATCAGGTGGCGACGGGAATGATCGTCACCAACATGACAGATCACGTCAGTTGGGGACTGTACATCGCCAACTTCACGTTCTTCGTGGGCCTCGCAGCGGGTGGCGTGATGATGGTGATTCCCGCTTATTTGTATGACGACGAAGAGATGCATCGAGTTGTCATCATTGGCGAAGCTGTCGCCATCGCCGCCATCGTGATGTGTACTCTGAGCGTCGTGGTCGATCTGGGACGCCCGGACAGGTTCTGGCATTTGCTGCCGGGAATCGGTCGACTGAACTGGCCGGTTTCGATGCTGACGTGGGACGTGATCGTCCTGAACGGCTATCTGCTCATCAATCTGCACATCGTCGGTTATTTGTTGTACATGCAGTTTCTGGGACGTCGGCCAAATCCAATGTGGTACGTGCCTTTTGTGTTTCTTTCGATCGCCTGGGCCATCAGCATTCATACGGTGACCGCGTTCTTGTACTGTGGTCTTGGCGGTCGCCCCTTCTGGAACACGGCCTTGCTGGCACCCAGATTTTTGGCATCGGCTTTTGTCAGCGGCCCGGCATTCATCATTCTGGTGATGAGAATTCTGCGCATTACGACGGGATTCACACCACCGGTCGGCCCGGCCCGGACGCTCATTCAAATCATTCGCATCGCCATGACGGTCAACCTGGTCATGCTGGCCAGTGAAGTGTTCACGATGTTCTACACCGGCGGGGCACACGCAGCGTCGGCCAGATACCTGTTCTTCGGCCTGCACGGACATTACGGCCTGGTTCCGTGGATGTGGACATCGCTCGCCTGCAACATTGTCGGCACGATCCTGTTTTTCATGCCCGCCGCGCTGGAACGCGGTTCCGTTCGTATTTCAGCCTGTGTGCTGTGCATCGTGGGAATCTGGATCGAAAAAGGCATGGGACTGATCGTTCCTGGCTTCATCCCCAGCACTCTGCACGAGATCGTCGAATACACACCCAGCCTGACGGAATGGAAAATCAGCGCTGGGATCTGGACCTTCGGTTTAATGGTTCTGACACTCCTGCTTAAATTGACCATGACCGTTTTCAACCGCACTAAGACCACGCAGGAGCATGATCCTGCGAGATTATCGATCGGAATCGAGTAACCAGAGATACTGATCCGCACGGATGCACTGCGGGCCGACCAATGTCCGAAGACAGCGTCAACAAACAGACCTGCCCCCTTTGATCCTTTCTGGGGCATGACTTGGCGAGCGGTGGGTGTCAGCCCACCGAGTTGCCGGCATTTGACTCGGAGGGCTTACGCCGCTCCGCTCGCCGGGTTTGCGGCGACTGCGGACGTCACTCCCCTGATTGTGAATCCTGCGATTATGCCATTTAACTTATGCATGGGTGCTTAAGCCGGGCTGATTCGAGCGTTGGCGCTTTGGAATGTGCATGACATGCTGGCAGAGGATGTATTCGGCGAGCGCGAAATGGAGCCGTCAAGCTCCGCCGTGACGAGCACCCAAGGGACAATCGCAGTATGATCGAAGTACGCATCAAGATTCGAAATCCGCGAACGGAAGTCATTTTTCTGGTCGTGGATGGCGTGCCGGAATCACCGAATGAGGATCCGGACGGCATGGATTTGACTGCTGATCAATTCTTTGGGGCATTGCCAGATTGCCTCCATCGCTCGCGCTAATGGAATGACTCTGGCGACCATACTCCACGCGGTGAGGAATGAGGCTGTCAATCCTCGTTCCAGGGCTCCAGCCCTGGAACGCAACGCACTGGAGGCTCCTGCCTCCAGCGAGAATCCCGGGAGGCAGGAGCCTCCTGAGCAGCGTGTTCCGAGGCTGGAGCCTCGGAACAAGGACATCAATTCAGACCGTGTGAAGTATAACAATGTTGCCGAGATCGGACGTGTCTCGGGGCTTCTTGTTGAGAACTGGGAGCAAGGAGTTTGACAGTCGATTTTCTGTCACCTGTTTCGCTCAAGTAACGAAAGGGACCAACTCACTTCTGAATCAATGAGCTGCGTCCGCTTATCACGCCCGCCACGATCGGCTCGGCAGTTGTCGATTGAACGTACTCGATTTCAGTCGTAGACTGCTCGTTATGGCAAATGAAAATCCTCGGAAGATCGCTCAGGTTGTGCGCTGGCTCGGTCCAATCCTCGACGCACTGCGCGAATTGGGTGGTAGTGGTACGGCGAAGCAGGTTGAGGAAATCATTGCGCGCAACAGTGGCGTCACCGAAGCTGAACGAACAACACTGCTTAAATCAGGGCAGACTCGATTCTATAATCAGATCAATTGGGCAAAGCTCTATCTGCGTTATGAAGGATTGATCGTTTGTCCGAAGTCCGGAATCTGGCAGCTGACAGAAACTGGCGAGCGAACCGACTTGACGATTGATGAAGCCGAACGGATTGCGAAGCGGTGGCACAAGCATACCAGGGAACAGCGCAAACAACGTGCGAGTGATCAACCACAGGATGATGCCGCGATTGACGAATCAGAAATTGAGACCGAAGGACAACCGCAGAAGCGGGCCGCGTTCCTTCGCTGGATGGGACCTATTCTGGACGCATTGAGAGAACTTGGTGGGGTAGGCCGACCGAAGCAAGTCGAAGATATTGTTGCCCGCAACAATGACATTACTGATGCTGAGCGACAGGAACGTATCAAGACAGGGCAGCTGAAGTTTTCGAATCAGGTCGCTTGGGGAAAGCAATATCTGATCTACGAGGGTCTGCTTGTCTGTCCGAAACGCGGCGATTGGACACTCACAGACCGCGGCCAGCAGACACAACTCTCAATTGATGACGCAGCGGCCATTGCCAAAAAATGGGTCAAACATCACAAGGAGTTGCGCAATCAACGCATAGGTGATCACCATGAATCAGACGCAGCGGTCGATCCCGTGGATTCGGAACTTCCCGCACTTGATGACACGGACTCGATCAATGTGACATTACAGAAAGTAGAGTATGACCTTGCCGCCTGTGCGCGAGATACGAACTACACAGTCGAAGCATTAGCACGGTGGGTGAAGGCGATCGAACGCAAGCAGCAGGCGGTGCTTTACGGTCCACCAGGAACGGGAAAGACATTCGTTGCGGAACACTTGGCAAGGCACCTTGCAGACGAGGACGGCGGCTTCTATGAGGTGCTCCAGTTTCACCCGGCTTACTCTTACGAGGACTTCGTTCAGGGGATTCGCCCAACCACGCGGGCTGACGGTTATCTCGAATATGCCGTCATGCCGGGGCGCTTCATCGACTTCTGCGAACGTGCCAAGCGGTGCCGAGGTCGTTGCGTCTTGATTGTTGACGAGATTAACCGGGCGAACCTTTCGCGAGTGTTCGGCGAATTGATGTATCTGCTGGAATACCGCGACCGGGAAATCCCGCTCGCAGCCGGTGGCCGATTCCGGATTCCTCCAAACGTCCGCATTCTGGGCACGATGAACACAGCGGATCGCTCCATTGCCCTTGTCGATCACGCTCTTCGTCGTCGGTTTGCTTTTCTGGCGCTGCATCCCGATTTTGAAATCCTGCGACAGTTCCACCTTACGACCGGATTTGATCCAACTGCGCTGATCGAACTACTGCGGCGAGTAAATCGCCAGATCGGCGACCGTCACTACGAAGTTGGGATTTCGTACTTCCTGAGAAGCGACATCCGTGATCAGCTCGAAGATATCTGGCGAATGGAAATTGAACCCTATCTCGAAGAAGTCTTCTTCGATCAGGAAGCCAGGCTTGAGGAGCTTCGCTGGGATCGCGTCAGCGGTAGTCTGGCCTCATGATGCCTCGCACTCTTTCGCTCACCGAATATCAGCCGACCGGATTTTCAGCGACAGAGATCTCGATCGCCGAAGGTGAAGCGCTGTGGCAACAGTTTCAAAAAAAGGTGAACGTCGAGTTTCCCTCGCCAAAGACGCAGGGAGAATGGCGTTTGACGTCGCAGGGTTGGGTCGGGCACCTTCCGATCACGCCGGACTTAGAAATTCGGATTCATCCGCGGGTTCCGCTCCGCAATCTATTCGGAATGCTCGAATATGCCTATCGGCTGCGAAGCATTGATTTCCTGCCGGGGCTGATTGACTGTGAGTCACTGGACGGATTTTTTGAGCGTCTCGTCAGGATGGTCACAAGTCGCGCGTCGGATCGAATTCGAAAGGGATTGCACCGCGAGTACGTCCAGGTCTCTGAGCGTCTTCCGATGGTCCGCGGCCACGTGGACTTGGAGAGTCGGCTCCGACGCCCCTGGATGGTGGAGGTCGATTGCGAGTTCGACGACCACACTGCAGACCTGAAAGTGAACCAGATACTCGCCTGGACATTGTGGCGTGCAACGCGCACTGGACTTTGCGGGGAACTGGTGCTTCAAAGTGTTCGCAAGGTTCTGCGAGCGATGCTTTCTGTGGTGAGTCTGACGCCGACGGCATCAAGCGACTGCGTTCTTCGGGAGTACCATCGGCTCAACGAAGACTATCGGCCGATACATACTTTGTGCCGATTGATCCTGGAAAATGTGGGACCTTCTCACGAGATCGGACAGCACCAGATGTTGCCGTTTATCGTGAACATGAGCCATCTCTTCGAGTTGTTTGTTGCTGAATGGCTCACGGCAAACATCGATCACCGGTACACGTGCCAACCACAAGAACGAGTGCAGCTGGGCGACTCTGGTGACCTGGTTTTCCGAATTGACATTGTGGTCCGCGACACCGCAACCATGCAGCCACTGTGCGTCATTGATACCAAATACAAAATACCGGACAGACCATCGGCATCCGACATTGCTCAAGCCGTGACTTATGCGACACTCAAAGATTGCCGTGACGCTATCCTCGTTTATCCGAAACCCCTCGACTCTCCCCTGGATCTGGTTATTGGGAAAATCCGCGTGAGGAGCATGTCGTTCTCTCTTGATGGGGACCTGGCTCACGAAGGACAGCGATTTTTGATCGAGCTGTTTGAGTCGACTCGGATGGCATAGTGCGGAGAAGGCAAAAGGTGTCAGAGAAGGCAAAAGCTGGCAGAAACCGTCTTCTTAAACACCGCGTTTCGGTTTCCCGATCGCAAATCACACACTCCAGTCCTCGACCTGCAGTCCGGAGATTCTCGTGAATTCACGAGTGTTGTTCGTCACAAGGATCAAGCCATTGAGAGTCGCAATTGAAGCAATCTGCAAATCGCTGAAAGGGCACCACCCACCTTGATTCTGCTGGTGACTCACCGCCAGTTGCAGTCCAGCCTGGGCTGTTGCGATTCAGACGATTCCGTCTGCTTTCCAGGACAATCGCAACTGCTGGCGATATGGATGGGGCAGTTCATTCCCGCTCACCGCGTGTCGAGAGCAAACGGCATCGCGATCTCTTCGAAGAATGAAAGTCGCCGAAATCTCTGAGCCAGACCCCGTGTTGAATCGATAGCCATTGCATAGCCCGCAATTTCATCACATACTGCTACCTGCATAGTCCACTTCCTTTTGAATCAGAACACGCTATGAGCCTCGATCGAATTACGAGCAACCCCGGTATCTTGAACGGTCAGCCCTGTATTCGCGGAATGCGACTGACGGTTCGGCGAGTGCTTGAAGCCTTGGCGACGTATCCGAATCGTGAGGAATTCTCCGCCGAATATCCGGAACTGGACGACGAAGATGTTCGACAAGCGTTGGCGTACGCTGCGGCTAATCTCGACGACCGGGTTTTCGAATTTCAGGACGCCAAGTGAAATTCCTGCTCGATCAGGGACTCCCGCGTTCGACGGTTGCTCATCTTCAGAGCCGGGCCATCGAAGCCGAACATGTGGGGAATTTGGGACTGGCCCGGGCTTCGGATGAAACGATTCTGACTGAAGGTCGCAACCGGGGCGCAGTCGTTGTCACACTGGATTCCGATTTTCATGAATTGCTTGCGCTATCGAACGCATCCTCGCCCTCTGTGGTTCGGATTCGTATACAGGGCCTCAAGGGAGAAGATGTTGCGAGAATTATTCAGCACGTTTGCGACGCTGCGGAAGCGGAGCTTTCGGTCGGTGCAGCAATTTCCGTCACGGAACGACGCATAGCTGTCAGGCGTTTGCCTCTAATAAAACGAAACGCATGAACGCGACGAATCAAACGGATGCTTTTTCGTACGAAGTTCTTCACAATGTCAGTGGACAATTCCGTCCAGAATCGGAGCGTGTGTGCCTGCTTTCTCACCATGTTTAACGCGAGAACCTGAGCATCGGCTGTCTGGATTTTGAAGGCAAAAAGTGTCAGCGACGGTCTTAAAACGCCACGTATTCGGTTCCATTGTGCGTATTCGGTTCGGTTTCCAGATTGCAAATCACACACTCCAGTCCTCGACCTGCAGTCCGGAGATTCTGGTGCAAATCAAGTGGACCAATTGGCGTTCCCTGTTGAGCAAGCTCGCTCCGCAGTTTTCCAAACACACGCGCCGTGTCGCTGGTGAACGGAACACTTTTGAAAGACGCAAAGAGAGATTTCAATACAGCACGATGTCGGAGTTCGCCTTGCCAGGCACCTTCCGTTCGTTTCCAGATCGAGTGCCGATCTGCGGAAGAAACAGTCTGATTCGCGGCGACTTCATTCACCAGAATCCGGACGGTCCTCCTTAAATCCACATATTTCAAGGGGGAAAGCCAGTGTCAACAGCCACGAAGAAGCGTGTAAAGAATGCCGCAGCCGATCAATTGCTGCAGATTGCCAGGGAAGCCACTTCACGAGCGGAATGTTGGCAGGATCTGCATAACAGTGTTTACGGCGTTGGTGGACCGTTTTCGCAGTTGTGTCGTACGCCTGTGGAACGCACTGCATTCAGCAAGACTGAGCAATACGAAGAAATTCGCTCGATGATTCAGTCGCTGCCTGGCAGGTCTGGCACGTCCGAAGACTTCAACGGAAAAATTCTCGTACGTGTTCCGAAGTCGCTCCATGCGGCGTTGTCGCATGAAGCGGAATCAGAAGGCGTGAGCCTGAATCAGTTGATTGTTGCGAAACTGTCAGCTCAGCTTCGCGATGTGGCTCACGTGTAAGCCACTGGAACGGGCCGGGCGTTCGGGCAATGGCTCCGCGTGGAGACAGTGACAACACCGAACGTTCCGGCTTTTATCGGTATATCAGCCCTTCCGTCAAACGTCGCCTGCCCCGGCATCGGTTCACTTTTCACCATCGCCGCAATATGATGACGCCGCGCCGCATGAGCAGCCGAAGCGCTGCACGCAACTGTCGGGCATTCTTTTTGCCACAGTTCACAATTTTTCGGTGCAACCACATGAAGGCGTCGAAAGGGTTCAGGTTACTTTGTGGGCGTTATGATCGGGCATTGATAGACGTTTGTCACATTTCTCCGGGAGAGCTGCGATGTCGCGACCTGTCCATTTCCAAAACGATCCAATGGAATCGGCGAACAAAGCGGCCTGACCCCTTTGGTGTTTCCCATTGATTTTCTTTGGTGTCAACATAAAGGGATGCAGCTCTTTGCTAAACAATGGGTTCGATCACCACTTGAAGGCATTTCGGCCTGCGAAGCGGGCATCACTTCCTAACTGCCGCCCAATTCTGAGCAATTGATTGAATTTTGCAATCCGTTCACTTCGACACCCAGAGCCCGTCTTCAGGTGGCCCGCGCCGACTGCGACAGCCAAGTCAGCGATTGTCGTCTCTTCCGTTTCTCATGAACGATGTGAAATGAAGCAGTTGTAGCTGTGCTGCTTTGCAAGTTCGATGGTATCGAGCGTCTCGGTGAGCGTCCCAATTTGGTTCACTTTAATGAGTATGGAGTTGCCAATTCCCTTTTTTATGCCTTCCGCAAAAATTGTCGGGTTGGTGCAAAAAATGTCGTCCCCGACGAGTTCCACCTTCTTGCCGAGTTCGTCGGTAAGCGTCTTCCAGCCTGCCCAATCGTTCTCGGCCTTTCCGTCTTCGAGCAGCACGATGGGATACTGACTGACCCAGGAAGACCAGAGAGCCACCATTTCGTCCGAGGTCTTCTTCGACTTGTCCGACTTAAAGAAGAACTTACCGTCATCCCACATCTCGCTCGTCGCCGGGTCAAGGCAGATGGAAATATCCTCGCCCGGCTTGTATCCCGCTTTGGTGATCGCATCCAGAATGACCTCGACCGAGCCGTTGTGGCAGCAGACGGTGGATCGGTGACCGTCACATCTCGCATCCTTCAAAACCCTTCGAGTCGCGACTCTTTTTCGTTTCACTATGTCGATAGGTGATCACTCGTACTTTCTCCAGTGTCACGAGCCCTTCGTCCATGATCTCATCCAGAACAGGCAGGAACGCGGCAATCTGCTGCGGCTTATCCAAAATCTCGATCACCATCGGTAAGTCTTCCGATAGCCGCAGAACTTTGGCTGTATGAATTCGGCTATGAGCACCGAAGCCGAGTGTGGCTCGAAGCACTGTCGCTCCCGCCAGGCCGTGCTGCCGTGCTTTTTCGACGATCACTTCATACAGCGGGCGGCCATGATGACGGTCACTCTCGCCGACAAAGATCCGTAACAGTTCAGCTTCTTCAGGAAGTTGCATTCGGTAATCTCCAGCAATCGTTAAAATAGTTTCGCAATCGCCATGCCGAGCAACGCAGCACTAACACCGACGATGTTGTGCGCCAGAATGTTCGCAGCCGCCAGCCACCACTCGGAGTCTCGCACCAGACCGCCAGTCTCGAACGCGAATGTAGAAAAGGTCGTGAAGGCACCCATGAAACCGGTCAAGATGATGAATCGCGTTTCGCCGCTGATAATGAGTCGTTCCTCAGCCAACGGCCACACCAGACCGAACAACAGGCAACCCATCGCGTTCACCGCAAATGTGCCATAAGGTAACTCGCTTGCCGAAAGTCGTTGAACGAAGCCCGCAAGACCAAAGCGAGCCAACGTACCGATCCCTCCGGCTAAAAACAGCCATAGTAGTTTCAGCAACATAACATTGATGGGTGGGGTTGGGAATTCTTGGAAAGTTCGCTTTTGGGTATGGTTCGCCGGCGTTTCGCCCGTCGGCTTGTGTGCGAGACGCCCTCAAACGGCTAGCCGTGATTATAGCCTTGACGGGCAACGCCGTGAAGGAGCATAGATGCGAAGTTAGTTTCAATACGGCTTTTCGATCTTAGACATTGCGGCTGAGTTGTCGCTGGCGGATTCTAAGATCTCGACCGGGCAGCCGTCAGGAAGTCCGTAGCCGCCGGAAGTTGCCACGAGATCGCCCTCTGTTAATCCGCTGGCCACTTGAAAAAACTCGCGTGTCTCTGCTCCCAATTCGACCACCGTTTCCTGCGTCTTGCCATCCCGAATCAAGGTTACGACCGGTGTGCCGGCATGATCGCCGATGGCGGACACGGGAACGGCGAGGGCGTTGGGAATTTCGGGCAGCCAGACGTACACGTCGCACGAGAGTCCCGGTCGTAATTCGCCAGCTTCATTTTCGACCAGCGCGAACATATTGACGTTGCCGGTTAACGGGTCCGCTTCGCCACTGATTCGGTTGATGGTTCCATGAAACGTTCGATCGGGTATCGACGTCAATTGAACATCAATCTTCGTGTCGATTTTGACATTGCCAAAGTCGCGACTGGGAATGCGAAGCTGCACGAAGACATTCGACATGTCGATCACCGTTGCCAACGGAACGGCTTGTGCAAAGTACTGCCCCTGGTGTGCCGTTAACAGAGTCACCACGCCATCAATGGGACTGGCGATCGTACACCACTGGAGCGTCAATTTTGCATGTTCTTCGTCGGCTTGAGCAGCTTCAAGAAACGCTTGAGCTTCTTCAACCAATTCGGCCGGTGTTCCTTCCTCGATCAACCTCGAATGAGCATCGGCGGACGCGAGCGCGGCATTTGCGGATTCTAACATCTTGACTTTCGTGTCGTATTGAACCGGAGAGATTTCGCCGCGCCTGCGTAAGTCTTCAACAGCCTTCAATTCCGAGCGAAGTCCATCGGCGGTTGCTTTGGCCTTATCACGATCTTGCCTGGCGACTTCCATTTCTTGTGGCAGGTAGCCTCGTTTAAGTCGCTTCAGCGCGGCGGCTTTCTCAGCAACGATGGCGCTCGTTTTTTGAATATCAGTCTTCGCGGTGCGTTCATCCAACTGGGCCAGGGGTTCGCCGGCCTTGACGATCTGACCTTCGTGAACGCCAAGCTCGGTGATCCAACCACCGAGTTGCGGTGAAATCATCGCGATTCGCTCCGGGATCGCCATCACGTTGCCAACGAGTTCCAACGCAGGCCGGAGCGTGACTCGCTGAACTTTCGCTGCTTGAAAGGGAACCGGAGCGGGGGCGGGTTCATCCGACGCCGCAGCGATATCGGCGTCAACCCGATCCGCATTCAGAACGTGTGCGTTGACCCAATAGGCGCTTCCACCAGCGATGGCCAGCAGAACGATCGCAAGTCCTGTTTTGAACATTGAATTCCAGTTCATAGTGTTTGCTCCGCTCGAGAAATAACGGGTGCGTTTAGGCAGTAGGACAGGCTTCCAGCCTGTCTTATGCAAACAGACAGGCTGGAAGCCTGTCCTACTTATTTCTCGGTGGTTCCTCAGTACCGGTGGTATCGAGTCGTAGTAGTCGAACAAGGAGGTAATAAAAGACGGGCGTCGCCACCAACGATAGCAGCAGCGACATACACAACGAACCGATGACGGCGATGGCCATCGGCCTGAGCATGTCCGCCCCGGCACCGATCCCGTACGCCAGCGGCAGCAATCCCAGAAACGTAGTCAGCGAAGTCATCAACACCGGGCGGAGTCGTCGTCGTCCCGATTGCACCATGGCTTCCTTCAGCGGCAATCCTTCCGCACGCAAATGTTCAACATAGTCAAACATCAAGATGCCGTTCTTATGAACAATGCCCATCGCGATAATCGCCCCCAGGATCGAGACGATATTCAGCGTCGTACCAGTCACCCACAGCCCGCCAACAACGCCAACAAGTGCAAGCAATGCTCCCATCCAAATCGCCAACGGTGCGAGAAACGTGCGAAACTCCAATATCAAGACGATGTACACGAGAACCAAAGCAGCGATCAACACGAACGCCAGGTTGCGGAACGACTCCTGTTGTTGCTGGTATAAGCCGCCAAACTCGATGGTTGCCTCTGGCGGCAACGTGACCGATTTGGCAAGCGATTCTTTGATTGCCGCCATTCCATGCCCCAGGTCGATGCCCTCGAAACGAGCTGAGACCGCCACCAATTGCCGCAAGTCCTCGCGGTGCATTTCAAGTAAGCCGGGTTCATGCTCAATTTGGACCACGTCCTGAACTGTCAGTTTGGCTCCGGTCATCGAATGAATCGGCATCGTGACAAGCGACCGTTCTCGTTCGTGCGATTCAGGTGCGGACAATACACGGACGTTGTAAGTGCGATCCCCCTGCAGCACATAAGATGAGACCGTTCCCAGCATCGTGCTTTGAATTTCCGTACCGAGCATCCTGGGCGTCATGCCGATTCTCGCGACGACGGCCAGATCGGTTTTAAGTCGCATCGATGGTCCGGCGACCACCAGTCCGTCCTCGACATCGACCACACCGGGAATGGCTTCGATGGCCTTCGCGATCTCCTCCGCCTTCGCTTTCAACAGCGCGGTATCGGTTGAGAAAATCTTGATCTCCACCGGCTTGGGCGACCACGTCAAGTCACCAATCAAATCGCCCAGCACCCCGGGAAACTCGAAGCTCAACGCGGGCTCGGCCTCATTGCACCTGGCCCGCAACTCCTCGATCACCGCTTCCGTATTGCGATCACGTTTACGCTTCAACTTGACCAGAAAATCGCTCGTATTGGCTTCGGCAATCGCCAGCGCCAACCGTGCGCCGGTGCGACGCGAAAAGCCTTCCACCTCCGGTGTCTCGTGCAGGATCTGTTCGACATGCCGCAACATGCGGTCGGTTTCCGTCAGACTGGTGCCGGGGCGCGAGTAGTAATCAATAACGAACGCCCCTTCATCCTGTGCGGGCAGAAAATCGGACTCGAGTTGTCCGTACATCCAAACGCCGCCGACCGCAACCATTGCCATACCGACAGTGGTGATTGCCGGAATGCGTAACAAGGCACTCATGACCCAGGCGTAAGCATCAATCAGTCGCCGTAAAACGGGCCCACCCTGTTCCAATTCGTGCTGGTTTTGTCCCTTACGCCGACGGATCAGAAGTCCCGCAGTCACCGGCGTCCAAGTCACCGCAAGGACCAACGAGATCAGCAGGACGACGACCATCGTAACAGCCAGTACCCTGAAGAAAACGCCAGCGTGACTTGTCCGAAAGTCAGATGATTAGCGTCCAACTTGGAGGGATCGACGATCACATAAAATTCCGGGACGCGACCACCGACCAGGTTGATCCGTGCGACGCCATTGATTCGCAGAAAACGAGGATAAATGTCGTATCGGGCGGTCTCCCAGATGTCGGTTCTGCTGCGAGTCTCGCTCGTCAGGCTGATCCCGAGAATAGGGAAGGCGGAAAACGTCAGACGGTGGACCTGAATCGCAGCCGCAAGAGGAAGCGTATTGCGAATCTGCGCGAGTCGACCAAGCACATACTGCTCGGCCTCGGTCATGTCAGACTTCCAATCGAAGAAGACATTGACGGCTGCGGACCCGCGTCCGGTTGTCGAACGAATGTTGGTCGTGCCAGGAATATTCTTCATGGCTTCTTCGACGGGACGTGTCACGGTCGCCATCATCTCGTCGCCAGGGATCACCCCGTTGTCGATCAAAATCACGACGCGGGGAAAATCGGTCTGGGGAAACACTGACGAGGGCATCGTCATGCCGGCGTACACGCCTGCGAAACACAATGCCACCACGATAAACAGAATCGCTTTGCTGTAACGCAGCACGATTCCTGGCCTGCCGGATTCGCCTGGATTTTCGGATGATTTCAACATAATTTAGGATCACTCAACAAACAATCTTCGTGATTGAATCAGCCTCAATCCGTTACTCGCAGTTGTTCTGCAACACTTGGTTGGGAAATTAGCATGTCCCTTCTCCCCCGAGATCGGGGGAGAAGGTGGCCGCAGGCCGGATGAGGGGGTTGACTGTTTTATTGTCAAACGAAGCTGAAGAACGAATGAGAATTCCCCCTCACCCTAACCCTCTCCCCCCGTGGATCAGTCATGAAATTGGAAAATCGATTGCGGGGGGAGAGGGGACAATCACAAGACACTTGGCACCTCATTTCTGACGGCGTGAAGTGAATAAAACCGGACGCTGGCAAGTTCCGGCTGATCTGACACTTATTCATCGAGCGATCCTTAGTGTTCTCACAAGCTGTGTTGATCGTCCGCCAGCGTCACAATTCGCTCCACCGGGACGGCGGTTGCCTGTACGACGGCAGTCGCCGACAAAGCCAGTTCGTTGAGTGAGTCGAGATAGGTTCTGCGATCCTGCAAAAGCGAATTTTGCGTCGCGTACACGATCAAGACGTCTGCTTGTCCGGCTTGAAATTGTGCGTTGATATCCTTCAAGTCATCTGGCATTTTCTCGCCGAACGGTGACAAATCGACCTTCGTTCTCTTCGCCAGTGCTCTCGCTCGCTCGTAACGATCTATCGCAGTTTCCGCCTCACGGGCGGCACGCGTTTTGAGTTGGGTGTAAACCCGATTTTGCTGCTGCCATTCCGCATTGCGTTGACGTGTCAATGGGCGACCGTTGTTGAACACAAACAAATCCCGTTGAACACGAACTCCGACGTCATAAGTACCATTGGCATTCTTGTCCAAAATCGGTCCGAGCTGCAGGTCGGGCGTTCGCGCCGCATTCGCCAGGTGTGCATTGGCAGAGGCTGCGTGTACGCCCGCCAGAGCGGCCATCACATCGGGACGGCCTTGCACCAGTTCGGCGGCCATCAGTCGCGGATCTGTCGAATCCGTGCTCGTGCGCCTGTGAAGGCGATTGAACAGCTGGGTGAGAGTCCCGGCCGGGGAATTTGTTACATCCCCGTAGTCGAAGGTAACTGCGCTTTCAGCAGAAGGGGTGGAGAGCAACCGGAAACGAATGAATAGTCCGTAACGAAAGTGCCCTTTTCCTGGGGAACACAGTGATTCGGCCAAGCCTGTCGGGGAGCGTGCGAGCAATGCGCGAACCTCTGACCGCACGGTACGTCCCAGACGAGGCCCGACTCCGGGCGGCGGAATGACTCCGCAGGGCGGTGCGGCGACGACGACGGTGATCAGAACGTAACATGTTAAACCGAGCGTCGTGAAATGGCAGTAAGGTGCCTGGAGACGGAATGTTCAGAAGTTCAATCGAGATAAACAGGGAGACCTCAACAGTGCCGCAGACCTGTGACGCGCTCAGCTGAGGATTCAGAGCCTTCATAGTAGTGTTGACCGTCGGGAACCAAACCCGTCGCGAGCGAAGGGAGGCAGGGAAGTAGATTCGGAAAGACCAGATGGTATGACAAGTCAAGCGAAAGCTCCTTTACCAGAACGAGTGCCGTTTTCGGCTACACCGCCTGGAGAGACACCGGACATTCGCCGGTGGGCCCAGCCTGTTGTCTGGACTGACCGAATGTTGACGACACTTTTGGACAACAAAGTGAGAGGAGGCAAATGGCACGCATTGATTGACAAGGTATACGCTGAGCTGAATCTTCACACGGCCGCCCGCAAGGTGACCGGGAAGAAGAAAGCAGCCGGAGTCGATGGGCAGAGCTGCGAAGAATTCGAAGAGCATTTGCTCGTGGAAACACGACAGCTCGCCGAACAAATCAAAGACCAAACCTATCGCCCGAGTGCGGTCCGTCGGCGACCAAAGCTGCGCGTCGGTGCCCGCATTCCCAAACCGGGAAGACCGAACGAGACTCGACCATTGGGTATTCCGACAGTCCGCGATCGCGTCGTCCAACGGGCGATTGTCAACGTGATCGAACCAATTCTGGATCACCAGTTTCATGAGCGAAGCTTCGGCTTTCGTCACGAACGTGGTGCTCACGATGCGTTACGCATCGTCGAGCAGAAGCTTCAGGAAGGTTACGTTTACGTAGTCGATGCGGACTTAAAAGGCTTTCCATTCCGCCTGAATGTGAGTTGTGTCGAAGCACGTTCTAGATTCATCCGAACGGTAGCTCGAACAACCCGCCCACGGCGGTTCGATACGATTCCGAAAGACCGCCTGCTGACGTTAGTCAAAGAGCACGTTTCGGACTCACGAATGCTGAAGCTGATCAAGTTGTTTCTTGATCAGAACATCATGGAAGAACTCCGCGAGTGGACGCCGATAGCCGACGTTCCGCAAGGGGCCGTTCTTTCACCAGTGTTGTCGAATCTGTACCTCAATCCTCTGGATCATGAGATGGCCGACAACGGTTTCGAAATGGTGCGTTACGCGGACGACTTCGTCGTACTGTGTCGCAGCGAATTCGAAGCGGAAGTGGCTTTGCAAATGACTAGCGAGTGGGTGGAGTCTGCCGGTCTGACACTGCATCCGACGAAGACGAAGATCGTAGACAGTCGTGTCGAGAGCTTTGCGTTTCTGGGTTACTCGTTTCGTGGGGAAAAGATTTATCCTCGTCGCGAGAGCCTTGCGAAGATGAAAGCACGGATCAAAGAACTGACGCCTCGTAAGCGGCCCGGTTCGATCAGGTCGATAGCGGCTGAGCTCAACAGCGTTCTGCGTGGTTGGTTTGGCTACTTTCGTCACTGTCGCTGGACGATTTTCAAAGACCTTGACGGTAAGCTCCGCAGTCGCCTTCGGCGATTGCTGCTTCAGCGTCACAAGAACAACCCGAAGCGTTTACCACATACTCATCGCTGGCCGAATGACTTCTTTACGAAAGCGGGCCTGTATAGTCTGCGCGAAGCCCACTTTCGTTTCGATCAATCCGTCGCAGGCAACTACTGACTGGAAAGCCGTATGCGGGAAAACCGCCCGTACGATTTGGAGGGAGGGGAGGCCGGATCAACCGGTCTTCCCTACCCCTATGCCAACTTATGCCCCAAGACTTACGCATGGGTGCTTATAGAATCATTGTCGCCTATCCGAATCGACAACCTCGCGCGGTAACAACAATGTCTCGACGCTCGTCGCCAGGTAAGGCGGGACCGTCATCAACATCCGACTGCCACTGGAATCCGAGAACTTCCAAAGCTTTCCGTCCTGACGCTCGGGCACCGGCACGCTGAAGTACCCAGCAGCATTCATGGTACTAAAGTCGAACACTACCTTGTTGTCACCGTCGAGTATTCGCCCCCGAGTCGAGTCGCTGTAACCGCCGACCACCGTTGTGCCGCGTGGAACATAGAAGTAGAGATCCCAGCGTCCGCTCAGCCGCATCGGTTCTTCTAACGTCGAGCGAATCGTCAAGGGCAAGTCCTTGGGAAAAACAACGCTCGTCATGTCGCTGCCATCGTTCCACTCCAAGCGATGCAGGCCACTGTAGGGGCTCGTTAGAACGATGCGGCGCGTCTCGCCGTCCGGAGGCACGCTGTCATCATGGTCCACGGCGTCGAGCGTTGCTTCCTGTGGCGAGTAGAGCGAAAACTTAACGTTGCCGCGATCACGATAGTGTTTGATCAGGCCGCCAGTAACTTCTAACTCGACCTGTCGATGGTTCTCGGGAAACCACGTGTAGATCTGCTGTCGGCCCCGGCCTCGCTCGTCGTAGCCGCCCGCCACAACCTGCGGTAGATCCAGTTGCGTGGCGGGAACCAGATCATCACTGTACTTCTTCGCTTCAAAGTCCAGCACCGTCGGTTGGTTCGCAGCAATTCCTGCGGCAAGAATGCCGGTGATCTCAGCTTCGCCAAACGGTTCGCTGCTCTTCCAAGCGGTCACGTCTTCCGGCACTTGCACGGCGCGGTCACGGAATCGATCTCGATCACAGAGCGCCACCGTCGACAGCATCATACGATCACGGATGCGATAGGCATGTCGCCAAACTTGCTCGAACCCTTGTTGCCTCGCCTTCCCATCCGTCTGTCGATATTCACCATAGAGTTCGAGGTAGCGTGTGTAGAGAACCAGATCGTCGAGTCGAGCCCGCACCCGCGGATCGCTCGTCAATGCCCGAGCCTGATCCAGGTCGCGATACATCCGCGCGACCACATCCTGATGCGAACGGACTGACTTGTGGTCGCGATTGATCAAATCGTAGAACGAACGCATCGGCTCCTTCGCCGCGCCGAACGCCTTGTCGAGAAAGTCTTCGATCAGCACATCGACACGTTCGGCGTTGTCCACGTCCCAGAGCAGTTGCGGCGTGAGCCAGTAGCCCAAGCCATTCGAGCCCCAGCTGTCCATATTCTCGGAATTCATGAACCGTACACCATGCTCGTAAAACCACGGTATCGTGCGAGTGAGATACTCGACGTTGCCACCGCGAGCGCTGCGAGGCAGGTCGTGGCTCCAGGCAAAGACGTCGTGATAGTCGCGGATGCCCAGTACGGCATCGTGGGCCTGCCATCCCGAAACCAATTCCTCGACGGAATAGCCGCCACGGATAAACGAAGTCGCCACGCTGATCACGACGTTAGGATGCGCTTTGATGTTCGGCGGCGGGCTATGGTCGTTATAGGCGTACATGCCCACATACTTTTCTCCGAGTCCCAGATCATTGATCGCGGCGGCAATATCGTTGGCCAGCGTCAGCGCCCGGTCGCTGACACTGCCCATGTCGCGACATGCTTCACACTCGCACCAACCGCCACCATCGGACGGATCGATTGAGATACTGTCTTGCTCCGAATGAGCTTTCATCTCTCGAACGGCATCCTCGACGACGACCTGTCGCAGCCCCGCGTTGCTGACACAGAACTTGGCATTTCCACCACTGGGCCGCTCGCCGCCGACCAAGGCAAAGTATTCGGGATGCTCGTCAAATGTTGTCTGGTTTCTGCGGACGATACCGCCGTAGGCATGTCCCGTGCTGAGCGAGAACGATGAGTTCATTCGATTGCGTGTGTGCCAGCGAGCCCACAAAACTCGATCCGACCACGGGGCACCGCGCGGTGCTTGCCGAGTCACGTAATCAGGCTGCTCGATCACGTTGATTGCCGCAGTCAGATTCGGACGGTTCGGCACGACCTCCCAAGTGTCAGTGAGAAAAAACAGCCGATATCCCTGGCGATGCAGAAAGTCCCACACGGCACATTGGACCGCCGCCGGTGTCGTGCCGAGCAAATACAGGCCGTTGTCCGTCGTTCGCAACAGGTACTGGTCACGACTGACGACATCCGACTCGAAATCGACAGCAAAGGGAAGATTCGTAAAGTTCGAAACCAACCCGACCACGATGCCCGCTGCCGCGTCTCCCTCTTCAACACGAAACGTAGCCCCGCTGATGCGACCGAGATAGTCAGCAAGCTCCTCGGCCGCTGCACGTACATCCGGAGTGGCTTCAGGGCTGACGACGACCGGCATGCGTGCCTGTCCGTCGGATGCCAGGCTGACTTTAGAAGGCGGCTGAGCCGATAACGAATTCGGAGGCGATATCAGAAATGCAACGAGCCCAAAGAGAGCATATATTTGGCGTAATCGACACTTGGAGCTCAACATAAACTATCCCTCACGGTCTTGGTTTGATTGATGAATGCCACGTTAACCAGCGACGCTCGATCCATCTCACTCACCTGAAATAATCACAAATTGAACTCCGTTGGAAAGCAGCGGCAGATTGAGTTGAAGCCGTCCTTGCTCCAAGGCCAGGCCAGGCCTTTGGAGCGTCGGCCGCAACTGGCTGAGTTCCAGCGCCTGCGCGGCCTCCTTCGCCGTCACCGTCTTGGGAGAGCCCAGCGTCCCGCTCAACGCAACGACAATTTTTAGAAGATCGCCCGCCGCCGTGCGAAGAGCTTCATCCTCGCTTTGCGCCAAGACAAAGAGAACCGGAACGGCCGCCTTCTGAGATTCCGGCGCAAGCGCCTCGATCTGCCGCAACGTGCCCATTTTCGTAGCCAGATCGGCGTTGGCGAGGTCGGGAAGGCCCAGATCTTTGAGCGCGATCGTTTTGCCGGGCTTCCCCGCGGACGGTTTGTCGGCGGGATAATGAAGCCGATTGGAGATCTCGCGCGCCAGCGGATACACGCTGTTGTGCTCGCTGTCGATCTGATATGCCTCCACGTCCGCTTTCCGCCACGGTAAACCGCTCAGATCCAGCGCCACATTGAACGAGGTTCCCGAGCGAGACTCGATGTCCCGCGAGTTGTGCGTATAGAGCAAGAGACGCATTTCCCCGCCCGCAGACGACGCAAATCCGGCCACTCGATGCCCCCCGACAACCGTTTCGGGCAGGAGCCGGTAGTTCTGATCCATGCTGTTGAGCAATGTGGCAAAGTGAAATACGGGCATCGGCACGGACACATCTCGGTCCCGTATGCCGTCGCCGTTGTCATCCACGGAGAGCACCTGCACGACTTCGTTCAAGCCGCTGAAATTGCCGATGGGGAACATCCAGCGCGTGATCGTGTGGTCCGTCCGCGCGTAGCGAGGATCCTCCGAAGCCTGCCGCATCTGGCGCTGGCTGACTTCGGCGCACCACGTGGAGAAATAGCCGTTGCCCAGAAGGCTGTTGTGCGGAGCGGGCTCCGGCGGAAAGCCCCAGTTCGGTGCCGTTTCAAAAGTGGTCACGCACAAATCCCTGTAGTATTCCGGATCGAGATCCAAGGCCGTCTTCTTGGCGGTGATCAATTTTGCAGCGACGATCTCCGCGTTATTGTAAGCGTGAACGGAGAGGAAATTCATGGGCGAGCCTTTGCCCTCGTGGGCACCACACAAATGTTCGACCAGCCGCGAACGTTTGCCCGCCAGGGCGGGATCGGCGTAGGCAGCGTTTTTCAAAACTGCCTTCGGATGCTCGGCCACCGGCGAGCAATGCGCGAGAAACTCCGTTGCCCGAAGATGGGTTCTCCAAATGCCACCCAACTCGATGCCGCCAATGATCACGCGGCTTGAATCCATTCCCGCATCTTCAAACGCGCGCAAAATGCCGTCCACTGCATAATCATAGAAAACCTGAAGACTGTTCCATCCCTCTTCGCTGCGGACCTCAGGGCTCTTCAGATCGGGCTCGTTGAATACGCTCCAGTAGAACTCGTAAGAGTCGTCGCCGTAGCGCTCGATGATATGCGCCGATATTTCCCGGATCGACTCGTGCAGTTGGGGGTAGTCGGCGGGAGTGTATCCGTCCAGGCCGTCGATCGACAGATCGCCGGGGACGTCGAGAAAATTAACCACCAAGCGCCGCCCAAACTCCCGATGCACCCGGTCAAACTCGGCGTCGAGCCGTCCCCAGTAATACATGGGTTTGCTTAGCGGCCGGATGCGCTGCAGATAGCAGCCCCCCGGCGCGAACAGCCCCGGAGCCAGCGGCAGCGGTTCCGACGGCAGCGGCCCCGAGTAGGCGATCTTCCACGTAGAGGGCTCCGGCTCAAAGCTCTTCACCAGCGCCGTGCCCGCCGCGTCGTCCACCGACAGGACGAGCGTGCGCGTGCTGATGACGCCGTCCGTGATTACCACTTCATAGCCCGGCTGGTAATCCTCGCTCAGCGGCCGGTGGGACGCGATGCCATACTGCTCGTGGCCAAAAAAGTCCTCCAGCCGCAGCAGCGTCCCGCTCTGCCCCAGCTCCATCGCCGAAATGCGCCGCGTCTCGAGGCTCCGGCTCACATTGTGGTTCACCCCCTCCCAGAAAATATGCGGCTGACGCTCGGGTCCTGATATGCCGCCGCATCGCTGCAAACTCCAGGTGCGAGGATACTTGTCCTGCGCGGCCTTCATCATCTTCCAACTCTCCATAAAGCCGGGGTTCACGCACGGAGAGCAGATACCGGAGAAAAAGCCCCCCTGTGCCCACTGGACTCCCGGCGAAGCCGACATATCGAGCGCGAGAGAAAGCGGGTGAACGCCCGCAGGTGCCTCCGTGGCAAACTGATACGCCCCCGCACCCCCTGCCAACTCAACGCTTTTTTCAGAGCGGGCCGAAACTGTCAGAGTATACGTCGTGAGCGGCTTGAGCGTTTTGGAGGAATCGAACCAGACCGACACTCCGCCCGCCTGGCCTGGCGTCTCGCGAATCGAGCCCCAATAGCCTTTGGCAAAAACGCGGCCCGGCTCGATCACAGGTGTCGCGGCACCGTTCTGCGCCCGCAGTTGAACGGAAATTGACTCGAGCTGTATCTGGTCTCCTGCGGCGGCGTTTCGAAGGCTCAATTCAAAAAAAAACGAGGTCCGAAGCGGCACATCCTTTTCACCCGGAAACGGCCGCGGCGAACCGTAGGGATCCGGCTGAATGCGAACAATCCGAATCGACGCGTCAGGGCTTTGCGCGTACGCGACCTGAAAAAGAGCGAGAAGAGCGCTTAAAAAAACGGTGATTCTCATGGGAAGAACCTTTTTGTACGTTGCGACCCTGACAGACGGGCCTGCGGCTGGCCTGATGCAACGACGCGAACGTGGGCAAATTGAGGTTGCAGGAAAAGGTAAAAACTGGTGCGCTGCTTCCTGTTTTATTTACCGCGCGTAAGCCGCCTTAAGGATACACCTTAATCAGCTTCACGACCGCGCGGAACTCATTGGGTTGAACGTTCTGAATTGAAACGACGACCGGGTTTTTGCCTGGGTTGAGCTTCGGTGCCGTCCCTACAGGCGGAACGGATTCTACAGCGCCTGATGCCCGCACGAGCCGGCAGTCCGTCATGCTCTTGAAGAACAGTTGATCGCCGGCATTCATCGCTACCGGAAAGCGAATCGACTGGCCGGCAATCGTAAGTTCAACGTTGCCGAGCGGCTCGGGCGCGGCCAGCGCTCGGATCTCGTCCACATAACAGGTCGCCGTGCGACCGGCGGGAATGCCGTTGTAGTAAATGTTCATCGCAGTGATGTTGGCCGGGTCTTTCAAGTTCGGTCCACCCAACGCGAACTGACAGTAACGCCAGCCCTTAAAATCGACCGTGGTGTACATGTCCTGCCAGCCGCCAGCTTTGTCAAGCAACTGAAGTTTGAACGATTGCCCGTTGCCGTCGCCGTGCAGCCAGAATCCAAGCGCCGCAAAGCGTGACAGGTCCAGTGGCTGCGTGTAACGTTGATACTTGACTGACCACCCGCCGTTGTTGTCAAGAGTACTGCTGGCTGTATAGCAGGCGCTTGCTGCGCCCAGCTTCACGATGTCTGACGAGCGCGTCAACTGCTGTGAAACGCCGGGACTGCAACCACTGGTCTGCATCGCTGTGTCGTATGCGAACGTCGTCACCGGTTTGGCAGACGCATCGGGAGGTTCGAAACTGTCCAGTGTCATTGCGGTCGGCGCATCGTACGCTGTGGTTTCGCCGCCGAGTTGCTCGATGCTCACTTCGATCTCAACATCTGCCGACTTCGTTTCATCTCGACAGATCGTCTGCCATTTGTTCTGGTGTCCATCCAGCGCCATGATGGTGCGAGGGCTGTCGTATTCCCGAGCCAGCAGCGACCAATCGATGGTTTCCGTCGCACTGCGCCCTGCCAATGGTGTGCCGCTGGTGACAAGCGTGACGTTCGCGCGAGACTGGAAGCCTGCCGTGCCGTCGCAGGTGAAAGTGACCTCGTTGTCGTTCGGCTTCAGCACCGGCACTTCGCCTTGTGGTTTGAGCCACTGAAGTAACTCACCGCGCTCGTCGTACACGCGGCAGTCGTCCGGCGATTCGAATTCGATGAACATGCCGCTGGTCAGATCGACTGGAAAGACGAGTCGTCGTCCATCGATCTCCACCGTGGGATGGTGCAGCACAACCTTCCGCGTTCGCAGCGCTTTCACGGGACTGAGATAGCAAGTAACCTGATCCTGCGGCGGCAGGTTGTTCAAATACGCAGTCAGCTTGCTGACGGCGTGGCGCACCAACGGCATACGATGCAACGCCATATGAGCGCCATACGGCCACTGGTGGTCGTGATAGCCAGCCGCATCACGTTCGCCCAGCAACAGTTCGAAATACCGCCAGCCTGTGAAATCGATCTTAACATGGTGATCGTCCAGCGTGTGGAAGTACTCCGGAAGGTTGGTCAGTTGCAGGTTCAGCAGTTCACCCTTCCCGTCGCCATGCACCCACAGGCCCAAGGCGTCGTAAGGAGTCATGTCGATAACGGGGTCAAACGAACGCGTGACGCGGCTCCATGCACCGACGGGCGACTGATTTTTGTTGGTGGCCGTCAGCCCCGCAGTTACCTGTCCCGACTTCGACGTTTCGGTGACGGACTGTAACGTACAAGTGACCCCCGGCGCGGCATTGGCGGCGGTGAACTGCTCACTCCTGGCGAAGTCGGCCAGCGTGATGCTGTTCTCGTCGTCGTAGGGAAACGCGGAAAAGAGCGCCTGAATTCGCAGTCGCGCTGGCTGTTCGGCAAAGCGATTCGACACGGTCCACGTGTTCGTGCCGTCATCGAGTGCGGTGACTTTGTGCTTCAGATAGTCGGTCGGCAGAAACGTCCACTGCCCGTCGTCGTTCTGCAGCAGGTGGAACTCCTGTTGTTCACCGCGAAGCTGCTGCTTCACTTCGTCGTCAAAATAGTTGGCCAGGCGAAGTCGTTCGTATTGTCCGATCGTGGTGAACAATTCATCCTGCCGAGCGTTTTCCGGGCGAGACCCGACGGAGACACTTTGAAACGACAGTGGTGCATCATGGCCCAGAGCTTTGGCCGACAGATATTCGATCTCGTCCGGCCGCTCCAGATCCCAGTCGCGACCCGGGCCGAGAATCACCCACCAGCCGAGTTGTGCTTCCAGCAGATCGTTGCGGCGATAGCGTTCGACTGCGCGCAGATGATCGTCGGCAAATTCCTTCAGGCCCCACTTGGGATGATCCCACGCACCCACGCGGGAATGGAAGGGCCAGGAGTGATGTCCCCACTCGCTCGCCTCGACGAGTGCCGGATGCTTCAAGCGAGTGAAGATCGCATGCCGCATCCGCGCTATGCCGTACCAGCCGCGCATGGCCTCGGCACCGTCCATGTAGATCTGGTCCAGGCCGCACGTGTTGTAGACATTGGCGATCGCGTCGGCCACGTCATCGACCAACGTGGATTTTTCGTCGGGAATAAAACAGCCGTAGCGGACCAGCATGTGATGCACGGCGGCACCCTGTTTGTGCGGAGCCACTTTGGTTCCGAACGCACCACGATGACATTTGAAGAACCCAAACTGACCGTCACGCGAAACAACGGAATACTGAATCAGTTCGTCATCAATGCGGATGCAGTTGCCGGGACTGCTGTACGCCCAGATCGTCGGATGATTGTTCGGTGTTTCAGCCGTGGGAACTTCGGTATCGGTTTCGTTCAGGTCAGCGGTCAGCGTATACGTGCCATCGGTGGCCAGTCGGGGATCGGGCACCGGGTGAATCCACGAATCGTTTGGACTGATGCAGCCGGTCAGAGTGTGGATGCCGACCTTGAGTCCCGCGGCGTGGAACTTGTCAACGACGGCTTTCAATCCGGCCAGCCCGTTGGGGAACAGACCCTTGGATGGCTCGTAATGGCCGAGGCTCTGCTCCCAACCGGACATGTGGACGGTTTGGATGCCGCCGCGTCGCGCCAAGTCGATCCAGGCATCGACATCTCGCTCCGAGACGGTAGCAAATACGTAAGCACCGCGATTCTCCTCGGCGTCCATTGAGAAGGGGCCGCCCAACGCGGAGTACGGCAGGCCCTCGTTGCGGACAAGTTGCTGCAAAGCAGGTATCATCTCGGGCATCGGGCAAGCCACCAGCGCCGCCCGCCCTGTTTCCAGACCGTGTTCCTTGAAGGCTGTCGCCTTGAGAACTGGCGGCTGGCCACCGACATCGACGCGTGTCGTCAGGTTCAGCGTTCGCAGACACAGGCCGAACTGGTCATCGGCCGCCAACCCCGACATGCCGGACACGCGATCGCATGGCTTGACACTGAGGTCGACGAAGGTCACTTCATTGACCTGCGGGTTGCTGACCGACTCGACCTGAAACACAAAGTACTGCGGCTTGGCGGTCACGCCCACGACGACCGTGGTGTCGGCTTGGTCCAAGCGGAAGATGAGCTTGCCATCTTCAAGCGTACAGGTCGCGCGGTGGTAGACGCTGTCACCAATTCGAACCGACACGAGGGGCGTCGTTCGCAGCAGACGATCGTCGCCGGTTGATTTATCGATCAGCGCCACGCAACGGCCGCGCGAGCTGACAGCCAATTTCGCCGAGTCGTTTTCGAAGAGCGCCACGGCCGTCGTCAATTGCGAAGCGCGAGGGATTTGTTTGTAGGCCGCTGTGCCTTGCGGCACATCGGTGCGTCCGGCGGCTCCCCGGTCGTACTCGGTCGCGATCTCGGCCGCACTGAGTGAGCGGTTGAAGACTTTGACATCGTCGATCAATCCCTTGTGTCCGCCAGCTCCCGCCCATTTGCCAACAAGCAGATCGCCTCGATGGCCGATCGGGAAGTCCCAGTTTGCCGAGCCGACTTTCTTGCCGTTGACGTACGTCGTCAGCAACGGTCGTTGGAACGTAGCCGCCAGATGATACCACTGCGACAGAGCGAACGGCGACACCAGCGGCGCGCTGGTTTCGCTCCAAGGTTCCGTCGAACCGGAAAGGTCGGATCCTGGACGTCCCAGCCGGAACGAACACAGGTTGTCGGACACGAACATGAGGAACCCGCCTGGGCTCCAGGTGCCGCCGGTGAGGATGTTGGGATATCGTCCAGTCCCTTCCCAGTAAACCCAGGCCTCGGCAGTCATCTCGTCGGAACCATCCAGCCCGGCGAGTTGCGGGATCGAGACATGGGCACCCTGGCCGTCGAAGTGGAGTGCTGTGCCAAACGGTCCGCTGACCCATTGGGCATCGAGAAGTTCTCCGTCATTCGCCTGATCGGAGCTGTCGCTGACGACATCTCCCTGTCCCTCGTCAAACTTCCAATGGCCCAGCAACCCTGGCTCATCGGCCCAGGCTGTCGGCGAACAGGCCAAGCCGCAAAGTAGTAGGAGTCCGACAATTCGTGATTGATGCATAACGTTACCTTTCCAGAATACAGTCTGAGCGATCTCTGACTAAGCACCGCCCAGGAAACAAGTGGCGTATGCTTCCAGCTTGCGATCTGCATTATTCGCAAGCTGGAAGCTTACGCCACGGTTCGGAACTCCGTTTCCTCTGTTTTCTCCTGTTCAACCCTGATCTCATTCCAACTTCGTCGATGGACTCCAGACCGCTCCCGCACCATTGCCGGTCTGCGTACAGATCCACTCGAATGTGCTACCGACAGCCGGCGTCTTCAGCCTGTAGACGTCGCCCAGCAAACCATGCGTGGCGGACGTTGGTGGCTTGTCACCGAGAATCGTGCGGCGGCCTCGGTACTGGTTCTTCGCGATGCCGTAACTCGTTTCGATTGTATTGACCGACTCGTCAATCTCGACGTTGTGATGCGTGAATCGATTGTCCGGCCCGTGTGTCACGATCATGGCATATCGGCTCGCCTCCGCGACCTGCACGCCATCAATCAGAGCATCGATCGGCCATTTGTCCGCCGAGCCGAAGTGCATGGGCGTTTGGGCCTCGATCTCGACATCGCGGAGGCAAACTGTTCCGCCTTGATTGATGAACACGCCGTAGTTGAAACTGGACGAGATACGGCCGCTGTCAACGAGCAGCCGGTTCTTGCGCTCTGCCACATCGCCTTCACAATAGATGGCATAGGTCGTGTCTTGCTTCGCGAGCCCGGGGCCAACTTCGAAGTCACAGTCCAGCAGCTTGAGCGACTGATTCGTCTGCTGCTGGCCCTGACTGAGATTCCAGTACACGTGAATGGCAGCCCATTTGGAAGCTTCATCGTTCGATTCACCATCAATGTGAAACCGACAGTTTTGGAACGTGACGTCGCCCGGATGAACTATCCGATTTTCACCACCCGAGTAACGGCCAATGCCGAACTCCGAGTTACTGATCCGGACACTCGCATCGCGGGCGTAAAGATTGAAGGGAGCGCGAGCCATGATGTTTGTGCCCAGGACGACGGAACCGTCAAACACGGCGACGTCGAAGTCCCCGTCGGGCAGCATCAATCCATTCAGTGTTAGTTCGATCTTGTAGCTGCCACCAAATCCAGCTCCGTCTACCTCGACATCGATCCCGGTGGGATGGACTTTGCCGTGAGCCGTAAAGTTGACAACTTGAATGCGCGAGTGTCCGCCCGTGATCGTAATCCCACCGCGGAAGCAGTCACGAGCCGTGCAGTTCATGATCTGAACATCGACGTTGGTGTACAACGAGATCGCATCAGCAACGCAATCCTGAAATTGGCAGTTCACAATTCTCGCCCGCAGCCGACCAGCCTGTTCCGGATCCGCCTGGAGAAACAGCAGATGAGCATGTTCGAGCTGGTACTTCTGGTATTCGTCCTGCGTGACTCGCTGTCCGTCGAAGGTGAGACCTTCGATGGTCAACATCGCCGAGTCTTCGGCGCCCGAATACAGATAACCTTGTTTCGCCGCGTCGAACGAGCGAACCCACTTCCCCTGGTTCGCTGGCCGGGTGATTGTCGCACCATAACCCAGGTAATGTACACCAGGCCGCAAACCCACCGAGGTAACCAGATAATTCCCGGGCGGAAACAGTAGCGTGCCTCCCTGGTTGGCAACGGAGTCAATCGCAGACTGAATCGCCGCCGTGTCATCAGCAACGCCGTCACCCCGAGCGCCAAAGTCTTTCACCGAGGTCGTTGCAGCCGACTCGGGTGTGCCATCGCTGAACGGATCGGCTGGTTCAGCGCTCAGGCTGGTTGTCGCGATGATCAACGACAGGAAAAGCATCCGTCCGACGAGAGTCTGTTTCAGCATTGCGGAAATGTCCTTGCTCATGGGTGGTTATCTTACTCGGTGACCGTGGCCTCAGCCGCAATCGTTGTCGCACCACTAAAGGCGTTTCCAACAAGCAGGATATTCTTGTTGCTGTCATTGATCGAAATATCCGCCGAACCTTCCGTCGTGCGCGTGACACGGCAGTTCGAAATCGTCGTGTCGGTCGTGCTGTTCAGCACAAAACCGGAACCACAATCGCTGAGATTGAGACCGTTGAGAGTGAACCCACTACAACGGTTAAGAATCACAGCGCCGGCATCCGTTGCGAAGTTGTGCAGCGTCGAGTTGGAGATGATGCAGTCGGCACTATCTTCAAATGTAATTGTTCCAGGCCGTTCGAACTCACGAGGGTTAAACGTGTTGCCTGCAACGACGACTCGTTGCGAATGGCTGACGTGCAAATTAGCGGGCTGCGGTGCGAAGAAGTTGTTCGCGTTGATCGCCACATCGAGCGCGTAGTCGATGTCGATATTGGTCGTGGTGTCGCTCAGTACATTTCCTGTGATCGTCACGGAATCGATCGGATAGGTCTCCTTGCCAGCCAGGCGGATGTTTGCACCACCGGGAGCGACCAACTTAGTCTCGCCTGAACCATAGTTGGCCGAGTGCTGAATCGTACAGCCGGTGATCGAAATTTCGGCGATCGACTTCTCTCGCGTGTCGGGAGAACCGGAAACATCGATCAGGATGTTCGCCACCTTCGTCGGCGTCTCGTCATCAGGCATGTTACCTTCGATGTCGCAACCAGAGACTTGTAAGTTCCGTACATTGCCATCACGGACGACGATGCCTCCCTGTCGATTGTAGGAGATGTGTGAAGTTCCGATATTGATCTGATGAAGATTCACGTCGTCCAGATAAACACCGACGCCCGAGTTCTCGTACAGATGGCAGGCGGACACCAGCACATTGCGATTTCGGTTGACGAGATGGATGCCGTGGCGACACCATCGCACGGAAATGTTGCTGACAATCGCGGCAACGGTTTGTTCGAGTTCGATCCCGTCCGCTTCTTCGTGGTTCCCCAGAATCTCGATCCCCGAGACAATCGGCATCCGCTCGTTCCAGGTCGCGGGCACAAAGGACGTCGGCGACGCCGACCCCTGGTGCGAGCCGATGAAACGCAAAGCGGGTCCCGGCCCATCCATGACGATCGTCACTCCGCCAGCGGCTCTCACGGTAACCGCCTTGAGTTTGGTGAGGTCAAACACGAGCGGCTGCGTAATTCGCAGAACTTCGTCATTGCCCAGCAGCAAGTTGCCATCCTGCTCATCGATCATCTTTTGTAAGACCATTGTGGAATCGGGCAAAGATTTCAAATGCGGGATCTGATCCAGCGTTCCCGCCGTCAATTCGTTTGACAGAAATAGGAAGTTCATCAGGACGAGGAGGAAGAAAGTTCTCATGTTGTTGGATGCCTCGGGTTGAGTTTGTGCGAACCATTCCAGTCGCTCTGTTTAGGATCCGTGTGGAAATAAAACCCCGAATCTGGCTCAGTTGCCAATATTACCACCCGAAGCGTAAGCAAGGGATTTCGCCATGAAAGGCCCGATCCCTCGCTGACGCATTCGGGTTGTGAAATGCGGGTTTTACTTCGGAACCATTCCTTAACTACACAATGCTGGTTAGGATCGCTCGATAAATAAGTCCGATCAGCCGGACTTGGCGTCCGGTTTTCAGGCCCAACGGGACGACTCTATGTCAGCCCAGGGCAACGCCCTGGGAAATCTCCACGCGATGATTTCCAGCCCCAACGGGGCGACAGTAAATTTTTGCAGTGACTAGCTCGAATCTGTCTAGGTCCGCCCCGTTGGGGCTTTTTGTGCCTGACATCTCCAAACCCAGGGCGTTGCCCTGGGCTGACACATGGCTGGCCCGTTGGGCCGGAACGCAAACGGAATTGCACTCAAACGCTGCGTATTGGGCCGCATCCAATTTCAGCGACACACACGCTGCGAATGATTCAATCATGACTGTAATTCATCGAGCAATCCTTAGCAGCTCGAAATCGGCTTCTTGAAATTCAGCCACCTCGCTCAGCCACCGCTGCTGCACGAAGTCCACATGAGCAGGGTGCTCGCAGTAGGCGAGGTATTCGCTGTGTGTCGCGAATTGCATCGAAATGCCGAATGTGTGTGGATTCTTTGAACTCGTCTGCCGACGGATTTGAAACTGCTGCACACCGGGAATCGCGGCGAGTTCCGCCGCCACGTTCAGAAACCCCGCTTCCTTCGGCGAGCCCGGTGCGTGAATCAGCCGGAATGTCACCGTGTGTTCAATAGCGAATGCTGTCATGGTTAGCGCGCCACCTCATCGAGTAATCTCAGCAATGTTTCCTGTATCTGTGAGGCCGCATCGACGGCCAGATAACTGGACTTGGCGCGCCATGTTTCATAGCCGCCAAGCGCGTGCTGCTCGGGTGTCGGCAGGTAGCCGTTGTAGCCATTCGCAAGCTCGATGGTGAACGTCGGCTTAAGCGGACTCTTCTTCTTGATCGCCAGCCCGGTTTCGACAAATGTTTCGCAGGGACTGCTGACGATCCCGAGTCCGCCGATGCGAATTGCCTGCAGTTTGACCTGGACCGTGGCGGGATACTTTGCCATGTCCAGAGTCTCGTTGGCATAGATTAAACGCTGGTCTGTCCACGGGCCTGGGCCAGCGTCTTCAATCAGTTTCTCGGCACGAGCCAATTCCTCGGCGTCAGGTCGGCGGACACCGAGTTCAATCTCCGCCTCCTGCATCTTGATTGGCACCCAATCCTCGTATTCGACGCGCTGATATGCCACGTGTGCGGAGTTGGCGACATCGACCGCGACAAGACGGATTTGTTCGAAGGGTTGCTGACTCATACGCCCTTCGAAAAAGTTGACGTTGTTGATATCGCCGCTCGTTCCGTTGGTCATCGTGGCCACAAATGCCGGCTTGGTTTTGCGTGCATCGATCAAACCGGCAAACTGCTGAGCGAACTCGCCATAGTAATCTGCTGACAACGAATTCGCAGGCACGCCGCCAACGTAGTGCAGCGAGTAGTTGGCCCACAACGCGATCGGGCGACCGTCGATGGCCTGGACCGCAAGCACCGGAATTTCCGGATCGACCGGGCCGGCGGGCTGGAGCAGGCTCTTGCTGTTCGCAGCGGGATTCATCCTCACCGTATCCGTGCCGTGATCGAAAGGATCCGCGATCGGCGTACCGGGGCGCAGGAACCAACGACGATTGAACACCTGTCGCGGGTTGTTCCCGACGGCCCAGCCCACACGCGCCGGTTCCAGTTGCGAGTGGGCCTGGATAATACCCTCGGCGATCCGCTGGGCGAGAAAGCCGAGATAGTCCACTTGAACCAGACTTTGAAACGTCGGTCCCACCGTGACTGCGGTGTGGGTGTGCGTCGCGGAGCAAAGGATGTGATCTGTCGGAATGCCGGTCGCCTGGGAGGCCTGTTGTTTAGCGGCATCGTAGATCTCGCGCGGGATCATGCAACTGTCGCAGGTAACCAGCGCGATCTTCGTCTCGCCGTTGTCCAGCACGAGACAGCGGGCGTGTAGCGGGTCGTGAGCGCCGTCGGCCGTGCGGTGTGTCATGCTGCCGGACGAACTGACAGGGAATTTGGTCGGGGTGATGTCAATCGCGAACGCACCGGCGCGAAGCACACGCGCCGGCGTATCCGCAGCTGAAAGTTCACCAGACAAAATGCTCAGTAGTCCCAGAACCGCTGCCGCAAGTCGCGATCCAAGTAGAATTGAGAAATTCATGGTTTCATACTTTCGTTCGAGTGCTGGCTACTGTTTCAGTTCGTCTGTTGGTGCTTTTCCGACAGGATAGAGTTCGAAACGACGAACAAACATTTCGGCTTGTTCCGTTTGCAGCAACAACTTGCCGAAATCCGGCTTCGCCTCGAAAGCTTCGTTGACGACGACGCCATTAACTTCGTAGAGCAGGTGGCCGCCGTCGGCGATCACTTCCAGCCGCGTCCACTCGCCAAGCGGGCTTTCGACGTCGTCCTTGCCTCTGAAACCGATCTTGTCAGCCCAGTCTTCGTCACGGCCAAACCAATTGATGCGACCGGCGGGAATTGTGATCCGCTCGCCACCTTTCTTCCAGACTTTCTCGCCATCGCGGTCCTTGGTAATTTCAGCCGTGAGCGATGTGGGAAGCACTTGTCCGGTGATCGGGTCAGAACCGGTCAACACCAAAATATCGCCGACGCCACCTTCAATGATCTGGGCTTCGATCGAAGCCATCCAGGTCTTAGCGTAACCTCCGTCTGGTCCCCAGCAATGCACCAAAAGTCCGCCGTCTCGCGCACGATCCACACGATCTCCCCAAGTCTTACCACCCCACTTAAACTCCACGATCAGATGGTAGTCTCGATACGAACGATTGGTAATCAGGCCGCCGTAGCCGTCACCGGAGATGTGAATCATTCCGTCCTGGACTGTGAACACCTTCTTCGGATCGGAGTATTGCGAGTCCCGAATCCACGTGTAAAAGCCTTCCAGGTTACGACCGTTGAACAGTTCGATTGGGCCATCAGCAGGGCTCACGGCCGTATCACGGGACGGCGGCTCGGCAGGATCGCCTGGCAACTCGCGAATCGAAATGTTGCGAAAGGCAACCGGATCGTTGTGTCCCGCGAAGCCGAAGTGGCCGCTCTTTCGCTTTGCTCCTTCGGGAACGGCACCGTCTTTCGATTCTTTGACTTCAGCCAGGTCGGCATCGAGAATTGTGAAGCCATTCAATTCGACCTTGACCCTGGAGCCGCGCATCGTGACTTGCTGAAAATTCCACTCGCCAGTCGGTCGCAGATAGCCTCGGTGCGCCGCCACTAGCCCATAGACGGAACCGTGGTATTGCCGTAGGTCGAGTGCCGCGTACTTCGCATCCTCCGAATCGAGTACTTGCAGCTCGAGTCCTTCCAGATGCGGCTGGCCCTCGCCAGCATAGCGGACTGCGAGCCCGTTGTTGCCGCCGGCCGGAAGCTTGAACTCAAGGCGTGCGACAAAGTCGGAATAATCCTTTTCCGTGAAGATTGTTCCGCCTTTACCCGTCTTGCAGGCAATCGTGCCGTCCACGACTTCATAATTTTCCAGATCACCTTTCCAGCCACTGAAGTCGGTGCCGTTGAAAATGTTCTCGAAGCCGGTGCCCGTTCCTGGCTCGACCAGGATTGCGTTGGCCTCACTTGCCGGAATCTCACGAATGTGGATCTCGCGGAAGTAAAGTGTGTTGCCATGGTTCTGCAGTTCGATCTGTCCCCGAGGATAAATCGACAGGTTACGTTCCCATACGTTTTCCATCACGACGTTGTCGGTAACCAGTTGATCATTCAGTTTGATTGTCACTCGTTCGCCGACCATGCGAATGAAGAACGTGTTCCACTGGCCAACGGGTTTGTCGGCTTTCACAAGCGGAAATCGCGGGTTTTTCTGGTTGTTCCACAAAGCGCCCGAACCGTTTTCAGCCCCGTGGCGAAAGTAGTCTTCGAATTCAGTATCCCAGATTTGTACCTGGGGACTGCCTCGCAAATAGATGCCGCTGTCTCCACCTTCGAGGATCTTCCAGTCAACGTAGAGTTCAAAGTCGCCGTAGTCCTTGTCGGTACAGAGGCTTTTGCCCTTCCCATCGAATTCGAGCGCACCGTCAACGACCTTCCAGTGTGCCCGCATCGTTTCGTCTGCTTCCTTTTGGGCAGCCGACAGTTCGTCCGCCGACATCGCGGCTCGTGTCGTGGGATTCCCCACTAAACCTTTCCAGCCGGACAGGTCGGTGCCGTTAAACAACGGCATAAAGCCCTGGGGTGTTTCCGCTCGCGCCGCCTGGAAGTGAAGTGTTCCAACCATCGCCAGAAGAAGTATGGCAATCGTTGAAGCCGACTGATGTACCCGTTTCATTGTTTCTCTCCGCATGCTGTGCAATCAATTCATCTCTGTTTCAAGGAGGCCGTTAACGTCCGGCCGAAGACTCGTCGCGATCGTCGTGTCAAGATGATCCGATCACTATGCTATCCGGCTCGGGTTCACGTCGCAACAGCTACGACCATACGTCTCTGTTGTGGTCGAACGACGTCGCGCCTCGTGGTCGAATTTCGATCCGGTCGACTCGACAAAGTGTATGCAGCGCACGATTAACCCAGGAGCTAAGGATCTGTCCAAGATCAACTCCTCGATCCCGAATGCTGGCAGCTTCGCGACGCTGGGCTCTCCCGTCGGCGGAGCGACGGGTGTACTGTACGCCCGTCGCTCCGCCGACGGGATCTTCAGCGGTGGTAGAACAGAATCAGGCCTCGCCCAATTCGCGGACTTATACTCCGCGCGGCTTGGAATGAGGCGGTCAATTCTCGTTCCAGGGCTCCAGCCCTGGAACGCACTGCACTGGAGGCTCCTGCCTCCAGCGACAAGCTTGGTTCTGCACGAAATGAAGTGCATGGTCGGCCCCGTACCACAAACGAGTTGTATTTGATGGATGCTGTGATTGAGCCTGAAAGGCTCGTACAAATCAGCCTGGGGCAAGAGAATCCGCGAAGGCGGATGAACGCCGCCCCAGGTTCACGTACCATCCGAACACGAACCCTGAAAGGGTTCCACAATGCGGTTTTGTGTAGCCCTTTCAGGGCAAAACGCATTGCTGCCGAAAAACCTGGGGCGTTGCCCCAGGCTGACCTGTTGTGGCCCGTT
>Ga0154020_10000557_pt1 | contig 45827 bp, 35 predicted proteins | sample Klosneuvirus_201_FD_109709 | JGI IMG/M metagenome (GOLD analysis project Ga0154020, IMG submission 109709) | Active sludge microbial communities from wastewater, Klosterneuburg, Austria - Klosneuvirus_20160825_MG | ecosystem: Engineered > WWTP > Aerobic digester > Activated sludge | place... | reverse complement strand
TTTCGGGCCAAGTGGGATTCACGTAGCTTCGGATGCATGCTCATTCTCCTGCCCGTGCGCGGGGCGAACTGATTCCGCAGGGCGGTTCAGCGCGACCTGACAAAGGAGTGTCGCGACGACGGCAATGACCTCTTTGCGAATCGACTCCGGCAGTGGCGGTGGGAGTGCTGCCGCAAGCGGAAGCAGTAGCTGCGTAGGATGAGTTTGCTTTGGTGCCATGGGAGTCCTCCGGTACGAAGGGAATCCCTTGGGCATCGCACACCGCCGTGTGGCCAAGCGCAGAAAGCACACGGTGCAGTTCACGGAGCGCCTCCACACTTACCACCGGTTCTCCCAGCGAGTGCGAGGCACAGACCGCCTCGTCGACCATCCAGTCCGGCACCGGAAACAGAGCCCCTCCTGAAAGCTGACAGACTACATGCTTCTTCCCCAGTATTTCGCGCTCCCCATACCGAACCCCCTGCTTCCCATACAGCGGATGCCACCGATACAGAATCACAACGACGCGGGATCTTGGGGTCTTATGCGGTGTGTTTGTTGAGGTACTCGGCGATCTCATCGGCTCGCGTCGAGCTGAGCCGTCGCTGAAATCCATCCATGGGATTTTCGTGCCGCCGCTCGACGGTGCAGAACGGAAACAGCTCGTCGATGGGAATCGTCGTCAGATAGACCGCGTGTCCGTTCTGCTCGATCTTCAGCGTCGAGTACCAGGGCGACCGCTCCCCCGAAGGCGCGGAAGCGGGAGTGACAGGCGGATGGTTCCTTTTCTTCTTAGTCATGGCGTCACAAACCCAAGGCAAAGGACCGACCTCGGTCAGGGCCGACCCGAATGAGCAAACTGCTGCCCACTCATAGGGCAGAATGTGGGGTCGGAAGGCCTAGGGGGTTGTGGAATTTCAGTCGGCTGCGACCGCTGGTGTTGCGGGGGGACTCGCCAGAGAGGGGATCTCAATCGAGACGCAAAAAGATCATTCAATTGATCCGTTTTATTTCGGATATTATAGTACTAATATGTCGTGCCAAATCTGTGCGAGTGACACCCCCCTCTCAGGAGTCGCCAGACCTGAGTCGGTGACAAGCTGCCCTGAGGCCAACGTCGGCACGGTCAAGAAAGGTGTCGATGGTCCGGCATCCGGGAGTAACCAAGTGAGTTGTGTGTCAGCACATGCTGCTGGTGAAAAGCGGAGGGTGGCCAGTCGGCGCGAGAGGGCCCGAGCCACAGTCAACTCAAAAGGAGCGTCCATGAGAGTCCGCAAGTTTTTGTCCCTCGCAGTCAAAGTCGCCTCGCTTGGTCTGGTGCTTGCCCCGATGTCCGTTGCCTATGCGCAAGATGCCGCAGAGGGCGACCTGATCAAAGGGAAGGGCGCAGAGGTGTACCTCGTCGTCTTCCATCAGAAGCGCCATGTGGTCAGTCCCGATGTACTCACAGGCTGCGGACTGAACTTCGGCATGATGAAGACTCTGGATGATGCCATCGTGACCGATATTCCGACAGGAGCGCCGCTGCCTTCTGCCGAGCAGTGCAAGGCGGAGCTTGCGAGAGCGAAGTCTGGCCCGAAGGACTACTGCGAGAAGGTCAAGTTCTTCGAGGCTGCGCTCGCCAGATATCATACGGAATACCGCAAGACCGACGCCAAGCGGTGGTCCTCCCTGAAGGAACCGCTAAAGCAGAAGATTGTTGATGCCGAAGCCAAGAAGGCCGAGGCTCAGAAAGGCTGCTCGGTCGGTGACAACTGCGCAGCAGCGATTGCCAATGGCGCGGCGGCACCTGCGGTCTGTTCCGGCGTCTGTAGCAAGCAGAACCTCAAGTTCGCTGGTCACTGGAGTTGCGACAACGCCGCAGCGAAGGCTTGCTCGGCAAAAAGTGCGGGGTCGTGCGTCTGCGGCTGTAACTGACGCAGACATGCGAGAAGTACGGGCAGGATAGTGGACCGCCTGCCTGGCACAGTCGAGCCGGTCAGCGATTACTGGTGGCTAGGCTAGCACCTCCAAGCGACGTTAGGTGAACGACCACTGTGACTGCCGCAAGCATTCAGCACTTCAGCAAGGAGCTTCAGTCTTGGTGGTCTGCGTTCGGTAGTACCCATCAACCCGCCCCTCCATCACCTGAGCCACCTGCGCTGGCCACCCGTGTCTCATTTATGTTGGCAGGGAGGGCACAAATTCCGCTGGGGATCCTAGATATGATCAGGGCGGGCTGGGCACTTCCCCATGGAACAGAATGATGGTGCGGGCTGGTTTGGCCGTGGGAGTCGCTCTCCGCGGACCCCCTTTGATCGGTTCGTAGCCCAGGTACTGATGCTGCTGCAGAATCATGAAGCTGCTCTGATCACGGAGCACCAGCTTGACTTCGAGGAAGGAGCCGTGGCCGGCGAGCGCAGGGAGGACGTGTTCTTCGATTCGGCGGGTTGCTTCGCTTGACCAGGGTTGTCCTGTTCCGCAGGTGGCCTCATCGGCAAACAGTGTAATGGCGACCGCAGACACGGGCACTGTGGTGATTCCGCCGCAGACAGAGCCGTCGCCAAGCTCCCAGACTCCAAGCTCCATTCCGGTGGTGCGGACTTCACGCTCCATGAGTGTGCGTGACACCGCCACCTCCAGCTCTGGGAAGACCTGAGAGAATACCCAGTGGACGGTATACGTTGAGCGCAGTCCGAGCAGACAGCGCAGATGCTGCAGCGCGCGTGGCCAGTCACGAAACACCGCAGGATCTCGTTCGGGGAAGGAAGCGATGATGCTACTACGGATTTGACGATGGCAGAACAGACCAAGAAATTCTGTAAAGGAGTCGTCCTGTTGTTCGGCCAAGATCCTGCGGAAGTAGTTGGGTAGGGCACTCTGCGGACCGAGCCAGCCAACGTTGACCAGCACCACCACCTTGCGACGCGGGATCTTCTGAAACTCGACCCCATCAACAACGGAAGACTGATGGAGCAGCGTGTCGTGACTGCGATACTCGATGTCGGATTCCTCGTAGCCGAGGTGCCTCAACAGCTCATGGAGTGCGCTCAGATCAAACGACTTCGCCAGCTGCGCGATGCGCTGTTCGATTGCGGTCCGCATCGGGAGCGCGCGGCCTACCTTCTTTGCTTCCGCTTCCACCTTGCGATCACCTACATGGCCTAGCTGGTGGCCGCAATGAACAGCTCAAGGTCGATCTGGTACAGGTCGATCAGCGCTTTGGTCGCAAAGTCGTCTTTGGTATCCAGACTCGGAAGCAGCTTCTCGGCATGAGTCACAATGTTGCTGAAGTACTCACCGAATACAGAGGGCAGGTAGATTCGTGGATCGAACTTCTCGATGTGAACCTTGATGTCGTTGTAGACGATCGCAGCCTGCTTGAATCGCCCAAGGCGCACCAAACGATTGAAGGCACCAATCTTGCGCATCAGCGCGTGCATCGGGGGCGACAATATAATGGTAAGCGTCGGCGGAGCACCGGTCACAGTCGCTCCTTTGATGGCATTGGGACTGGCTGCGGCACTGCTCTCATTCGCTGGATCCAGTAGATTCTGCATGTTCGACTCCCCTGTGTTCAGAATTTCAACGTCGATGATCTTTGCCGACGATTCCGCTCCTGTGGTGGCGTCCTGCTTGACCTCGCGACTCTTCTCGCTGTGGGTGGTTGGAAGATCCTTCAGCGTCTTGTGAAGCTGCAGAAAGGACCCCTTGCACAGCGAGCCCGGAAGGACTGCGTCAAGCACCACGGACAAGCCACTGAACAGGTCAAGCACTTGCTTCTGATCGGTCTGCTCCCACTGCGACAGCCACTTCGCCCACTGCGGACTTTTGACTTTTTGGGCAAAGCGAAACTGACCCAGAATTCCGGTGACTAGCCAGCGCAATCCGACGTCGAACTGCTTGTACTTTCCGGTCGTCGGGCACATCCACTCCCAGTTCTTGGTGAGCACCGCCAAGATGGCGGACAAAATGTCCGGTAGGGCACCCATTCCCTGCTCGACAAATGCCCCGAGCAGGAAGACTCCCAAGCTGCGCACATCGTAGACTTGCTCTTGCCAGAGCTTTTCGGCCAGCTCTCCCGCGGTGACAAACTGACTACGTTCGGCCAGAGACAGAATTTGATCGAGAGCCGGATCATTGTCACCAAGGATGCGACTGGATGGCGAAGTGAGCGGCGCTTCAAGAATGCGAACATTGATCATAGACACTCCTTGCTTAGTCGGACCCGGCAGGTGAATAGGAGACTCGCTGCGAAATCAATGTCTGAATCCGAATCAGACCTCCCATTGTGCATGGAAGGACTGCCTCTGCGGCCAGCGCGGAGAGGCCGGCGATTGTCACTCCTGGCGTCTGGACGGACCACGCTCCGGCGAGCTTCGGCATACACAGTGGCGGCTGTCCGGTCAGTGCGGCCTGCGCCACGACTGCAGGGGCGCTGCACTGCGAAAAGGGAGCGATGTGTGTGCCGGGGAGTGCATCGGTAGTCGTGGCCAGCGGCGCTCCGCTGGAATGAAATACACCGCGTGGAGGTGCTATCAAGGTGCTGAGTCCAAGCCCGCAGGAACAGGTGAGCCTTGCGCCACTGATCACGAAATCACTCATGGTCTGTTCTCCGCTGGCGCAGCGATTGCGCCCGTGGTTTCACCTCGCCGCGCTGCACAGGCGACCCGCAGACAATCTAGGAGCTGCAAGATCGGCTCTTCTTCTCGACTGCGCAGCGTCCCTTGATTGAACTCTCGGGCACACCACTTGTGGTCGATTTGACCATCAAGCAGCCGCGGATACATCGCAAACAACTCGATACGGGCAGGCTGACAGCTCCGATCAAGACGGGTCTGGATGCGCTCCCGCAGCATTGACTCACGCGGCGCCGCAAGCTCACGGGATTGCTCGATCGGTTCTGGTCCGGTGAAGACAAGGAGCGTGACGAATCCCCCATCACTGGGCTCGCAGACCGTAGAGATTCCTGCGACAAACGGCAGCTCGGACAGCGTCGCTTCGACCTCGAGGATGGGATAGCATCGGCCATGCTGACTTGGGCGGAGCGTTCCTGCATATAGGAATCCACCGTTGCTCGCCGCGAGCAGCAGGCCAGCCCCGTTTTTTACCGCCTCCCACAGTCCGAGTCCACCCCTCATTGCCTCGCGCTGATTGCCAGGATCGCGAAGCTGAAACGGAATTCCCGCTGCCGCTTGCAGATAGCGTGGCACACGGCCCAGACTGCGCAGAGAGAACAGCAGACAACCCCCTGCTGCGGAGTCATACCAAAGAGCGCTGGCCGGTACCGAGCGGAGACCGCAGCGCTCGATAACGTCATCCCACGATTCACTGGGCGGAGACAGCGCGTCTCGGATCCAGAGCCTGAGTCCCTTGGTGGTGAGGGGGCGGGATTTCTCGTCTCGATGAAGCAGCGCATCGCGTACTCGATCGGTAATCACCAACACATGCAGCGGGGTTGGCCATTTGTCATCGGTCGGATCTGCCAGCAGATCCCCGGCACTGAGGTGCAGATACGTCGCGCCATGCAACAGGCAGGTCAACAGCAGTCCGGGCTGGTACTGCAAAAAGTCACTGTCAGGTGCCGCAAGCACAGCCCCTGGCCGCAGCGAGAAATGAAACAAGCCATCGCGCATTGCGCCCTCCAGCACTGTGGACGCTTTCACGATCGTAGGCTGAAGTTCCAAATCAATGTGGCTATGCGGAGAAAACAGCGCGAGTGTGGGTTGCTCGGCGTCGCAAGTCAGGGAGCTGGTTGCCGATGCGAAGACCATCGCTGGTGGCGGCAGAGCCTCTACGAACAGACAGCGCTTCGCGAAGGGCCTCACGAGCGAGGCCTGGCGCTGGCCACAAGAGATATGGGCCTTGGGAATCGCAGCTAGCCGTCGCTCCAGAAGATCTGGACCACTCGGTGGCAGCACGGTCACGGTCAGACCCATCCGCAGTCCGCTGAGCAGAGCGATCAGCAGCTCGCGGTCGAGCGGCGAGACGACACAGAGGCTGTCACCAACCTTCACTCCCTTGGCGTCCCACTGCTGGCAGCGCTCGGTGCAAGCGGCGTGAAGCGCGGCATAGCTCAGCACGTTCCACGCATCGGCCCGATGGCTGAAGCTGCGCAGCGCGCTCTTGATCTGGAGGGCCGCTCCCCCAAACTCTCGGTACACCAGGGCCGGGCGCTCGCCTCCTTCATTCAGATGACGGATTACCAGGTCGTGATAGAGATCAATCCCAACGCTGGGTACGCTCTTAAACGGCCCCGCACTTCGCGTCGCTTGATCTGCAAGGAGGAGACGGAAAAACTCCGGCGGGTTGCTGCGACTCTGCGCGAGCCAGTCCGTATCACGAAACACTCCGTCGCCACTCTGCTCCATGGCGAGAATCGCGTTGCGGATCGTGGTGGTGTCTGGAGGCGACATGTTGTTACCGAGATCTGTTGGCGAGCAGCGCAGTGACTGCGTCGTCGAGTTGATCAATGAGTCTGTACAACTGGTCTGGCGAGGACTTGGCCACAACAGTCGACGTGTTGAGATGATTCGTCCTGGGCGAGCTGAGCATTGCGACCTCGCTCTGTAGTGGCTGCCAGATGTTGAGCAAGCTCAGACTCTCGTGTTGTAATGACTCATTGATCGCCCGACCCAGCGCCCGCAGGATCTCATCGGGACTGGGCTCTGGAATGTGGGATCGCTCGGCCTGCCGACGCAGATACTCTGCCGGATCGCTCGGTGGGGTTGATGGTCTGTCTGCTGCTGGCTCCTTCGTTGCTGCGGGCTCTTGATGGCTCTCGGCACCAACTGGACTGCCAGCGATCGTACTGGTCTGCTTCCACAGCGTGCGCAGTCGGTTGACATTGAACAGATCAGAGAGCTCTTTGGCCATGCGTCAGGACCTCCGATGGACTCCAGTTCGAGCGATACACTCACAGATTCGAAACGACGAGCATGCTTCCCACAAACAACACGAGCAGCAGCAGGGTTGCCACGTAGTACCAAGCCGACGAGCGCTGACGCGCTTGCGGAGCGACCAGCGGAGTGGCATGGCGTTCCTCCCGTGCGGCCTCCCGTTCGGACCGTTCACGTCCTTCCTTGCGACGCTTCTTCTTCCGAAGCGGCACCAGTGCCCCCGGAATCCGTTCGGTCAGCAGGCTCTTGTAGCGGAGCACCTTGCTATTGTCGCTACCGAACTTGCCGACAAAACCAGAAGCCAAGCAGTAGTACAACACCTCAAAGACGGCCGCCGGCGTGTCTGGCTTCGCGAGGCGCTCATCGACGAAGTCGTAGAATATGTCTCCGCCATAATTGATCTGAAAGAGGTCCGCCTGCAGAAGTGGCCACAGAGTCTGTTGCGGTTTCCCGAGCAGACTCATCACCATTTCGTCGCACAGCAGGACCAGAGGGAACATCACCAGATAAACCTCGTTCTCACCCATCTCGCGGGTGAGGCTGTCCTTGAGTGAGTCAAGCTGGGTCTTGAGTTCGCTGCGCATCCGTTCCAGCGTCTCTTGCGGAATCAATGCGGGTGCCGCTCCCCGCTCACCGAGCTTGGCGGTGTGTTGGATCGTGCGGTCGAGCAGGTTCGCGATGTCACGCCGCAGGCCGATGACCATCTTCCATAGGTTGAGCTTCATGGACGATTCCTTCGTTCCGTAGCAGGAGCTCCACTGCCGGCTGGACTCGACTCCAGTGTGGTCCGTAGTTCGACGCGCGCTTCATAGTCCCAGGCATCGAGAATCCTTCTAAGCTGATCCAGGAATCGTGCGATAAGCGGGACTTCCTCCTTGTCGTGCGGCGCAAGCTCAAGGTGGTAGATGTGTCGCACCCCTGCGCCGCGCAGCTCGCCATCAGGAACTGTGGACAGAGTCATCCGTCCCAGCCGCTGGGAGACCTTGGCGTAGGGTCCAACCTCGACGGAACCAAACATCGACAGAAGATCCAACAGCTCTTCTTTGTTTAGGACCGGCTTCATTTTGAGCGACAGCAGATAGAGCAGCCGATCAGGCTCTTGACGGAGTGGACACTCTAAGGCCGCAGAGAGGGTTCCCAGGTGCTTCCAGTCCAGTCCAACAGTCACCCGATCGACGATCGACACGCGAATCGGACCGCTGATGCGGGTTGCAAAAAATGGCTGATACCACAGCGCTTCGACCGAGAGCTGTTGCGGCTCCGCAAACGCCTCTGGACGTCGCACGATCAGTGAGTAGCCGGGCACTGCATTGAGCGCACTGCTTTCCTCGATCTCATAGCTCTGGCGGAACGTTCCTAGCGCCGCCTGTCCGATCGGTTCGAGTCCTTGGGGGGCCGCGCGATAGACGCCCAATGGCCGCTCCATTGCGAAGCTTGGATCGTTCATCAAGTAACGGATCGGATAAGCATCTTGGGTCCCATCACACTCGATCGGGCGGGCAAAGGCTCGCCGACGATTCGCGATGGGTACGGAGAACGGACGAAAGACTTCTCGGTACAGAGGCAGGTCACGCGGATAGTCCATGTCAAGATCGAAGCACAGATACACCTTGCTCCAGGTCTCGGTCGCTGGCGGGAACGTGACATGAATCATCAGATCTTGCGTCGGAAAGTGAAAGAAGCTGCGGACGGACTCCAGTGGATTGGTCGGATCGTCTTCATAGGGCTTGTCATAGCGGGCGCCGAAGGTGACCTCGCAGGGAATGCCTGGTGTGTCGGCGGAAAAGTTCCCATCATAAAGTGCGCAGCAAGAGCGGAGGTGTTTCCGGATGGTGTGGTGCAGACGCAGCGCCGCCAGATAGTTGTCGAGATAGTTGAGATGGATGGGAATCGTGCCGAGATCATCGGCCCGCGCGTACAAAGACAAAAAGGACAGGATCAGGCGGTAGCCCTGCTTGCTCATCTGCAGCTCGGTACGTGCCAAGTTGATCGGCACCACGCGCAGCTCGGACAGAGTCTGGAAGCTCCCGATTGCGCCATCCATTGTCGTCAGTTGTAGCATCGTGCCGCGCGGCAGCGTCACTGTGTCCGTCATCTGCGGCGTCACCACAGCCTGAGTCATGGTCATCGCTGGCAGCGGTTGCAAGATGAAGTGAAAGTAGCTCGACAGCAGGCGCTTCCAGGTGGAAGCCAGATTTCGCATGGTCGCCTGGCGGGTTCGTACCGCTGAGAACGCCAGCGCTTCGACCAAGCGACGAACATCTGGATCCTCCATTCCGAGCTGTGTTGCCGGATGATCGACTTGATAGCGGGCGCGCTGATCATCAAGTGCCCGCAGCTCGAGCAGGAGATCTTCTTGCAAGCTGGTGATGGCGCTCATGTTGATTCGTCTTCCGCAGCTCTGTTCTTTGCTTCGTTCAGTGGTTCCTCCACCAGCGCGGAAGTGACGTCAGCGATCTCTCGCAGGAACTTGAGCAGTCGTGCCCAGAAGTCAGAGTCGGTTCCGCTCGGCTCCGTAAGCTGCGCTGCGGCTGCTCGCTGTGCGGATTCGAGACCCAGCGCCTGCCAGTTTGGTGTGCCAGCGCCTTGCTTCTCCCAGAGCGTGCGTAGGGCCCGCGGGAGTCGCATCAGCGATGGTGGTAACAGTCCGGACTCTGCCACGAACTGGGCATCCGACACGAGCCTCAGCGTCTGCTCATCAGACAGAACGGTGCGCTGTGCAGCTTCCAATTCCTCGTCTAGCAGATCCTTCGGAAGGACTACAGTGTCGCGAGCCAAGGTGTCGCGAGCCAAGGTGTCGCGAGCCAAGGTCGCCCCGAGTACGATGGGCGCGAGCGTTTGAATCTGTGAGATCGATGGTTCGGACGTTGAGGTGCTTAGCTGGCGCAGTCCCATCCGAAGCTTCGCAATCGTCTTCATTTTCGCTTCGCTTGCCGTAAGCTGGGGGGCCTGGTACTTGCTGCACTCCTTCTCTAGTTTACGAAGGAACTGCGCGGCATCCTGAAACAGAGAGGGAGCGATTCCTAGCTCGATGAGCACGGTCTTCATCGGACCGACCGACGAAGGCAGATCTTCTGCATCAACATTGGTGGGTGCTGAAGGAGGACTCTGTGGCCGCAAATCGAGCCGCTGTGCTTTGTCGAGCAGCTCCGTGGCCGATGGACTGTGCTGGTTGGCGATCCTCGCACAGCGCTCCGCAAGCTCGGACAGACTGGGGGGAAGCAAGCCGAGCTGCGCACTGATGCCGGAGGTGGCTAGCAGCAGCGGCAGCTCGGGGTCCGCACGGAGTACGACCTCGAGCGCGGTATGAATCGCCGGAAAGAGTTCCTTCGGGAGCCCGCTATTTTCTTCTGTGACTGCCGATGCAAGGAGAGTAGGGACAAGCTCTGTGCCGGTTGGTAGCTTCCCGCCTTCAACGCCCTGACTCACTGCTTGCAAGACTGCCAGAAGTTCGGAGGTCGTACTCTGCATCGCGACTTGCACTTCGGGCAGCTCCTCGCTGCTGCGTTTTCCACTCCGAGCCGTTGTGCTCTGTCCTAGCGTGGGCGCGAGCGTGCTCCTACGGATCTGAACCAGGGGCCCAGTGTGCTCCTCAACCAGTGGCTTTCCGGCAGCGATTCGGGAGGTGTCTTCCAGGACTGCGCGCATTGCCTGCAGTTCAGGCAGACGCTGCAGTCCGCTGCTCGGATTCTCAGCCAGTGTCAGCGCGGAGGAGCGCGGTAGCAGTCCATTTTCTGAGGCTGCCATCGCCAGGTCGATGAGAGGTTGAAGCCGATGGTTCGTTGGCGTCGTCGCATTTGTTGGGCTGGTTGGATCTGGCCCCGCAAGATCCTTCTGTGCGACCTGAGCGCGCAGCTCTGCTACCTCCAGATTGCTCTGCACGGCCAGCTGCTGACCGGCAACTGCATGCCGCGCCAGCTCGCTTGGCAGCAGACCTGCTTGGGCCGCCGTTCCGAGCAGAGCCAGCAAGACTGCGACCTCCGCTCTTGATTCCAGTACTGCTTCGGCCAGAACGAGCAGCGGTGCTCCCAGCTCGGGGGTTAGCGCCCCGGCTTGCGCAGCCAAGGCCGATCGCAGCAGGGTAGGAATCAGCGTAGGCTCCTGATTGAGCTGGTCGTCCAGACTGTCGGATTGCAGGGACTCGAGAAGATCACTCACCTTCGCCATTTCAAGCCCAGGGACTTCGACACGCTCCGGCTGTGGCCGATGTGCTGACTGTGGAGCGGCGTCCTCTGCATGCGCAATCGGAGTCGAGACCGGTGGCATCGGATTCGCTGGCGGGGGACTCTCCGCGTCGCGTGCCGAGAGATTCCGTCCGAGTTCCTCCAGGTATTGTTGAAGAGAAGTCAGGAGCTGCTCGGGGGGGACTTCCGAATCGAGGCTGGGAGCCCAGGACGCATCGTCAGACTTCTGCTGGAAGGCGAGCAGCAGCTCGTGCATTTCTGCCAGTGGACGGGGCGCGCTGGCCGCTGAGGATTGGAAGGTGTGCAACATCCCTAGTGGCGTCTCACCATCCCAGGTCATGTGGGAAAATAGAGAGATCAATCGCCGAAATACTTCGAACGGACTCTGTCCCGCGGCACCACGCTGAAGGAGTTTGCGCAAACTCTCGCTCGTGGAAATGGCTGATGCAGGAGGGGCCTCTGTCGCACTAGGTGTTGCCTCAGGCGTGGATGCGGGTGGCATGGCAGAAGCTGGTTTGGTGCTCGGGCCGTGCGCTGCTTCGGGTGGCAGTTTGCGTCGTTGATCCTTCGACTGGTCTACCGGTGGCTTCGCGCCAGGAATTCGCGGGTTGCCGTGATGATGTGGCGGTTCTTCCGGTGGTTGCGGGGCTGTGGATCGCGAGGGCTTGTTCTCACTTGCAGGAGTCGAAAAGAGTGGGCGTGAAGAAGTGGCGGATACGACAGCTTCGATTTGTGCGACCTCGCGGGAGAGAGTGTTCAGGCTCCCTGGGTGCTGTCCAGCAATGGGTCCACCCCGACTGACCGGGCCAAACAGCGAGGCACCAATCCGGGCGGCGGCGTGGTCTACCTCGCTGGTGGAGTCGGAGACCGTCTGCTTGAGCGGTGTCGTTGGGAGCCCGTTTTTTTGGTCCGTGCGAGCATGTAGGGGGGGCGCCTCAGGATGCTTGTGCTGGCGCGGAGCGCTCGTTCCATGACGGTGCGGTTGCTGGTGACGTTGAGGAGGAGCCGGTTCCGCTGGATGAACTGGAGAGACCGCTGCCCGATGCTCCTTGGCATCTGACACTGGCGCGTAGAGATCTAGCGCGTGATGCGGTGTTGGTGCGTCTGCTGATCTCGAATAGGCAGCAGAATCGGGGCTCGCAGTGTGAGCCGCTCGAGACAACTCTGCTGGAGGGGGACCAATCTTGACCGTGGCCCCGTGCAGCTTGGTTGTGACCCCAGTCACCGTATTCTGCAGACCGGTTGAGCTGACTTCAGCCCCGTAGGAATGCACACCCGGTCCAGCGGCAAACGTCCCAATTCCGCCAGTCAAGCCGAGCAATCGAATCGTTCTGAGTGCATTGATGAGCACGGTCAGTGCATTCACCGTGACGCCGTTCATCGCCGTGAGATTGAGTCCAGACGGAGTCTGCACCGTCATATTGGCAAGACTGGACAGCGTCATCTGCCCAAGGCTCTGATAGCTGGAGTTGGTCTGGGACCGGACACGGATCTGATCCGCATCGATGGTAAATTCGCGGCAGCGGATCGCGATGGAATCACCATGCTGCTCGAAGATCGCCTTGGCGCCAGCAACCTCACTCTCGATCGTGATGCCTTCTTTGCCAATCAAGATGGCGTGCTTGGCATCTTCAGAGGGACTCTCCAGTTCCAGCGCTGTACCACTCCCAGAGTCCATGCCAAAGCGGCAGTTGGATGGCTGCTCTGGGTGGCCCTCCGTGGGCGAGCCGGGTCGTGGAGCTGGCGGAGACTTACCGTCGGTGCTACCGGGTCCTTTGGTCTTGTGTGAAGGGGGCGTCTTGCCTCCTCCTCGACCGTTATGGGAATGCGAACTCTCTGAATGTGACTTCCGCCCTGGACCATCCTTGGGGCTGGCATCGCTGGGACGCTGCGCGACCGCAACCTCGGCTCCGAGCGACGCTGTCTCTTCGTGCTGGGCATGCCGCATGATGGTACGAGCGACGCCAGCGCGCGGTGCCTCAGTCTTGATCGAGCGTCCGTGCAGAGATTGCGGGATCTGTTTTGAATGGGTGAAGTCTGTAGAGACCTCTGCAACCGCTACCGCGGCTTTTGCGCGGGTGGGCGCTTTGGCGGTTGCTCGCTTTGCGCGGGCTCGGATCGTGGGCTTTGCTTCTGCCTTGGTCGCGCCACCGCCGCCACCGCCGCCACCGCCAGCGCCGCCACCGGAACTTGCTGACCCCATACACTGAATCTCTAGCGCCTGACTCGCCGCCAGCGTCGCGCGCTGAATCGCGAGATCAACTTTGGGAGTCAGCACGACCGACTTCTGCTCAATGCCGCTCTGATAGAACCGAAGGAACTGAACACTGCTGTAGCGCTGGCGCTGGATGATGTATTCGGGAACGTCCTTCGCGTAGACCAGGGTATGTTTGGCTCCGTTGGTGAAGTCCTGTCCCATCATGATTTGGTTGCCCTGCACCAGGCTGGGAAGGGTGTTCATCGGGCGCCAGTCCAGATAGCGAGCAAGCTCTGAGCGATCGTAGTACAGATGAACGAGAACGCGTTCCTTTCGGTAGGCCGGAATGAAGAACTGCCCAGGTTGTTGATTTGGAACAAACGGCGTCTTGACCCGCTGACAACCGAACACCGGGAGTTGGATTTCGTAGTACTGCTGTCCCGTGAGAAAGTCGATCTGGCTTTCCCAGACCTGGGTGCCAGGCATTCCGACCATCGTGAAGACGATTCCCTCGACCTCCATGGGATAGTGGGGCTGCGTGTAGGAAGGCAGCCGTGGCTCGGCGTCACGACCGGATTGCAGGTGAACGCCGAGTGAGCAGCGAAACATTCCGGTGCTCCTTCCCTTAAATCGGGGCAAGACGTCTTCCTCGGTGGTCTCTAGCCGGAGCTGCATCCGGAACACCCGGTTGGTCTTCTTGGCCGCCTTGGGAATCACAAACTTGTGATTGGGAAAGTCAATCGGATCGAGATGAAAGTCGATTCCTACCCCAGGTGGAAATGGCCGCGAAGGAAAGCGCTTGAAGTAGACCACGAACGATGGCGCTGGCTGTGAAAAGCTGGCGAACCGCTTCGCATACTCGGCCTGGAACTCCAGCGGCATCGGCGTGTGAAACCAGCGGTCCTGTCGCAGCGGCGATAGTGCCAGCAGATTGAGAATGGGCTGGGTGGCTGCAATCCGCGCACTGTCGTTCATCAGCGTCTCTTGGTAGAAGCGACCAAGCGAATGTGTCGTGATGATCTTGGCAATGTCCGCAGCAAACACCTGAAACGGCTTGGGTCGCTTCGGTCGCTCCAGAATCTGATAAATGTTCTGGGAGTAGTCGTAGCTCAAGCTATGGTCGGTCTGGTCGAGTCGCCAGATCAGCCAGTCATAGAAGCTGGCGCGTTCGCCCAAGCGATTCTGCTTGTTCAGGCCCAGGAAGATCTGATCTTGCGGCACGGACAGCGTGGCGCTCTTGACCTTGACGTTGATGAGTAGATTGCTGTTCTTCTTGATGACGTCGGACACCGAGCTTCGCGTGTAAAGTGCAATCGGAAAGTGTTCCTTCCACAGCGCTTGCGCGGGGTCGCAAAATTCAATGCAGTACTCCCGAAAGCTGACGATGATGTCCGAGGATTCATGGCTGGTGTGTTCCGAAACGGTGTGCGAAGTGATGACTCCGGTGAGTAGCATCTCGATGGGCACCAGCGGACCGTTCGGAGAGATTCCGGGCTCAAGCAGCGTGGGTATTCCTACGATGTCAGGGATCGGCGCGATGATCGGACTGAGCTTGGGGGGTAACACCCCCGGCGGGGCAACGTTCTGTAGTGCTGCCAGCAGCCCACTGTCGATTGGGGGCAGCGCCAGGCTCGATAGAGCCTCCATGTACTGCTGCTGCAGCTGGATCAGTGCCTGCTGCTGCTGCGCGTTGGCGACAAGATCTAGCTGCGTCTGCTTCTCGAAGATGAGGCGATTTTCCGGCGTCAGTGTCGTCGTAGGGGCCAGACTCTGCTGCATGAGCGTCATGCGCCGCTGCTGCAAAACCAGGAGCTCCTGCTGCACCACCAGGAGCTGCTGCTGAATCAGCATTCTTTGCTGCTGCAGCTCCAGCGCCAGTTCTTGCGGTAGCTGCTGCATCATCTGAATGGCCAGCGGAATGCTCTCATTCATCGGCACGACCACGGGGACCGGCACCTGCGCCACCACCTGGGGAACCATCACCGGCGTCAGCGGTGCCAGCCCTCGAAGGTCACTATATTGGGGCCGTATGCAGAGCTTGAACATCAAGATATTCTGGCTGCGGAACGCCTTGGCGACTTTGTCCTTGTCCTTCACATCACCGAGCAGCTTGCTGTCCGATACACGGAATCGCATTCTCCCGGTGAAGCCGTGGGTGGCCATATCCACGGACAGCGAGGTGATGTCGTGTCCCTCAATCACGATCGGCGGGAGCTGGCCCAAAAATGGCGGATTGATGGGACTCCCAGTCCGGACGGCACCGGGCGGAGGCCGGTTTGGGGGCTTGGTGGCCAGATCCAGATTGTCCAGCTCGGTGAGGACAAGAGGAGGAGGCGGCACTCCTGGTGCGACCGTGAGCGGTACGACCTGGACAATCTCAAACACAAAGCCGAGCTTTTCGTGGAACCGCGGCGTCTCGCTGGCCAGTTCCTCGTCGAGAGTCTGCGACTCCTTGCCGTAGGACTTACGCTCCATCGCTCACCTCGATCGTCACGGCGCCGGTTGGCATGTGAAACAGGATCAAAAAGCGGCAGGGAACTCCCCAGTAGGTCATAAGGAGTGTGCCGCGTAGTTCGATGTAGAGTCGCAACGAGCTGTCGCGTCCGACGCACTGGAGGCTTAGCACGCGCAGTCGTGGCTCGTACGTCTGAATGGTCTCTGTGATTTCACGCAGCAGCGTTTGAGCGGCAGACCGTCCACCCAAATCACGAAGGTAATCTGCCGTGCCAAAGTCACAAAGAAGGGAACCGAACCCCCTTCGTGAGTTGAGCAGGTAGAGGAGATTCCGCACGACACTCTGGAGCACGTCGTCTTGAGGCTGCTCGGGAAGAAAGCGATTGAGGAACGACATCAGACGCTCCTGTCAACGCCAGAACAGAAAGGCGTTGGCTTTCTCTAAGGTTGGGTGAATGTAAAAACCGACGGCAGACTCGCGCAGCACATGGTTCCACTCTTCACCGGACTGAAGCTGGTAGAAGTCGACTTCTGGACCAAAGGTATGCTGAAAGGGTGGGCGCTCGATGTGCTTAAACGGAACGCCTCGCAGCACCAGTCGATGTACCAGCGCGAGTCGAGAGGTACACGAGACTTTGACCTCCGCGATGTCGATTCGCTCATGCAGAGTCGGTCTCTGGATGAGCAGGTAGACCTCTTGGGAGTCCTTGACCTCCTCCGGCAGGCCACTTAAGGAGAACAGTCCATTGCTCTTGATGAAGCGCAGGTGTGTCGAGCGCGTGTAGACAGGTCGCAGATGCCGATTCAGTTCGCTGAGCAGTACGTTGAAGCAGACTGCCAGATCATCCTGCTGGTAAGGCAAGGTTGGGCGATCCGGAATCACCTCATGGAACGTACACAGCTCCAGCAGGAGTCTGCGGAGCATGGAAAAGAGTTCGTAGGGATGCAGCGGAGTCCGGTGACGAAGATCGGCCAGCACTGACAAGGTCTCATACATCGCGGCCAGCGCCCGTCGCATGGCTTGGAGTCGCTCTGGGCGCAGGAAGGTGTCTTGTAGCTGCCCCACCATCTGCGGCTCTAGGTTCCCGATGCGGGCCTCTAATTCCGACAGCATGCCGTGCAGATAGGGAGTTCCATGGACTTGCAAAAGGGGTGGCAGATACGAGGGCGCAAGTCGCCAGCTGCCATCGGCCTCCTTGCGAAAATCTCCCAGCTTGAGGGTCCCGATCGCACGCTCGTGTTTGTCGCCAATGCTCAGGTAGGCTCGTTGAAGAATCCGCTCGACGACTCGCGGATCGGAGTCATACACTCGATTGCCTTCGCGTCCGACCTGTTCATCCGTGAGGTGCAAAAAGACCGGCAGCTGGGTTGCTGCGGTCGCGCGCAGAGACAGCGGCGAGATGGTCGCATTGCCAGGCACACTCACCACCTGACCATCTGGAAGCACCACGGTCAGGGTACTGATGCTAAGGACTCCATCTGCGAGCAGCGGCTCGCTCCAGGACAGCTCGGCAACGCCGTAGCAGGGGCGCCCCACGTAGCGTGAGCGCAGATCTGCTACGGCATCGCCGTGCGATTGCAGGGCTTGAAGGTGCTCGGGCAGAACCGTCTGCCCGAGAAACCAGCGCACCGGAGCGGTCTTGAGGGTGCTCATCGGTACTACTAGGCAGCGGCGGTGCGGCCCCACATCTTGATGATCGAGGCGCCCGCCTGGGCCGACAGCACAATGGACTGGTTTAGACCAGACGGAACCAACTTGATCGAGAAGGCGTAAAACGAGTTGTCCTGGATCGACAGCTCATCGTTGTCGTTCAGCTCGATGGCCAGCTCGCGGTCACCTTCCTTGAGGATTTTTCCGAAGAGGGCGACGGCATCGAAGCACGGATAGTACTTCTTGGCGAGGGCCGCTGGATCGTACTCAAAGACCCGAAGGCCGAAGTTCACCGTGATGTCCGACAAACTTGCGTACAGAGCCGATACCATCGTTTGCTTGAGGGCGATCGGGACCAACCCTTCGATGATCAGTGGATCGGTCGCACCAAGATCCCAGCGCACACGAGTGAGCAGTGCGACTGCGTTTACCTGGCCGGCCGCTTCTACGCCGGGCGCGTTGGCCGCAGCCGTAGGGTCTTGGCAGTAGATCATGGCGGCGGTCTTGGTGACACCTGTGAGATCCAGCATGACCATGTAGCCAAAGGGGGCCCTCGAGTTCGGCTTGTGATTGATGGCTTGCTCAGGCGAGAGCTGCTTATTGAAAACAAACATTGTTGGCTCCTTCTGTGTAGTCGGGTTGCTGCAAAAATCTTTGTGCCGACCACGTGGCTGTCGTGCGACGCGGTCAGCCTCTCTTGGTTAGCCGAGGCGCGAGTCGAGCCGTAGCTCGATGTCCATCCCTTCAAACAGAATGTGCGGCAGGATGGCGACCTTGCAGTCGTAGTAGCCAATCCGTCCCGGCACAGGATCGACTTTGACATCCGCAGCCTTGAAGGGGAAGCGGCGCATCGTGGCATCATTTGGGCTCACGGACTTGGTGATGTACTGAGCCAACCATGCGGTGAGCTGCCCTTGGAGCGATTTGGCATCGGAGTTGTCACCAATGTTGTCGCGCACGATGCTCTTGAAATAGTGAGCGATGCGCGAGACAGAGAACGTGTAGGCCAGGCTGGCGACCAGCTGCGAGTTCTCGGTGTCCTTCGGATCGCGGAACTCCTTGGGGAGCTTGATGGCGGGGACACTGAAGAACACCGCCTCTGCCGTTCCTTTGCGATGGACCAGAGAGCAGATGCCGTTTCGTGCAAACTCCAGCTCGCGATAATCTGGAATGTACATTTCCACCGGAATCCGCACTTCCTGCTCGCCTCGGACGTTGAAGGTGTCCACCGGCAGTCCTTTGATCTGGCCACCACCAGCCGGACCGCGAACGTATTGGCACCAGCCCGCCTGCTCGAAGGAGCGGATGAGGTTGCGTCCGATTAGCAGGGCCGAGTTGCCCCACAGATACTTGTCACGCTGGCCGCTGGTCACTTCCGTGAACTGAATGCCAGGGCTCGGGTTGGTCTCGGGATTCCAGGGCAGGCGCACCACGTAGCGCGGAAAGGCGAGTCCAACGTAGGAGGCCTCAGCCGTGTCGCGCAGCGCTTGCCACTGTCCAAACTGCGGCTGATTGAACACGCCATCGAGGTCACGGATCGACTCGACTTCCTCGATTGTCTTGCAGCCGAAGAATGCCGCATTCGCTGCGGTGATGAACGGCGCGTGGGCCGCCGCTGCCACCTTCGACATATTGCGCAGCCAGAACAGGTCCGACGGGGTGGTACTGAACTCGTACAGACCGAGCATGCAGCCGTAGGGCTTGCCACCGTACTGATCGTATTCTGTCTTGTAGACTTTGCTAAACAGTGCGCCGCTGAAGACGTCGGTCGAGTTCGAGTCGAAGTCCTGGTGCAGCTCGTCCTTGCTGACATCAAGGAGCGCGATCTGAATGTTGGAGTCGAAGTTGGTGTTCTCCACCAAGCCATTGATGCCGCGCCACGTTGCTTCCAGATCCTGGAACGTCGGGTGATGCAGGATGTCGTTTAGCTGATCATTGATCGTCTGATCAATGCGCTTCACGATGTCGAGCACCTTGCCCTTTTCATACTTGTCCTGGGACTCATCCAAGTTGTAGAGGATCGCAGCGAGACCGGACAGCAGTCTCTCCTCTGCCGAGACATCTTCGCGTGTGCTGACAAAGCGATCCTTGATCATTGGGGTCAAGCTCTTGACCTGCTTGTCAAGCTGGGCGGCTTCGAGGAGCCGAGGGAGGATGCGCGGCTCCGTACCGATCTGTGTTTCAGCCATGATGAACTCCTTCTCAAATGGTCAGCCGACGAGGTCGGCACATAGGCAAGTGGGTTGTGTGCGCTACCTGCGTTAGGTGACTGGAGTGCTCACCGCAGCCAGCTCCTTGCGGGCTGGAAGGCGATATCCGGCATAGGGCGCCAGTTCCTTGCGGAGCTGTGCCAGCTCCTCTTTGTTGCCAAAGATCTGCTGCACCAGGTTGCGTACATCCTTGCGGTTGTCGACCTGGCCCTGCATCTCCAGTAGCAGCTTGCGGAGCAGCAGCAGGGCCCGGATCTGTGGCACGGCGTGCGCGACTTCTGCGGGGTTAAACGACTTGCGGTCCTTGATGGGAATCTGGACAGGAAGCTCCTCGGCCTCCGGGTCGATGCGATTCTTGGTCTTGAGGCTCAGGCTGATCTTCATATCGGCCATAAGCTCGTCGATGTTTCTGCCGTCAAGGTTCCGCAGTCGGCGTGTCTCCAGGTCAACCTCGCGGTCGGTGGACGAGCCATGCGACAGGTCTGCAAGCACGATCATCCGGAACGGCAGCTCCACTTCCTTGAGCTGTCCTTCGATCATCGTGCGGTAACTCAAATTGACGCGAGAACGCGGGATCAATTGTTGAATGGACTTCACGGTTTCCTCCTATTGGGGCCCTGCGGTGGGTCTACGCTGCTCTAGCAGTGACCGTGCCATCCCCCAGGACGGAGACAGACTCTCGCACAGCTGTGAGCCAGCGCAGCCCATCCAGTCCGGGCGCACAAATGCGCACGCTGCGCGCACAATTTCGCTCTCTTCGAGTTCCTTCGCTGGCAGCGGTGCTATCCCTCACGGCAGGTCTCTCCCCAAGCGGCACTCTTTTACATCGGGAACCAGTACGCCGTTGCGACCAAGCGGAACCGATACAGACCACGGCAGCGGCGGAGGCAGCAGCATTTTCCAGCTACCGGTGGTTGCACTAAACAGAAAGTACAGCGCGACCGGCTTGTCGCTGGGGGCGGTGATCCAGAGCCTGCGCTTGTGGTTTGGCTCCAGCGTGACGACTCGCAGCACAGTCTTATCGGGCCTAATAATAAGCTGAGCCAAGTCGCCATATGTCTCGCTTCGATAGCTCTCTGCTTGTACACTCCGGACCAACACCTGCAGGGGGCGGCCTTGGTTGGTGTCCTCGGTGCTGCGCAGCGTGATCAAGAGCCGCCACGTCGTACAGCCAGACTCTGTAAGCACGATGAGACACAGCAGTACCCCAAGCCAGACTTGTCCCAGCTCTGCTCGCGCTCTGTCCTTGCGTGCCACGTGATCCATCAGCGTGTCGTGATCCGAAACAGAGACCAAGGATCGGGCTGAATGATGAAGCGAATCACCTGCACTTCTCCCGCTCCTTGATCGTTGATCCGCCAAGTGCTCTCGCCGTCCCCTTCGATCGTGCTCTTCTGGAGGAGTCGGAACAGACTCCAAGCAGAGTCAGCCACCTCGATGGTCTGGGAGTGTCTGCGACCGGACCGGCCTGCTGTACTTTCGACGCCGACCACCGCCACTCCCTGATTCCACCAGTCGATCGAGAGCTGCTCTCCGGTCGCCCGCTGATTGAAGCCAAAGACAGAAGTCTTTCCGATTTGTAGAAAGCCCATCGTGGGCTGCACGGACTTGCCATCCTCGGCTCGCTTGCCTGGCACGCCTCGTACCGAGAGTCGCAACGGCTGGCGTGCTCCTTTTCCGTCAAACAACATTCGTGCCAGCTTGGCCACCCGATTGACGGTCGGCAGGAGATCTCTGGGGAGCGAAAATGACCCAAGTGCGCTGCGCCGATTTACATAGCTGCCCCCTTGTTGCGCAATGGCTGGATCGTAGTAAGACCTCAGGTCTGTGAAGAACGCACCGCTTGGTTCGCTGATCAGATCCAATTCGGAAGGAGCAACCTCTCTCTCAGCCGCTTGATTGAATGGGAAGCGATCGAGCAGTGCCATGACCATGGCCACGCTCTCCTTTTCCCAATGCTGCGCCAACGCGGCCTCTACTTCTTGAGATCCACGTCGGAATACCGCATCGAAGGGCTCAATGAAGGGCCTTCGCATCGTTCCGATCAGTCCCGCTTTGTCGAGAAACTTTTCGGCATCCTGCCGCGGCGAGGGCTCTCCGGCACTGTCTTCACGAGCCATCGCCAGCGCACTGCGACCGAGGGGTCCCAGCTGATCCGCAAGACTCGACTTCTTTTCGGCGCCCTTTTCCGGTGTCTTGCCAGAAAGTGGGCCCCAGTTTGAGTCCAGGTCGGCGGCCAGCTTGGCAATTGACTCCAGGTAGGGCGCAAGCCCCTTGGGCTGATCGTCATCCGATGGCGCAGGGGAATCATCGCCATCGCGCCGGCCTGTGCTGTCTTTGTCAGCAGCCGTGCTCGCCTCGCCTTTGGCAGCAGTGGGCTTCTTGCCGGTCGCGCGCTCCCGATTCTCTGGACCTGAGTTTGTGCTCCGGTCCCCGCCTTCTGTTGCCGGTCCGCTCCGCGTGGGGTTCTTCCGTTTGAGCAGGTCCGCATTGACCACCTTGACGAGCGGGCGAAACTCGGCCAGACACTCCGCAAGTGGTCTCAGATATGGGTCATCAAGTCCCGCAAGGGCTGCATTTTCGGCAACGTCGGACAGGTGGGAGACAAAACGTGAGCCCGGCTTGGTCAGGTCGAGCAGCGCGGTGTGCAGAGAGGTCACCGGACTCCCACTGTCATGCGCGTGAAAGTGGTAGCTGAGATAATAGCGCATCAGCCCGCTGCAGTACTTCCGCGAATACCCTTCGACTTCTGTTCGCACCAGCTGGGTGAGACGGATTTTTTCTTCGGGACCGAGTGCTCGGCTCTCTGCCACGGCCTTGCGCAGCTCGCGGATCAGCGGCAGTACCTCGTTGTCGAAGACGGCGCGGTTGTACTCATCACCCAGGTGCTCGTTGGGCGTCTCTCCTTTGGTCAGCAGGTTGGCGAGTCGCGGTCGCAGCTCTTCGGGGCCAAACGGCGGCAGCTCTTGGCGGCGACTCTCTGCGCGTGAGGGAAGACACGATCTCCGCTGCGAGTCTCCTTCGGATCTATCGCAGGGGACACAGTGCTTCCGTTTGCGCCGACTCTCCGAAACACAATCGCAACAGCGTCGACGGTGGGAGTGCCTGTCATGGAGTCGGACGTTGCTGATCTGGTGCGATAGGAGCCAGCGCTTACGACTGCGCAAGAGCAGATCGAGCCACCCCCGTTCGCTGATCTCGTAGACCTTGCTGCTGGGGAACGCGAAGTGAACCAGATCGTTTTCGAACAGCGGTGAAATTCCAGGTCCGCGTGTGCCAGCTTCCTTACTGGTCCCGAGCGCGTTCACCCATCGGAGCAGCTGATACAGACTCAGGTGGTCGTGCCTACCTGACTGCGCCGAGCTATCGCGAATCAGCTTGAGCAGCAGCTCGAGGTTGGCCATGTTATCGGTCAGCCACGGATCGGGCGTGAGCACACCAACCTCACCGCCAAACAGCTTGTTCATGTCGATGGGCGTCTCTTCCGCCAGCATCTGATAGATGCGCCGCATCACCTGGGCCTTTCGTACTCGCTCAATCGTCTCACGCAGGTGTTCCGCTTGTTTGCGCAGTCGCTCCAGCTGCTCTCCCGCGATCGAAGGCTGGGCAATGGCGCCTGCGATGGTCTGCACAAACTCTTGCCACGGACGCAGATCACTCGTGGGCCAGTGCGCTGACTCGGAGGGCAGCGGCGGTAGTAGCAGCAGCGCCTTATCGGCCCATGCCTGTGGACTGTTGGTGACGTAGGCGCTCAGTACATCGACCGGTAGACCAAGCGTTGATGCAAAGTCCGTGCGCTGTGTCTGCACCAGCGTTCCCAGCGCGTTGTCTTGCGCGGCGTACAGCGCTGCCAGACTATAGAGAATCCTATCACGCGCGCGCTGCCGGACTCCTGCCTCGAGGGTCGGTCGCAGATAGCCTTGTCGCAGACCATCCACGAAGTGCTGACGTGCTTCACTCTTCTCGCGCTGAAGGAGCAGCTTGAGCGGGCGAACCCGCGACTCCTCGTCCTGCACGACCGAGAGCGCTTGTGCTGCTTCGCGTTCACCTGTGCGCACCACTTCCGATTCGCTGGGATTGGATAGTGACTCTTGGGCGCGGCGGACTGCTCGTTCAAAGTCGCCGGCGGTGGTGATCGCGCGCTGCACTTTTTGGCTGTGGCGACGGCTGACATACCAAACCGGGCCAATTCCTACCGCAAGCAGAAGGAGGCTGAGGAGCGCATGAATGGGTCGAATACCGAGCCCGGCCAGCCAGCGCAGCCAGCGTGACAACAGAGAGGGGGCGCGGGCTCCCTTGTTGACCACAGGATCGAACGGATTGCCGACGTCTTCATCGGCAGGGAGTGAAAAGAAATAGACGCTCTGGACGTCCGGGCGCAGCGATGCCACCGATCCTTCGACCAGTGCTGCGATGAAGCTGCGTACCGGAGTCATCAGCTCCTCTGCGGTTTGAAGGACCTCAATGCTGGCCTCAAAGGGCCCGACCGGCATGGTAGTGAGGGCGCGCGGCAGGTGCTTTTCGTAGGACTGCAGACTCGTTCCCAGTCCACTTTGGGCATCACCACTGGCGTCGAGCTGGAGCGGAATCCGGTTTTTGTGCAGGAAGCGTGAGAACTCCGAATAGCCCGAGATGCGCTCCATATTGGTCAGACACAAGCGGGTGAGGATGGGGGCTCCGAATAGCTCTGCCAGTAGGTTGATCTTTCCTCGGATTAGCTTGGCCTGCTGACGCAGCACATCGGGGCTGCTGTTGGCCAGGGTCGAGATCTTCAGAATGATTACCACCGTCGGTAGTTGCGCCGATGGTAGCGACTTTTTCCATAGCTTCCGGAAGGCATCGTGGGCATCCCGATTGGCAGCCTGAAGGAGAGTCGAGGAGACCTCCTGCACAATCGTGTGACTGCCCAGGTAGATCTGCAGCAGCGGGTCGGCGGTATGACTCGGCAGAAACTGACTGGCCTGGCCTTGCCAGTCAACACGCCGGCTGATCAGCGCGCTTTTCCCGACTCCCGGATCACCGAAGACGACGAAGTGATCGTAGTCTTGAATTGCGACCCGGACACTGACTGGGAGTGGTTCTAGGAACTGACGCCAGATCGACAGCAAGCGCTTGGGAGTCGCCTGACTCTGACCGCCCTGCGACGGTCGCTCGGTCTGGCCTCGCTTCCGAAAGATCCAATAGACCAAGCCAACGCTGGCAACGATCAGCAGCAGGAAGAAAAGTGCCAGCGCGATCAGGAGCCCGGTGCTTGGCACACGTGGGGCCTCGCTACCTGTGCTTGCTGTTATGCCCAGCGCTACCGTCCACCCGAGTACCATCCGGAATTACGAGCCCCCGAACCCGATAAGGTTTCCTGCAACTACCAACGACTGCGCTACCTGTGCGATCGAGACTTCCTATCGTTCTTTGAATTGCTGTCCTTCTTGTGCCTCCTCGATTTCGACTTGCTGCTCTGCGTTGAGGAGTCGGCGGCGGTACTTCCGTCCTCCGGCTCGGCCTTCTTGTCCGCTGGCTTGGCCTGCGCCACCAGCGTCACCAGCTGCGTCAGATCTCTGCTGCTGTCGCAAGGAATCCGCGCTTCGCTAAATCCTTCCTTGCGGACAGACAGAATCTCGACTGTGGTGCCGCGGGTATGTTGATGGACAAAGGGAGTCTTGCCCAGAGTCTGTCCCGTCGCATCAAGGACATCTGCTCCCGGTGGCTCACTTTGAATGGTCCAGTGGACGGGCTGCGGGACTTGTGGTGGCCCCGCGAGGATCATGCGCAGGATTACCCCAATCCCAAGAACTCCTAACAGCAGCATCACGCCAGCGCCAATCACCAGTCCGCGATTCTCTTGCAGCGGCTTTAGCACCGCGGACAGTCCCACATCGGAGCCAGCCTCCGCAGTGGGCAGCGCTCGGCTGGGATCCGGCGGCAAATTCAGCGCGCCACCATCGATCACGGGTATCAATCCGGTAACAGAGCCACCCAGCCTGCCCAGCGTTGCCGCAACTTCCGCGGCACTCGGTCGGGCATCTGGCTGCTTCGCGAGCATCCGATTGACGAGACCCACCAGATCCGGTCCTAGACCGGGAACCTTGCTGTCCAGCGACGGTGGAGGCTGACCAATGTGAGAGGCCATCATCGCGCTGTCTGCCTTCAGCGCATTCGCAAAGGGGTGCTCTCCGGCCAGCATTTCATACAGAATCAGACCCAGGGCGTAGACGTCGCTACGATCTGTGACATCGCGCGCGTCCTTGCACAACTCCGGCGACATATAGGCTGGCGTTCCCATCGACACGCCCATTCGAGTCAGTGCTTTTGCGCTCGGATCAGCGGCCAGCTTGGCGATTCCGAAGTCCAGGATCTTCGGACGCTCACCCTCGGCGCTTTCGGAGTCTGGAACCAGCAGAATATTCCCTGGCTTGAGATCTCGATGCACAATTTTTTTTGCGTGCGCAGCCGCCAGTCCTGAGGCCACCTGCTGGATGATCTTCATCGCGCGCTGGGGATCGGTGCGACCGCTCTTGTTCATCCGCTGGCGGAGTGTCTCTCCCTCCAGATACTCCATCACGATGTAGGGTGAGCCATCCTCCCCGTTGCCAAAATCATAGACGGTAACAACGCTCGGATGGTTGATGATGTTGACGGCGCGGGCCTCGTTAAAGAAGCGCTGGACAAACTCTGCGTCTTGCTGGAACTCCTTGCTCAGAACTTTGATCGCGGCGCGTCTCTCGATCTGGGAGTTCATGGCTTCGTACACCGAGCCCATCCCACCGCTGCCGATCAAACGAACGATTTTGTACGGGCCAATCTGTTTCTCCACAGACGACTCCTTTGCTGCGATCAGCAAATCGGTGATGCAGCGAGCGGAAGCGGTGTGCTCTCCGTTGTGTCTGGCGCTACTGTCCCCCGTGGTGATGGGACCTTCGTCCACTCGGGCGGAATCCATTCGGTGGTGGTTCGGTGACAGGGGGATTTGGGGGCACCACAGTCTCCAGAATCTTCGGGGTCACGAGCGTTCCTGTTGGTGGTGGCTCTAGGGTGGGACGCGGCGACGGCACCACCAGCACTGGTCTGCGAACTGGTTTTGCTCCGGCTTCGTCCTTCATTGGACTCGGCTTGGTGGCCACCACCTTGTCAACGCTTGGCAGCAGCAGGTCTGGGAGCGCACTTACGACCGGCTTGGCCGGTTTCTTAAACGAGAGGGAAAATGTCACGATCCCAAGTGCCAGCACCGCGCCACCAGCGGCCAAGAGCGCGATTCCTGGAGTCCTTGTCTGATAGACTTGGTCACACTCCAGCGCAGGAGCAATCGGATCTTGTGTACAGCGGCCATTGATTCCTAGCAGTCCCGCGCCAGCACCGATGGCCCCTAGTCCGAGCAGTCCGGTCGTGACTCCGAAGGGGCGAAGCCAACGCGGCAGAGGCCTCTCTTGTTGCACGTACAGGAGCTTGGTCTTTTCGACTACTTTGGGAGTGTGCTCGACGACTTCCTTTTCACGCGCCTCTGCGACAAAGTTGTCGAGCGCAAGCGAGGTCTCTTTGGGCATGTTGTGGTCGACGTGGCGATACAGCTCAAAGTAGACTCGTGCGGAACTCCACTGCTGGAGTCGACGATACGCCTGAGCGATATTAAAGAGCAGCGGAGGCAGCGGCTGAATCGCATACGCGGCTTGGAGAGCAGGAATCGCTGCTGCGAAATCTCCCGCTGCGTACGCCCTTCCCGCCTGGTCGTACCGGAGCTTGAAACGCTGCACGCGATCTTCTTCGGACTCTTCCTCTTGGGCCCAACATGGCTCTCCGGCCAGGAGCCTAGCAACACTACATCCGGAAAGGAGACGGGAAATCCAGCTCATGTTACTTCCACAGATCGACCTGGATCTTGTTGCCTGCCCCCACTGCTTTGCCGGCCTTGTGCCCACCCTTGCCAGACTTTCCACTCTTGCCATGTTTCCCCGTGGCAGTGGGATCAGCTACGGCTGCGTTGGCGGTAGCCAAGGGAAGCACCGGACGAGGCGCAACTCCGCCAGTGTTTCCAGCATCGGGGGGGGAGACGGTCGGTGCGGGCTGCTCCACCGCGCTGATCACTACCTTGGGCTGGGCAACTGGTTTGTTGTTTCGCAGGGCGAGCAGGACTGCGATCACGACCGCCAGCAGAGTCGCAGAGAGGAGGACCGGGACCATGCTGCTTTTCTTGGCGTTGGCATTGCGAACTAGCTCGCCGCGCTCGGTATTGCGCGTGGTACCTGTGAACTGTGCTCTGATGAGGCCGGAGGCTGTCCCAATTTGCTCGCCATCGCCCGCCTGGGCGCGACTGCTGGCGACACTGGGACGATCGTGCGCGACTCCGTCTTCCAAGCCCGTGCTAGGAATGCCTTCTAGCTCGGTGGCAAGCTCCGCCATCGTGGGCCGCGTCGTTGGCTGCTTCGCTAGTAGTCTGTGAACGAGTGCATCAAGCTTGTCAGGAATCGCCGGCACACGCTGCTTGAGTCGCGGTGGATCGGCAAACATCTGCAGCGCAAACAGCTCTCCAGCGGATTCCGAAGTGAACGGCGGCTCTCCGTAGAGCATCTCGTACAAGATGACGCCAAGCGAATAAACGTCGGTCTTCTCATCGGGAGGAGCCGAAGCGCGGCACTGTTCAGGAGACATATACATCGGCGTGCCAATCAGAGTCCCAGTGCGGGTCGCCGCGTTGGCAGAGTCCTTTGCGCTACCATCCGGGAGCACTTTGGCGATTCCAAAGTCGAGGATCTTCGCTCTCACGTGGGCAGTCGACGCAGAGTCGGGAACCAGCATGATGTTATCGGGCTTTAAGTCCCGATGGATGATGCGCTTGCCGTGTGCGACGGCTAGACCGGACGCCATCTGCTGGAGGAGTCGGAGTGCACTGCCGCCGAAGTAATTCTTCTCCTGGGCTTGGCGAAGCGACTCTCCATCAATGTACTCCATGATGATGAAGGCCTCGCCAGAGGGGCTTTCGCCATGCTCGAAAATCTTCACCAAGGAATCATGAGCGAGCATGCTGGTCGCCCTGGCTTCCGTGAAGAAACGCGAGACTGCATCGGCGCGACTGCTTAGTTCTGGCAGTAGGACTTTGACGGCGGCCCGAATCCCAGACTCCAGATGTGTGGCCTCATAGACTACCCCCATGCCGCCCTGCGCGATCTTGCGGACAATGCGGTATTGGCTCAGGGTGCGACCGAGCATCGGATCTGGTTGAGTGTTTGCCGCTTCGCCGCTGTCCACCGCGTTCCTCGTCTCTGCTGTGCACCGTTTCATCGGCACTTGGCGCCGCCCCTTTGCTGAGCAAGCACGGTGCCAGGCCCTTGTCCCTACGCGAACAGACCGATGCGCGCACAACGAGACTGTGGCGATATGCAAAGCTGGTCCGTGACACGCTATGTGCGCTGACTGTTGTGTGCGCCCAGCGTGCGCCCATTGTGCGCACCATGGCACGTGATACTATTTTGCGCATGAGAAGTGCCGTTTTCTGCGATCAGACTCGAACTAAGGGCCCGTTCTCTCTCTGTCCGCGCGAGTCACGACCTGTCATGGTCGGGCGCGAGTGTGCTGTGCAGGGTCGCGCAGTGCCGCGCAGTGCCGCTCGGTGAATGATCCCAACCGAGCGCGAGTGCTTCGTCGGATGCGTAGAATCACAGTTCGGCATAACGGTTGCTTTGTTCCAAGAAGATGCGTCAGCACGGGCGCGCTATGACCGCAAAACAACTCTCTCCCTCTGCCACAACCAGTCCAGAACTAGAGGTGGACACACGGGATCGGCAGCGGACCGAATGTCTGGCCCTGGTACTGGTCTGGTCGGCGCGCGAACCACACCGCGTCGGAGAAACGGCGCTCCTGCGTCCCGACCATCCGATGTACATCCTGGGGCGCGCACCCTCAGTCGCTGGTGAGGGGCTAACCGGTTCAGGCAGCGATGAATGCCCAAGCAATCCTGGCTCCCAAATTACTCCGAGTGGCGATGCGCTGCCAGTACTCGAGATGCAGGGGGAGCCCGTGAAGTTCTTTCGGCAGCGACCCGAACGCACGCGCGACGCGGGACTTTCAGCGCTCGGTTCCTCTCACTTGTTGGGCGAGTGTCTTTCGCGGCGACAGCTGGCGATCTGGGTCGATAATGAATCTTTATTGGTGCGTAATATCGGACGCTGCCGCCTCTCTGTAAGTGGTCAGGTGGTGCGAGAGGCAACGGTACGTCCGGGGGATACCATTTATCTCCGCCACCAGCTCCTATTGTACTGTACCCACAGGCCGATCAGCATGCCGGCGCTCAAGGCCTACCCACTCGAGCGAGTGCCTGCGTTTGGGGAGCCCGACCGTGATGGCATGATCGGAGAGAGTCCGACCATGTGGAAGCTGCGCGATCGTGTTGCCGCCAGCGCACGTACCAGCTATCACGTCTTGGTTGTGGGAGAGAGCGGCAGTGGAAAGGAACTGGCGGCCCAGGCGGTGCACCATCTATCCTCCCGCTCGCAGCGCAAGCTGATTGCTGACAATATCGCAGCGATTCCACCCAGCTTGGCGGCCGCGCTGCTGTTTGGCAACAAGAAGAACTTTCCGAATCCCGGCATGGAGGAACGGGTCGGACTGCTTGGTTCGGCCAACGGTTCGTCGCTTTTTCTCGATGAGATTGGTGACATGCCGGAGGAGGTGCAGCCGATGTTTCTGCGTGTCACAGAGCGCAACGGTGAGTACTTCCGGTTGGGAGAAGAGAGCAAGCTGCAGCGCTCCGACTTCCGCTTGATCGGCGCGACCAACCGACCGGAGAGGATGCGCTATGAGCTGAAGCGTCGCTTTCAGCGAGAGATTCGGGTGCCTGGGGTGAATCATCGCAAAGAGGACATCCCACTGCTCATCCGTCACCTTTTGAAGATTCAAGCGGACACTGATGATCTCGATGCATCACGCTTCATCATCGACGGATATCCCAAGGTGCATCCGCTTCTGATCGAGCAGCTGATTCATCACACGTATAGCACCAACGTCTCAGAGATCATGTTTCTGCTGGGCCAGGCGATGGCAGAAAGTGATCACGATGTGATCATGCCGCTCGGCGCGAGCCTTCGACCTGAGAGTGCCAATCGCCCGGCGCGTAGTGAATCGGCTCGGCGCTCTTCTCCACGGCCACTGCCGACGGCGGAGGAGGTCAAGCGAGTCCTCTCTGTCCACAAAGGACACATCACCCGGACGGCCAACGCACTGAATATCTCGCGCGATCAGCTCAATCGTTTGATTCGCCGCGAAGGAATTCCCAACTTGATGCAGAAATCAAGTCGCTAGACCCGGTCGAAAGATGGCTGCGTAAAAGGAGTCCGATACTGGATCCGCAGCTGGGTGCGGCAGGGGTGCTACTCAAACAGGGGACGGAGCAGGAGCCGGTCATATTGCATGTCGGTTACCAGCAGTTGGGTGCCGTGCGTGGTCAGACCCGATGGCGAATTGACTCGCTCCAGCGCTGGAACATCGGGATTGTTCACGCGCGAGGTTACGAAGTCTGGCTGTCCGAGCACTCGATCGGCAGGGGCACCATTTTCGGTCGGAATCTGCGACCAATAGAGCACGCGAGCTTGCGTGGTGCTGCTGACGTACAGATGGTTGCTGAGGATCGCGATGTCGGAGGGAGACTCCAGCAGGTTGCGGTCGGGGCGAGGATAGGAATTGTCGAAGTCGAGCTGTCCAACCACCACATCAGCCGAATCTCCGCTCTGAGTAGGTATGGAGTTCCAAATCAGTACCCGATGGTTGCCGTTATCTGCCACAAAGACACGACCGGAATCTAGCTTGACGGAGAACGGCGTGGCGAGGGTGCTTGCCGATTGGCCTCCAGTATTGACCGAGCCCGTGGTCAGGTTGGGCTGACCCAGGGCGAGCGTGGCCGTGGCATTCTGCGTCACCGAATCGGGGAAAACCAAGACTCGGTGATTTCCTGAGTCGGCCACGTACAGCGTGCCCTGGGAGAGCTGTATTCCGGTTGGATTGCGGAGTGACGTTGCCGTAGTCCCAATGCTGTTGGTGGTGCAGTTTGGCTGGCCAAGGCAGAGATCGGCTGGCTGGTTGTTTTGGTTGGGAATCTGGTTCCAGATGAGCACGCGATTGTTGCTCTGATCCGCCACAGCGAGGCGACCATTATCGACCGCAATACCGTTGGGAGTGTTCATGCCAGCCGCAGAGAGAGAGCCCCCCCCATTGGGCTTGTCTCCCATCATGTCGATCTGACCGAGCACCACGTCTGGGGCTGTTCGACCATTGCGTGGAAAGCTGTTCCAAATGAGCACGCGGTGATTCCCAGCATCACTCACAAACAGACGCTGGCCGTCGCTGGTGGCGTTCCGTGGCAGCCGAAATTGTAGAGGACCTTTGGTCGGCAGCGTGTTGGCGGTGTTGCTGATGGGGTCGGGCTGTCCTAGCACCACATCGGCGGGCTGCCCATTGCTGGTAGGAATCGTATTCCAGAGCAGCACCCGGTTGTTCGCAAAGTCCGAGACCGCCAAGTGGATGCCGTCGGTATCGACTCCTGCTGGGTTGGCGAGGGTATTGAGACCGGGGACTCCGCCGCGATTGGGGAGCCCACTAGATAGGTTCGGCTGGCCGAGCACCAGATCAGGAACACTCATCGAAGTGGCCAGGGAAAAGCGCAGCACGCGGTGGTTGCTGCCGTCTGCGACAAACAGCAGGCGTGGATTCTTGGAGGCCGAGATGCTGTTTGGGTGGTTAAGGCCGGGGGCTGCCAGTCCTCCCAGGTTGGCAGTGCCAGAGTTAAGGTTCCCTCCCTGGCCAATGGCTACCGTTGCCGCCGGGGAATTTCCGGCAATCGGGATCGGGTAGCCGAGCACTCGGTGACAGCCTGTGTCGGTCACCCACAGGAAGCTGGTATCTCGGGTCACGTCGCGCGGGGAAAACAGGCCGGTGGCGGTGCAGGCCGGCGTGATCGTGTTGAAGGCAGCTTGGCCAATCACAAATGATGGTGCCACCGATGGTCCGCCCGGCACATCCTTGAACACCAGCACGCGGTTGTTCTGCGTGTCGCTGATGTAAAACTCGGTGCTGGGGGGGCGATCCAGGAAGACCTTGGCGGCGCGGATCCCAAGAGGGATGGGCTCTGATGAGCCTTTATCGGCGGCGCTGGTGAGGAAGCTATTTTGACCCCAGACGCGATTGGCCGGAATCGGTCCACGCTTGGGCATTTGGGAGGGAATCGTATTCCACAGGAGCACCCGATTGAGAGCAGAGTCTGACACCGCCATGCGGACGCCATCGCTCGACGCGCCCCAAGCGCTCCCAATGCTGGTCTCGTTCACGCCACCGTAGGGACCGCTTGCCAGGCGGGTATGCACATCCGGGGCGCCAAAGATCACATCCGCCGGTCGATTGTCGGTAGGAAGGGAATTCCAGACCAGCACGCGGCGATTCTGGGTGTCGGCGACCAGTAGTCGCGCCCTGGTCTCATCGACAGGGTCTGGCAGCAGCCGCAGCATCTCTGGACGATTCAATCCGTACGCTTGGGCGAGGCAGCTTACCTCGTCGGGTTGTCCGAGGACAAATGCCAGCGTCTCGCAACGACGACTCGCTGAATTGCACTGCTGATCCGGGGCGCAGAGACTGGCGTCTACCACGCAGTCTCTGGGAGTGCAGCGATTGGTGGTAGAGCTGCAATACTCCGTCGCTGCGCACAGCATCGTATTCACCGTACAATCGAGCGGCTGACAACGCTGCGTCACCGTGTCGCAGTACTCCGCCGTGCTGCAGAGGTTGGACACGCGCACACAGTTGGTTGGGTTGTCTGTGACAAACAGCTCGCAACCCGCTAGAAGGAGCGCCAACGTCCACAGCATGCTCTTCATCGGTCTCTCCTTGGTTCTGTTCCGCTACTGGTTTGGAAGCGGCTCTCCGCTGTCGCTAGTTCTCTCCCCTCATGTAGCCTGGCCGCGCAAGCCATGGGCGCTGATGTCCCAGCGGCCGGGCGCGCATTGAGCGCACGCTGCGCGCACAGCGACTCACCGCGTAGCTGTGCCGGGAAGATACTGTCGACTATTTACTAAAAGTGATTAAATCGGATCTTCGCGTCCACAGCCACCTTACCCCTATTGGCGCCTGGACACGTACATCGCTGAATTTGGAAGTCCCTCATGCGGGAAATGGTACGCACATTTCTGGGTCGTGGGCCATATAGCTCCCAGTATAATTGCAATATCTCTGAATTGATAAAATCCCAATCGACTCCCATCATCAGCCCCGAAAACACCTCTGCGACATACTCGTTGAGCGGTCCCTTTTCAGAATATTCACTAACATACTTATGTCCTATACGCTTCGCACTGGGGACGGAATTGGATTTCCCATGTTCGTGTCGAAGACCCCACGTTCTACCTTCACTGCTAAGCTTGTCTGGACCAGACGTCAAGTCAGCCCCGAGTCCGTAACCGGCGGGTCCGGTGAGCTGGTGGAGGATATGTCCAAACTCATGATAGACTTGAGCAAGTGCGCTTCGTTCTTCTGGACCAACAGAGAAGGTATTTCTATAATAATCGTAGATGCGGTCGGCGACGATCCGAGGCGGGGTTCCAGTGGAACCACCGGCTGGGCCCTCGTGCGAGCCAGCCATCACATGCTGGAGCACCCGCGTTCCGAGGTGAAGCATGACCGTTGGTTTCGGCGTTGTATCCGAATCAAACCATACTACGCCGCGTGAAGGAAGAGGATTAACGGAAGCCGGGTTTGAACCGTACATGACAATCCGAAACTCAGCAACATCGTTATCTGTAAATAGGAGGCCGGCGTCTTTCAATCCTTTTATGGCCTTCTGTGCGACCTCAAGCTTCAATCTGTAGCTGTTGGCGGGTTCGTGTTTTCCAGCAAACAGGCTGACAGTGACCCCTTCAATTTGAAGGGGTTTGACGTACCTCACCTCATCTGTTTCAGCGTCGAACTGCCATTGCGGCTTGTTCCTTCCGGGCGCTGCAGGCGCCAAGGCACGGAGCGCAGAGATCTGGGCTGGTGTGAAAATATACGGCATGATGGTAGCTCCTCTGAGCTGCAAGATAGGCAATCGATGTGCCAGGTCATCTCTACGAGGGGAGTGGGAGCGCGTGACCTGGTCGTGGGCTGTGCGCATGTGGTCGCTGACTGTGCGCACAGCCACGACCATGAGCTGTCGACCATGCAATTCCCAGCGCTTGCCGGAGCATGTATCGATGCCGGCCCGCGCCGCTTGCAGAGTTCCGAGCACGGCTTGGCGCAGCGAGAGCAACGTCTTTGCGTGCAGCTCTGCACCGGGCAACCCGACAACAAGGGAGTGCGTTCGTCTCGCGATTGGCGTAGGTGGCAGGTTCCTGTTGCCGAAGGTGACAGCTACCGATCCCACTTCAAGCCGGCCCGCCAGTTCTGCCTCTGCCTCTGCCTCTGCCTCTGCCTCTGCCTCTGCCTCTGCCTCCTCATCGAGGAGAATTTTCATCCTCGGATGGTCCGGCGCGGGGATCGTCCGCTTCCCAAACGGTACCTTCCAAAAGTGATATCCGCTCTTCCTAATATGGTTGATCGACGACTTCGTCCGCTCCCCCGTTGCTTCCCGTACCAGCTGCGCAAACACCAGGAGGATTCCCACCAGCGCCCGGCCCAGCTACGAATCGAGCCGGATCGATTCCCGAATCGCAACGAGTTCCTTCGTCCCATCCTTGAAGTACGTTTCGTACAGCTCGCAGAAGTGCTTGGTCGAGCGGCTCAGTCTGTCGAACTTCAGGCCGATCAGAACGTCCGCCGATGTCTGCAACGTACGCAGCGCTTCCTGCGGTCCGGGCCGGACATCCTTCCCACCGGCAATCACGTCCTTGCAGATTTTCACCAACCGGATTCCGTGCAGTGCGCAGTACCCTTCGATGGCACTCAGTTGCGCTTCCAGAGACATTCCTTCTGATGCCTGCATGTCTGTGGAAATGCGCACGTAGCCGACCGCTCTGCGCTGGATTCCTTCCCCTCCGTAATGTCCTTCCGGCTCTCTGTTAGGCACTCCATTATGGACTCTGCTCGCACTCCTCATGACCGATCACTCCGTCGCCAAATGTGGGCGTTAGGAGCCAATTGATATTTTGATTGGGCGTCCGCCACCGCGAGATGTTGGGGGTTGGTTCCTACCGGGACGGTTTGTTGGGGTTGAAAGGTTCCGGAGCCGTCGTTCTTGTTCAGGTAGATGCTCACATTGCTGGACGCGTAACCGACGACGGCGAGATCTGGGGCTCCGTCTTTGTTGAAGTCTCCGCTTACGATCGCGCGCGGATCGGCTCCGCTTCCGTAGTTGGTCGAGGCACCGAATACCGCGGGGCCGGTGGCGAGCCGAACAGAGACGTCATTGCTGGCGCTGTTTACCGTTGCAACATCCAGATTTCCGTCCTTGTTCACATCGGCGACAGTCAACCCAAAGGCCGAGCTTCCTGCCGTGAAGAAGCCAGCGTTTTGAAACGTTCCCTCTCCGTTTCCGAGGCGGTAGGCGACCGCATTGTTGGCGTTTCCGCTATTGGCCGATAGCAGATCGATCTTTCCGTCCTTGTTCAGATCGACGGCTACGACTTGACGAGGGAAGGCTCCCATTGTGACCGCTGTCGGTACGGAGTACTGAACTCCGTTGGTTAGGAATGTGATCAGATCACCGCGCATGGCGGCCCGGCCATCGGGATTCAGTACCTCGATAGGAACGAGTCCGCAGGTGCCTGCTTTGAGCGGACTGGTGAGCTGGATCGTCGTTGAGGAAAGGACGATTACGTCTTGGGCGGGGACTCCGCCAATCTTCACGGTGGCACCTGCCTGAAAGCCGGTTCCTGTCAGCGTGATTGGTGTCCCTCCCGCGTTCTTCATTTGCTTGGGCATCGCATCGGTGAGCGTGAGTACCGCCGGCGGTGGTGGGGGTGGGGGCGGGGGATCTCCTGTGCTCCCTCCAGAGTCGCAGTGAAAAGGCAGAGAGGTCGTCAGCAAGGCCATAGCAAGCCAGACACTTCGCTTCCGTAACGTCATTTCGGTTTCTCCTCAGTTCATGAGATGAGTGCGTAAGCCGCGGCGACAGAGCCGTCAACCGATGCCCAATCGAGCCTCGGGACCGTCGAGATCGTAACATGTGCGCGAGGATCGGATATCTTGGAGTAAGGAACATCGATGATGGACGCTAAACCCTCGGTGCAGTGGACGATTGATCGCGAGCACGATGCGCTGCTCGTCGTAGATCTGCAACCCGACTTCATGCCAGGAGGACCACTTGCCGTTGCGGAAGGCGACCAGATCGTCTCTCCCATTGCGGCCCTGCTGCCTCGCTTCGGGTACGTGGTGGCAACGCAAGACTGGCATCCGAAACAGCACATCAGCTTCGCAACGGCACACAAGCGGGCTCCCTTTTCGATCATTCCGCTCTACGGTGGCGGGCAGACTCTGTGGCCGGATCACTGCGTTCAGGGGACTCCGGGCGCGGAGCTGCATCCGGGCCTGTCGCCGGGCTGCGTGGGACTTATCCTGCGCAAAGGGGCGTACGCGCACATCGACTCCTATAGTGCGTTTCGCGAGAACCTGGGACCGGACGGAAGTCGTCACAACACGGGGCTTGGGGCGCTGCTTCAGGCGCGGCGGATTCGTCGGGTCTTTGTCTGCGGTCTGGCGCGGGACTTCTGTGTTGGCTGGACAGCGATCGATGCCCTGGCGGAGGGTTTGGTCGCGGTCGTTCTCGATGACCTGACGCGCGCAGTGTTTCCGGATCGCAAAGCAGAGACCGATGCGCTGTTTGCAAGTCACGGGGTAGCGCACGGAAGCAGCCAGCAGCTGCGGGATGCCACACCATGAGTCAGGACGCGCGGTCCCAATCTCTGTTGCACTCCCAGGCGCACTCCCTAGCGCTGGACGTGTATCAGCTGACGACGCTGATCGCGCACGCTGCGGAGGGACGACTTTCGGATGGACTCCTTTCGATGAGCTTCTTTTTTCGGAAGCTTCCCAAGCAGCGCAATTACGTGGTGAGCTGTGGACTGCGCAGCATCGTCGACTACTGTCACTCCCTTCGCTTCTCTGCCTCCGAGCTTGCGACCCTTGATCATCACCCGATCTTGGGACCGGCGCTGCGAACCGGGCCGGGGCGCTTGGTCCGAGAGGCACTCTGCGCGATCGATGGTTTCGAGGGTGAGATCGACGCGCTGCCCGAAGGTACGTTGGCGTTTGCCGGACCGGCGCTGCGCGAAGATGGGAGTCCTCTCTTGATCGGAGGGGTGCCGCTGACTGCGTACACGCCGCTGCTGCAAGTCCGGACTTCGCTGCCGCTGTGCAAGCTCATCGAGACACCTTGGCTGTCGCGGCTCAATTATATGTCGATGGTGGCCTCGAAAGCATCACGGGTGGTCTCGGCTGCCCAGCAAGACGGAGTCGATCGTCCAGTGATTGAGTTTGGGCAGCGGCGGACTCATCCCGATGCGGCGGTTGATGCAGCCTATGCGGCCTACCTTGCTGGCTGCGCAGCGACGAGCAACTTGGCGGCAACCCATCGCTATGGGATTCCTTCTGTCGGCACGATGGATCACTTTGCGGTGCAGGCCTGCGAGCGGCTCCAGACTCCGGTCAGCGAGACCGAGTTTCACTTTTTTCAGCGCTTCTGTGAGCTGTTTCCGGGTCATACGACTCTCTTAGTTGATACCTACGATACCTGGCGCGGAATTGAGAATGCGGTGCGCGCTACCGACGGCAGACTAAGCGGAGTCCGTCTCGATTCCGGCGTGACTCCAGACTCTGTCCGTAAGGCTCGTCAGCTTCTCAACAATCTGGGAGCACCACACGCCAAGCTGTTTCTGTCCGATGGTCTGGATGAGTATCGCGTCCGCGAGCTGGCGCAGGCCGGGGGCGATGGCTTCGGAGTGGGTGAGAACATCACCTGTTCACCGGATGCAGCGACGGGAATTGGCGCGGTTGGGAAGCTGGTTCAGAATGCCACCGGAAAGCTGACCATGAAGCTCGCGCGCGGATCTGGGAAGGCGACTCTGCCGGGAAGACTGCAAGTCTATCGCCTTTCCGATCACGATCTGCTGACGCTTCATGACGAGCCCGCACCTGCCGGCGGGACTCCTCTGCTCCAGCCGCTGTGGCGAGGCAAGCAACTGGTCTCTGCGCTGCCGAGTGCGTCGGTGACCCGTGACTTTGTGAAGCAGCAGCGTGACTCCTTGCCGGCCCATCTCCGCAAGCTCGAGCTGGCGACTGCAGGGAGTGCCGAAACACCGTGGCCGATCAAGGTATCGAATCGACTGGTTCATGTGATACATGAGCTGGTGTCTGCGATGTGACTCTTGGTCCAAAGCAAGCCGTGGTGAGTGGTTCCTATTGATGATGTAAATCGAGTGGGAGAGCGAATGCGACTGATTCGGTTGGGACTTGGTAACGTCAACACCACCGTCGGTGCGACGGACTCGAATGTCGATCGTTCGATTCCCATCTTGCAAAAACTGCACGCCGATCGCGTGACTGTGGCCGCGCTGCCGGAGCAAGTGATTGGTGGCTATCCGCCCGAAGATCTGCTGCTGTGGCCTGGCTTTGTGCGCGCGCAAGCGGTGGGACTTCACAAGCTGGCGCTGGCTACCAAAGAAGTGCCGATGGTGATTGTCTGCGGAGTGCTGGTGCAGGCGCTGGAGCAGGTCTATAACTGCGCCGCCTTCCTGTTCAAAGGGAGGGTCTACGGAGTCGTTCCCAAAGAGAAGCTGCCGCTCTACAACGTCTTCTACGAAGCGCGGACGCTGGCGCGGGGATTCCCAGGTCTGTATGCCGAGGTCGATCTGGGGCCCTGTGGCAAGATTCCGTTTGGCGATCTGCTGTTCGATACCAACTTTGGCCGGGTGGCGCTGGAAGTCTGTGAGGACATCTGGTCTCCCGACGGGCCGATGCGACGACGGAGCTATCAGGGGGCAGAGCTGGTGGTAAATCTCTCTGCTTCTCCGTTCCGAATTGGGGTGCAGGCGACCCGTCGCGAGATGGTCAATACCAGGGCCAGCGACAACAACCTCACGGTGCTCTATGTGAATGCGGTCGGCGCCAATGATGGCCTCATCTTCGACGGTGGCGGCGTGGTGTCCCAGAACGGTCGGCTGATCCATGAAGCGCCGCGTTTTGTGGAAGGAGTGTCAGCAGTCACAGTTGATCTCCGCCGTACCACCCGACTCCGTACCGAACATACGACCTGGCGAATGGATCGGGAGGAGTTCCTGTCACGCTCGCAGCCCTCGGTTGCGGTGGCGCATGCGATGCCGCGCGATTCCTCGACCTGTGGCGCGCATGTCATCTCGGTGGGAACCGTGACAGAGCACTCCCATCGACTGTCCTATCCGACTCCTTCGCATCGCAATTTCTTTCTGCCTGCCCCATCGGTGTATGTCGATCCCCGGCGGGTCTTCTGTGAAGAATTGCTCTCTGCGATGGCGATGGGAATCGGGGACTATTTCGAGAAGACCGGGGCCTTCAAACAGATTGGCGTAGCGCTCTCCGGGGGGCGAGACAGTCTGCTCTGTCTGCTGGTGGCGCATCGCTATGTGACTCACAAGTATCGTGCGCAGGGAGCCGACGTAGCGAGGGCGAAAGTCGCAGAGGTCTTGCGCGCTTTCTACATGCCGACCCGTTATTCCTCTACCGCAACTGCGGGCGCAGCAGAGATCGCAGCGACGGAGCTTGGCATTCCCTTTGTGATCCTGTCGATTGAAGAAGCGTTCGAGCGGGAAGTGGAAGCGACCCGCAAGATGCTGCATCCGGGGGAAGAGCTGACGCCGCTCACAGTGCAGAACATACAAGCGCGCTTGCGGGCGGAACGGATGTGGAACTGGTCAAACGCCGTCGCTGGACTGTTTTTGCAAACTGGCAACATGAGCGAGAAAGCGGCGGGCTATACGACCATCGGCGGCGATCTGATGGGCTGTCTGGCGGTGATTGCCAACCTTCCAAAGACGGTGGTGAACTACCTGCTCGACTATCTGCTGGAGACCGAGAAGCTCGTCGGAATCTCCGCGACCATCGCGATTCCGGCGACTGCCGAGCTGGCTCCCAATCAGCAGGATGAGCGCGATCTGATGCCGTTTCCGGTGCTCGATGCCTGCATTGCGCTCCACGCAGCCGAAAAGCTCGATGCGGCGGAGCTTGCCGAAGTGCTCTGTGACATGTTCCCGGAGATCACTCCGCCCCAGCTGCACGCCTGGTCGAACAAGTTCACTGGCCTGTTCGCGCGCGCCATTTATAAGTGGGTGCAGGCGCCGCTGTCGCTGCACCTGGGCAACCTCGACCTCGAGCGCGAGCGCTCCCTTCAGCTGCCGGTCGTCACGCGAACAGAGTGGCAGAAGCGGGCCTAGTCTTCGGCCTTGGCGGGAAGCTGCTTGGCCTTGAGAGCGGCCAGCCGCGACTCGATGTCGCCTTCTTTGCCATCCTTGGCCGGTCCGAGCAGACGATTGAAGCGCTCTTCGGTTGCCCGATCGCGCTCGTCTTGTCGCTGCACCCCTAGCTCCGGCACCAGCTCGGCCATCGCCACCGCTTGCTCTTCCTGCGTCTCGATCTCCGCGACCAGCCGGTTGAAGCGGTCCATCGCCGTGCCATCGGCACTATTTGACTGCTTGGCCGCCCGGGCCCGCGACTTGAGCGACTCCTTGCGACTCTTGATCTCTTGCAGCTTGTGATCGCCGCTCTTGAGATCGTCGGTCAGCTTCTGCACGTGGCGCGACTGCTCGGCGTGGAGCCGTTCGACATTTTCCAGCTTGGCTTCCGCCTCGACGCGACGGCGCAGCGCTTCCTTGGCCAGCTCATCGTCGCCCGCTCGCACCGCCCGCTCGGCGTGGTCTTGCCACTTTTGGACGTTGCGATACTCCTCATCGACTTTTTTCTGAGCGAGCTTCTCTTGCACAAGCTGGTCGCGTAAAGTGACGCGCAGCTGCTTCAGCTCCTCTTCCATTTCCTCGATGAGTAGGTCGATTTCCTTCGCCGGATCGGACAGCTTGTCGACGGCAGAGTTGAGGTTTGACTTAATTAAGTTCCCCAACCGACTGAGGATGGACATGCCTCGCAGTGTAGCAAAGCTCGCGATGGACCACGACCCAAAGGACGACCAAAGGATTACCCGATGAACCTCAAGCCCCTAGCTCTCTCTTTGCTTCTTCTTGCTCCTGCCTGTGCGCAGAACGCGTCGAAAAACCTGGCCGCTTCTTCCATCTCGGGCGATACCGTCGTCGCTGTCATTGGTAGTCAGAAGATCACCATGGCCGAGCTTGACAAGGCCGCTGGTCGTGAGCTGTTCGAGGTCCGTGAGCGGGCACTCGACAACATGATCAATGAGAAGGTCGTTAAGGTTGCTGCGCAGAAGGCTGGGCTCGATGAGGAGAACTTCATCAAGCAGCAGGTCGAGAAGCGCGTTCCCCAGGTCTCGGTCGACGAGGCGCGCAAGTTCTACGAGGAAAACAAGACGCGTCTGCCGCCCCAGATTGGTGGCCAGCCGTTCGAGCAGGTCCAAGACATGCTGGTCAAGGGCCTGACCGGTCAGAACCGCCAAAAAGCCGTCGGTGAAGTGATCGAGGAGATCAAGTCGAAGGCCGGCGTCAAGGTCATGCTGTCGGCGCCAAAGGTCCAGGTCGCTGCCGAGGGTCCCTCGAAGGGCCCGAAGGATGCCAAGGTCACCATCGTCGAGTTTTCCGACTTCCAGTGTCCGTTCTGCGGCAAGGGTCGATCGGTGATGGAAGAAGTCGCGACCAAGTACGGCAACAAAGTGCGCATCGTGTTCCGTGACTTCCCGCTCAGCTTCCACGACAAGGCGCAGAAGGCTGCCGAGGCCGGTCAGTGTGCCAACGAGCAGGGCAAGTTCTGGGCGATGCACGACTGGATGTTCGACAACCAGAGCGCGCTCGATGAGGCCTCGCTCAAGGCAGCGGCCCGCAAGCTCGGCGCGGACGGCGATAAGTTTGACCAGTGCCTGACCTCGAGCAAGTACGCCTCGGTGGTGCAGAAGAGCATGAAGGAAGGTGGCGAGGCGGGCGTCAAGGGCACCCCGGCGTTCTTCGTCAATGGAGTCTTCATCAGCGGCGCCCAGCCGTTCGAGAAGTTCAAGACCGAGATCGACCGCGCCCTCGCTGAGTAAGCACCGCAGCAGCTGTTGTCCTTCCCAAAAAGCAATGGAATTTTGTTCGGCGGTCGGATAACTTCGCCGAAGAGACGCCTCTCGGTTTGCCATGGCTGAGAAACCAAGTTCCGATTCTGCAGTCCCTGTGTCTGGCCAAGTGAAGGACCCGCCTCTGGTGTCCTCCCTCGAGCCAGGCGCTCCTATCGCGCCTGATGCGGTCGACCCCGAGCTGGTCAACCTCAAGGTGCCACCGGCCCGTCGACATCCTGTGGTGGCGGCGGCGGTGCTGGCGGTGTCGATGCTGCTTCTATACAAGATGCGCGCCGACATCTCCTATGCACTGCTCCCCGAGCAGCCCGTGGCACTCGGTGGAGCGGAAGCGGTTGCCGCTGGGAAGCTTGTAGGGCAGGGCGATAAGTTCGTGCAGCTCACCGGCCTTCCGGATCACCGAAACTCCGTCGCGTACGATCCAAAGGGCGGGCGTGGTCGGGTTCAGGTGTTTCGGCTCCTGGGCTCGGCCAGCAAGCTGCTGGTGGCGCGCAAGGTCACGCTGTCGGCGGAACTTTCGAGCAGCTTCGTCGGACGGCTGCGGCCTATCTCGGATGTCTGGTTCGCCGAGCCACTGCGCGCCTACTTCCAACAGACGCAGGTGCTGCGCGCGATCGATCTCGAGAAGCTCAAGGCGCTGCCCGCGGGCAAGCTCGCGCTGCCGCTCGCGACGATGGATCGCTCGGGGCAGGTGCTGACGGTCAACAAGGAACAAGAGCTGCTCATCGACGTGCTGTTCGATGACGATGTTCGCGTTCTGCTCTCCAAAGAGAAGTTTCCGTCGGAGCAAGACGCCCGTTACGAGGTGGAGCGCATCGGTCTGCCGCACGGTCCGGGCATTGAGACCCGCGATGGCTTCGGCTATGTGCTGCGTCTACCGCCCAATGGTCCTGAGCGGCAGCGACTGCTCGCGCAGATCGACTCGCTCGGCATTTGGTTGTGGCACCGCATCGAGACTTATCGCGTACCGAGTGCGCTGCTGACGGTGTCGGCAAGTGGGCTGGAGATTCCTGGTCCCGACTCGCTCCAGCAGCCCGTTCGCTATCGCTCGGTGGCCCCGACCGCTCCGGCCCCGACCGTCCCGGTGGCCCCGTCGGTAGACAGTGAGCTACTTCTGGCCGTGCGTGAGCCGACGACGCTCTTGACCTGGAATGAGGTGCAAGCGGCCCAAGTCAGCGAGCCACTCACCATCCCCGACGATGCCTTCGTTCTGTTCGATGGTGAGCAGCCACGTCAGCTCCAGTGGGTGCGACCGGTGGCCGCGCTGCTGGTGCTGTTCATCCTGCTCAACCTCTACTACCTGATCCGCTTCCGTCCGCGTCCCGACGAAAACAGCTAAGCAGCGACGGTGCTTGCTCGCCACCGTCGAGAGGAGCTACAGCGCCTTGCTCTGTAGATGGCGCTTCACGTCTTCGAGGTGGCGGCCCACCATCAGCTCGTGATGAAACACCGCCTCGACGCGGCCTTGTGGATCGACGACGTAGGTGACCCGCTGAGTCACGCCGAGCAGTGGCCACATCACGTCGTAGCTCTTGCCAATGCTCTTCTTTGAGTCGCCGATCATCGGAAATGGCACGCCTTCCCGGCTGGCGAACTCGCACTGCTTGTCATTGGAATCGACCGACACGCCGATCACCTCGGCGCCGAGCGCAGTCATCTCGGTGTAGTGGTCACGAAAGAGCCGCGTCTCGATGGTGCAGCCGGTGGTCATGGCCTTGGGGAAAAAGAACATCACCACCCGCTTGCCGCGCAGCTCGGACAGCTTCACGGTCTTGCCGCTCGTCGAAGTGGCCGCAAAGTCTGGGGCAATCTCACCAACTTTCAGCACGGAACGACCCCCTTTACGAAAGGACCCACGCCAAAGGAATGTCGCGCGCGCTTAGGTTCGACGGGTGATAAGCCCGCGCGTCGGATCGTAGGGCGAGACGCCCACCAAGACCTGATCGCCGAGCACCACACGAATTCGGAAGCGCCGCATCCGGCCCGACAGGCGAGCCAAAATCTTATGGCCCTCGGGGGTGACGACCTCAAAGTTACCGCCGACCATGACGTTGGTGACTGCTCCGCTCATTTCGACCAGATCTTCTCGACTCAAATGCTTTCTCCTGTGGGGTGTCGTGTCGTGGGGGAATTTGGGGGCTTCGCGCTTATTCTAACTTGTGCTGACGACGGAGCTGGTCCATCACTTTTTGGTACTCGATCTCCCAAGTCGCCGTGCCCTCTTGCAGGTTTTTGATGCGCCTGCGGACCTCGTGATCGATGTCAGCGTCGACCTGCATGTGCTTGCGGAGAATGCCCTGAATCTTCTTCCGCATATCACCATCATCACCATACACCTCGTCGATGAAGCGCGAGTGCATGAACGCTTCGAGGATCTGGTTGGCGATATAGGACACCGACTCGTCGCCGATGCCGACGTCGCGTTCTTCGGCCATGGCCCGCTTGATCTTCGGCAGCTGCTCGTAGGGCAGGCGCCGCTTTTCCATGTGGTCCTTGGCCTTCTCGGTCAGCTCACGGTCGAGTCGCAGGTACTCTTTGAGCACCGCCTCGACGTCAAGCTGGGCCTCCGGCACGTCGCTGACCTCGATATCGCCCTCTTCTTTGAGCTTGCGAATCAAGTCCTGCGCGATGGTGGGAATCTTTCCCGAATAGAGCCGCATTGCTGGTTCCCTTTAAAAACGACCGCAGCATACGCGTCGAGTCGTTTGGTGGTCAACTCCTAGGCCCAGGAGCCTGCGCAAGTATTTTGCCCATGGGCCTCTCCTTAGAGATGGTCAGCCGGCGCAGCGCCCGGTTAATCTAAAATGGCTTCGATGCAGCATCGTCCAACCGGTACCGGCGCTTCGCTGGCCCGTCTGTCGGACAGTTGAGAGAAAGGACTCGCTCATGGCCCGCTTGTTTGCTTCGCTTGCGGCTTCGTTTGGGATGCTTGTTTTGTGCTCCTCGGTGGCTTCGGCGCAGCCGTACCCGGATCAGCAGATTCGACAAGCGCCGCCCTATCAGCCGCAGCCGCAGTATCAGCCGCCCTATCAGCCGCCCTATCAGCCGCAGCCGCAGTATCAGCCGCAGCCGCAGTATCAGCCGCAGCCGCAGTATCAGCCGCAGCCGCAGTATCAGCCGCAGCCGCAGTA
>Ga0154020_10000556_pt1 | contig 45880 bp, 45 predicted proteins | sample Klosneuvirus_201_FD_109709 | JGI IMG/M metagenome (GOLD analysis project Ga0154020, IMG submission 109709) | Active sludge microbial communities from wastewater, Klosterneuburg, Austria - Klosneuvirus_20160825_MG | ecosystem: Engineered > WWTP > Aerobic digester > Activated sludge | place... | reverse complement strand
GCCATCAAGCGCGAGGGCTGGCGAGACCAACGCATCCTCGTGGTAAGCGACGCGGACGATCGCCTGGACTTTGTCGAGCGTGAGTTCATTCGTCGAATTGGGGAACGGCTATACGGAACGAAGGAGGGCCGCCATGGCTGACTGGGACAAAGCAACCGTCGACGCAAGGCTTGTGGAGGCGGTACGCACTGCACGACGACTGCCGCCCGCACGCGTGCGTGGCCACTTCAACGCATGGCCCGAGATCTTCCGGGAGGAATGGGAGACCTATGGGGTAGACGAACCAGATCGTCGGCCCATGCCGCCATCGCCAGAGGCCATTGATCGGATGCTCGAGACCACGCGCTGGATGCAGTGGCTGGAGGTGGAGCAGCGTCACCTCGTGTGGATGCGGGCGAAGCGCTATGGCTGGAGAGACATCTCCATCCGCTTTGCCTGCAATCGCTCGACCGCGTGGCGGCACTGGCAGCGGGCGCTGCAACAGCTTGCCGATCACCTCAACCAGCGCTTAGTCACGCGGTAGCATTTTGGCGCAATTGGGCAACGATCCGCGTACATCAGCAATTGCGAGCGACCATGTGCGCACTTTGCACGTGCAACAACATTGCCGATTCGCTGTAGGATTCGAGCTATCTTCTGGACAGAAGTGCGAACCCGCGAATGAGACGGGTCCTTCCTGGCCGAAGAGCCATGCGGGAGGCGCGAGCGCGGCATTCGCCTAGCGTCAGAGTGCAAACCTAGGTTTGCGCTGGTTTGCAGTTTGCACCCCGCATCCTCAAGCCCGCCCACGACCCAATCGTCGGCGGGTTCTTCATTTCCACGGTGTGCGCCGCTTGCGGTCCGGTCCGGGGTCCTACTCCTCCCCGGGTCGGGCCGCTTCTTTTCAAATGCCCGATTCGAACCTGCTCAACGTTGAATACCGGAAGGTCGAGACGTTGATCCCCTACGCCCGCAATCCGCGCACCCACAGCGATGAGCAGGTGGCGAAGATTGCCGCCAGCATCATCGAGTTCGGCTGGACCTCGCCTGTCCTCGTCGATGGCGCGAGCGGCATCATCGCCGGTCACGGACGCTTGGCGGCTGCGCAGAGGCTGGGCTTAGCCGAGGTACCGGTGATTGAACTCGCGCACCTCTCGCCCGCGCAGAAGCGCGCCTACATCATCGCGGACAATCGCCTGGCGCTCGACGCCGGCTGGAACGACGAGCTGCTGGCCTTAGAGCTGGCGGAACTCACGGAGGCGGGTTACGACCTCGCGCTCACAGGATTCGACGCCACCGAGATCGAGGCCCTTCTGGCAGACGATGCCGACCGAGGCGGCGACCCAGAGAACGACGGCGACGGACCGGACGCGGCGGATGACGTACCCGAGGCGCCGGCCGTTCCGGTCACGCGGCCGGGCGACGTATGGCTCCTGGGGGGCCATCGCCTGATCTGCGGGGATGCAAGTGACGCCGCCGTGGTCGCAGCGCTGATGGATGGGACTCAGTCGCGCCTCTGCTTTACCTCACCGCCCTACGGCAACCAGCGCGACTACACCAGCGGCGGCATCGCCGATTGGGATGGCCTGATGCGTGGCGTGTTCGCCAGACTCCCGATGGCCGAGGACGGCCAGGTGCTTGTGAACCTTGGGCTCATCCATCGGGACAACGAGTTCATCCCCTATTGGGATGTGTGGCTCGATTGGATGCGAACCCAAGGTTGGCGGCGCTTCGCGTGGTACGTCTGGGACCAGGGGCCGGGAATGCCGGGGGACTGGGCGGGGCGGTTCGCGCCAAGCTTCGAGTTCGTCTTCCACTTCAATCGCCAGGCCCGCAAACCCAACAAGATCGTGCCCTGCAAGCACGCCGGCCAGGACTCGCACCTGCGGGCAGACGGTTCCTCCACCGCCATGCGGAGCAAGGCCGGCGAAGTGGGCGGCTGGACGCACGCAGGCCAGCCCACGCAGGAGACGCGGATCCCGGACTCGGTGATCCGCGTCATGCGCCACAAAGGCAAGATCGGCAAGGACATCGATCACCCGGCTGTTTTCCCGGTGGCGCTGCCCGAGTTCGTGATCGAGGCCTACTCGGACAAGGGCGACATCGTATTCGAGCCATTCGGCGGAAGCGGGACCACCATGCTGGCCGCCGAGAGGACCGGACGCGCCTGCCGTTCGGTCGAGATCGCGCCCGAGTACGTGGACGTCGCCATCAAGCGCTTTCAGCAGAACTACCCTGTCCTGCCGGTGACGTTGGCAACCAGCGGAGAGTCGTTTGAGGAGGTCCGCAGGGAGCGGCTCTACCTCACCGAGGCCGCGGCATGACCTCCTCCTGGCTCGCCGACAAGATCGAGCGGTGGCCGACTGCGAAGCTGCTTCCCTATGCAAGGAATGCGCGGACCCATTCGGACGAGCAAGTCGCGCAGATCGCCGCCTCGATTGCGGAGTTCGGCTTCACGAACCCGATCCTCGCCGGGGCCGATGGAGTGATTGTCGCCGGCCACGGAAGACTCGCGGCTGCCCAGAAGCTCGGACTCGAGTCGGTGCCGGTGGTCGTGCTGGATCACCTGACGCCCACGCAGCGCCGGGCGTTGGTCATTGCCGACAACCGGATCGCGGAGAACGCGGGCTGGGATGACGACGTGCTCCGGATGGAACTCGCTGCCCTGCAGGATGAGGCTTTCGATCTCGCGCTGACCGGCTTCGATGCCGATGCGTTGGCCGAAATCCTCACAGATGAGAACGGCGCCGGAAGTGGCGAGACCGATGACGACGCCGTCCCCGAGGTCACGGAGACTCCGATCTCCCGCCCCGGCGACATCTGGGTCATGGGCCACCACCGGCTGCTGTGCGGCGACGCCACATTGGCCGAGTCGTACCAGAAACTGCTCGGAGACGGGTCGGTGGACATGGTCTTCACGGACCCGCCGTACAACGTGAACTACGCCAACTCGGCGAAGGACAAGATGCGCGGCAAAGATCGCGCGATCCTGAACGACAACCTGGGGGACGGCTTCTACGACTTCATCCTGGCGGCACTGACGCCGATGCTCTCCCGCTGCCAGGGCGCCGTATACGTTGCGATGTCCTCCAGTGAACTGGACGTCTTGCAGGCGGCCTTCCGCGCTGCGGGCGGCCATTGGTCCACCTTCATCATCTGGGCCAAGAACACCTTCACCATGGGCCGGGCGGACTACCAGCGCCAGTACGAACCGATCCTCTACGGCTGGCCGGACGGCTCGCAGCGGCATTGGTGCGGCGATCGGGACCAGGGTGATGTCTGGCAGATCAAAAAGCCGCAGAGGAACGATTTGCACCCAACCATGAAGCCGGTGGAATTGGTTGAGCGGGCGATCCGCAACTCAAGTCGCCCCGGACAGTTGGTCCTAGATCCCTTCGGCGGATCCGGCACGACACTCATTGCGGTGGAGAAGGCGCAACGGCGTGCGGCGCTGATCGAGCTCGACCCGCAGTACGTCGATGTGATCGTGCGCCGGTGGCAGGGCTGGACGGGGAAGCAGGCAACGCGGGAATGCGATGGCGTGGTCTTCAATCAACTCGTGGGCGATGGCGAGCCCCACACTTTGGAGCAGGTACCGTGACGCAGACGCGCTGGATGTCGCTGGTGGAATCGATGGCCAACGTGGTAGTCGGCTACGTGGTGGCGGTTGGCACTCAGATGCTAGTGTTCCCGCTCTTCGGGATGCACCCGACGTTTTCGCAGAACCTGTGGATAGGGCTCATCTTTACGGTCGTGTCCATCACGCGAAGCTACGTGCTTCGCCGGGGCTTCGAGGCCCTGCGGATGCGACAGGCTGCCCTGCAAGCTGCGGAGAGCTAAGGTTATCGACGGGATCGGCCAGCGCTGAAGGCCCGACAGAAAGGCCGGCACACCGCGAATGTGCCGGTGCGCAGTTGCGCTTGGAAGCAGTTACTCCAAGGCAGATCGTGGCCTGTCGCGATCGACCCGAAGCGGACAGCAAGGTCGCTGCCCCTGCCCCCCGCGGGCAAGTCGCCCTTCAGGCTCACGCCCTGAGCCTGATCGGGTCTATCCTCTAGTCGAGTGCTCCTGCTTTACGCAAGGCTATCTTGCGCGGAGAATCCCTGCGACTCGATAATCGGGATGGCGATAAATGTCACACAAGAAGGACACGCTCTGGGCCGCGCCGCCGCACACGGTTGCCAAGATCACCATGCTCAGGAAATACCTGCGCGTTTGGTTCGAGATCCTTGGCCGGCGCGCAAACGGGCGCGATGTTTGGTACATAGACGGATTCGCAGGGCCCGGTGAATACACGGACTACCCAGATGGCTCGCCGATCGCCGCCATCAAGGCGGGTGACGACGCCCTAAAGGTACTCGGCTCGATGGTGGGCGCGATTCATTGCGTCTTCATCGAGGAGGACCGCAGGCGCTTCGCCAATCTGCAAGGGCGATTGGACCGCGAGTCTACCAATGCGAAAATTAGGCGATACCCGATACTCGGCACGTTCGTTCATGGAATGACGGACGTGAGAAAGCTAGCTGGAAATCCGTTCGACTCGAATGCCCCTACATTCGCGTTCCTCGATCCGTTCGGGCCGGAAGGCCTGCCGTTCGCGCTCGTCCGCGAACTGCTCGCGCTACCCGGATGCGAAGTGCTGGTGAACGTCGACTCCGACGGCATCGGACGCATTTACAGGGCTGGCGGATGGGCTAATCATCGTGTACTCCTCAATGAAGCGTTTGGCGACTCTTCGTGGGAGCGCGAGCTGGAGGGTGTAGCGCAGCTACCCGTCGCCATCATGAAGATCGTGAATCTCTACAAGCGCAAACTGCGTACGCTCGTGCCCTACGCCTACACGTTTGAGATGCGCGGCCGAGGCGGTGCCTTCGACTATCACTTGGCTTTCGCAAGCCAGCATCACCTTGGCCTCGAAAAGATGAAGGAAGTGATGAAGCAGATCGACCAGACCGGCGCGTATTGCTTCTCCGACGCGAACGTCAATCAGCACATCCTGTTCCGCGAGGACGACCTGCCGACCTATGCCGATCAAACTGCAAGGCACTTCGCGGGTCAGCGGGTGTCGTGGAAGGAGACCAACGACTACGCGTTGAACGAAACCATTTTCACCAACGCCCGTAAAGTTCTCGCCTTCCTCGAAAAGGTCGGCCGCATCGACGTGACTGCCCCGAACTATCCGCAGCGAAAGCGCTTCACATTCCCGGACGAGAGTCACCCTGGGATGTATATTCACTTCACGGCCTAGGGGGCGCGATGCCGAAGCTCACCGCAATCGAGTGGACCGAAATGACGTGGAACCCGGTGACGGGGTGCACGAAGCTTTCACAGGGCTGCAAGCATTGTTACGCCGAGACCCTCTCCAAGCGGTTTTGGGGTGATCGCCCCTTCACCGATGTACAGGTGCACGAGGACCGGCTCGATCAACCGCGCCGCTGGCGTAAGCCGCGCACCGTCTTCGTGAACAGCATGAGTGACCTGTTTCACGAGAACGTGCCAGTTGAATTCATCACGCGCGTCTTCAAGGTGATGCAGGAGTGCCCGCAACACACCTTTCAGGTGCTCACGAAGCGAGCCGAGCGCCTCGCCGAGCTTGCACCTGCGCTCGCGTGGCCCGAGAACGTCTGGATGGGCGTGAGCGTCGAAGACGCCCGCGTAGTGCGTCGCATCGGCCTGCTGCGCAACGTCCCGGCCGCAGTTCGGTTTCTGTCGCTCGAGCCGCTAATCGGGCCGCTCGATCGCCTCGAGCTCGGCGGCATCGATTGGGTGATCGTGGGCGGGGAGTCCGGTGCGGGCGCACGCCCCATGCGCAGAGCGTGGGTAGAGTCGATCTACCGACAATGCCGTGCCGCGAACGTCGCCTTCTTCTTTAAGCAATGGGGCGGGGTGCGCAAAAGTGCCACGGGGCGTGAGTTGCACGGCAAGACCTATGATGAGTTGCCAGCGGTGAGAGCATTGGTGCCGGTGCCCGCGTAAACGGGCTCCTCCGCGATTTTTCGACCCTACGGCGAAATTCGGACTCCGGTTGGTGCCGCAAGAAAGGGGCCTGCCGAATGTCCGTTCCTGGCCGTTAGCACCATGTGGCGGAGCGCATTTGAATGGATCGCTTCGACTGCGCGGGGAATTCGCGCGAATGCGCTGGTCAAGCGGCCAGTTCTGCCTCGATGATCTCGCAGTGGATCACGAAGCCCGTGAGGTAGGGCAACCCGCGCGGGATGCCGTAATGCTTGCAGGTCTGGCGCCCGATCTTCCAGCCCATCCACACTTGGGTGGCGGCGCGGACCGCATCCACCAGGGCGAGACCGGCGTGCATCTGGTTCAGGACGTCATCCGCAAAGTGGCGTCCGTGGCGGCTGTCGAGGAAGGCCCGAACCGCATCCGGGGACTCGCCAGTGGCTTCGCCAATCGCGGCAATTGCCATCGGCCAAGCCGCAGCGGCGTTTTCGGTCATCGTTCCCCAAAAGCCCCACGCTTCGTTTTGGGTGGCGGGGTTCTGTGTGGTGGTCGTCATCGTGGGCTCCGTTGGTGTCGTCGTTGCAGTGGCTCTATGAACGCGCTGTTCAATCAGGAAGCCAAGCGCTTTCGCGGCGATCGGGCGGGAACTTAGATGCATACGACGTCCAGGTTCCGGCCCCGAAGGCGCACTGGGACTCGGTCGTCGTATTCCTCGGTGCGCTCCTGGTAGTCGGCGAGCACGGCCTTGAGGACCGCCCGAAGGTAGCGCTCGGGTTGTCGGTAGCCGCGCAGGGTCTCAAGTTGACCCGCAACGTCAGTCACGTTGAACCACTCGTCGGGCATCACCGTGTCGCACAGCTCAATCCACACGGCGATGCCCTGGGTTTCGACGAACTGCTTGGCGCCGGTGAACACGGTGGGCGTCCTGTCGGGGTAGCGCAGGCGGGGCTCGATTGGCGTAGACATCGCCCCGCCCTTCAAGCCCCGATCCGGTAGACGCGGTCAGCGTCCGCTGCCTTGGTCGAGACGATGTTGAGTCCGAGCTTCTTCTTGAGCGCCCCGGCAAAGGCGCCGCGCACCGTGTGCGCCTGCCAGCCGGTGGCCTCGCAGATCTGCGGCACCGTGGCCCCCTCGGGGCGCTGGAGCATCCCGATGATGGTGGCTTGCTTGCTGCTCTCGCGCGTACGTGGACGGGGAGTCGCGGTTTCTTGCGCCTGCGCCGCGACGGGAGGCGCTTCGTTGGCGGTTTCGTCGGCGCTTGGGGCAACAGGGGCCGGCGCGGGGCGGTCGCAGCCCAGGGCGTCGTAGCCCTCGGCGGCGACGAACCAATCGGTGCCGTCCGTCGTAATGAGCGCGCGCTTGAAGAGTCCTTCCAGGACTTTCTTCCGGGCGCCGCCGTTCACGTTGTCCGGGAACCACGTGATCTTGCCGCCAGTGTTCTGGATCGCGTAGGCGAGGATGGCGTGTTGGGCGGGGGTGAGTTCGTTCTTGCTCATGTGCGTCTCCTTCGTGGTGGTTGGTGGTGTGACGTGATGAACGCGCTGCTTCCGATGGAAGCCAAGGGCTTTCCGATCTATTACTTCGCCTTCTGTTGGGCCCCTGCTTCGTAGGCCGCGCGCAATGCGTCGTGCAGGCTCCACACCGCGACGTCGTGGAAGTCCAGGCTGTCCGAGTTGCGGGCCTCCAGCGTCTCGATTCCGAGGTGTTGCTTGGCGATCTGGGTCAGCAGTTTGTCGATGGTGTTCATGCTTGTTTCCGGGAGGAGGTGATTGAAGTCGAACGTATGAACGCGCTTCTCCCGATGGAAGCCAAGCGGAATCTCAAGAAAGATTGAAGGCTCCGATGGGACTCTCGATTCGCGCTTACGCCAGGCACCGCGGGGTCACCGACACGGCCGTCCACAAGGCCATTCGCGCTGGTCGTATCACCCCAGAGCCGGACGGCACCGTCGACGCCGAGCGGGCGGATCGCGAATGGACGAGGAATTCCGGGGCTCCGAAGGTGGGCACCCGCACACCGGCCATTAAAGTCCCTGCCCCCGACACCCCAAGCGAGCCGGGTTCCGTAGTACCACCCGGGGGCACGTCCCTCCTTCAGGCCCGGACGGTGAATGAGGTCGTGAAGGCGCAGACCAACAAGGTGCGCCTTGCACGATTGAAGGGAGAACTGGTCGACCGATCGCAAGCAATCGCCCACGTCTTCAAGCTGGCGCGGTCGGAGCGCGACGCCTGGCTCAACTGGCCAGCGCGGATTTCGGCGCAGATGGCTGCGCGACTGGCGGTCGACGCGCACGCCATGCACGTAGCTCTGGAGGCCGCCGTGCGTGAGCACCTGCAGGAGCTGGGCGACATGCGCCCGCGGGTGGATTGATGGCCGAGACGGAGTACGAGGGCGCCTTCGAGATCGAACGCGCTTGGCGGGAGGGTCTCACCCCCGATCCGCTTCTTTCCGTTTCGGAGTGGTCCGATCGACACCGGATGCTCTCCAGCAAGGCCTCGGCCGAGCCGGGTCGGTGGCGCACCAGCCGGACGCCTTATCTCAAAGCCATCATGGACTGCCTCTCGCCCACCTCCCCGGTGGAGCGCGTGGTGTTCATGAAGGGCGCGCAGCTTGGAGCCACCGAGATGGGCTCCAACTGGATCGGGTACGTGATCCACCACGCGCCGGGTCCGATGATGGCTGTGTGGCCCACGGTGGATATGGCAAAGCGCAACTCCAAGCAGCGCATCGACCCGCTGGTTGAGGAATCGGGCGTCCTCGCGGAACTCATCGCCCCGGCCCGAAGCCGCGACTCGGGGAACACGATTCTCGCCAAGGAGTTTCGCGGTGGAGTGCTGGTGATGACCGGCGCCAACAGCGCCGTGGGGCTTCGTTCCATGCCGGTCCGTTACCTCTTTCTGGACGAGGTGGACGGCTACCCGGTGGATGTCGAGGGCGAGGGTGATGCGATCTCCCTGGCCGAAGCCCGGACGCGGACCTTTGCGCGCCGCAAGATCTTCATCGTCTCAACCCCGACGATCTCGGGGGCGAGTTCGATTGAGCGGGAGTACGAGGCCTCGAACCAGTGCCGCTACTTCGTGCCTTGCCCGCACTGCTCGCACCGGCAGTGGCTTCAGTTCGAGCAGCTGCGTTGGGAAAAAGGGGAGCCCGCGACCGCGGCCTACGTTTGCGAGTCCTGTGAGAAAGCAATCGCGGAGCACCACAAGGCGTGGATGCTTGAGCACGGTGAATGGCGGGCGATGGCGCCGGAGAACGGGATCAAGACCACCGGCTTTCACCTGTCCTCGCTCTATAGCCCCGTGGGATGGCGCAGTTGGCGCGAGATTGCCGCCGCCTGGGAGGCTGCGGTGAACAAGGAGACCGGGTCGGCAGCCGCCATCAAGACGTTCAAGAACACCGAACTCGGGGAAACCTGGGTCGAGGAAGGAGAAGCCCCGGACTGGCAGCGGCTCCTGGAGCGCCGGGAGAGTTACGCAATCGGCACCGTCCCCATGGGCGGGCTTCTTCTGGTTGGTGGGGCGGACGTGCAGAAGGATCGAATCGAAGCCTCGATCTGGGCCTTCGGACGCGGTAAGTCTTCATGGCTCGTCGAGCACCGGGTGCTCATGGGGGATACCGCCCGCGAAGCGGTCTGGAAAGACCTCGGCACCCTCATCACTGAGCAGTGGACGCACGCATCAGGCGCCACGATGCCGCTCGCGCGCTTCGCACTTGATACGGGCTTTGCCACCCAGGAGGCCTATGCCTTTGTGCGGGCAAGCCGGGACTCCCGGCTCATGGCGGTAAAAGGCGTGCCACGCGGGCCGGCACTCATCGGAACGCCGCTGGCCGTCGACGTATCTTCGGGCGGCAAGCGCCTTCGCCGGGGGATCAAGGTCTTCTCGGTCGCGGTGGGAATCGCGAAGCTCGAGTTCTACAACAATCTGCGCAAGGTGACGGACGTCGAGGAGGACGGCGTCACGATCCGTTTCCCCGTTGGCTTCGTGCATCTGCCGCAGGTCGATGCCGAATTCCTTCAGCAGCTATGCGCGGAGCAACTCACCACGCGCCGCAACCGCCACGGCTTTGCAGTGCGCGAGTGGCAAAAGATGCGGGAGCGTAACGAGGCACTCGACTGCTACGTCTACGCGCGAGCAGCGGCGGCCGCCGCAGGTCTCGATCGCTTCGAGGAGCGTCACTGGCGCGAACTGGAACGACAGCTGGGAATTGCGCCTCCGGACGAGACGCCACCCCCGCTTCAAGCACTGGATCCCCATGAGGCCACCCCAAGCGGTGGCCTCAGTGTTTCTGGGGTCCGCAAATACGGTCGGCGCGTGATCAAGAGCCGCTGGCTTTCGTAACTACAGCAGAGGACGCCCCATGAGTTTGCAGACCCGCATCGAAAGTCTCGTTCTTCGCATCGCGCAGGAGTTTAACGCCGTCAATGCCAAGACGGGCGCATTGGCCAACCTCACCACGGCCGACAAGTCCAACCTCGTCTCGGCAATCAACGAGCTCAAGACGATGGTGGCCAATGGCATCGACGATGCCAGCATCACGCTCACGAGCACGTACTCGTCGAGCAAGATCGTCTCCCTCCTGGACGCGCTCAAGACCGAGATCCTGGGTGGAGCGGACGCGGCCTACGACACGCTCGTCGAGATCCAGCAGTACCTGCAGAACAACACCTCAGGTCTGGATGCCCTGCTCGCGGCCGTCAATACGCGCGTGCGCTTCGATGCCGCGCAAACGCTAACCGCCCCCGAGCAGCAGCAGGCTCGAACCAACATCGGCGCGGTCGCAACCTCAGCGGTTGGCGATACCGATACCGACTTCGTGGCGATATTCGAAACGGCGCTCGTCTAATGTCGCTCTCCGATCGCATCGCAGGCCTCGCCGCCCGTATCGGGTTCGAGGTCGGAACCAAGGTCAATGCGACGCACCCCGCGCTTGCTCGGGCGTGGGTGAGCTTTGGCTATGTGGCGGGCCAGACAGTCATCCATCACGCCTATGGCGTGGCGAGCGTTGAGCGCCTGGCGGCGGGACAGTACCGCATCCACTTTGCCTCGCCGCTCGTCGACGCCAACTACTGCTGGATGGGTCTTGTGCGAAGTGTGAGCGCGTCTGGCTCGCAGCGCTTGGCAGTCACGCCTACAACGGCAGACGGGCGGGCGGCTGCATACGTCGACGTTCGCTGCGTCAGCTCATTGGCGGGCTCGCCTGCCGACTCGACGGAAGTCAACGTAGTGGTCTACCGCTGATGGCGTATTCGCAAGCCCAACTCGATGCCCTGGAAGCGGCCCTCGCCAAAGGTGAGCGCCGCGTCACGTTCGGGGACAAGACCGTCGAGTACCGAACCGTCGAGGAACTGGCGGCAGCCATCAAGGAGGTAAAGCGCGGCCTCTTCGATGATGCGGTGAATACGGGCCTCTGGCCGCGGGCTCCACGCCAGGTCCGCATCACGACCCGAAAGGGCACTTGATGAGTTGGGTGTCCAAAATCCGGCGCGGCCTCTTCGGTGGCGGCACACCAACCTACGACGGCGTGGGGTCAGGAAGGCGGGCGATCGCGTGGCAGGTGGCAAATCCCGGCGCCATCGCGGCACTCGCCTTCAGCCAGAACGAGCTACGCGCCAAGAGCCGGGATCTCGTCCGACGCAATGCCTGGGCGGCAGCCGGTGTTGAGGCCTTCGTGGCGAATGCCATCGGCACCGGCATCAAGCCGCAGTCGATGGTGGCGGACCTCACCTTGCGTGAGGCCATCCACGCACTGTGGTGGGATTGGTGCGAGGCGGCGGACGCCGCAGCCCTCACCGACTTCTACGGTCTCCAGGCGCTGGCCTGCCGCGCCATGGTCGAGGGAGGCGAGGCGCTGGTGCGCCTTCGTTATCGACGCGTGGAAGATCGGCTTCCGGTTGCCCTGCAGCTTCAGGTCCTGGAGCCCGAGCACCTGCCGGCCACCATGAATACGGAACTGCCCTCTGGCAACGTCGTGCGCGCAGGAATCGAGTTCGACCGCCTTGGGCGTCGTGTCGCGTACCACTTGTACCGCTCGCACCCGGAGGACGGGGCGCTGGCGCCGATGTCCGGAACCGGCGGCATGCAGACCGTCCGGATCCCGGCCTCCGAGGTCATCCACCTCTTCCGGCCGTTGCGGCCAGGCCAGCTTCGCGGTGAGCCCTGGCTTGCCCGAGCGCTCGTGAAATTGAACGAGCTGGACCAGTACGACGACGCCGAACTTGTCCGCAAGAAGACGGCGGCCATGTTCGCTGGCTTCGTCACTCGCCTGGCTCCCGAGGACAACCTCCTGGGCGAAGGGCAGTCGGATGCAACCGGCGTGTCCTTTGCAGGGCTCGAGCCGGGGACCATGCAGCTCCTGGAACCTGGGGAGGATGTGAAGTTCAGCCAGCCCGCGGATGTGGGGGCGAGCTATTCCGAGTTCCTGCGCATGCAGTTTCGGGCGGTCGCCGCCGCGATGGGCATCACCTACGAGATGCTCACGGGCGATCTCACGCAGGTGAACTACTCCTCCATCCGCGCAGGGCTCTTGGAATTCCGTCGCCGCTGTGAGGCCCTGCAGCACAGCGTCATCGTCCACCAACTCTGCCGACCGGTCTGGCAGGCCTGGATGGAACAGGCCGCACTCGAAGGCGTACTCGCGTTGCCCGCGTTTTCAAGGCGGCGCCGGGAGTACAGCGCCGTGAAGTGGATTCCCCAAGGCTGGCAGTGGGTGGATCCCAAGAAGGAGTTCGACGCGATGGTGACTGCCATCCGGGCCGGACTCCTATCCCGGTCGGAAGCGATCTCCGCCTTCGGCTACGACGCCGAGGACATCGATCGTGAGATCGCAGCCGACAACGCCCGCGCAGACGCGTTGGGATTGGTTTTCGAGTCGGACCCAAGGCACGACAAGGCCGCATCAGGCCAGCCTTCGGTCGGCTCACCGCCTCCAGACCCACAGGAGCCCTGACATGCAGCTCGTACACCTTGCGTCCCGCCTCTACGGGACGCCGCTCCTCATTGCGCGCGCAAAACTGGATGTGATCCTCGCTGTTCTGGGTTCGCGCATCGGACTCCCCGAATCGGATACCCAGATGGCGCTCCCCGCACCGCGCGCTGCGCTGCCTGCGCTCCCTGTGGGAATCGCGGTGATTCCGGTGCACGGCACCCTCGTTCGTCGCTCGGGCGGCGTTGATGCGGCCTCCGGCCTCATGTCCTACGGCGAACTGGGCGCCCGCCTCGATACGGCATTGGCGGACCCACACGTCGACGGGATCCTCCTCGATATCGATTCGCCGGGGGGTGAGGCGGGTGGCGTGTTCGAGCTCGCTCGGCGGATCGCCTCTGCGAACAAGCTAAAGCCCGTGTGGGCGCACGCAGCCGACTCCGCCTATTCGGCGGCGTACGCGATCGCATCCAGTGCGTCGCGTCTCACACTCTCGCAGACCGCGGGCGTGGGCTCCATCGGCGTCATCGCGCTCCACGTGGATCAGTCGGTGAAGGATGCAAAGGACGGCATCGCCTATACGGCGATCTACGCTGGAAGTCACAAGAACGACTTTTCCCCGCACGCGCCGCTCTCGCCCGAGGCGGCAACCTCTCTCCAGGCCGAAGTCGATCGGCTCTACGACATCTTCGTAGTTCACGTGGCCCTGGCGCGAGGCTTGGATGCCGAGGCGATTCGCGCCATGGAGGCCGGTCTCGTGTTTGGAGAGGCCGCCGTCTCGGCAGGTCTTGCCGATGCAGTCGCGAGCTTCGAAGACGTCCTTGGCGAATTCGCGGCCGCCCTCCAATCGCGCCGCCGCCTCACGGCCAACGGAGCACGCGCCTCTCCTGGTGCCGCTGTCTCCCCTGCAGTTGCCTCCACCCATTCCTCCACGAAGGAGAAAGACATGCAAGAAAGCACCACGCATCAACTTCCCGATACGACCCCCTCGGAGTCGGAACCGGCACCGAGCCCGGCTGCGGCTGCACCCGCCACACCCAGCGCGGCGCCTCCTCGGGCAGATGCCCAGGCAATTGCCGAGATCTGCCTCATCGCGGGCTGCCCCGAGCGCACGGCGGAGTTTCTCGCTTCCAGCGCCACGGAAGCGCAGGTACGCCGGGCACTCATCGACGCCCGCGCGGCTCAGCCGGACATCCGCTCCCACATCACGGCCGATGCCGGAACCACCCTGCGACCCGAGGCCAGTCCCGTTGTCGCCGCCGCCAAGAAACTCAACTCGAAGGAGTAAGCCATGACTGCCATTCGTGAAGCCAATAACCTGGGCGACGTCCTCAAGTACGAGGCGCCGAATCTCTACTCTCGCGACCGCGTAACCGTCACCTCCGGCCAAACCCTGGCCCTCGGGTCGGTGGTGGGCGTCGTGTCCGCGACCGGCAAGGTGAAGGCCCTCGATCCGGCCGCAACCGACGGCACCGAAGTCCCCTTCGGCGTCATTGCCAACGAGGTCGATGCTGCGCTCGCCGACCGCGAGGACGGAATCCTCATCGCCCGTCACGCAGTCGTCGCAAGCGGCGCCCTCGTGTGGCCGGACGGCATCACTCCCACCCAGAAAGCCGACGCCATCGCGAAGCTGCGCTTGCTCGGCGTCCTCGTTCGCATCTCCGCCTAAGAAGGAACCCGACCATGCAGAACCCTTTCAGCAATCCCGCGTTCTCGATGGCCGCGCTTACGGCGGCGATCAACATCATCCCCAATCGCTACGGGCGACTCGAAGATCTGGGCCTCATGCCCGCCAAACCGGTACGCCAACGCCAGATCATCGTGGAGGAGATGAATGGTGTCCTGAATCTGCTCCCCACCCTTCCCCCGGGGTCCCCGGGCACCGTAGGCACCCGCGGAAAACGCACGCTTCGCTCCTTCGTGATTCCGCACATCCCCCACGACGACGTGGTGCTCCCCGAGGAAGTCCAGGGTATCCGCTCCTTCGGCTCCGAAACGGAGACCGAAACGATCGCCGGTGTGATCGCTCGCCACCTGGAGAGCATGCGCAACAAGCACTCCATCACCCTCGAGCACCTGCGCATGGGCGCGCTCAAGGGCGTGATCCTGGATGCCGACGGGTCTGTCCTCTACGACCTCTTCGACGAGTTCGACATCACCCCGCAATCGTTCAACTACGAGTTGAACGTCGCCACCACGAACGTGAAGGCGAAGTGCATCAACACGCTCGCGGCGATCGAAGACAGCCTCAAGGGCGAGTTCATGACCGGCGTGCATTGCCTGTGCTCGCCCGAGTTCTTCATGGCACTCACCACTCACGCCAAAGTCGAGAAGGCCTTCGAGAACTGGCAGCAAGGGGCCATCCTCATCAACGACGTGCGCCGGGGGTTCACCTACGCTGGCATCACGTTCGAAGAGTATCGCGGCCAGGCAACCGACCCGGATGGCAACACGCGCCGCTTCATCGCGGCGGGCGAGGCACACGCCTTCCCGCTGGGCACTGTGGACACCTTCGGAACCTACTTCGCGCCGGCGGACTTCAACGAGACCGTAAACACGATCGGCCAGCCGCTCTACGCGAAGCAGGAGCCCCGGAAGTTCGAGCGCGGCACGGACCTGCACACGCAGTCCAATCCGCTGCCGATGTGCCACCGCCCTGGCGTGCTCGTGAAACTCACGATGGCCTAAGCCATGGGGCTCATCGAGCGGATCTACGAGGCGGCGGCCAATGTGGGGTTTCTGAAGTCCTGCCGCTGGAGTCCTTCCGGCGGTGGGGCTTCGCAGACCTACGCTGTGGGCTTCGCCGCACCAGACGAGACGATCCTCGATGGCCTCACCGGGAGCACCGAGTACGTGATGTCCTACCCCGCCTCGGTCTTTGTCGGCCTCGCTCCCCGCGAGACGGTTGAGATCGACGCCGTGGCCTTCCAGGTGCGTGAGATCCGGGCAGTGGGGGATGGCTCGGAAATGCGCGCGAAGCTCACCCGCCTCTAACCCCATGGCTGGCAACTCGATCCGGGAGCAGATCCTGCTCGCGGTGGTGGCGGTCGTGCGACCAGCGGTCGAAGGCCTCGGTGCATCCCTGCATCGTTCCCCAACGGTGGCCGTAACGCGTGAGCAATGCCCGGCGCTGGTCGTCTTCCCGGAGAGCGAGACGGTGACCGAGCGAGCCAATGACCGGGTGACGCGGGAACTCACGGTGCGGTTCGTGGCGCTCGCCCGTGCCGTCCCACCGCTAACTCCCGAAACCCAGGCCGACGAGATCCTCACGGCCGCCCACGCGGCCTTAATGGCTGACGGCACCCTCGGCGGCTTGGCACTCGGTATTCGCGAGCAAGAGACCGAGTGGGAGGTGGAAGACGCCGATGCCGTGGCCGCCGCAATCCCCGCGCGCTACCGGATCACCTACCGGACCTTTGCCGCCGATCTTTCCATTCAAGGATGAAACCTATGACGCGAGTCGTATTGCTGCGCCCGCATACCCATGCGGGAAAGCTTCACGGGGTGCGCGATCGGATCGAGGTGGATAGCGCGACTGCCGACTGGCTCGTAAGCCAAGGCATCGCCGCCCTCGACCCGACACCCGCCTCGACCCCGTTGGAATCCAAACCCCACTACCGCAAGGAACCCAAGCCATGAGCACCTATGCCTCCTTCCAGGGCCGCGTCTTTCTGGGCAAACGTGATGTCGCAGGCCTTCCCATCGAAGTGCGCTCGCCCGGCAATGTCGCGGACTTGAAGCTCTCGCTCAAGACCGACGTGCTGGAGCACTACGAGAGCCAGACCGGCCAGCGCTCGCTGGATCACCGCATGGTCAAGCAGAAGTCCGCCACGGTGAACCTCACCATCGAGGAGTTCACCAAGGAGAACCTGGCACTCGCCCTCTACGGGAACCACGTCACCGGTAGCACCGGCAGCGTGACCGACGAGCCGGTCGGTGGAGCCACGCCGGTCGTGGGCGACCGCTACTTCCTGGCGCATCCCAAGGTCTCGGCCCTCGTGGTGGTCGACTCCGCCGGCACGCCCGCGACCCTCACCCTCGGCACGCACTACACCGCCGACACCGACTTCGGATCCATCCAGTTTCTGGACTTCACGGGCCTCACGGCACCCTACAAGGCGAGCTACACCTACGGGGTCGCAACCGAAATCGGGATCTTCACGCAGCCCCTCCCGGAGCGTTACTTGCGGCTCGAGGGTCTCAACACGGCGCAGGCCAACGCCAAGGTGCTGGTGGAGCTCTACCGGGTAGCCTTCGACCCCCTGAAGGAGCTCTCCCTCATTTCGGACGAGTACAACAAGTTCGAGATGGAAGGCTCGCTCCTTGCGGATACGACGAAACCCTACGACGCACTCCTCGGTCAGTTCGGCCGGATCGTCCAACTGTAAGGCGCTGACTTATGAGTGATCTGGAAACGCTCATCCCGCCCGGTGCGCAGATCACCGTGGCGGGCGAGACGCTGACCCTCAAACCGCTCAAGGTGGGGAGCCTGCCGGCGTTCCTGCGCGCCATCTCGCCCGTCATGCAAAGCCTCACCGCGCCGGCCATCGACTGGCTGGCCCTTTTCGGGGAACGGGGTGATGACCTCCTGGCTGCCATTTCGATCGCCGTCGGAAAGCCTCGGGAGTGGGTCGACGATCTTGCGGCCGACGAAGCCATCCTGCTCGCCGCCAAGGTGATCGAGGTAAACGCTGATTTTTTTACCCAGACGGTGATTCCGAAGCTGGACGGCCTATTCGCGCAGATGAAGCACGCCCCAACGGTGGCTTCTGGTTCGACGCCATCCAGCGGCTGATCAGTCACGGCCACCGGCTCCCCGACGTCCTCGACTACACCCTGGGTCAGGTGCGCGGTTTCCTGGATGCAGTCGCGCGCACCGAGGCGGCCGAGGAGGCTCGACTTCTCTCGGTGATCGCCATCGGCACCCGGGGTGACTCCAGGCAATTGGACAAGACCCTCGATCGACTGACCGACCGTGCGCATTGCCATCCGGATCGATAGCAAAGCGGCCGGCGCGCAGCTGCGTCGCTGGGGTGGTGAGTACCGCGACAAAGTGAAAAAGGCGGTCTCCCAAGCCATTCGTGGCGAGGCCGCCGAGCTACGTGAGGATGTGCGTAGTCACGTCGGCTCTCGTCTCGCCGTCGTCCGGAAATCCTTCCTCAAGGGGTTCACCGCCCGCGTCCTGGACAAGGACCCGACGCGCCTGCCAGCGCTCTACGTGGGCTCGCGCATTCCCTGGTCGGGGATCCACGAGAAGGGTGGCGCCATTGGCGGTCGGATGCTAATTCCAATCCATGGGCGCGTCGGCCGCAAGCGCTTCAAGGCGCAGGTGGCGCAGTTGATGCGCGGCGGTAACGCCTACTTCGTGAAGAACGCCAAGGGGAACATCGTCTTGATGGCCGAGAACATCAAAGAGCACGACCGGCCGCTCTCGGGTTTCAAGCGCCGCTACCGCAAGGCCGAGGGGGTGAAGCGCTTAAAGCGCGGCGCCAGCATTCCCATCGCGGTCCTCGTGCCCAAGTTAGTCCTCAAGAAGCGCCTGGACGTCGAACGTCTTGTCGCCAGCCGCATCCCCCGCCTTTCCGCGGCAATCGAAAGACAGATCCGCCAGGTGGACTGAGGTTACGCCGGCGTGGGCCACACCCGCTTACCGAGGCTCTTGAACTTGCTGACGCTAAGCGCGCCGCGTTCGTTTCTCGCCTTCGAGCCGGGCGCCTTAAGCGCTTCCTCGATGGCCTCGCGCTTCGCTTCGTAGATCGCCGTCGGTTCGAAGTCGACGTCGAGCAGGACCAGCAGCACGGCATCCCATCGGTGTTTGAGATCGATCTTCCCGAGACGCTGCCCAGGATTTTTGGTCAGGATGCAGCGCCCCTTGATCTGTAGATGTTCCTCGACCTTCCCCATGCGGCGAATGGCGTCGTATCCCGCCTGCCGGGCGTCCGCCAGATCAAGTCCTAGCAGTCGCGCCGCCTCGTATTCCGCAACTTCTCCCGTAATGCCAATCGGTCGCCCGGTGAGCTCCCGGTAGCGACGGGCGAGCGTCTTCGCCTTGGCAATGAGCTTGCCCACTTCCTCCAGATTCACCGCGCTCTGACTCGACATCGCATTTGACGATCGAAAGATAGTGGCTACCAATCGTATCAGCATCCTTGTTGCCCTCGAGGGCGCCGACGAAGGGCTCAAACGCGCCCTCACGTCGGCTGAGAAAAGCCTCGGGGAGCTCGCGTCCACGGCCAAGACCGCTGGTGACAAGGCCGCCGCTGGCATGGCCGAAGTGAAGGCGGGGATGTCGGCCTTCAGCGAACAGGTGGCCAGCGCCAAGACGCAGCTCCTCGCATTCCTCTCCATCAACTGGGCAGCCGGTAAGGCCCAGGAGGTGATCCAGATTGCGGACGCCTGGGCCATGATGTCCGCGCGCCTGAAACTTGCCACCGCTGGCCAGCAGGAATTCACCACAGCGCAACGCGAGCTCTTCGCGATTGCCCAACGGATCGGGGTCCCGATCCAGGAGACTGCCACTCTCTACGGGAGGCTCCAAGCGGCCGTGCGGATGCTGGGCGGCGAGCAGAAGGACGCGCTCGCCATCACCGAGAGCATTTCGCAGGCGCTTCGACTGTCCGGGGCGTCGGCCACGGAAGCGCAGTCCGCACTCTTGCAGTTCGGCCAGGCGCTCGCCTCCGGAGTGCTCCGCGGGGAGGAGTTTAACTCCGTCGTCGAGAACAGCCCGCGGCTCGCGAAGGCGCTCGCGGACGGGTTGGATGTGCCTATTGGGCGTCTGCGGAAGATGGCCGAAGAGGGTCGCCTCACGGCGGACGTGGTGGTCAACGCCCTCATGAGCCAGAAGGACAAGCTCGCCTCCGAGTACGCGGAGCTTCCCGCGACAGTGAGCCAATCCTTCCAGCGGCTCCAGAACGCCTTCGGCCAATGGGTGAGCCAGGTCGACCAGTCGACGGGCATCACGAAGAAGCTGGCAGAGGCCCTGACGTGGCTCTCGCAGAATCTGGACACGGTGATGCAGTGGCTAAAGCGCATTGCCGAGGCCGGGCTCGCGGTCCTGGCCTACCGATTGATCCCCGCCCTCATCACCGCCTGGCAAGCGGCGGGCGCCGCAGCGGTGGCTGCAGCCAATGGGGCAACGGCCGCGTGGGCGAGCGTGAATCTCTCCGTATCGAACGCGGTGGCAAGCATTGGCGTGCTTCGGGCTACGTTTGCGGTGCTGGGTGCCTTTCTCGCGGGATGGGAGATCGGCACGTGGCTCTCGGAGAAGTTCGAGTTCGTGCGTAAAACCGGCATCGCTATGGTGGAAGTCCTGATGCGCGGGATCGAGGAGCTGCGCTACCGCTGGGAAATGTTTGCCGCGCTCTTTACCTCCGACACCGTCGCCCAAGCGACCCAACGCCATCAGGCGCGGCTCGCCGAGATGAACCAGGTCTTCGCGCAGATGTATGCGGATGCTGGCAAGGGAACGGCTGCGGCCACGGGCGCCATGAACACGGCCGCATCCGTTGCCGAGGAAATCGCACGGCGCCTAGAGGCGGTACGACAAGGTACGCAGGAAGCCGTCGCCCGCGGAGTGGAAGCCGTTCACGCTGCACTGGAGAAGCTCAAATCCCGGTTGGGGGAAGTGGAGCAGGCGGTCGGCAAGGCGAGCCAAACCGTGGACGATTCGACCGCCAAGATGGCCGAAGCTTACAAGGGGCTCACGGCCATTCTGGATGCAAACCTGCAGCGGCAGGTCGATGCGGTCAAGGCGCGATACCAGCAGGAAATGTCGGCATTGGAGGCCACCGGGCAGGCCGAGTCCGTACGTATCACCCAATCGACCCAGCTTCTCACTGACTCCCTCACGCAGCAGACGGGGCTACGCCGGCAGGCCTCGACGGAGGCGATGGCGCTCATCGACCAGGAATCGGCAGCCCGGATCGACGCTGCCCGTCGCCAGGGGCAGACGGAGGCTGAGCGGTCTGCCAACGTCCAGCGGGTCGAGAACGAGATCCTCGCCGCCAAGCGTCAGACGATGACGCAGGCACTCGCGGAGTATCGGAGTCACGTCGATGCCCTGAATGCCGAGGCAAACCGGCACCTGGCCGAGGTGAATCGGATCGAGCAGGAGAAGCGGCGCCTCTCGATGTCCACTGAGGAGCGCATTCGCGACATCCAGCGCCAGGGGATGAGCGAGTACGAGGCCACCGAGGATCGTAAGAGCCAGATCGCCGAATACCAGGAGCAGGCGCGCCGGGCGCTGGCGAATGGCTCCTTCGAGGAGTCGCGAGGCTATGCCCAGAAGGCCATGGAATTGGCCTCCCAGGTGGCGTCGAGCCAGACGAGTGAAGCCAAGCGCGGTGAGGAAGCCCGCCGTCAGGCAGAGCAGGGTGCGTCCCAGGTTGCTCTCCTCGAGGCTCGCGCCCGAGAAGCCTCCCGCAATCAGGAGTACGGCAAGTCCGAAGCCTTGATGCGGCAGGCGGATCAGCTTCGTGCCGAGATCTCCCAGCGGACCCAGGAGTCGGATGCGGCGATCACGCGCGGGAAGCAAGGGGTCAACTCTGCCATCCAGGATATTCGGAGCTCCGAGGACATCCTTAACCAGTCCCTGAATGCCGAGGCTGCTGCCCATCGCTCTGCCGCCCAGTCAGCAACCACTGCCCGTGACCAGATCAAGCAGACGCTTGCCGAGACCCAGACCCAAGTCGACCAGCTGACCGCAAAGCTCGCGCAGGGGCTCAAGGTCACAATCGATGCGGACGCCTCCCGCTTCAATCAGGCACTCGCCGATCTCGACAAGGCTCTCGCGGAGAAGCAGCACCTCATCGCGATCCAGGCAGACCTTCAGCAGGCCGAGAAGCAACTGCGGGAATACGAGCTACTCCTGAAGGAAGGAAAGACCCTCCCCATCAACGCCGATGTGGGCAAGGCCAAGGACGCGCTCGACAAACTCAAGACCTACGCCGAGCAGAACGCCCAGCTGGATCTGCGCGTGGCAACTGAGAAAGCGCAGGCCGCCATCACCAACGTCGACGGGATGATCCGGGCGCTGGATCGGATCCAGACCGAGTCTCGCCATCAGGTGAGTGCCAACGTGGATGCCGTACGGACCCAGATCCAGTCCTTGAACGGCGCGAACACCAGCAGCACCCACACGATCACGGTTCGCCGAGTCGAAGGCAACGCGACCGGCGGCCCGGTAGGAACTGGCGTACGGCAGCTCGCCGAGGGTGGGAGCGTGACCTCCGCATTTCCGCGCATGGCGGGTGGATCGGTGCCGGGATCTGGCCACCACGACACGGTGCCGCGCACGCTGGAGGCCGGAGCCTTCGTGCTCCGCAAGTCGGCCGTACGAAAGTATGGCGGTGGGGCGCTCTCCCGACTTGCCAATGGCGTGGCACGCTTTGCGTTCGGGGGACCGGTGGCAAGGTCGGCGACTCCGAGCAAGGCTCAAGAGAAGCGTACCCCGGAGAACCGGGATGAAAGGCGCCCCGCGCCCCCGAAGCAGAATCGTGAGGCCATCGAAGCCCTGAAGCTCATCGAGTTGGGCCTTCGCGGGATGGACGAGTACACCTCGTGGCTCGAGCGAACCTATAGCGGTGGCGTGAGCCTCGACATGCGCTACAAGACCATGGAGCGCTACCGGGCACAGGCCGGGAAGGATCGCGACATCGTCCAAGCCCTCATGGGCAGGAACCAGCTCACCGGCAACGAGCGCGGAAATCTCGCCACCATCCAGCAGACGTGGCGAACGGCCATGGCGCAACCGCTCGCGTTCGGGAAGGATCTGGAGCAAGAACTCATCGCCTACATGCAGCAGAACGAGGCGCGAGGCTTTGACGAGGGCGGCCCTGCTGCTTCTGACTCCGTGCCGGCCATGCTCACGCCGGGCGAGTACGTGGTGAACAAGGCAGCGGTCACGCGCTTTGGCGCCGGTTTCTTCGAGGCCCTCAATAGTCTGGCGCTACCGGCCAGCACCGTTGCTGCCCGGGTTCGTGGTTTCGCCACCGGCGGCATAGTTGGTGTGGAAGCTCCCGCACTCGCCCTCACGCGCCCCGTGCTGGAGACCAACGCCGGCCCCACGCGAACCGTCCGGGTCGAGTTGGCCTCCGGCGATCGCAGGGTGAACGCCACCATCGATGCCGGAGATGAGTCCCGTCTCCTGCAAATCCTCGAAGTCGCCCGCGCCCGGGCAGCCTGAGTCCCTACTACATGCAGCTTAAGAACCTCACCGATGGGGTGGTGCTGGCGTTGCCTGACGACCTCCTGTGGACTGACGAACACGCCTGGAGTCCGGTCGTCGCGAACGTCTCCTATCTGCTCACCGGAGCTCTTCTCGTGCAATCCGGTACCCGACAGGCAGGCCGCCCAATCACCTTGGTCGGTGCAGCCGACATGGCGTGGGTCACCCGCGCCGTCGTGGAGACCCTCTACGGCTGGGCCGCCGATCCCCTTGCGGTTGACTCGGGGCGCTTCGAGCTCACGTTCACCGACGCTCGGGTCTTCATCGTGGCATTCCGCTTTGGCGATACGGCGATTGAAGCGGAGACCGTCATGGGATTCCCCGCCCGGTCGGACACTGATTACTACCGCCTCACCCTTCGCCTGATGGAGATCTAGCAGATGGGCATTCTCGCGGGCGACGTAAAACTCGTCGCCTCCCAAGTCATGGACGACGTCGTAGAAGGGGGCGGTGCGCCCACCTCGACCGTCATCCAGGATGGCTCGAGCAACTCGGTCTTTAATGACATCTCGGAGCTCGACCGCGCCGGCGGCCGGGTGAACCTGCGCAAGGTCTTCGCGAGCATTCAGACACCCACCACGGACGGGTACTTCGGGGCGAATGTGATCGTGGCTGATCCCCCGGAAGATCCACGCGTGTCGGTCACAATTTTCAAGACGGGGGAGGTCTTCGACCAGCGCGTTGATGCGGCCAATCGCATCGAGGCCTACCTCAATAAGGGCTCCCTCTGGGAAGGCTACCTCTTCGAGAACCACATCACCGGTCAGCGCTCGATCCAGATCTTTCAGCGCACCAGCGCGCCGCTCCCCGTCATCGGCAAGACCCTCTACCTCGTGATGAACGAGGCACTGGGCAATGAGTTCTCCCAGTATGTCCGCGTGACGCGCGTGTCGTCCGAGACCCGGACCTTCACCTACGTCCAGGGGAGCGCCTACCAGGACTATCAGGCGGCGGTCGTGACGTGCGAACTGTCGGACGCGCTTCGCTACGACTTCCCGGGCTCCCCACCCAGCCGCATGTTCACGCCCGAGTCCGCCAAGACCAAGGTGCGAGACACGCTGGTTGCGAACGCCGCCAAGTATTACGGCGCCGTACCCACCGTGGCACCGGTTGCCATCGGCGATATCGCCTGCAACGTCCAGAGCGTTTTCACGCAGATCGTCCCAAGCGCCCAGACCGAGACGCCGCTCGTGGACGTGCGCACGAACGGGCTTGCCGGGGTGCCGACGCCGACAGGCGCCGCGCTCACGCAGACCATCACGCTCGTCTTCACCACCTCCGCCAGCATCTATGTGGGCGGCGGCATCTACCCGGGGAGCCTCTCGATCACGCGCGCTGGCGTCACGCTGACCGATGCGGGCGGGATCCTCAAGAACGGCGCCGCAAGTGTCGGTACCGTCGATTACGAAAACGGCATCCTCGCGCTCACCGAGAATGTCTTCGGAACCTCGGGCGGCACCCACACCGTCACCTACATCCCGGCCGATATCCCGGACATGGTCTCCGACAGCTTCGGGATCAATGTCACGGCCGAGTCCCGGAGCCTGAGCTACGCGCTCACGCTTCCCTCGGTGCCGCTGCGTAACACCTTGAGCGTGAGCTACCTCGCCAATGGTCGCTGGTACATCCTGCGCGAGAACGGGGTCGGGGTGCTGGCTGGATCGGACGCCGCCTATGGGGTGGGAACGCTCAGCTACACCACGGGCTCAGTCTCCCTCACCCTGGGTGCGCTGCCCGATGTGGGAAGCGCCCTCATCTTTCAGTTCTTCACCTCCAACACCGCCGGCATCACGACCAATACCGACCTCTTCAATGGCGCGAAGCTCTACGCGCCGCTCAACACCAGCGGCAACCTGAGTGAAGAGCCAGGGGCAACGCGGATCATCGCTGGAAGTCTCCTTGTGTCGTGGTCAGTCGGCGGGGTCGCCAAGACCGCCACGGATGATGGCCTCGGGAACCTGACGGGAGACGCGACCGGGACCGTCAACTACACCGATGGCGTGGCCTACGTAAGCCCCAACGCGCTGCCGGCGACCGGCACGACCTTCATGCTCAATACAACGGGTGCCGCCCCCGTCACGGCCCCGGCCGTAAATATCTTCGGCGGCTTCATCGGGGATCCACTGATCCGCCCGGGCACGGTGTCGATGACGGTGGCTGCCCAGTTCAACTACTCCACGAGCTATCCGTACGCGGACCTCCGGATTGAGCCAGCAGCCAAGACCCGAAACATCGGCGTCACCGACGACGGCAACGGGCACCTGCAGTTCCTGGACGATGTGCACGGCATGGTGCAAGTCGGCACCGTCAACTATGCGACTGGCGAGATCAACGTCAATGCCTCTGTCTCACTCGCCCGTGCGGACGTTCAAGGACCGAGCATCATCGTCGGGGCAGGTCAGTTCTCCAGCACGTTCCTGTGGAACGGCTCCCCCATTGGGGGATGGCCGGGGTCCGGCGACCTTCGGATCCGCACGGTCACCTTTGTCCCCCAGTCGGTCGCGGTCCAGTACATCGTGGCGGCAGGCGGCGCTGGGAGCGTCAGCATTCAGGTGAATCATTACCAGACCAAGACGATTCTGGCGCCCAACTACATCCTGCGCGGTGCCTCGTTCAAGGTCGGGGCCGGAAACACCTACGCGCAGTTGGTCGACGGGACACTGGTCAAGAACCCCGACTACGCCACCGGCGTTGGAACCCCGGCCGGATCGGTCGCAAGCGCCATGGGCATCATCACCGTCACGTCCTGGGCGACCGGTGTTGCGCCAACCATTACGGGATGGCGGGGTCTTCAGGCACCCCCGTCCGATCCGCTCACCGCCCCGTTCATGAATTCCGCCGTGATGTTTCGCACGGCCGCTTCTCCCATACGGCCTTCCTCCATGAGCGTCCAGGGGACTCTCCAGGACGGGACTCAGTTCAACGTCACGTCCGACGTAAACGGCAAGTTCATCAGCAGCCGCGTAAAGGGGAAGGTCGACTACGAGTACGGGACCGTCCAACTCTTCTTCGTGAACGAGCTCGGCAACCCCGCGCACGCCATCGATCTCTCCCATCTCGGAATCGCGGGACTCACCACGATGCCCGCGGACCTCTGCCGCATCACGACCCTGCGGTACAACGCTGTCACCTACAGCTACCTCCCGCTGGATGCCTCGATTCTCGGCATCGATCCGGTGAGGCTTCCGACCGATGGCCGGGTGCCGATCTTCAATGCCGGCGATTTCGCGGTCCTGGGCCACACCGAGGTTGAAGGGCCCCTCACGGCGACCAATGGCCTCACCGTGAATTGCGGCAGGACCCGACTTTCACGGGTGCGCGTGCTGGACGCTGCCGGCGCCGTCATCTCGACCGGCTACGCCGCAAACCTTGAGGCGGGGACGGTGACCTTCAGCAACGTCTCCGGCTACGCGCAGCCTGTAACCGTCGAGCACCGCATCGAGGATATGGCCCAGATCAGCGATGTGCAGATCAGCGGGCAGATTGCCTTCACCCGCCAAATCACCCACGCCTATCCGGCGGGCTCGCTTCTGTCCTCCGCCCTGGTGGCCGGCGACCTCCGGGCCTATGTCTCCAACCTCTTCGACCAGGCGACATGGAACGGCGCGTGGTCGGACGCCATCAGCGGCGCGGCCGCAACCGGTACCTACAACGCCGTCCTCGCGCCCATCCAGGTTACGAACGAGGGTGCCTCCACCGAGCGATGGGCGATCCAGTTCACCAACACGACCTCCTTCAACGTGATCGGAGAGCACGTGGGCGTCATCGCTGTGGGGAATACCGGCACGGCCTGCGCGCCGCTCAATCCGGCCACGGGCGAACCCTATTTCACCATCCCCGCCGCGGGATGGGGTCTGGGGTGGGCTGCAGGGAACGTCCTTCGCTTCAACACCACAGGCGCGCTCTTTCCCGTCTGGGTCGTCCGCACCATCCAGCAGGGTCCGGAGACTGTCCCCAATGACTCCTTCACGTTGCTGATCCGCGGTGACGTGGATAACCCGATCTAGGAAGCCCACGAATGCCCGCTCTCGATACCACCGTTAAGTTCTTTGACAAGGACATGGCTTCCGCCCCGTCCCTCGCGGCGACTGCCGGCAACCTCATCTCCGTCCTCGACGCTTGCCTGGTGAACGGGTTTGCCCAGAAAACCGCCGACTCGGTCGTGGTGAGCGCGGGGGTGGCAACGGCGACCATCAGCACAGGTCACTCTTTCCGGGCGCATACGGTGGCACTCATCGCCGGCGCCACGCCCGCAGGCCTCAACGGGCAGCACAAGGTGCTTTCCGTTACGACAAACACCGTCCGCTTCGACGCGTTCGGCGTGGAGGACGGTACGGCCACCGGCACGATCACCCTGAAGCTTGCACCCCTGGGGTGGGAGAAGGTCTTTACCGGCACCAACGTCGCGGTCTATCGCTCACCCAACGTGCAATCGACCCGGTCGTACCTTCGCGTGGACGATAGCGTCACTACGTCTGCACGCGTCGCGGGCTACCTCGCGATGACGGACGCCAATACCGGCACAGACAAGTTCCCGTCGGATGCTCAGTTCGCCGGTGGGCTCTACATCTCTAAATCGTCCGACGCCACGCAGCGGCATTGGTGGCTCTTCGGTGACGACCGTCGCTTCTACATCAGTATCCCGCCGACGTACCAGGGCAGTGCGTATGCAAGCGGGTACACCCATGGGTTTGGCGACATCCAGAGCACAAAGCCAAACGACCCCTATCGATTCATGGTTGGCGCACACAGCAGCGACTGCACGGGTAGCGGCTATGACGCGTCGCGGGGCCCGCTGAACTTGGGGAATTCGACGTACGGGATGCTCCGCTACTTCCCCCGCAATTACACGGGCGTCGGTGTTCCTGTGCAGTTGAATATCTTCTTTCAGCAGGGCTCGTATCCCGGTCAGGGGGGATACACGTTTCCAAATCCTGAAGATTCCGGCGTCTACCTGACGCGTGTGTGGTTAAACGAAAGTTCCACCGTCCGTGGGTGGTTGCCGGGCCTCTACTCGTCCATGCAGAACGTGTTGACCAATGTGGCGGACGGCGACATCTGGACGAACGTGATTGGTCTCGAGGGAAAGACGTTCATCTACCGGCTCTGCATCGGAGGGGGGTACTTCATTGATGTGACCGGCCCCTGGGAAAACTGACGTGGCTGATGCCTACGCCGACAAAACGGTCCTGCTGCTGCCGTTCAATGCCGACACGAAACTCGGCATTGGTGTCGTGAGCCGTGGTCTCACTGGGCATTTCTACGCCCTTCGCGGGAACGCGGCCCTCACCTCGGCGCAGGCCAAGTACGGCGGCAACTCGTGCTACTTCGACGGCTCGGGAGACTCGCTCCTGGGCTCGTATAGTCCGGCTCACGCCTGTGGCACGTCGAACTTCACGCTGGAGACGTGGTTCATGCCGCTTTCCATCCCGGCAGCCGGGACGGGATCGGCAAACATGCAGATGATTTATTGCGATCGAGCCAACGACAGCAATCGGGCTTTCTTCGCGTACTGCAATTGGAACGGCATCACGAACGCGCCAGGGTTCTGGTTCAACATCATCACGGCAGGGGTCGCCATCGACTTTACCTACGTGATCACGCTCACCCTTGGGCGTTGGTACCACGTGGCGGTCACGCGCAATGGCAGCAACTTCTTCTTCTACCTGGATGGCGTCAAGCTCGCCACGAAGTCGAGCACGGTCTCCTGGGCGGACTACGGCGCGGCACCTCGGCTCGGCTGTTGGAGCGACGACTACTCCTTCTGGTTGTACGCGTATCTCGATGACTTCCGGCTCACCAACGGTGTGGATCGTTACGGTAACGGGGCCGAATTCACGGTTCCTGACGCGCTGGAATACACACCGGTTTCTGTCAATGCCGCTCTCCTGCCCGCTTACCTGAAGCCTGGCAGTTGGACGCCCTATCAGACAGGGATCGCCAGGCGATTTGAGGACATCAAGGGTAGGCGCGACATCTACTTCAGTGGCGCCGGTGACGGTCAGATCGTGGGCACGGTGAAGGAGAAAGCCACACCGGACAACTTGCCGCTCTCCCGAAAAGTCCTCCTCCTCTACGACGCGGACTTCCGCGTGGTGCAGTCGACGTGGAGCGATAACGCTGGCAACTACGCGTTCAGGCGCCTAGATCGAACGAAGAAGTTCACGGCTGTGGCGGTCGACCACACGAACAACTACCGCGCCGTCATCGCGGACAACCTCACCCCGGAAGCAATGCCATGATCCAGATCTCTACCGCCCTCAATGATCAGCGGCTGGCCGGTGTCGTGACCTTTCTGGCGCTGGGCACGCCCGCTGCCGTGGCACGGCTCTATTCCGGAACACGGCCTGCCTTTGGCGCGGCGCCCACCGGCACCCTGCTGGTAGAGATTCCCGTGCAAGAACCGATCGGCCAGGTGGCCAACGGGAGCCTTGCGATCACACCGACCGATGAGGCCCTCATCCTCGCTGACGGAGAGGCCACGTGGGCGCGCGTGCTCAACGGCGAAGGGTCCATCGCGTGGGACTGCGATGTCTCGAACCTCGCCGGCACGGGCGAAATCCGGATCTCTTCGACCACTCTCTTCGCAGGCGGCTACACCCGCATCATCAGCGGCACCCTGGGGTAAGCGCCCATGGCGGTGGAACTGCTCTTCTGGCAGTCGCCGGGGACAGGTGATCTCGTTTTCGGGGAGGAGCCGACCGCTACCGAACATCTGGTAGCCGTCGTTGAGGCAAACCTTCCGGAACTTGCCCAATCGGTAACGGTTCGGCGCGTTGAGCCGGTCGTCCCGCAGATCGTCCTGCCTCCCCTGGCGCTGGCGGCGACGGTCGAGCGAATCGAATCGATCGTCACGGCGGTCGCGCTGCCGTCGCTGGAACTCGCGGCCACACTCGGTCGCAACGAGCGGGCGGTCATCTCGGCCGTCTTGCCCGGACTCACGGCACTGGTCCGGATCGAGCCGCCCGCTCTGGCGGTCCTCTCGGCCGAACTGCCCGGGCTCACGCTGGCGGCGGAAGTCAGCAACCGTCCGATCCTTCGGATCGAGGCGAACCTTCCGGCGCTCACGGCGGTCACCACAGCCGTCTACCGTTCGGGGACCCAGCGACCCACCGTGTCCGCCTCCGCGCTCACCCATCAGGTGGCTCGGCACGGATCCATGGGCGCCCAGGAGCGTAGCGAGAAAACGCGAGCCGACCGCGTGGGAGGCGAGGAACGCTGGACGGGGGCGGATCCCGCCAGTGCCCTTATCACCTCTCGCATTCCGCAGGCGTTCCTGCGTACCAGGCTTACGTACCGCGCCCGTCATGCCGAGGCGGCACGGGTGGAGGCGGCCGATCGTCGCCTCCATTCGCAGGACGCCATTCGGGATCCGCGTCTCGCCCGTTCAGCTTGGCATCAGGACGCCTTGGCAATTCGCCATGCGCGGACGTCACTCTTCCAGGACTGCCTTCGGGACCGGCGAACGTCCCGGGTCTCCGCCTACTCCGGCGCCCGGAAGACTGCCTCGGGTTTCACGTGGCGGACAGGGTCAGCAGCGCCTAAGCGCGTGCCGTTACGGCTTCGCTGGCAGGAGGCGATCCGCCCGCCCGCAGGACGCTATACGCGGCCAGTGGCTCCCCCTGAGCAACCGGCTTGCTACACCCCGAATCCGCACCTGCTGTTCGCCGAGGGCTGGGGTTCAAGTACCGCTCTTCTCTTTGTCTGCGAGCGGGTCGTTCCGCCGACCCACGAGACGGTCGTTGTCCCTGTTCGAAGGGTCTACATGGTTCTGAATGAAGTACACCTGAAACGCGTCACCGGGAACATCGAGATTCCGACGCTCTCCTTGGGGCTCACGATCGACGCGGGCTCGTGGACGTGGGGGTTCGATGCCACGGTGCCGGCCGAGGCCCTCGTGGACTTGGAGCCGGACGCAGGCGGAAGCCCCGTGGAGTTGGAGGCCACCATCAACGGGACCGCGTATCGGTTGCTCGCCGAACGCCTATCGAGAGAGCGCACCTTCGGCCAATCCACCGTGAAGGTCTCCGGTCGGGGAAAAAGCGCCGTCCTCGATGCCCCCTATGCGCCGACGATGACCTTCACGAACAGCGGCGATCGCACAGCCCAGCAACTTATGGCGGACGCCCTGCAGGTCAATGGCGTACCCATTGGCTGGACGATCGATTGGGGAATCACCGATTGGCTGGTGCCGACCGGAGTCTGGTCGCACCAAGGCACCTATATCTCGGCGCTCAATGCAATTGCCGGCGCCGCGGGCGCTTACCTGCAGCCACACCGTACCGCCCAGACTATTCGGGTGCTACCGCGTTATCCCTCCGCCCCCTGGGAGTGGGGGACGGTGACCCCCGACTTCGTCCTGCCGGCCGCGGCAACCGCCCGCGAAAGCCTCGAGTGGAAGGATGCCGCTCCTTACAACGGCGTCTACGTGTCAGGCGTCTCGGCCGGGATCCTGGGGTGGATCAAGCGCACCGGTACAGCGGGGGATGTCTTGGCGCCCATGGTGGTCGATCCCCTCATCACGGCGGCGACAGCCGCCCGGCAGCGCGGCATCGCAGTGCTCGCGGACACCGGACGTCAGATCGCAGTGAACCTCCGACTTCCCGTCCTTCCCGAGACCGGAATCATCGAGCCTGGCGCCTTCATCGAATACCAGGACGGAAGCGTCACTCGGTTGGGCCTCGTCCGTAGCACCAGCGTCCAGGCAGGACTTCCGGAGGTCTGGCAGACGCTCGGAGTCGAGACCCATGCATAACGTCTACCAGCAATTTCGCCAACTCCTGCCTGATCCACCCTTGCAGGCGGGGACCGTCACGGCAGTGGGCGCCGGTGTCGTCACGGTGCAACTGCCCGGTGGCGGCGTCCTTACTGCTCGCGGAGACGCCCAGGTCGGACAAAGCGTTTTCGTGCGCGACGACGTCATCGAGGGTGTCGCACCCAGTCTCACGCTGGAGGTAATCGAGATTTGATCCACCCGTAAAGCACTGCTGTGATTCAACCCAGAACCCGCCCGAGGTCAGCCCCTCGTGGCGGGTTCGCCTTTTTGGAGACCCAATGAACGCCGAACACATCACACCGTCCCCCGAAGACAACGTCCTCACCGTCCGCAAGGAGGATTTCGAGGACCTGCTCGATCGCGCCGCCGAACGTGGCGCCGAGCGCGCGCTCGTTCACCTCGGCCTCGAGGGCCCCCATGCGGCCGAAGACATCCGGGAGCTGCGCGATCTCCTCGAAGCCTGGCGCGATGCCCGCCGCACCGCCTGGCGCACCGTGATCCGCGTCGCGACGACCAGCCTCCTGGTGGTCGCGCTCTTGGGTGCAGCGATCAAGTTCAAGATCATGGGAGGCTCGCAATGATCGAGACCCTGTTGGGTGGTCTGCTGGGTGGCGTGTTTCGCCTGGCACCTGAAGTTCTCAAGTGGTTCGACCGAAAGAGCGAGCGTGGCCACGAACTCGCGATGCATGACAAGGCATTGGAGTTCGACCGCCTGCGTGGCGCCCAGAAGATGGCCGAAATTGGCGCGGCGGCCGATGCGGCGTGGAATGTTGGCGCCGTCGAGGCGCTACGAGATGCCGTTCGCACGCAGGGTGAGAAATCCGGCGTTCGCTGGGCCGATGCGCTCTCGATCAGCGTGCGGCCTGTGATCACCTACTGGTTCATGGCCCTTTACTGCGCGGCCAAGACGGCGGCCTTCGTAGGTGCCGTGACTGCCGGCGCTGGCTGGGGCACCGCCGTGTTGCAGGCATGGACCGAGGCCGATCAGGCACTGTGGGCCGGGGTGCTCAATTTCTGGTTCCTGGGGCGCGTCTTTGACCGGGTGCGGCCGTGATAGCTGTTCCACCGGCGGCCATCGAGCTTGCCAAGCGGTTCGAGGGCTTCCACCGGGTACCAAAGGATGATCCGGGGCGGGCGCACCCCTACATCTGCCCCGCGGGCTACTGGACGATCGGCTACGGTCATCTCTGCGACCCGCAGCACCCACCGATCACCGAGGCGGAAGCGGAGGACTACCTAGCGCACGACCTGCTCTCCGCCCTTAACGCGACCCTGCGGTACTGCCCGGCGCTCGCCACAGAGCCCGAGGGCCGGCTCGCAGCCATCGTCGACTTTACATTCAATCTCGGCGCAGGACGTCTACAGACATCAACACTCCGACGCAGGCTCATCCAGCAAGCCTGGGGGGATGCAGCATCGGAATTGCGGCGCTGGGTCTACGGTGGTGGCAGAGTGCTCCCCGGCCTCGTTGCTCGCCGCAATGCTGAGGCTCGCATTCTCCTGTGACGGTCGAATTGTCTTGGCAGACACGGAGTCTCGCTATGCTTGTGCCACAGTGATAAACTTACGCTTCCACTCATGACCCCGAAGCGCAGGAAATGAAGCGTTGTGTCGTCGGCATACGCGGAACGAGTAATGGCCAGACCAATGGCGGGGCGAAGCGGCTCCCGACAGTCTGGTTTCCATCGACAGCGACGATGGCAGCTGTGCTATCCGAGGAGAACCGGGCGTTGTTGCGGGTCATTCGGGATGCACAGCCGAAGACCCTGACCGAGTTGGCCGCGCTGACAGGCCGGCAGGTGTCGAACCTGTCGCGGACGCTGAGAATGATGGAGGGATACGGACTAGTTGAGCTTACCCGGAATGTCCGCGATGTTCGGCCGACCGCGCTGGCCACCGAATTTCTGGTGGTTCTGGACTAGGTACAGAGGACGACCGAATGCCCAAGCAGGACGTGATGGTCGCGCCCAAGCCAACGGCTCAACGGGTCACGGTGGCGGGCTGTTGCACGTTCCTGGAGCCGGTGAATGGCTAACAACTACCCCAACCTGAACCCGGAGAAGGCGCTGATCTGGCGCATCGTCCATCGCGATAATCTTCCATGGATAATGCGCAATGGCTTGCACTGTGCGAACTCTCCAGTGCGAGACCCGAACTACGTCGCAATTGGTAACGCTGACTTGATCAGTCGACGGACGCATCGTAATGTCCTGGTGGCACCGGGAGGCACACTGGCCGACTACGTTCCGTTCTACTTCACTCCGTTTTCGCCCATGATGTACAACATCTATACCGGACGCGGCGAAGTCCCAAGACGTCGCAATGAAGAGATCTGCATTCTCGTCTCCAGCCTGCCGAAGGTTAAAGCGATGGAGCTCGATTTCGTATTCACGGATCGACATGCCTATACATCGTTGGCCAACTTTTCCAACGAGCTTGATGACCTGGGCAAGATTGACTGGCCGTTGCTCCAGACTCGTAATTTTCAGCGCAATCCAGATGACCCCGAGCAAATCGAACGCTATCAGGCCGAGGCCCTCGTGTACCGACAGCTACCCATCACCGGACTGATCGCGGTAGTCTGCTATACCGAAGCGGTAAAATCGGCGCTTGAAGCCCAGATCCAGAGAGAAGACATGAAGCTGGAAGTTCTAGTTCTGCCAAAGTGGTATTTCTGATGATCACGCTCAGACAAGGCAACTTGCTAGAAGCTAGGGCTGAGGCGCTGGTCAACACCGTCAATACCGTCGGTGTGATGGGCAAGGGCATTGCCCTTATGTTCAAGGAACGGTTCGCGGAAAATTTCCGCCTCTATTCGGCTGCCTGTAAGGCCAGCCAGATACAGACCGGGAAGGTCTTTGTGACCGAAGTCCACGAGCTGAACGGTCCGCGCTGGATTATCAACTTCCCCACCAAGCAACATTGGCGTGCTCCATCCCGGATGGAGTGGATCGTCGAAGGGCTCCAGGATCTGCGTCGTGTCCTGCTTGCCAATGAAGTGAAGTCGGTCGCCATCCCGCCCCTAGGATCGGGGAATGGAGGCCTCGAATGGGCCGACGTCCGAGCGCAGATCGAGGCCGCACTGGGCGACCTCGACATCGACATTCTGGTCTTCGAGCCGACAAAGCAGTACCAAAACGTGGCCAAGCGAAGCGGCGTCGAGAAGTTGACACCGGCCCGCGCCCTGATCGCCGAACTGGTTCGACGCTATTGGGTACTTGGCATGGAGTGCAGCTTGCTGGAGATTCAGAAGCTCGCGTGGTTCTTGGAGCGCGCAATCGAGCGCTTTTCCCCGGCGGACAACCCCTTGGACCTACGGTTCATACCAAACAAGTACGGTCCATACGCCAACCGCCTAACTCATCTGCTTAATAACCTTGACGGAAGCTACCTTCACTGCGAGAAGCGGATCAGCGACGCAGACCCACTCGACGTGATTTGGTTTGACGACGAGCGGAAGGGCTTCTTGCAAACCTATCTCAAGACGGAAGCTAAGCCTTATCTTGAGGCGCTGGAGTACACGGCAGCGCTGATTGATGGATTCGAGTCGCCTTTCGGCATGGAATTGTTGGCGACGGTTGATTGGCTCCTCGCGAACGAGGGCGTTGCGCCCAACGTGACGGCGGTCAGAGAAGGCCTGCGCCATTGGTGCGGTGGACCGGGCGCGGCAGAGCGCAAGGATCGGTTGTTCGACGATCGCGCCCTAAGTTTTGCGCTGGAGCGACTGACTCGGCACGCCCCTGTCGCCGCAGTCAGCTGAGACACGCCACGCTTCATAGAAGCATTAATCAGCGCGAGCGGAACGGCACCGCAGTGGGGCCTCTCCGGTAAGTCTATTGGGCCGGAAGGGTACTGCAGCGAGCAATTGCCATGGGGACTTTGGCGTCCTGACCGGTCATGCGGCTGCCACCTTTGCAAACAGCTTCTTCAGGTAGGCGTCTCCGCCGTCTTCCATGAACAGCACATGTCGCTCCTCCAACTCGGCCTTCTTTGTTGGATCGCCCACATTGAGCAGGTCGGAGAACTTCGTGGGGGACAGTACGAAGGCGTTCAAGACCAGGGGTGGCTCACCGGGCTTGGCCTGAGCCGCCAGCGTCGTCTCCAGTGACTTCACCTCCTTGTAGAGCCCAAGCTTGGGGTGTGAGAGATCAAGGTTGCGCAGGCCCTTGGGATCGACGAATGTCAACCATTGCTTGCCGGTGGCATCGTCCACCAGCCACAGCAAGAAGTCCGGGTAAAAGTTGCCAGCCAGCGCAAATCCCAGACCCTTCTCCTCACGATCCGCATTGCGCAGCAGGTACAGGCTGCGCGACCCGATGGCGACTTTGCCAGCGGGCGAGTTGTAGAACGATTCCAGATCCCGAACGAATTCCCATTCGCTTGGCGCATCGAAGGCCAGTGGGCGCATCTTCAAGGGCACCGCGTCCTTGTCTTCCAGCGCCAGCAGCGGGTAGTACAGGTGACGGTCGAAACTGATGGCTACCATGTGAGGAGCGTTCCATTTGCTGGCCTCACCGATCTTGCCGTCGGCCACCAGCTTCTTCAGCACTTCCAGCTTCTTCTGATACTCCAGCCCGTCATCGCTGTTTTCGATCTCGAACTGGTAGAGCTTGAGCATCGAGCCGTGGTCTTCATCGATGCGCGTGACGTCGTAGAATTGCCCCTCGTAGCCGGTCTTCAGCGCCTTGTAAAAGCGGTCGGTGTAGTCGGTCAGCAGCCGGATCAGGATGTCCTCCTGCTTGCGAATGTCGCTGAACGTGTTCACGGCCAGTTCCACCGCAGGGATGAACAGCGTGTACCAGTCAGGTGCACCTGCGCAGAAGTCGATCAGTTTCTGTCGGTCTAGCCGCAGGTTGCTCCAGCTCCGTTGCAGTTTGTAGTCCTGCAACGCCAGATAGATGCAATCCCAGTCGAACACAGCAAACACGCTCGCGTTCAACTTGCCCTTGTGCCTTGCTTCGGCCGTGCTGGCCGAGCCTTTGTCGTTCGTGGCCAGCGCCTCGACGCGGGGGTATAGGTCAAGCACCACGTGTGGCGCTTTGATCTTTCCTTGGAACTTTGCGGGTATTTCGTACAACCACGGGAAGTGGGTGCGCTTGAAGCCCATCTTCTGGTTGTCCTTGTAGCCGTCCTTCAGCGCCAGCGTCTTGAGCTTGCCCGCGGGCAGGTTGGGTCGTGTGGGGAAATCGAGCTCCAGAATTTCGTCGCTGGGCGTGATGCCTTCTTCGCGCAAATAGTCCTTGAATGCAGCCATGTAGCTGGCGCGCACGCCGAAAATGTTCAGCGCCTCCAGCTTGTCCAGATGCACACCCTTGGGTCGTTCCTGCGGCGTTGTGCGCTTAAGCGAAAAGCCCTTGCCCTTTAGGCGCACGCCGCGCCCGAACAGCTGAATGATCTGCGAGCCCTCGCCCTGGCCCATGTTCAGGAGGCCCATAGTGGACACGCGCCAACTGCTCCACCCTTCCGTGAACTTGCGCGACCCGATCAGCACGTTGAGCTGGCTGTCCTTGTTGTTCAGCGTTCCGAACAACGCGCCGCCGAAGTCATCGCGCTCGCTGTCGAAGGCGTCGGAGTCCTCGGCCATCCCGAAGAAGCCTGCGTCGTCGCCAATGTTGATGAGGCCGAAGGGTTCCGCGTCGCCCACCCGCAGCGCCAGCTCTCCCTTGCTACTCTTGATGTTGACCAGTTTAAGCCGTTGCTTCGCCTGGGCATTGAACACGCGCACCAGGATGTCGGCGTACAGCGCGTCCACCTGATCCACGAATCCCATGAGGGGTGTGAATCGACCCTGGAAGATATTGTTGCCCTTGGCGTCCACAATCTGCGTCCGGTCGGCGATCAGATCGGCCAGCCAGGTCTTAATCTGCGCATCGTTGTTCAGGAAGTCGGCGAGAAAGTTCACCACCTCCAGAATGTCCGACTCCTCACCTGACACTGTGTTACCCACGAACACCCACAGCGGCTTTTCAATGTTGAAGTCGGTCAGCTTTTCGCGGTGGGTGCTCCACAGCCAAAGCTGCTGATAGAAGGCCAGCAGACAGGCAGTGAAATACTTGCGGGCGTTCTCCGCCTGCTCATAGGCCTCTCCGTTCATGTTTAGGATCAGCGACTCCTTGCCGTAGCCGTCCTCGTAGAAGAACTTGTACGAGTAGTCGAACAGGATGCACTTGGCGTAGATCTCGCGAGTAGCGGTGACCCGCGCGCGGCGCCTGTCCTCGGGAGTTAGCGCAAGCTGGGCAAGCTGGCCGTCGTCCAGCTTTTTCAGGCTGGTCGTGTCGAACAGCATCTTGGCGCGCTTCTTCTGGATGTCTTCTTCCGCCGCCGACACGGTCAATCCTTTGGCCACGGCCTGCCCAAAGGTCGCCGAGTACTCGAAGGCAAAGCCGCCGCGCACCAGCGCATCACGGCGACTCATCCACGCGCCTGCCGCCGTGCCAGTACCACGGTGGCCTTCGTCCACCAGCACCAGGTTGTTTCCCTCAAACGCATCCACGGCGACTGTCTTGTCACCCATCTCATCGCCCAGCTTGTTGATGTCGATGATCTCGATAGTCCCACGCGCAGGGGTCTGCGCCTTGTTGAAGAACTGGGCGAAGCCGAAGCCCGACAAGTGCAGCTCCTCCAGATGCTGGCGCGACAAGCCCTCGTTCGGCGTGAGCAGGATGATCTTGCTCGGGTAGTGGTCGCCTCGGCCAGCCTGGAAATAATGCAAGTACTGCCAAATGTTGACGTGCAGCAGAAGCGTCTTGCCGCTGCCCGTGGCGTTCCAGAAGGCGATCTTGTTCAGATCGTCCGCATCAAAGTCGCGGAAGGGCTCTGCGCCAGTTTCGGCGCTGTAGCGCACCAACTCCTCGTTAAGACCATCCAGCAGGTCCTGGCGCTTGTTGAAGTACCAGTCCAGGTAGATCTCGGTGAACAGCAGTGAGAGGTACTGAAAGTACTTCATCTGCAGTTCATGGCCTTCCAGCTTGTTGCGCTGGGAAGTGATGGCCTGCCAATGGCCAACGATGTTCAGGTCGTAGCGACGCAGATCGGCCTCAGATACACGATCCACTTCGAAAAGGTTGCGCGTCAGCTCATGAAAGAACTTTGTTTGTCCGTCCTCGTCGATCCCCTCGTGGCGATCATCGCCCAACCGCAGCTTCAAGGCGCTGAGACTGCCCCCCCTGAAGAAGCCCAACATCCAGCGATTAAGTACCAGTTCCTGGTGGAAGGTGCGCTTCTTGCCACCGCTTCTTGAGCCAGCAGTGCCGACAGAGGCGGCTGTGGTCTTTCGTGGGCGTGCCATCAGATGTCCTCTACCGAGAACATGTGTGACAGAAACTCCGGTTCGATCTGCCGCAACTTGAGCACGCGGGTGGCACCGCCTTCCTCGGCAGTCTGCGTCAGCACGGTCGGAATGTTGTGGTCGCCGTTGATGTAGACCACGTCGAATTCGTTGTCCGCCGGGTTAATGGCTAGCTTGTCGCAAAGCCCGGCGACACCTTCGTAGTCCAGCACCTCGCAGTCGCGCCAAAGCACGAGGCAGGACTCACCGCTGGGCATCACGCCCGTGACGGTGACAAAGCCGCGCTCGGGTTGGGCATCGATGTGCTTCACACGAAGGCCGATTAGGTAGTTGAAGGTCTCCACTAGATCGACGTTGCGCGGCTCAAAGGCCCCCGCTGAATCGACAGCGACGTTCAGCGCGTAGTCGAAGGGCTTCTTGAAGTCCTCCACCGACAAGAGCGAGCCCCGGCTTTCCACATCCAACATGTAATGCAGCAGGTAGTCGTCTTTGGCCTGCTGTGGCAGCTTGGCGAACAGATTGTCTTGTCCGGCCGTGCGGCGCAGTTGCAGGTTGTTCAGCGTGTCCTCATAGCCTTCGAGCTTGAGGACCTTGAAGCAGTGGGAGAGGCCAGTCTCAGGAGCCGTTGGTTTCCCTTGCTCCCAGCGCTCCGAGTAGACGGCCTTCTGAATTCGCGGCTTCAGGACCCGGTCAAAGTATTCCCCTTGCTCGACCAAAACATATCGCCGCTGCCCTTTGTCTCTCCTGTTCAGGTTTATGACTGCATGTGCGGTTGTTCCAGAACCCGCGAAGTAGTCGAATGTCAGTGATTTGGGATCTACAGCGCCTGCGACATAGATCGCGTCCACTACGGCGTGAATCGACTTTGGATAGGAGAAGGGATTACTTCCAAACAGGTTCTTCAGCAGTGCAGTGCCGTGCTCAGTGGCGGAATGCTTCGCGTCCGCCCATGTCGACACAGACACCACGCCGTCTTCGTTGGGCCGTCTCTTGCAGTACACGTACCTCTTCCCGGACCGATCCCTTCTCACCGCGAGCTGAGATTTCTTGGCCTCGACGGTCCTCCATTCCCAACGCCAACGCTTCTGTACTCCATCCTCATTGTCGGGAAGCACTACGGTGTCGTCTGCGCCGGGGGGCTCAAGTGGAATCCATTCTTCTGTATCTTCTTTCCACTCAAGCGGTGGCACGCGGAGGGCTTCGCCAGTTATATAGATGGGGTAGTACATGGACCGGCGTTCATTCCTGTCGGAGTCTGAGCCTTCACGACGTAGGTTCCGCCACTCGAACGCCCCTAATTCATCGGCCTCATTAAACCGAGCCATCTGCGCTGGAGTTGGTGGTAAGCGCTGAATCTTCGATTCGCTTGAGTTTCCTGCAAACAGTAGGTACTCATGAGACACGGCGTACCCGCTCTGAGTAGGACGCCCTGAAGGGTTTGAGCGTACTGTTATTACCCCGAGCGAGTTGTTGTCGAAGACCTCCGAAAGAAGAAAGCTTAGTTCCCTTTGTTGAGCATCGTCGATCGCTGCAACCAGAACGCCTGCATCTTTTAGAAGCGCTCGCGTTCGTTGCAGGCGACTCTGCATCAAAGAAACCCAGCTTGAGGACTTGTAGCCGTTCTTGTACAAAATGGCACTGGCGTCAGAGTTGTAGGGTGGGTCGATATAGACGCAGTCAACATCCCGTGCGTATCGCTTTTCTAGAAGACCTAGGCCTTGGAAGTTGTCTCCATGAATCAGCACACCATCAATGGTGCTGTCCAAGTTCTCTGACGCGCTAAGTAGTCTTCGCCTGAATTCGTAGCTATAAAGACTCGTGTCGACCATCCGGAATTGGCCTGCCTTCAAGGTTTCCACCGAACCTGGCACATCAGCATCCCAAATGCCGAGTAGCTTCCACTGCTGCCACTGCTTTTCATTTGCCACAATCTCTGGATAAAGCGTCTCCGGCACTCGATCCAGCGTGATGCAGAAGTGGCTGGACACCACGAACTTCTTCTTCAGCCACAGCCTCTTCTGGAAGTCTTCTAGCTGCGCCAGAAATACGATTAGTTCCAGCGCGATACTCCTCAGGCACTGAATCATGCGCAACGACTTCTCGATGTCGGCAAACGCGTTCGCGTGCTGGACATCGTCCAGGTGCATGGCCTCGTTCTTGATGTAGAAGTCCAGTTCCCGGCGCAGGAAGCCACCCAGATCCTTGTGGATGAAGTAATCGGCCGTATTCTTGATGGTGTAGTCGCTCAGGTGCTTTTCCAGCAGGGTGCGCTGGGGGTTCTTCTCGGTGGGGGCGCGGATGCCCAAGTCGAGCCAGCGGGCCTTGACGGCAGGATCGGCCAACAAAGTCACCACGGCTTGGGCTACCAGGGCCTCCTGCTTGGTGCCCTTCGCGACAGGCCTGTACTCAAAGCGGACGATCAGCTCTTTTCCGTTGGCGCCATCCACTTCCCCGATCGGCAACAGTTCATCTTCGACCTCGTCGCCCTGCTCGTCGATACGGGTGGTGGTCTTGCGCTCAATTAGCGCAAAGCGACGCTCCTTGTCGTTGTCCTTGCGGTTATCCTTGGCGGTGTCGGCGGCCACAAGGCGGAAGTGGACCGTGCGGCCGTCCTCCAGCTTGAAGCTGTAGTTGGCGAAGTTCTCGCTGCTCTTGGTGTAGTACTGATCCTTGTTGGCCCAGTGCAGCATTACCTCCTCACCCGCATAGGGGATGGCGTAGGTGTCGCCCTTGTAGCGGCGCTGGCTGATGAAGTCCCCGTCCTGGTAGTAGCGGGTGAAGAAGGCCAGCAAGTGCGAAAACACAGCGTTTTCGTGCTCGAAGCTGCCTGCGCTGGCATCCTTCAATCGGGCACGCAGCTCCTGGACCTTGGGCACGCCATCGGGGCTGACGCCCAGGGCCTGTGCGCTTTTCTCGGCCTCCTGCAATTCCGCTTGTAGTTGCTGGGTGGTGGCTGCGCTGCCTAAAGCTAGTGCCGCCTGAACTCTCTCTGCCAGCCGGTTCTCCAAGTAGTCGTTGATCTCGCTGGCTCGGGCGTTGAGGATGCGGTAGATCCCGAAATCCAGTTCCGGACGGTCGATCTGAAAAATCTCGCGCAGCTTGGCGACGAGCTCCTGGAATTTGACGTTTTGTTTCGTGGTCATGATTCGGGCCTTGATTTCTTCGTTGTTGGTTGTGCGCTTCACACCACCTGCCAGCGCAGGGTGAACAGGGTCTGGGTGTCAGTCTTCTCGTGCAGTCGCTGCTGGAGTGAGGCGATGAGCGCGTCGCGCTTTTCGATGATCTCGTCCTCGACGGCAAAGATGTCCTGGCGCAGGCGGCGCTGCTTGCGCTCCAGTTCCGACAGCTCGCGCTGGATGCCGTCCTGCTCTTGCAGGCTGGCAGCCTTCCGGGCATCGCGTTTCAGCTGGGCGATGAGCGCCTTGGTGTTCTTGAGGGCTTCCTCGGCCGCCAACAGCTTGTCGTCGGCCCAGCGCTCCAGCTTGTCTCGTTCTTCATTGAACAGGCGCTGGTTGGCTTCGAGCACTTCGGCAATGGTGGCCTCCACGCGGCGCTGGCTGTTGGCTTCAAGGCTGCTTGGAGCATCATCGTGGGCAGCGACAGGCTTGCCTGCCGCCGGGATCGTCAGCAGCTTTTCGCAGGCTTCCTGATCGAGTAGCTCACCATCGTCGGTGCAGCCCGAGAACAGCAGCGCCTCGGTTGTCTCGAAGGCGGTTACTTCCAGACGTACCAGCGTGAGCCAGCCGGAATTGCCTCGCAACTTCTCAACGACGGAGATGCGCGTGCCGTGCTTGCCGTAGTCCAGCTTCAGTGCGGCGAGCGGTGTAGAGGCGTTGAGGCTGGCGTCAATGCTCCACTCGCCCAGCGGATGGCTGAGGCGGTAGGCGTGAGCCAGCATGTCGGGCTGTGCCGCGCCACGAATGAGTTGGTAGCGGCCCGGCAGCACTTGTGGAGTAAGCGCCTCCGGCGGCCTGATCAGGGAGAAGGCATAGGACTGCTCGTCAAAGCGCGCCCGGTCACTCAGGGCATAGCGGGTGACGCCCCAGAACCATCGGCCAAGCTTGTCGAGCCTGGCTTCGGCTTCGTCCAGACGTAGCTTGAGGCGGTCGTGGACATCCTCGTCGAAGTTTTCCAGCAACTGGGTCTGGGTGTCCTTGATGCGGTCGGCAATGACTTCTTCCAGTTCCGCTTGCAGTGCGTTGAAGGCGGCTTCGATCTGCTCCGGCTGACGGCAGGTGTCGTATATCTGCAGGATGCGTTTCTCGAAGTCCAGCCCGCCTTCGATGCGGCCTAGCACTTCGTCAGACGCGCCGAATACGCCGGAGAACAGGTTGAACTTCTCAGTGAGCAGTTCCAACACGCGCTGATCGGCCTGGTTTCGGGTGTTGAGGAAGTTGATGACCACTACGTCGTAGCGTTGACCGTAACGGTGACAACGACCAATTCGCTGTTCAATGCGTTGCGGGTTCCACGGCAGGTCGTAGTTGATGATGAGCGCACAGAACTGCAGGTTGACGCCCTCAGCTGCGGCTTCGGTGGCGATCATGATTTCCGCGCCTGTGCCGTCGTCCTGGCGGAAGTGATCGATCAGAGCCGTACGGCGATCTACCTGCGGTGAACCTATGACCTGGTCTGTGCCCTTGAACTCCTCAAGCCAGCGTTGATAGATTGCTGTGGACTCTTCATGAGTGTTGGTGCCGCTAAAAAGCACTAATCTGCCCATGTAGCCGTTGGCAGAGAGAAAGCGATGCAGGTACTCCTGTGTACGCCTGGACTCCGTGAAGATGATGGCCTTGCGAGGGGCGCGCAGCTCGGCCATCTTGCCGAAGCCGAGGGCGAGCGCCGTGAGTAGCGCCTGCGCCTTGGTGTCCGTTTGCAGGGCCTGGGCGGCGTCAATAAAGGCGGTCAGCTCGGCGATTTCGGCACGGAGGGCGTTGGGATTGGGCTTGTCGTCGTCCTCTGCGGGTCGCGCGTCGTCCGTTGGCGCGTCTTCATCCTCGGCCGCTTCCTCTTCCAGATAGTCCTGCTCCAAGTCGTCTTCGGCGATGAGCTGCTCGACTAGTTGGCTGCCGTTGTCGTCGCTTGTTCCATCCAGCAGCCGTACCAGCCGTTGGCGGATTGTGATGAGCGTTGCTGACACAGCGTGAGAGCTGGAGGCCAGCAGCTTGCGCAGGATCAGCGCGGTGAGGTGGCGCTGCCGCTTTGGCAGGGCGTACGAATCCTCACGCTGCAAAAAAGTCGAGATGCGTTCATAAAGTGACTGCTCATCGTCAGTGGGATCGAAGGGCTGGGTCAGCGTCTTGCGTTCGGTGTACTTGATGTACTCGAGCACTTCGCGTCGAAGCGTGCGCTTGGCAAAGGATGCGAGACGCTCCCGCAACTCGGCTGTGCCCGTGGCACTGCTCATGAACTGCCTGCGGAACGCGGTTTCATCACCGAAAAGGTGCTCGTCTAGCAGCGTGGACAGTCCGTACAGCTCCATAAGCGAGTTCTGAAGCGGCGTGGCGGTTAGCAATAGTTTTTTGCGGCCCGCCAAGGCGCGCTTAAGCGCCTGGCCAGTGCGGTTGCTGGGGCGGTGCGCATTGCGCAGCTTGTGCGCTTCGTCTATGACCACTACATCCCACGGCACTGCGCGCAGCTCGGTTTCCAGTTTGACGGCGAACTGGTAGGACATGATTACGACCGCCTTGCCGACCATGCGCTGCAAGGTGGCGAGGATGTCGCCTGCGGCTTGCTTGCGCAGGGACACAGCATCGACTACGGTGGTCGGCACCGCGAACTTGTCGTGCATCTCCTGCGCCCACTGCTTGCGCAGGCTCGCAGGACAAATCACCAGCAGACGGCGGCGGCGTTCAGCCCAGTACTGGCAGACCACAAGCGATGCTTCGATGGTCTTGCCCAGACCGACTTCGTCGGCAAGCAGTACGCCTTCCTGCAGCGGATTGCGCAGGGCGAACAACGCCGCTTCGATCTGGTGCGGGTTCAGATCGACGCTGGCGTCAAACAGCGACTGAGAGAGGCGGTCGACGCCATCGGCCCCATGACGTCGAGTCAGCTCATGGGCGTAGTACTTGGCGTGGTAGGCGGAGATCAACCTGCTTGCCCCTCCGCGTTCTTCGATTGGGCTGCGATCCAGCCGTCGATGTCTACCTGCCGGAAGCGCCACGTCCCGCCAACCTTGAATGCAGGGATCTTCTTGGCTGCGGCTAGCCTGTAGATCGTCCGCTGCGTGACCTTCAGGTATCCGGCGACCTCCCTGATGGTCAGGATCTCGGCCTGCACACTGCGTGGCGCCATCACATCCTCCCGAATGCGGGAATTCTGATCAGGATAGTGCAAAAGTTTCAATCCGCGAGGTATTGCCTTTCAATATTTGGCAGCAATCAGGCTCACCAAACGATCCCTTGAAGGGGGTCGCCCTTGATGACCAAGAACTTGGTCAAATCGAAATTGCTTACCCGTTGAAATGGCAGGGCGTGGTGCGAAGATCGCTCTTCGCAGAAACAGAGAACAGAGAGGGGGTAGAGGGCGAAACGGCCGGAATCGTGGCCACCCCGAGGGGGACCACTCTTCGCACGCCTCGCCAAAGGCCCGGAATCATTGGGAAATTCCGGGCGAAAAAAAGGCCAGAGGGTGAGTCTGGCCTTGAACGAGTGGTGGAGAGGAAGGGGATCGAACCCTCGACCTCCGCATTGCGAACGCGGCGCTCTCCCAGCTGAGCTACCCCCCCACG